>SAMEA104315429__coassemble_7606_pt1 | contig 3285 bp, 2 predicted proteins | sample SAMEA104315429__metabat2_high_PE_037 | metagenome-assembled genome bin SAMEA104315429 (sample SAMEA104315429) | gut metagenome | biome: Monkey gut; feature: monkey-associated habitat; material: faeces | place: China | collected 2013 | reverse complement strand
GTCAGCCTCGAAAGGGCTTCGAAAATAGTGCGTTGCCGGGCTTTTTCTTTTATAGGCATATTTTTAAGAAATATTTTTGGCAAAATAAAGCAATTAAGAGGACTAAATTGAGAAGTCCTTTTTTTCTTGAATTATTAAGATTATTTTGAGGAAAAAATATGGATAATAAGAAAATTGAAGCTATTTTTAAAGAAGGAGAAGGTGTTTTACGTCTTAAACCTACTTGGGTTCCTAGAAGTTTTTGCCAACCTGGAAAAAGAATTAAATTACATCCAGATGATTATTATATTTTAGGACTTGAAAGAGGGGGAATAGACGAAAGATGGTTCTCTTCTACTACTTGGGCGGAAAATGGGCCTCTCACACCAAGTGATGAAGGTTTAAGTTACGTCGTTTCAAAAGATGGCAAGACACAAATATTACTTCGCGACTTTGTCTCTTATTTAAAAGAGAAAATTTTAGGTGAAGAATTATGGAATAAATACCATCGCTGGGCGATGTTCTCTAAATTTTTTGATAATGCAGGCCCTTTACCTCATCATATTCATCACCGGGAAGAACACGCTAAAAGAGTAGGTGCTTCGGGAAAACCAGAAATGTACTTTTTCCCTGCTCAAATGAATAATCATGGCGGCTCTTTCCCATATACCTTTTTTGGCTTAAATCCAGGCACTAAAAAAGAAGAAATTAAAGAATGTTTGGAGAATTTCTTAAAAGGAGATAATCACTTATTAGATCATTCTTGTGCTTATAAGATTACTTTAGATACTGGCTGGGATGTTCCTCCTGGAATCCTCCATGCTCCTGCTTCACTATGTACTTATGAGCCCCAATTTGCTTCCGATGTATATGCCATGTATCAATCTGTTTTAGCTAATGGTCAAACTTTATCTAAAGATTTACTTTGGAAAAATACTCCTAAAGAAGAACTTGGTAATATCGACTACTTAATGGATGTAATTGACTGGGAAGGGAATGTCGATAAAGACTTTAAGAAACACCATTATATGGAACCCAAGGTAATTTATGAGGGTTCAGACTATAAAGAAGAATGGATTTGTTATCTTACTAAGAGCGTTTCCGCTAAAAGATTAACTGTTTATCCAGGAGAAAAGGTTCTCATTAAAGACGAAGCTCCTTATGGATTAATAATGCTTGAAGGGCATGGCAAAATTAATCGTTCGCCTTTAGAAACACCGACTTTAATTCGATATGGTGAATTAACTTATGATGAATATTTTGTTTCTTATGGGGCGGCGAAAAAGGGTGTTTATATTGAAAATAGTTCTCCTAGTGAAGTATTAGTAATGCTTAAACACTTCTCCGATAATCCCGAAAGAGATCGTTTTGTAAAAGAAAAAGGTATCGAATAAAGATATTACGGGACTTCTAGGCAAAACCTAGGAGTCTTTTTTTATAAATTAAAAGTAGGATTAATAGCTATCTAAAGAGCCGTCAATCTATTATTTATTTGATGTTTTTAAAAACCGCTAACGAAAATTAAAAAAGTTTGAAAAACTTGGTTATTTGAAAAACTAAATGCATCATTTAGGTTTTATCTTAGGAAAAAATAATTTTTGTTTGAGTTGAAAAAGTGAATGCAACAAAAAAGACAAAACTTTATGGATAATTTGCTTATATGTAATATATTTTAAGTATAGGAAAACGCACTGTTTCTACCAAAATTGAAACAGTAAGTGCAACTCCTATTAACTTCTAGTGATGCCTCAATTTACTAGTAGTTATTATTGAAGTTTCTTTTTGAAGGTTAGTTGTCTAAAAGGAACTTTATAAAACCCAAGCTTAGTCACTAACTGAACTCCAAAAATGCCTGAAAACACATCATATGGAGTTTCGTATCCCAGCGATTTTCTAGGATACGAATTAATATTAGTGAAGATGCTTGTTACATCTTCCTGAGTTAGTTGATCTAAGCTTTTTCCTTTTGCAATTACATAGCGGAATAGCTCGTGATTCCTTTCGCAAGAACCTTTATCTCCTGAGCAATAAGGCCTTGTATAAAAAACATTAGCGTATTTTTCACCTGTTTCTTTGTCTATTTCTAAGTCAGGCATAGAATCGAATTCAAAGCCATTATCACAGAGCATTATTCGAAATAATGCGAAATAATTTGAATCGCCAATTTGTTCCCTTATCTTCTCTATAGCGGCCTTTACCATAGTTGATGAGCAAGCATCCAATAATATTCCGATTTGGAACTTACTGAATGGGTGATGTATCGTAAGTACACACTTTTTATCGCTTCTTTTACCGTGAACAGTATCGAATTGAAGAACATTTTTTTCATCGTGTGTTTTCATGAAATCAACATATGAAGTCATTGTCCGTCCAACTTTTTTTAAAGGATCAGTTCCAATTTTGCTTTTCCTGGCATAATCAGGATTATATTGTCTTGTGACCGCGTTAATTAAGTCTATACGAGAAACACTCAAATATTTTTTGTTTATCCAATTCCTTACCGTTCTAGTTGAAACAGGGAATTCGCTTTTTAAGCTTGCATGGATACTTTCAATCGATAGTTTTTGGTTGATTAAAGGTGTTAAAAATGCATCAAAATTTTCCATTTCACTTTTATTAAGACTTGGAACACTTTTTGATTTAGAGTTGCGTTCTCTTCTTATTAAATAAGCTTCTTCTGGATTAAAGAATCTTTTATCCTTTTTGCAAGATGGTTTCTTCTCACAAAAATTACAAACATAAGGATACTTTCTTAGGTTAGGACATATCCATTTTTTGTATTTACGACAATCAGATTCACATTTTTTAATTCCATCTGAAATACATTCAGACAACTTTGTGCAATTTTTATATTTTGATGATATTGGGGGTGCTTCGGAACCAGTTTCAAAAATAGAATTATCAATAATTACACGATAAATTGTTGATCTACATTTACCAGTAAGATTGACAACCTGCTTTATTGAATAATTGAGTGCCATATACTTATAAAGATAAAGCAATTCTTCATAACTAAAATGTTTCTTTGAGTTCATTATAGAACCTCCTTTTCTAACTCAAGAGGCATCACCCATATAATAGCAAAATGAGTTGAAAAGATAATTGCATCAGGTTCTAGATATACGTTGCATTTAAAAATTCAATTAACGAGTTTGAAAAACTTGTTGACACCGGTTAGTTGAAAGCATATATTACTCTAGCACGCGATTTTTAGGGGTAGAACCCTAGGCTGCAAGCGCCATCGCGTCAATTGATCTTTGAAAGCGAAACAGATGTACAACAGATACACCAACGTCGATTCCTTTT
>SAMEA104315429__coassemble_1962_pt1 | contig 9192 bp, 8 predicted proteins | sample SAMEA104315429__metabat2_high_PE_037 | metagenome-assembled genome bin SAMEA104315429 (sample SAMEA104315429) | gut metagenome | biome: Monkey gut; feature: monkey-associated habitat; material: faeces | place: China | collected 2013 | reverse complement strand
ACTGTTTTTTGATTAATTTAACACTATATTTTAGGGTTCCAGCCCAAAGTCAGGTTCTATCATTAAAAGCTGAAAATCAATAAAAGGTTAAGAACACAATTGAACAAAATCACTCATCTAACTTTATGCTATTTACATGCAATTCCCGTTTTTGGGATTTAACACTATATAGTTTGGGATTAATTAATATTTTCTAAAAATTACTTATACTCGTATAAGTAAAAGTATTGAAAATATTTTTTATTATGTGGACCGAAAGGGACACCATAAAACCGCCTGCTATGCGGGCGAGAAGATAATAAGCAGTAGCGGTCATGAAAAAAAGTCCTCCTTTGGAGTACAATTGCAATGCTCAATTGCCCTTGGCCAAAGGAGGACTTTTATATTATGCCACCTAAAAACGACGAAGTGTCGAGTTTGTCTCACACAAAATGGGATTGCAAATACCACATTGTGTTCAAGCCTAAATACCGAAGGAAGGCAATTTATGCAAAGTGGCGTGCTGATATCGGCAAATATATCAGGCGGTGTTGTATGTACAAAGGCGTTGACATCATTGAGGCTCATGCCGTGTCTGATCACATACACATGCTTGTACGAATACCCCCGAAGCTCTCTGTTTCAAGCTTCATGGGGTACCTGAAAGGCAAGACGAGTCTAATGATTTTCGATGAGCATGCGAATCTAAAATATAATTATGGACCCAGCCATTTCTGGTCCGAGGGTTATTACGTTAGCACAGTGGGACTAAATAAGAAAACTGTTCAGAATTAGATCAAAAACCAAGAACTCGAGGACCAGATCGCGGATAGTCGAAGCCTGAAGGAGTACAAGGACCAGTTTACGGGTAAGTAAGGGTAACAAGGGCAATTGGGCAATTTAAAATGGGGCATGATTGCCCCTGCCAGTAATCGGCCTTATAGGCCTGATCGAAAAACCGCGCCTTGAAGTGAAGTGAGACCCAAATGTTGGACTTGCTTCTAATATCCTAGTCGAACAAAGGGCTGCTGTCTATAAGTGCACTAGTCAACAAAAAGTAGACACAGCATTTCATATTTTCGACTTATGTTTGTTATAGAAGACATCCTTGTATTGCTTCGGTGTCATGTATTTCAAATAGTAGGCAGGTCGCCTTTCATTGAAGAACTGTATATATTCGTCAATTTCTTCAATTATCTTTTCTTTGCAAGTTAGGTGAAAATCGGCAAACATTTCAGCCTTGATCAACCCATTTATTGACTCCATTGCAGCATTATCAGTCGGAGTTCCCGCTCTAGACATCGAATGTATGATATTATAAGCAGGTAGGAGCTCATTAAACTCCTTAGAAGAGTATACGGATCCTTGGTCGGTGTGTAGAACCATTTTAAGGTCTGGATGCTCTTTTTTAATTTCGATAACATCTTTGATTCCGTTAATGTAGGTCATCCTGTCACCCCTTTTAGAAGATAGAGAATGGGAGAGTATTTCGTTGTTCCAAAGATCCATATAAAGCGTTAGTTCGAAGTACATACCATCAAGGTAGAATGCTGTCATATCACTAACTATGCATTCGTAAGGACCATTAATGTTCAATCCGGCCATCAATAGATTTGGATAGACCTTTTTGTCGTCACCAGGTTTCCTATATTTATAGTGTTTCGATACGCTAACAATTCCTACATATTTGCAGCACTTATGCGCATAAACATCACTCATCAAGGCACCTGTATCAAGTCTAATCTTGGCATTAAGCCACCTATAACCATGACTTGGGTAAAGTTCGTGGTATTTTCTGAAGAGATTAATATTGTTTGCTCTGGAAATCATCTTCTCCGAAGGATTATTTATTCTATCCTTCCACTTATAGAAACCGGATCTATTTACACCCATAACTCTACAAATTCTTTTGACGGGGTAGTCGCCACTTAACTCCATGAATATTTGGTATTCTTGTTGCTTAAAGAAATGTATTCCTTGCTGGCCCCACCCCCTTTCACTTCGTACCCTTTTTTTGCTCGGGCTTCTCCAACTTTTGCTCTTATTACCTCATCTATCAGTTGTTCTTTTGTTAGAGAGGAAATGCGGTTTAGTTCGTCTGTGGTAGCAATCTCATTATTGAGAGTAGCATTTCTTGGTTTCTTCGAACTGGTGTCGCCTATCGATCGCTTGTATTCATGTGCCCAATAGTAAACGCCGCCCCGTGTTACGCCAAGTTCGTTTTGAGCTTCATCAACTGTTAATTCATGGTTCACAAATCGCTTGGCAATGTCTAGATTTTTAGACCTTGTATTACGCATAGTAGACCTCCTTGTCTCATTATATAAAATCGTTGATTATTTTTTGTACAAGTGTGTCTACTTTTATGTTACCGGTTCACGCAACTCAGACTTTGCATTAACAAACGGATTTAATAAAAGCTATTTCTTCATCTGTTCTAATGTTGAGATTAATTTATTCATAAATATTGATTTACAATATTTTCTAAAGTAAACATCTTTAGCGTGTTTACCAATTGTTCTTAATTCATTTATATTTAGGTTCTTAATTAAATTAGCAAGCGCTTCGCTATCTCCTGATGGGCAAGTAAATCCGACTTTATTATCTTTGATAAAGGTTGAACAACTGCCATTAATCGCTCCTATTATAGGTTTACCAACCGCCATATAAGATTGAACTTTCCCAGGAATTGTCATATTGGCATATGTTTTATCTTCTAAGGTTACAAGCATTGCATCTGCAATCTTATATAGATTAGGTATCTCTTCTATTGATTGTTGCCCATAGAATATGACATTATCTATTTTTAATTTAGCAGCAAGTTTCTTCATGTTATCTAGCTGACTTCCGTTACCAACTATATGGAATTTATATCGTGGATCATCTCTTAATAAAGATGCCGCTTTAATGATTGTATCAACCGATTGAGCTTTACCAATGTTGCCTGCAAACATTAAATCAATTACGTAGTTATCTTTATTGTCAATATTTGCATGTTCAAACATAGTATCAGTGAAGAACTTAAGATAATTTTTAGGAATTGTTCAAATGTATATTATCAAATTATCCTAAATTTGATGTTTAGGACGGGAACGAAATTTTGTAACTAAAAATAATTATTTAAGATATCGTAGAAAGTTACGTATTTCTTTAAGTTTAAGTTCGTTCGAATAGTCAAAAATTGCAGCTTTAGCTCTTGCATTATTTTTCATTATTGCAATATCATTTCTACTCATATTTATGATTCTATCTAAAGCGTTTTGAATTCCTTCAAAAGTACATTTTTCGACTATAATCGAATCTTTGCCGTCTTCTAACACAATTTTTAAGTCACTGGTATAATTACATAACATAGGGATTCCTGCTGCTAATGATTCAGGAACTTTCGAAGGAAAACCATATTTGGCATATCGTTTATTTGGTCTTAATAAGCAAGAAAAATCTGATGAATAAAGCATATTAAGAAAAATAGTTTTTTCCAAAAAACCATAAAAGTTTATTCTATCTAAAGCCTTAGAGTTTTTATATTTTCTTATATGGTTAACAAGGTCATTTTTGCTTGTTCCAACAATATTTAGTGAAAAATAATCAAAATACATTGGGTGTTCGCAGAAAAAAGCTATTAACACCCAAATGTAATCTTTATTATCTCCGACTCCTCCAGAAAAGAGAGTAATTTTATCGTTATTAATTTTAATGGCATTATTAAACTTTGAAACATCTACTTGTGGGTAAAGTAAAAGTTTATTTTTATTTTTATAAAGAAAATAAAAAGATTTACTAATGCAAATTATATTCTTTGTAAAAGGTATTAAAAAAATAGTTCTAAAATTAAAAATGATTTTTTTAAAAAACTCTTTTGCATAAATGCTATGAAATTCCATAGCATCAGAAATAATTTTTATTTTGTGTATTTTTAAATAGATGATTGAGAACAGGGAAATACTTCTATAAGAAAAATAAACTGCATCTATTTTATTTATTAGTTTATTTCTTTTAATGAATCTAGATACAAATAGTCTATCGAACAATTTATTTATTTTACTTTTTTTAGTTCCATATAAAGGTAAAATATCAATTCCATCAACATTTTTTTCTGACGTGGGATTGTCTATAGTTGTAACAAAGACTTCATTATTTAGTAGTTTTAGCGACTTTGCGATTCCGAATACTCTATTTGCAGTTGAATCCTTAAATGGAAATTTCGAAACTATGAACATTAAGATTTTCATAAGAAATCTTGTTTCTCCTTGTATATACAAAATAAATATAAAGTGCTAAAGATACTAAAAAAGTAGCTGAATTCAAAAATGTTTTAAAAACTTGATTGTTTGCAGGTATCATAAACGCAAAAACAAAAAATTGGCCTAAGATAAAACCAGGTAAAATTGAATCGTTGTTTACATAATCAACCCAAGCTTTTTTTGCTCCCGCACCAATAAAGAAGAAAATTAATGGAACTAAATAAAAAGAAAAATCTGAAGCAATCCAAGGTATAACAGTTGACCATTTTGATTGTGCTGGCCAACCATATAATAGCTCACATCTATACATATAACTTTTATTGAAAAAATTGGGAATTATATTTTTATTAGTAAGCAAAGAGGTTAGACCATAAAAAGTGCTTTGACCAAAAGTTGACTGAAAATTCAAGCTTAAATCAAAGGAGAGGGCATGATAACCCTGTCCGACATAATCCATAATGCCTTCTAAACCAGATGAAAATAAACTAGAACCATCTCCATAAGCAGATCTATCGCCTAAGAAAAGAATAATGACAGTTGCAAACAAAAATAATAAAACAGGAATTGTTACGTAGTACCATACACTTTTTTTGTATTTTTTATTTTCAATATATTTTTTAATTAAAAAAGGCAACGCTATGAAAGCTAGCATCGCAACATTTATCATCGAGCCAAAAAGAAGACAATAAAAGAAATAATAAAGTAGCGAAATAACAGTTAGAAAAGCCGAGAGAAAAGTTATTTTATCTATCTTTGAAATTAAAATGCCTATTTGAAAGCATTTAGTCATAAGTAAAAGATTAAAAATAACACCCAAAATTGTTCCCATTGTGCCGGTAAATAAGGAACGAGCGCCATTAGAGGTGTTTACAAACTTTATATATTCATAAGCTTTTCCTGGATGTAATGAGTAATAGAGAATATCTTGAAAAGATTTGTAATAACAAAAAATATAATACGTATAAATAAAAATAGTGACAAAGAAACAAATATATAGAAATAAAGTGTAATTAAAATTTATCGTTTTTAAGAAAAGCTTTTTAGGTTTTTGTTTTTTCTTTCTTGGTTTGTTCTTTCGAAGTCCAGAGGTAAAAACATAGCCAATGACTAAGGACCCAAATGTGGCTAAACAATAAATCAAAACAGCTAATAATTGCAAATTAGGATCTTCAAAATGGAATAGGTACATCAAGAAAGTAATTAGCAAATATAACGCAACGATAATAATGGGTAAATTATTTATGTTGTTCTTGGATTCGGAATTCATAGTAACTATACAACAAAGATGGATGTTTCAGAATCAGCAAATCCAGAACTGATTAAGTGTTGGGCTGTGTTATACAAAGATGATTTTTTTGTATAGAGTTTCGTAGTTACAAAGAGAACTTTTGAGTTCAACAGGTTTTTAGTAAAGTTTTTGTCCAGTGAAAACGAATAAACGTCGTTAACTACACAAATTATACTTTTATCTTCATTAATTTGTGTGTTATCTGAAGTTGAATTTTTGTCATTATAATTAATGACATTAATTCTAGAATCGTTTTTTAAAATTTTAGTAAGGCTGTTAACAAAAGCGTATTGTTCAATAGGAATAATGATGACTTTCTTTAAAACAAGAATTCTATTAACAAGTTTAGTCATGTCTTGTTTATTTATTTCGATATTTTTTTCTTTGTTTAATCTATTTTTTGAGTAAAAAACAAAAGGAAATAAAGCTTTCATAGCCTTGTTTCCTCTGATGGCATTCATTTTAAAACTAGTGAAATCTAGTTCATTGACATCACTTTCTTCATTTACAAAATCTAAATAATAGTCAGCGATTATAAATATTAATAAAGAAATAACTAACGATGAAAGAGCGAAAATACCAGTATAGTCTATTGATGTAGGAACGTTTGCGGTTGGGTATGATCCATATTGAGAGATGGAAAGGTTTGCAAAGGAAGATGGATATTTTTCCTTTAATTCATTAACTATATCATCAAGTAAAAAATTAAATGCCGAAAGCATTGTTGTTTCATCGTAATTCGTAAACGTTATTTTATATGAATAAAGAACAGAACCTGCGTTATAAGCTGGAAAAGAAAAGGCTGACGTTAGCTCTTCAACTGTGTATAAAGACTCATTTTTGTGCTTTATACCATTTTGAGAAAGTCGTGTAGCTTCTTTTTCTAAAAATGATGAATCCTTTACTGTTCCTTCTACGTAGCTATAGACTGTGCTAGTAAATGGCTGAGTTGAGTTATTTAAAATACCTTGAGTATAGTAATTTTTAACCTCATTTTTATCGAAACCAAAGCTGATCAAACTAAGAGATCCGAATAAGAAAATGGAAAGGACAATTATTAGCACAACATTGTTCTTGATTGATAATAGTATTGATTTTATCGTGGAATACTTCTTATATTTATTTGCAAACATTTGTATATAATAATAAGATAAAAAAATATTTTTCCAAGTTGTTTATATGAAAAACAAGATAATGCTTCACTTAATTAGACCAGGTTCAATTGGTGGACCAAATGTATCAATAAAAAATATAAGTGAGTCCGCTTTATCTAATAAATATGACTTCAGTTTTCTAGTTCAGGAAAATAGAGCTAAAAAGCCATATGATTTTGGGCTAATAAAAAGAATGGCCATGCAAATTGACAAAGAAAAGCCAGCAATCGTTCATATTTCTGGTTTACAAATTGCGGGTTTTTACGCTGTAAAAGCCGCTTTAAAATCGAAGACAAAGCCTAAAATTATTTGCACAATTCGAGGTTCTAGTACCGAAAGTTCTTCCATTTCAAAGCTTAAAAAATGGATCATAAAACATTTTTTTGAAATATATGTTCTTAAAAACGCCGATGCTTGTTATACGGTTTGTGAAAAACCGATGAGCATTGAAATGGTTAAAAAATATAGCAAAAACTATGTAGGTTGCATTTATAATTTGCCACCAACAATTAATACTTTAGTAAAAGATACTGATCGACGAGAAAGATTAGGCTATTCAAAAGATGATATTGTTTTTGTTTTTGCTGGGAGACTTGTGAAAGAAAAGGGTCTCGATTATTTAGACGAGGCTCTATTTCACTTAAATAATGGAAAAATATGGATAATTGGTGATGGTCCGTATAGGACGATTTTAGAGAAACATCATCCAGATTTAATTAAAAATAATCAACTTGTCTTTTTTGGACATCTCAAAAATCCTATAGAAATAATAAGAGATGCAGATATTGCTTTTTTGCCATCCCATCATGAAAATTTACCTAACTTTTTATTAGAAAGTTTAGCGCTTGGCAAACCAATTATAGCAACTGATGTAGGAGGCAACTCATCAATTGTTGCAAATGGGTACAATGGTTTACTAATTTCTCAAAACTCTAAATCGCTGTTGGAGGCTTTTCAATTTTTTGAGAAAAACAAATCTTTAGAAGAATTTTCCAAGAATTCTAAAGCTCTCTTAAACACTAGATTTTCAAGGGATAAAATTCTTAAAGAGCTTGATGAGTTATATAATAACTATTTATGAGAACTAAAAAATCTATAACAAACATAATAGTTTCTCTTTTATATCGGATAATTACCATCATATCTGGTTTTGTAATTTCCAAGATATTGCTTTCTTCATACGGCTCGGAGATAAATGGTTACATTTCTTCTTCTAAAACTATACTCGGTTATTTATCCTTACTAGAACTTGGATTGTCAGGTGCATCCGTTTATTCTCTATATCCTTGTTTAGCTATAAAAGATGATAAGCAAACAAGCATCATTTTAAGTCAAACTAGAAGAATGTATATTCGGACTGGTTTATTTTTTCTAGCTGCTTTAATGGTGTGTTGTTTTACATATCCCCTCGTAGTTAAAGGCACTCTAGATTATTACCTTCAGGTTATTTTGTTCTTTGTTTTGGGTGGGGCGACTATTATTGATTTCTTCGGCTTTTCTAAGTACCGTGTTTTATTTACTGCGGATCAATCGGAGTACATTTTAAACATATGCAATATTGTTTATGCGGTTGTTCACTTAGCTTTGGTTGTTTTAACAGATGTTTTAAATTTGAATGTAATCATTATGCAATCGACCGCCATTATTGCTTTTTTTGTGCGGTCAATTTTGCTTTATATATTCTATAAAAGGAAATACAACGAAAGATTCTCTTTTAAGGAGAAAGAAAAAACAAATCAAATCAAGCAACGTTGGGATGTGTTAATACATGAGATATCTTGGCTTGTACTTTCGTCGCTCCCTTTAATTATTATTTCAACTCGTTTCTCTCTTTTTGATAGTTCGGTTTATTCAGTGTATTATCTAGTTATTGGAAATCTCCAAAACTTACTCTCTATCGTTTATCAATCTGTTATAGCTAGTTTTGGGCAATTGTATTCTTTAAAAAAATATGACAGGTTTTTGTCTATCTATAACAAATTTGAAGTAATTTATATGTTTTTATCTTCTTTTGTTTTTGCTATTGGCATGGCATTAACTATCCCCTTCGTAAAAATCTATACAAAAGGCGTTGAAGACTATAATTATGTAAATTTACTTTTATTAATATCAATGGTCATACGCAACTTTGCTAATACTGCAAGAATACCTACATCCGTTGTTGTTGGTTCAACAGGCGGTTTTAAAGAAACAAGACTATATGCAATTATATCTATTATTGGCTCTATTGTGGTAAGCTTTGGATTATCGTTTATTTCTATTGAAACAATGCTATTAGGAACAACTATTTTTTTCCTTTTCCGTTATTTAACAAATATGATTTATGTCAAAAGAAAGTTAGAGAATTTTTCTGTAAAGCATTCTTTATTAGTGTTTTTCTCTAGTTTAATAATTATGTTTATAATAGGTTTATTGGGATATTTTATGTTCGGAATGCAAGATAATGTTTCGTTATTATTGCTAATAAAAAATGGAATAGTTATGGTATTGTGTTCAATCCCTGTGTATTTAATTTTTATAAACCTAT
>SAMEA104315429__coassemble_1448_pt1 | contig 11487 bp, 10 predicted proteins | sample SAMEA104315429__metabat2_high_PE_037 | metagenome-assembled genome bin SAMEA104315429 (sample SAMEA104315429) | gut metagenome | biome: Monkey gut; feature: monkey-associated habitat; material: faeces | place: China | collected 2013 | reverse complement strand
TAGAAAATATTAATCAATCCCAAACTATATAGTGTTAAATCCCAAAAACGGGTCTTCTCGCCCGCATAGCAGGCGGTTTTATGGTGTCCCTTTCGGTCCACATAATAAAAAATATTTTCAATACTTTTACTTATACGAGTATAAGTAATTTTTAGAAAATATTAATTAATCCCAAACTATATAGTGTTAAATCCCAAAAACGGGAATTGCATGTAAATAGCATAAAGTTAGATGAGTGATTTTGTTCAATTGTGTTCTTAACCTTTTATTGATTTTCAGCTTTTAATGATAGAATGATAAATGTCAATAAAGGTAAGTTCTATGAATAATGAGATTAAATATGAAAAAAGAATAGTTTTATATTTAGACATCCTTGGTTTTAAAAATGCAGTTGATAAAAGCATTGAGGACCAAGAGGTTCTTCAAACTATTTATAAATCGTTAAATAATATTTATTCTGATAAGATAAAAAACTATCAAGGGCCACTAAAAGGCCTTGATTATGGAACCCACATTTCAGTCTTTTCAGATAATATAGTTATGTCTGAACCTTACAATAGGAATGGATCTCTTTACAATTTTATTTATTCTGTGTATTGGCTGGTCAATGAAATTTTATGGGATGGTTTTGTGGTAAGAGGAGCAATAACAATAGGCGATTTATTTCATGATGATAAAGTGATATTTGGCCCTGCGTTGAACAAAGCGTATAAAATGGAATCAGAAATGGCTATCTTTCCTAGAGTCATCATCTCCAAGGACGATGTTGCTGAGGGATTAAAGATGGCTTTGCATGACGACATAGAAGAAACAAAATATTTCAATATTGTTCTTGAAGTTGATGAAGATGGATTTTTCTATTTAAACAACATAACAAAACATCATGAATTTGATGATAATGAAACCTATGTTAATTTATTATTCAAGCTAAGACGGATTATAGTCGAAGGTCTAAAGAACACTAATCTTAAGGTTAGAGCAAAATATGAGTGGTTAAAAGCAAAATATAACCAGTTGTATGATACTGATATTGATTCTAGAGCTCCTGGGAAGATAACTGAATAATCGTGGCAAAAAATCAAAAGCTTCTTTATAGATATAGGGCACCAGAGAAGTATAACATTGATGCATTTTTATCGGACTGCATCAATGGCAGCTTGCTTAGTGCTTTTACTGATGTTGGAGAATTAAATTTTGGAATTCCCAATGGCCGGTTTTCTAAATACGGGGCAACTATTGAAGATGAACAAAAAATGGTTTCTAGTATTGTTGAAAACGCAAAGCATCATTACTATATGGCTTGTTTGACATATAATCACATCTTTGACAGTTTTATTTTAATTCCATCAAAAAAATTCGATTGTTTCGAACTTTTTTTAGTTATTTACCCATTACCAAATTGTAGCAATACTTTTTCACTTGATTTTTTTCCTAAATTCTTTATTTAGGTATGCCTTCTTCATTATTTCCCTCTATATATCGAAATTGAACAAACCTTGTATATCTTGTTCCCTTTGATTGTTTTCAAAGCTGAGGAAGTAGTATCCTTTCCTGTTGCTGATCTGGAATCCCCTCAGTAAGTCAAACAATTCTTCGTCCGACATATTGTGTAGTGATTCGTATTCCGACTCGTCACATATCTTCTTGATATACCTATAGAACAAAGTCGTTAGGAAGACGGTGAAGAAATGTGCATATATCTTTTCGTCCTTGGAATGCTAGGCGAGAACTGACAAGCATCGTCAAGACGCTAAGGAAAGACCAACTAAAGGATTCTATTGCCTATATGGGCGTTCAAATATTCGATAGAACCTTTCTCAAGGAAAAACAGTTCAAAGCAAATTCTTTAACCCTCTGACAAAAAATTCGCACAGAGAGATTCGGTAGAATATCAAGAACTGGTCTATGAGTTGAATGGGTATTTCGACAATATGAACCCCGAAAAAACTCTCCGTTGGCAAAGGCAAAGACTTACTGGAGCAACCTCAATGGCGAGCAATGGACATATTTAAATAAAGGCTATGTCGATCTTGACAACAACGAAGCCGAAAGACAAGCGAAGAAGTTTGTCATAGATCGCAAAAACTTTCTATTTTGCAAAAGTGAGAAAGTCGCAAAAACCGCTTGCACACTTTTGACAATTATTGATTTGGACTGCGAAAACGGTCTGGAAGCCAAATCTTATATAGAGTATTTACTCAATAACGTTGGGAAGAAAGAGTTCCGCAATTTGCGGCCGTGGTCCAGATCGATTCCACCACAGATTCGAATCTAAAACGTTAAAAAAGAAGGGTTGCGAAATTCTCCACAGGGGTGTGTAAAAATTCGTACCTTTATATTTTTGCCTTCAACCCCTTTTTTCTAACTCATATTTTAAGCTATCTAAAATGTCCATTTGATTACTAAAACTTCATGTCAAAAGTATCGAATAATTTCCGCTATACAACAAATAATGTCTTACAGAATTACCGTAAATATGCGAAAGTATTTTCTTATAATTCCCACAAAACGGCATTAGTAATTGACGTTTACTTTCTTTATTGATAAAATGCAAACATGAAAATAATTAGAGAAAAATACATTGAACACATCAACAAATGGTGGAACGCAAATAGTAGCGAAGCTTTATTTGTTTTGGGAGTAAAAAATGTTGGCAAAACCTCACTAATAAAAGATTGGGTTAGGAACAATCACATCCATTATACTTACTTTAGCCAAGAAAGATATGAATCGATAAAAGATATATTCGAAGATTCAAAGACAAAATCATTCGATACTTCATTAGCGATTATTAATAAGCTTATGATGACGCAGCCATTAAATGAACTTCTTATATTTGATGGAATAAAACCGAATGATGAAATAATTGTACAAATTAAAAAACTTTGCTCAAGTTCAAATCACCGTTATATTTTGATAAGTGATTATGGTGAATATGTGTTTGACAATATTAGGTTTCTCCCTGTTGGTTCGATAAATAGATTAATTGTTAGGCCACTGTCTTTTAGGGAGTATTGTATTTTGAAATTAAATAAATATGTCATCGCTTCATTGGACGCCGTTCTAACTGAACCCAACAAAAAATACCCTTTTTGTGATCAATTCGAAGATGCTTGGGGTGAGTATTCAAATTATGGAGGATTTCCAAGTGTAGTTTCGAAACTATTGAATCAAGGTATGCCTTTCGCTGATGCGGAATTACATACTATTAAACAAAATGTGCTTGATTTTGTTAAAGATAACATTCCTTTTTCCAGCAATTTGATGTCTATTTTGAATGGTTTTGGAAACAAAAGATCTAAGACGTATCATAGATTTGTGTTTTCATTATTGTCACCAAACGGAACGCATCAAAGATATAAAAGGGCTACAAGGATTTTAGAAAGCCTTGGTATAATTGGTGTCTTACCAATAGAAGGAGACTCATTGAATTTCGAATACTGCGATATGTATTTATGCGATCCAGGGTTGGAAAGAATATGGGGCGGTGAGATAGATAGAAACCATGCTGTTGAATCAATTGTTTATTCATTCGGTTTGAGAAAAAAATATAAAATTAAAAGACTTGTTTTGGACAAAGATAAAATTATTGATATGTCTTACGAAACAACTATTCCATGGCTTATTGATGTTAAGCGAAGGAACACAAATATATCTAGTTTAAGTGAATTGAAGTTCAAATATTTTATCGATAATTCGGCTGGCACGTTTCGACCATATATTTTAATTGATAAAGGAACTAATTATTTAAAACAGTCAGAAAAAGCATCTACTCTACCTGTTTGGGCGTTTTTGTTAATGGAGTAAAACATGACATATATAAAAAGAAATATAGATAAAATCATTGAAGATTGGTTCAATAGCGATAAAAGAGCCTTGATGATTCTTGGAGCGAGACAAATCGGTAAATCAGAATCAGCCAAGGAATTTCTTAGAAATCTTTACAAGATAAATAATGACTCGCTGCTGCCAATATTGGATATTGAGAATACACCAGGCGTCAAAGATGCAATAATATCTGGAAAAAGTGAGGGTGGACAGTCTTTTATAAGAAATTTATTTGCAAACATTAGAAGCAATGCAGATTTAGACGTTTGCAAAGTAATCCTTATTGATGAAGTCCAGGCACTCTCAAATTCAAAGAAATTAACAGCAGAAAAAGAAATTAAAGATATTTTGTCGAGGCTTATGAATGAAACAGAGTTTCGCTTTATTTTTTCCGGTTCACTTTTGGGATCAAAAATCTCTAATCTTGAAGAGTTTACAAAAGATTTGCCCGGCGGAATAATCCAAATTCATATGCATCCAATTTCTTTTGCTGAATTTGTTGAATATATTGATGGGAATAATCAAAGAATTGAATCTGCAAAAAGAGAATTAATCGAATCAAAAACGATAAGCAAAGAAACGCACATTCATTTGCTTAAAAGATTTGGGGAATATTCATTTGTTGGCGGAATGCCAAAATCGCTATTAGCTTATTCTAATGGAAACAAATACTCAGTTATGGATAGTATGGATGCAATCTCAACCTTAAAAGAGGATTACATTCAAGACACTCAAAAATACTATAAAGAGGAGCTTGGAATTGATGTAGGCAATGGAATTTTTGATTGGCTTTTATTCGGAATAAACAAAAATGATAAAAAGAAGTTAATGAAAAGACTAAAACAGGAACCAGAAAAGACCTTGTACCAATATATTATTGACAGCGACATTGGCTTGCTAGTTAGTCATGTAGATGAATTCAAATTGACACTTAATCAACAAGAAAAGCCAAAAACATTTTTTAACGATGTCGGCTTTATGAGATTAATGATTAGAAATCATCTAGAGGGCATTCAAAAATATGATGATGTTCCACGTCAATTAAAAGATTATTTTGACTATAAAAGAAATTTAGACGATATTAAACAAGATTACTTTAAATACATAGAAAACGACAATAACGGAAGCATTTTCCCTGGTGCAGGTCGAATTTTTGAACAACTTGTTGCCCAAGGAATTAAAGAAAAAGGTTTCACCTATGCTTATGATTATTCAAATAAACCCCAAATGGAATTGGAATTTGTCTTGCCTAAAGACGGATCTGCTATTGAGGTTAAATCCGGAGGTTTCGATGACTTTATATCGTCAAGTAACTATGCAGAGGAAGGAAATAAAGTTTACTTTTTGTCTTTACTCCCGTATGTTGGTGAAACTTTGAAAAATATTACTTTATTACCAGTTTATGCCTTGTCTTTATTAAACGAAGAGGAATTAAGTGGCATTGTATTTAAATCAACAGATTCAAGAGTGAAAGAAATACTGATAAGTGGCAAGTTGCCAAAAACACGCGGGTTTTATATTAAGGATATTGTATGAAAAAATTTGCTTTAAAATTGTGGAACTTGCATGGATGGATAGGAAAATGTTTGACATTTTCTTGTGTAGTTTGCTTTGCACTTGCAATTATTGGCCTTATTTTTGGTTTAACTAAATGCAAACAAACCGGTGAAATAATATATACAAATATTTTCCTAAACGAGAGTTTTAATCTTCATGATGGCAATTATGAAGTAACAATTTTATCCGCATCAACTAAAGATGAGATTGAAATAAAAAATAAAAAAGACGAAAAGGAAATAATTGCTGGACATTTTGTAGATGCAGAAATAGAAATATATCAAAAGATACATAGCAAAGAGAAAAAACATACCTTCGATAGAAATGATTTTAAATTAAAAGGACACACCGGTGTTTATTTGCCGCTTAATGATATTGCCTCAATTGTTGGGTGGGATATGATTGATTATCATTGGGACAAAAAAGATAATGGTTTTGTTGTTAGTTCCGCAGATATATCCACACAAAAAGCCATAAGCGACTATTCATATATCGGAAAAAGCATTAGTGCAGGAGAAAAACTTACTTTCCACGTCTTTCTGCCGATTAGTGATAAAACTTATAATGTTGAAACAAGCATTATGATTTTAGAAATTGATTTCTTCTGGGGCGGGTACTGGAGCGAGAAAAAAAGAGGCGAAGATGTTATACTTTTAAATAGGCCAGAAAATTTGGCGCCATCTCAAACTAACCCATAACTTTTTAAACGAAATTAGATACTAATTTCCCTAAAATAATTCTTATTTTGGGTATATAAATAACATTTTACCTCATAAAAACTTATTATTATATGTTTCGCGTTCATATGCTATCGGAAGTAATTGTAATGAACGTTAAAGAAGAAATGATTAATCTTAAAAAACAAAATAAAACATATAAAGAAATATCATTGAGTTAAAAAAGGGCGCAGAAGACATATGGATGACGATGAAGATGCTCCTATTTTTTAATTGACATCAATTTTTATAAAGAATAAAAAAGTTTATTTTTTGCAAGCGATTGCTTTTTCAATTTTTCTGTCTCTGATTTTGTTTTATCTTTTAATTTAGTTACGCATTTATCGAATGTACGGAATAATTTGAATCCATTCTCAGCAAAAACGTCTAATGAATCAAATACACTTTTTCGTTTATTTAATAGTCCATGTATTATTTCATTTCTCTTTTGGCGCCAAATATCTAAATCAGCAAAAAATGAATAAGTAAGAATGTTTTAAAGATTATTCCTTCTAATAACATTCATTGCTGCTTAAATATATAAGGATTTAAATTGATTAGACTCGCTCGATTTTTCAACAATTGCTTTTACAGCTTTAGCTTTTCCACAGAGATTTCCTAAAAAACATTTCTCCTCCATGATTTCATCAAGATAAGCCTTCCTACTTTTTTCAAACTTAAATGTCCTGTTATTATTAGTTGCGAATTCTATTTTAACAAAGAAGTCAGACAAACGATCTTCAAGCATCGAATAAACTAATAAAATGCATTCAAAATAAAATCCATTCTTATAAGCGGAATTATATCTTCGGATGGTTTCTTTATAAATTTTACCTTTTTCTAAATTGGCCATGGATTAATCTTACGACTAGTAATGTCTTTCAAATAGCCAAAGGACTGCCAAATGTAAATCAAGTATAAATAAGAGTAAGAATGTAGGTAGAAGATATATTAAATAACTATGCAGTGAGGCTTGATTAAATTAGAAGCCATACAAAAAGACTTCACTGTCTAAATTGATTTATTAACAAACTACCCTAATTACTACCTTAAATCACTACCCTAAACAAAAACTCGTGTCAAAAATCGTGAAACTCAATGTTCATTTATTAATTGCCTAAAATAGCCCTTAAGGTTATTATCATTAACTAATCTAATTGAAGAGGTTAGATTAACAAAATGACTAAGAAAATAAACATAATTCTTGTATTTACTGCTTTTCTCCTCTCCTCATGTGTTTTAAATAACCATTTTTCCTCTTCTAATCCTAATAATACTAATTCTAGTTCCACTACTTCTTTTGATAGCGGTTCTTCAAGTGAATCTTTTAGTTATTCAAATAAGGATTCATCTTCAAGTTCCTCTACTTCTTCCTCTTCTTCTTTATCAAGTAGCTCAAGTCAAAACACTTCTTCTAGTCATACTTCTTCTAGTGTCTCTTCATCAAATTCTTCTTCTACTATATATCCCGAGAACGGATATTATAGAGTGGAACCTATAACCTCCAATCAGCCATCTTTTAATGTCTATAACCTAGATGGAACAGTTCATAAAACTTTTAAAAAATCAGTAGAGAACGATCAATCTACTTGGTATATAGATCCAATGGAAGTTGCCTTATATTACCAGGCTTATCACGAAACCCCTGTTAATTATTGTTATAACGTTAAAAATGCTACAAGCAGAGAACATTTCTCTAAATATGGTAAATATGCCCGCTTCTACTCTAAAGACTATACACGTAGAGATGGATATATGGCGGCGATACCTTCACCTAATGAATATCGCTATTTTGAAATTGATATATCTAATGGTAAAGATGGATATAGTTATTCCAAAAGACAAGTTAAACGTTTAGTAGTTGTTTATTCTGGATTAGCCCAATATTCCTCTACTTCCCCTGTTATCTTTCTTACTTTAAATCACTATAAATCCTTCTACGAAGTTACTAATTATGCTAAGAAGTCTAGATCCTCTTCTTCATTAAGTTGGATAGGTGATGAATTTGATGGAGAAGGTTCGGGATATGGAACTTATAAGAAACCTATTACCGTAACCATTTAATCTAATTAACTAAATATATTTAATAGAAGAAATAATCTAAGGTGTTTTCTTATTAAGAAGATGGTATATTCAAGCTCATGGCCTTACTAGAATTAGAAAATATAGCCTTCAATTATAGCGATAAAGAATTATATAGAAGTGTTTCCTTAAAACTTAATGATGGGGAGCACGGCGTTTTAGTTGGTAAGAATGGGTGTGGTAAAACCACTTTATTAAACATTATTACTGGTCATTTAGATCCTGATAAAGGACTTGTTAAATGGACTAATGGAGTTACTTATTCCTATTTAGATCAGCAGCTTAAAATAGAGACTGATGAAAAGTTAGGAGATTATCTTTATGGAGTCTATAAAGATCTCTATCTTAAAGAAAAAGAGATGGAAAGACTCTATGAAGAAAGCGCTATAGACTTTACTAATTTTGAAAAAATCATTGCAAAAGCCGAACGGATTCAAAATGAATTAAATGATAAAGGTTTCTATGCTTTGCAAGAAAAGGTTGGTCGTGTAGCGGAAGGTATCGGTTTAGATAAAGAACATCTAGAAATGCCTTTAAGCACCTTAAGCAGCGGACAAAGAGAAAAAGCATATTTAGCTAAAATGCTTCTAGAAAATAAAGATGTTTTAATAATGGATGAGCCTACAAACTTCTTAGACGCTAACCAGGTTGAGTGGTTAGCTAAATATCTACAATCTTATCCTAAAGCCTTCCTATTAGTTTCTCATGACCAAGAATTCCTAAAGAAAGTCGCTGATGTAGTTTTTGTTTTAGATAATGGGCAAATCACCCGTTATAAAGGAGATTTCTCTAATTTCTTAACTAAATACGAATTAGATAAAGAACAATATTTAAAGAATTATGAAGCGCAACAGTGCTACATAAAAAAAGAAGAGCAATTTATTGCCTCTCATATCGTTAGAGCAACCTCTGCAAAAGCGGCTAAATCGCATCGCGCTAGATTATCTCATTTAGAAAGAATGGAAGCGCCTCCTAAAGGAGAAGGCAAGATCTCTTTTTCTTTTCCTTATACCCATCCAGTAGGCGAAAAACCTCTTATCGTGGATAATTTAGAAATTGGTTATGGGAAGCCTCTCCTCTCCCCTATTTCTTTTATTTTAAAGGAAGGAGAAAAGATTGCTATTTTAGGAGAAAACGGCGTTGGTAAGACTACCTTCCTAAAAACCATTTTAGGTTTAATTCCTTCTTTAGGAGGAAGATATAAATGGTTAGATGGAATAAATATTAATTATTATAGCCAAGACGAAAAAATAGATTTTTCTTTATCTCCCTTTGAGCTTCTCCATAATGCTTATCCAGATAAAACTAATACAGAGATCAGAACGGCTTTAGGGGCCACAGGTGTAAAAAAAGAATTAGCGCTTAGGCCATTAAAAGAACTATCCGGAGGAGAAATGACTAAAGCTAGATTTGCTTTAATGTCCTTAAAGAAATCTAATTTCTTAGTCTTTGATGAACCTTCTAACCACCTAGATCAAAAAGCTAAAGAAGCCTTATATAAAGCAATTGAGAATTATCCAGGAAGCGTCATCTTAGTAAGTCACGAAAAAGAATTCTATGATGGCTTAGTAGATTACGAATTATATTTTTAATTTAAATGTTGTCTCTTTCTAAAGCCTAATAAGAAGAAGCACCAAGAATATAGCCACATCTTTCGCCAATATTCATAGCCAATAATATCGGCATTAAAAGTAGAAATAATTCTCCGATAATTGCCATCCAAATCTAATAAAGTAGCAAAATAACCTTTAGAATCCTTTAAAGATATTAATTTTTCATTTTGCGTAAATAAGAGAGTTAGGCGCTTTTGTAAATCAGATAATAAGATGGAGGCACTAGTAACTCCTTCTTCATCTAATTTATCAATTTGTAACCAGCAGACTTTAGCGCAACTATCTTTAATATCGCTATTAAACAAAGCCCCATTTTCATCAAATAAAGCATATAGGGAAAGAAGCACGTCTTTCTTCTCAGATAAGAGAACGCTTAGAGCGATTAAACGTTTATTTAAAGATGTATTAAAAGCGCTAACGCTCCCTAATACATAAAAAAAGAAACCAATATATAAAACAAGTAAAACCGCTAAAACAATTAAGAAGATTTCTAATGGTCCCATGGATGTAATTTTAATTTCCTTTCTTTTAAAATAAAAGAATAAAGAAAATGGAAGCAAAATATTGCTAGGAAGTAGGCTTTATAAGCACTTTTTTGCAATATTTGCCTTCTACATTTATACTTTAAGAGAAAGGAGCTAATTAAATATGAAAAAACCGATTTTAGCTATCCTTTATGATTTTGATAGCACTTTAGCTACTAGTGATATGCAAAACTTCTCTTTTATTCCTACTTTAGGAATGACACCAAGTGAATTTTGGCAAAAAACTAGCGACTTTAGCGCTAAAACTGGAATGGAAAGAACTTTATCCTATCTTTATGTAATGCGCGAGACTTGCAAAGAAAAAGGCATTCCTATGACTGCCGAGTTCTTAAAAAAGATGGGAGAGAATATTGAATTCTTCCCTGGAGTTCTCTCCTGGTTTAAAAGAATTAATGACTATGGAGCCCTCCATGGAGTTAAAGTAGAACATTATTTAGTTAGTTCTGGCAATAAAGAAATCGTAATGGGCTCCCCTATTTATAAAGAATTTAAAATGGTATACGCTTGCGAATACCTTTTTGATACAGTTACTAAATTAGCCTTATGGCCTAAATTAGCGATTAACTACACCCAGAAAACCCAATATTTTTATCGTGTTTCTAAAGGGGTATATGACGCAACAGACGATATAGGTGTTAACGAAAAGACACCTGAAAGAAGGGTGCCATATAACAATATTGTTTATATTGGTGACGGAATGACGGATATTCCTGCGATGATTGTTGCTAAGAATAGCGGAGGCAAATCAATTGCTGTTTATCCCAAAGGAAAAGAAGAAAAAGTTCAAGGCCTATATGAAGATGGCAGAGTAAATTACGTTGCTTGTGCTGACTACCGCGAAGGCAAAGAACTTGAAAAAATATTAGAACTGATTATTCAAGGTGTGGCAATTAACGAATCTTTAGCGCGTCACGAAAAATAATTTATTTTAAGTAATCTATTATGGATTTATTAAATCAAGAAAAGACCTACGCTATCCTCCTTATGGCGGGTTCAGGAACTCGCCTTAGCTCTTCTGAAAAGAAGCAATATTTAATCTCTAAAAGAAAAAATGAACCCTTTTTCCTTTCTTCTTTAAGGAAATTAGAAGCAACAAATCTATTTGAAGAGATTATTTTGGTAGTTCCTAAGGGAGATATCAAGAAA
>SAMEA104315429__coassemble_831_pt1 | contig 17849 bp, 18 predicted proteins | sample SAMEA104315429__metabat2_high_PE_037 | metagenome-assembled genome bin SAMEA104315429 (sample SAMEA104315429) | gut metagenome | biome: Monkey gut; feature: monkey-associated habitat; material: faeces | place: China | collected 2013 | reverse complement strand
ATTGCCGTTTATACGTTTAACGACATTTGAACTCATAATTTATACGTTCACAGACATTTCAAGTCACGTTTGAGGAGATATCCCCAAAGATTTTGTCTAAGGTGTTTTATTATGCTTTCAACATATTGATTGGAACAATATAAACGCTGTCTTTAATTTGTGCATCTCCGCTAGCGGTTATAATCATTTTAAAAGCAGGAAGTTTTTGATTGTTTTCTTTTATTTTGTCTTCAATTGAATAAAGGTTTGAAATGCCTTCTTTAATCAGCTCTTCGCCGCCCAATTTTATTTCGATAAGCGCGTATTCCCCATTTGGAAGATGAATAACGGCGTCACACTCCAAACCATTTCCATCTCTAAAGTGTCTTATTTCGCCACCATAATTTTCTACGTAAATAGATAATTCTTTAACTGCAAAGTCTTCAAATAATAAACCAAAAGTTTTTGGGTCATTAAGTAAATCATTTGGTGACATTTTCAACGAATATGTAGCTAAAGAAGTATCAATAAAATGCCTAGTTGGCGACGTAATGATAACTGTTTTGCTTCTAAAATTAGGATTCCATGCTTCTATATCTTTAATAATATATAAATCATTTAATGCTTCTAGATATCCATCAAATGTTTCCTCATCTATTTTTCTATTATCATGTTTATTGATGTCGTTAATCAAAATAGATTTTCTAGCCTCTGTCGATATATTTCTTGCGTAACTTCTAAGAATAATTTTAAAAATTTCAGATTTCTTGTTGCGGAATTTTTTATTCTTAGAATTTTCAAAATTAAATAATGTAGAACAAAAATTTCTTGTAATTTTTAAGGCTTTGTTTTTATCTGACATTAAAGAAAGTGGCCAACCACCACGGCAAATATAAAAGGCAGTATCAAGCAGAGTATAAGATTCATTGATATAAAATAACGATTTTGGTTTTTCAAAGAGTTTTTTTAGCGAAACATATCCCTTTGATTCTTTTGATTCAAACAAACTCATTGGTCGCATTTTTATAGTCACTATCCTGCCAGAACCTGAATGATAAATATTATCCTTTTCAGCAGGTGTTGAACTTCCTGTAAAAATAAATTGACCAAATTTATTGTCTCGATGATCAATTTCTGTCTTTACACAATTCCATAAATCAGGAACATTTTGCCATTCGTCAATAAGGCGCGGATTATCACCAATTAATATGGCTTCAGGATTTGATTCCACCAAACGTATCTTTTGCAGTGTGTCTAATGCATATTTACTTTTAGAAAATAATTCACAAGTAGTTGTTTTTCCGCAAAATTTTGGGCCAGCAACAACTATAACACCAGAGGTTTCAAGCGCTTCTTTAATTTGTTCTTCAATATATCTATATAAATATGTCATATCTTGTCTTGCAATAATTATATAAAAACATTAACTATTTATAAACAATTTTCCCCATTTTCTTTTGAATGTATTCCCCCATTTTCTTTTGAATGTTTTTCCCCATTTTCTTTTGAATATTTTTCCACTTTTTCTTTTACAAACAAATAGCAATATTCTTTTATAATTATAAATATTTTATATGTGTCGATTGCAACCACGCCTATTAATTTCATACGTCCGTTTTTTACAATTGATCTTGAAATCATACCAGTGTATCGACAATTGATGGCACGTGATAAGAAATAAGGGTTTTGTAACTAGCTGAGCTAAAAACGAAACCTTTTTATATTAGATAGAGCAATCGGAATCCAATCCATTAATAATCGCAAATATCACTGATATAATCTAAAAATTTCGACCAAAAGAACAGTGCAATGCTATTTTAGTCGAAGTCGTATATTTATTATCAAATGCCTTCTAATGCTGTTTTCATATATATTTTAAGATACTAAAATCAAAACTGTTACTGCCTCAATCAATATCTTTTTTCCTTTAAAATTAATGAATATGCTCTGACGCAACATAAAAACATACTAAAATTTACCTAAGTAATAAAAATTTTGAATATTAGATAGATGCAGTAAGTTCCTTGAGAAAAAGCTTAAAGAGTGCTAATTTTAGAACTTGGAAAAGGATTATTAAATGAATCAAAACGAATTACTTAAATATTTCCTAGATAACGAATATGGAAATCTTCCATCATTTGAAGATGTTGAAATCTTTTATGAACTAAAAGATTCTTTTACTGACGCTATATATAAGGGTGTAACTAGAAAAGATATCGTTGTTCACCTTAAAAGAAAGGGTAAATTTACTTCTTTTTCCTTTTCTTTATTTGTTCCTAAGAAGGCTAAAGGTATCTTTGTATTTTTATGTAATAGACCTGTGGGCAAAATCTCATATATGGAGATTGATCCAAACAGGGATATAAAAAGTGATTTCTACCCAATAGAAGATATTTTAAAGAGAAATTATGCTTGTTGCGCTTTCTTAACCTCTGAAGTAGCTGAAGATAAAAATGGTTTCCATTATGGAATTAATTCTTTATTTGATGATACTAATCATAAAGAAAATGGAACATATGGAACTCTACTCCTTTGGGCTAAAGGTTTTTCTTTAGTTATTGACTACTTAAAGAAAGAAGAATTAACAAAAGATTTACCTATAGCTACAGTTGGTCATTCTCGTGGGGGAAAAACTTCCCTTTTAGCGGGTGTTTTAGATAAACGTATCTCACTTGTAATTTCTTCTTGTGCTGGTTGTAGTGGCGATGCTGAAGCTAATAATTACCATTCTGGCGCGGAAACAATTGATGTTATCACGAATGCTTTTCCTTATTGGTTTACACCTAATTATCGCTCTTACGCGAAGAAACCAATGGAATATAACCAAAGTGAATTCCTTTCTTTAATCGCTCCTAGATATATTTATACCTCTTCTAAGAGTGAAGACCTTTGGGCGGATCCACTTGGAGAATTCCAAACCTTAGAAAAAGTATCTAAAGTATATGAGCAAAATAATCTTCCTGGTTTTATTTCTAAAGAGCCATTTGATATCAATAAAGAAATGGTTTCCCAAGAGGGAAATATTGCTCATCACCACCTATTTGGAATTCATGATTTAGATAAAAGAGACTGGAATCTATATATGAATTTCTGGGATAAAAAACTTTCTAAATAAAATTTAAAATTCTAAAAAAGGCTGCAAAACGCCGTAATATTACTAAAAAAGACCTCCATTTGGAGGCCTTTATATTTTATAAAAACTATTTTTCTTTTGCTTCTACTGAAGCAACTTCAACTACTTTAATTTCTTCTTCGTTTGAAGAGAGGATTTTTAATCTTTGCGCTCTACGAGATGCTCTCTCGCTATCAACATCACTCTTTCTAGCAAAGAAATTTAAGAAGAAAGTACCTAAAATTGCCGCACCCACTAAGAGGATGGCGCCAAATAAACGGTAGCTCATCTTCATCACATCTTTAAAAGCAGTTTCGTTAGTCCAATTGTTTTCTGGTAAAGCAGGTAAATAGGAAGAGATGAAACCTAAGATAATGAAAACAAGGCCAGCTAAACCGATTAAACCTAAAATAGTAGTTATAACGATTTCAATTTTAGAAATCTTCGCTTTGAATTCTTTCTTCTCTTCCATAAATAAACCTCTTTAAGATAAATAATTAGGCTTGAGTTTCTTCGCTTGGAGTTCCGCCACCGATTTTATTATCGTTCTTCTTAGCGGCTTCCACTAATTCATTAATGAAAGGAACATAAGCTTCTTTGAAAGCAGGTTCCACTTCTCTAACTAAACCATTAATAGCGTCTTGAGTTTCTCTAATAGCTTCGCCAAAACCTTTACCCATTGGTAAATCACGACGGCCAGTCATATATTCAACTAAAGTAAATACTTTATCTTGAACACCCATATAACGTTCATCAGTGATTTTAGAATTAGCTCTAACAGTATTTAAAAGTTGAATCATTTGGCCAATATCATTGCCAATGAATTTAGAAGCGGCGCTTTCTTCGCCTTTGGCTTCTCTACGAGCTTCGTTATAATCACCAAAAAGTTTGATTAAATGGTTGACCATAGAGAGATAACAAACCGCTCTATAAAGTCTTTCTTCTAAGCGATCAACATTTTCAGCAATTTTAACATCAACGTTATTCTTATGAGCATCATTGATAATGCCAGTGACCATAGCTTCCACATTTTCGTGGATTGGTAAAACACCTTTGAAAATAGCGATATGTTGAGCATGATCAACTCTTAAGCCATCATCAGCGGCCTTTAAAATGGTGCTATGTTCACCATAGACTTGGTCATAGAAATCACGAATAAGTTTTTCGAGATTCTTGCCGTTTTCTCCACTATTATCAATGATGGACTTTAAAGGTGTAGGTTGCTCGATTTCAACAAGGACACTTCTCTTCTTTTCATTGAATGCATTAACGTCATAAGTTGGTTTTGTGAGCGTGTATTCAAGCGTATCACGAATTGCTACTTTATAATGCTCTAAAGTGGCAATTACTTCGGAAATTTGATTCATAATTTTACCTTCCTCTTTCCTTAATTTTTTATCGGAGATTTAGCTGTCTCCTCCGATGGGTAGACATAATCCGCTAAATCATAGAATCGTTTGATTAGATAGGTTGCATGTTGTTTAACGCTATCTGGAGAATGTTCCATACAGAAACTATTCTTTGGGAAGGCGTCAAACATGGAAATATCATTTCCACTATCACCTACAACCATCACATTATCGTAATTTAGATGATTGTAATCAAGATAAAAGAGCACTCCTTCGCTCTTAGAACACCCTTTTGGGGTGATTTCTATAACTTGTTTAGACCAGGCAAAGGTTAAATCAGGCCTTTCTTGAGCAAGAATCTCTCTAGCCTTCTCCGCCATTTTGATCTTCTTTTTAGAAGTGCCAAACATGACCATCGCTTTATAAACTTCACCTTTTTCCAGTTCTTCAAAATATAAACGATCATTTAAGATTATCGATTCTCGATAATTGAATTGGAAAAATGTATAGATTCGATAACCAATACCCGTTAAACTAGATAAACCGCTATGACGCATCACTAAGCCATGATGTTTAGTAAATAACATAGTAAGCATAATAGGATAACGTTGTTCGATATCTGAAAGGACCTTTTTTAAAGGTTCTGGTTCTAAAGTTGTATCTTTTATAAGAGTTCCGTTAGAAACAATACAAGAACCATTACAACAAACAAAATCAATCTTTCTGCCTAATTTAGCGGCTAATTTCTCACAAGAATAACGAGAACGGCCGCTTACTAATAAAAGCTTACCGCCATCATCACTAAAACGATCAATAAAAAGACGGTTATCTTTAGAAACCATGCGGAAATTCTTTTTGGGGTAAAATAAGGTACCATCTAAATCTGTTGCAATAACTTTCGAAACTGGCATGGTTGGTATTTTAGACCACCTTGTTAGAAGTCGCAAATCATTCCTTTCTCCTTTGGAGAAGAAGTTAACTTAAAGAAAGTTTATCAACCGCGGCTTTTTGCTTTCTAAGTATCTTTTCAAATGCACTAATAGATACCTTAGAAACTGCATATACACCACTAAAGGCAAATTCTTTCTGATTAGTAACAAAGAAGACTAAATCAAAATTAGAATAAAGATAAATTATTTTGTTATAAAAAGTCTCATATTCTTCTCTAAAGCCTTCTTTCGACCAAAACTCTCCTTTTGACAGATATAAAAAGCGATTTCTTTCTTGTAAAAGAAGTCTCGCTCCAAAGAGAAGATAAACAATAATTCTATAACCTTTTTGATGGGCTTTTCTTAATAAAGAAGCAATATTTTCTTCCTTATCAAGCTTAGAGAGAAAAGAAAAAGAAATGTTTTTAGAAATGCCTTCTTCGAGAGTCATTAAAGGCAAACATTTTAAAAAGGAGTTCTTATAACAAGCGAAAAAAGATCTTTTTCCTGCTCCTTCTGGTCCTAAAATTAGAAAAAGAGATTTCTCTAAATTATCCATTCTATTTCACCTTAATAACTTCCAAAGAGCTATTTAAATATTCCTTGGCTCCATTTTTATATTCGTAAACTAAATATCCTTCATCCACATATACCACTGGTAGACCTTCCTTAAAAAAATAAGTCTTAGCTTTTTTTAACTGATAAGAGGAGCCCTCATTGAGTAAAGAAAGAAGGTATTTTTTAAACTTAGGGGAAGTGGATGAACCTAGATATTGAGAGACTACTTTTTTACCCTTTCTAAAAGATAAATAAAAATATTCTTTGCCTTTAATTATTTTCTTAGAAAGAGTCTTTTTCATAAGATAAGTTTAGCCTAATAAAATCCGTTAGTAAACAATTTAATTTTGTTGGTTAATTTGTCATAAAAATAAAACGCTAAATTCGATGGAATCTAGCGTTTTCTGTTTTAGACTATTTTAATTTATTTTCAGATTCAATGACACCATAACCACCATCAAAACGTTTATAGACAACAGAGATAGCGTCATCTTCTTCATCTAAATATAAGAAGAAAGAATGTCCTAAAGCATCCATTCTAGTAATAGCTTCATCTAAGCTCATTGGCTCAAGGAAAACCGACTTTGTTCTAACAACTGTTTCCGCATCAGCTTCTTCTTTTTCTTCCTTAAAATTCTCAAAAGCAATAGATTTTCCTAAGCCCATTGAGCCTAGTTTGCCTCTGGACATTCTAGTCTTTAAGCGACGCATTTGATCTTCAAGCTTATCGACGGCTAAGTCAAACGCGGCATAAAGATCATTATTTCTAACTTCTGTCCTTAAATCCATTTCCTTAGCGAAAATGGTAATTTCAACTTTTGCGCCTACTTTATAAGCGACGCAGACCGCTCGACAAAGTACATCATCATTAATGACAAAATACTTGTCCATTCTAGAAAGTTTCTTTTCTAGGGCAGCACGAATCGAATCGGTGATTTCGATGTTCTTGCCGATAATTTGGTATTTCATACCTATTCTCCTCCGGGGCACATGTAAGCCCTTACAACTTCATTTTATTGCACTTTGAAAAAACCTCAATAAAGAAGAAGAAAAACTTAACTATAATCGAATGATTAATTTATTTGTTAAGATTAGCGTTTAAATAAGCTTTTAGCTCATCTACCTTATCTAATTTCTCCCAAGGTAAATCTAAGTCCGGACGACCAAAAGCGCCATAATTTGCTAAAAGAGCATATTTAAAGGTAGGTTTTCTTAAAGAGAAATCACTAATTATTGCACCAGGTCTAGCATCAAAGAACTTATTGATTGCTTCTAAAATCTTTTCCTGAGAAATCTTTTCGGTACCAAAAGTATTTACATTAATAGATAAAGGTTTAGCTACCCCAATCGCGTAAGATAATTGAATCTCTATTTGTTTAGCAAAACCAGCGGCTACTAAGTTCTTGGCAATATAACGAGCATAATAAGAAGCACTACGATCTACTTTAGAAGGATCTTTGCCGCTAAAAGCGCCGCCACCATGTCTAGCGCTTCCTCCATAAGTATCCACAATTATCTTTCTACCAGTTAAACCAGTATCTCCTAAAGGCCCCCCAATAACAAAACGACCAGTGGGGTTAATTAAATAATTAAAATCGGTATTTAAATGAAATGAAGTGGCTACGGGTACCATAATTTCATCATGAATATATTTCTTAAAATCATCTAAAGAAATATCTTCATCGTGCTGACAAGACATTAAAATATTATCGATTCTAGGATGATTAACGTCACTATAATCAATGGTTACTTGGCTCTTCATATCTGGTCTAGCGCCCTTAAAAGATCCATTTTTACGTAAAGTAGAAGCTAAACGAACTAATTTATGAGCAATGGATATGGGAAGAGGCATATAGCCATCTGATTCATCAGAAGCATAGCCAAACATAATACCTTGGTCGCCCGCTCCCATATTAAGCATTTCATCTCTCTCAATGCCTTGATTAATATCTGGAGATTGGGTTTTAACTCTTATTTCTACTTGGCAACTATCTGCGCCAATACCAATTTCCGGGCTTGTATAGCCAATATTTCTCATAACGTTTCTAGCAATTTCTTCATATGGGGCTAGATAAGTAGAGGATACTTCTCCTCCAATAAGAACATATTCAGTTGTGGCAAAAACCTCGATAGCAACATGAGCTTTTTCGTCATGAGTTAAGATATCATCAAGTATAGAATCGGCGATTTGATCGCAAACCTTATCAGGATGACCTTCGCTAACGCTTTCGCTACTAAATAAAATTTTCTCTTTCATATATACCCTTCTACAAAAAGAACTCCCACCTAGTGGAAGTTCATATTTAGAAGTTCCTTCTCTTCATCGCTCCGAAAGTGGGTTTCGGCTCTAGGCAAGCACTTACCTTATATCTAAGGAGTTGCTAGTGTTCTTGTTCGGCCTAGTTTGAACACTTCTTGATGAAGACCTTTTTGCAAGAGATATTCTAATGGTTCTTTTTATAAAAGAAAGAGGAATTTAAAAAGAGCGAGGTTTTCTCGCTCAATAAGATGATTTAGGAATTAAGCTTTCCTTCTAAGATAGCCTTTAACGCTTTAGCTAATTGATCAGGACAAGAAGTTAAGGAAGTTTTTGAACCAGGGCAACGAATATTAGAAAGAAGAGCGATTACTTCATGAATATTTCTTCCTTCACAAAGTTTATTTACCCCTTGGGTATTCCCAGGACATCCCCCGATAGTTCTTATATTAGAAATAGTCTCACCATCAAGAGTAATTATCATTTCTCTAGAACAAACGTCTTCTGGGTGATAATGATAAGTCTTTTCCATATTAACGCACTATAGTTCCGTAAACTTCGCCCATTGCCCAAGCAGCATTGGATTCATCAGTATCAATATGCATATCTAAGTGATACGACTTAGAAACACGAACAACAGTATCTCCAAAGATGGTTTCTCTACCAGTTCCAGCAATAAGAACTTTTACAATGTCGCCATTCTTAACGTTAAATGTAGCAGCATCTTCTGGTGTCATATGAATATGACGCTTAGCAATGATGCATCCTTCCTTTAAAGAAACAGTATTGCCATTAAGAGGATTAACTAATTTAATAGGAGCACTCCCTTTAACATCGCCACTTTCTCTAATAGGGGCATTAACTTTTAAGGTTCTAGAATCAGTACCAGAAATCTCTACTTGATTATAATTTCTTACTGGTCCAAGAATAGAAACGTTTTTAATGGAACTTTCTTTTCCTGTTTTAGGATTAATAGGTCCATAAATATCTAAACGAGTATTAGAAGCAAACATACCAGGTTGAGAAAGTTCTTTCTTAACTTCTAAAGTTGCATGTTTACCCGCTTCTCTCTCCTCTTTAGAAAGAAGTAATTCATCAAGTAACTCTTGAGTGACATGAATATGACGGGCACTTGTTTCGACTAAAAATTTTAATTCGGACATTTTTTCTTGTCTCCTTATTTCCTTGGTAATTATAGAACTAAGTTTCTAATTTAGTTAGAAAAGAAAAAAAGAGTTTTCCTTTTTTTCCTAAATTAGTCTAGACTAGGCTAAGTTAGGAGGATATTAAGGTGGAAGAAAATAAAGATCTAGAGCCAAATAACGATAAAGAAGATGATTCTTTATCTAATAATGATAGCCAAACTCCTAAGGACGAAATAACCTCCGAAGAAATTACTTCTAATAATTTTAATAGTGACATCTTAAAAGAAGCCATCAATAGCCACAATATGGAAAAGATGGCCGAGATATTTGAAAGCATTCCTGACGCCGATATTGCTTTAGCGGCAGAAGACTTAGAACCAACCGAATTAATTACCTTATTTAGAGATAATTTAGCTTCTTATACTGCGCCTTTATTTGATGATTTATCGCAAGAAAAACAAGAGCAATTAATTAAGGCAATGACTGATAAAGAATTAGTCTCTCTTATTAATGCTCAAGCACCAGATGATATCGCCGATGCCATCGGGGATATGCCCGCTAATTTAGCTAGAAAAGTGCTTAGAGCCGCGGATAACGATATGCGGTCTGATTTAAATAGACTTCTGAAATATAAAGAAGGTACAGCGGGCGCTATTATGACCACTGAATACCTAGAATTTAAGGAAACAGATACCGTTGCTAATACTATTAAAATGGTACGTAAAATTGGTAAAGAGGCAGAAACTGTTTATACCCTCTTTATCCGTAATGCTAAACGTAAATTTGTTGGTACTGTTGACTTAGATGATTTGATATTCGCTAAAGAGGATGAAACTCTTAGCGATATTATGAATAAAGATGCTCCATATTGTCACGTTAATACCGACCAAGAAGAAGTTGGTAATATGTTTAGAAAATATGATATTAACGCGATGGCTGTTTTAAATAATGATGATTGTTTAACGGGTATTGTTACGGTAGACGACGCTATGGACGTTATCACCGAAGAAAGCTACGAAGATATGGCTCGTTTAACAAACATGGAGCCTCCTGAGAAGCCTTATATGGGAATGAGCGTTTGGGAGAACGCTAAAAAATGTTTCCCTTGGATTATTGGCTTATTAATCTTAGGTACATTTACGACGATGGTTCTTAACCGTTTAGAAGCGCAACAAATCTTTCAGAGTTTACCTATATTAATCTCCTTTGTTCCTACCTTAATGGATACTGGAGGTAATGCCGGAGGACAAACAACAGGTATGATGATCCGTTCTTTAGCGGTTAAAGAATTCACCCCTAAAGAAACGCTAAGAGTCCTTTGGAAGGAATTTAGAAGCGCTCTCTTTATTGGCTTATTTGTCGCCTTATTTGCCTTTGTTTGGATTACTATTGAAGAATATACAGGCATTGTTTCCGTTGGCAAAGTAATTGATACTAATGGTCAAACTTATAATTTTGAAGGCTATACCATTTGGAATGGTTTAGCTTTTAGTGGTCCTCAAGCAGGAGAATTCGCTATTCATGCTTTAACCTTCTCTTCTTTAGTAGCGGTTACAATGTTTTTTGCAGTAAGTGTTTCTAAGGCTATTGGTACCTTACTTTGTATGGGTGCAGCTGCGATAAAGAAGGATCCCGCTTTACTTGCGCAACCTCTATTAACCACTGTAATGGACGTTACAACCTTATTAATATATTTTGCGATGGCTTGTATCTTTTTCCCGGCTTTTGCTTAATCACAAAATTCTCTATTTTATTTAATATTTTAACAATTAAAAAAGATTGCACCTAAGGCTCTATCTCATTATAATCATCGTTGCTGCGGGAATGGCGGAAATGGTAGACGCGTACGTTTGAGGGGCGTATGGGGCAACTCATGCCAGTTCGATTCTGGTTTCCCGCACCAATAAGAAACTTAAGTTCGATGCATTAAAGGCTTCGAACTTTTTATTTTGTAGATTTAGAACGTATGGTAATGTTCGAACTGCCGAATAATTATCCAAAATTAAAGATGCTTGGTATACAAACAAACAAATTGTTCCTTAATAACAATAACTAGAACAAGCAATTTATATGAGACACATTGAATTAAATAGTTAATTTAATATAGATAAATTGGGCATTTTATAGCCTTTTTTATTGTAAAAACTGGCAATAACAAGTATTGTATGGATATCGAAAAAACCAAATTCGATATTTTTATATTCTATATTGTTGCCATCGTAATTTTATTATCTAAAAGTAACATGAAAACAAGTCAAAAATTTTATTTACCTTTTAAACGACTAATAGGCATTTTCGGTTCTCTAGTGGGAATTGTAGTTTGCCTTGTTCTTTTATGGTGGTGGGTAATACCAGTGAATGCAATAGTCACCAAAGGTCATCCATTTTTTGCTAGGCACCGAATTGGTAAGGATGGAAAAGCTTTTAGATGTTTAAAATTTAGAAGTATGACACTAGATGCCGATCCACATATGTCCAGTTTAAATAAAAATGCAGGTGCAAAAGTAACTCCTTTCGGAAAATTTTTACGCAAAACATCGATTGATGAAACACCACAACTATTTAATATACTTATAGGACAAATGGCATTTATCGGTCCTAGACCTATAATTGATGTTAATGAAATGGATCTCATTACAATTAATATCCGTAAGGAAAACGGTTCGATAAAACTAAAACCAGGTTTAAGCGGATATGCACAAATTCATGGTAGGGAAACAGTTGATCCAGTTAATAAAGGCAAGTTAGATGGTTTTTATTATGCAAATTTTAGCTTATTTCTTGATGTTAAAATATTTATCCAAACACTATGCCTTGTCTTTAAAAAGAAATAACTTATGAGTCGAATTTTGTTTTTAGTAAATGAAGATGTTGTTATTTACAACTTCAGGCTTGAAGTTGTGCAAAAATTTTTGAATATTGGAGAAGAAGTTTATATTTCATGTCCATATGGCCCAAAACTAAAAATATTAGAAGAAATGGGCGCAAAAATTGAAGATATCAACATTGATAGAAGAGGCACCAATTTACTCAACGATACTAAACTTATTAGGGAATATAAAAAATTAATAAATAATATAAAACCAGATTTTGTTTTTTCTTATACAGTTAAACCAAATATCTATGGAGCAATTGCCTGTAAAAAATATAACGTCCCAATTGTTGCTACAATTACTGGTATAAGCAATGGTATTTATAACGGAGGAATAGTTGAAAAATTATTATTATTTTTGTATAAGCGAACCTTTAAAACCGTTAATAAAGTATTTTTCCAAAATAATGATGACCTCAATTACTTTAAAAACCACAAATTGTTGAGTGGAGATTTCGAAGTAATTCCAGGCTCAGGAGTTAACTTCAATAAATTCAATTACTTACCTTATCCTAAACAGGTTTCTTTTCTTTTTGCATCGCGGATTATGAAGCAAAAAGGGATAGAAGAATTTTTAACTGCTGCTTCTTTTATTAAAGAAATTAACCCATCTATAACGTTTGACATTTGCGGCTCTTGCGATCCTGAATATGAGGATATGATTAATAAACTCAATAAATTAGGAATAATTAATTACCATGGCCAAGTATCAAATCTAATTGATTATTATAAAAATAGTTCTTGTATTGTTTTGCCTTCCTATCATGAAGGAATGTCAAATACTTTACTTGAAGCTGCTTCTTGTGGAAGACCTTTAATTGCTTCCGATGTTTGCGGATGTAAGGAGATAATTGATGATGGCGTAAATGGATTCCTTTGTGATTCGAAGAATTCATCAAGTTTGATACGAACAATGGAAAAATTTCTTCTACTTTCATTTAGCGAACGGGAACAAATGGGGATATTATCTAGACAAAAAGTTAAAGCAAATTTTGATAGAAATGACATAATAGATAAATACGTTAATGCTTTTAAACAATATAATAAAAGAGAAAGGGAATAAGTTTATGAGTTTATTCAAAGACATATTGAGCAGAAAGGAAAAAATCGCTCTTGTTGGATTAGGCTATGTTGGCATGCCAATCGCTGTAGAGTTTTCTAAGCACGTTGATGTCATTGGTTTTGATATTAACAAAGCTAAAATTGAATCATATAAAAAAGGTGAAGATCCTACTCAAGAAGTCGGTGATGAAGCTATTAAAGCTTCTAAAGTCGACTGGACAAGTGATGAAAAGAGATTAAGAGAAGCTAAATTTATTATTGTTGCCGTGCCAACCCCAGTTAATGATGATACTACGCCTGATCTGACACCAGTTATTGGCTCTAGTGAAATAGTTGGTAGAAACCTAACAAAAGGTGCCATTGTCGTTTATGAATCTACCGTCTATCCAGGAGTTACAGAAGAAACTTGTATACCTATCTTAGAGAGAGAATCAGGCTTAAAATGTGGCGTTGAGTTTAAAGTTGGTTATTCACCAGAAAGAATTAATCCAGGCGATAAGGTTCATAGATTAACCACTATTAAAAAGATTGTTTCGGGTATGGACAAGGAATCGTTAGATGAAATAGCTCATATTTATGAAATAGTTGTTGCCGCTGGTGTTCATAGAGCATCTTCTATAAAAGTTGCTGAGGCTGCAAAAGTTATCGAAAACTCTCAAAGAGATATCAATATTGCCTTCATGAATGAATTATCAATTATTTTCAACAAGATGGGTATCGATACACTAGAAGTATTAGAAGCGGCAGGCACAAAATGGAACTTTTTACCCTTTAGACCTGGCTTAGTAGGCGGTCATTGTATTGGCATTGACCCATATTACTTAACATATAGAGCGGAACAATTCGGTTATCACTCTCAAATTATTCTTTCTGGCAGAAGGATTAATGATGACATGGGTAAATATGTCGCTGAGCAAACTGTTAAACAATTAATTAAAGCCGATAAATCAATAAGAAATGCCAAAGTTGGTTGTTTAGGCATTACCTTTAAAGAGGATTGCCCAGATGCCAGAAATTCAAAGGTTAATGATATTTTAAAAGAGCTTAGAGAATACGGAATTCATCCAATTGTTTGTGATCCTGTTGCCGATGCACCGGATGCGAAAAAGTTCTATGGTGTCGATTTGGTAGATATTTCTGAATTCAAAGATTTGGATTGCTTAATCATCGCCGTTATGCATAAACAATTTAAAGAATTAACAAATGAACAAATTCGCAATATGTTCAAAGAACAAGATAATGCAAAAAATATTATTATCGATGTTAAAGGCGCAAGAAATAAAAAAGAGCTCGAAGCCCTTGGGTATAGATATTGGAGACTGTAATACCTATGGGATATAAACACTTAAGATTTAATAAAAATTCATTGTTCTTAGTTACTGGCGGTGCTGGTTTTATTGGTTCTAACCTGTGTGAAGCTATTTTAAAGCTTGGCTATAAAGTTAGATGCTTAGATGATTTATCGACAGGTAAACAGGCTAATGTTGATTTATTTATTAATAATCCAAACTATGAATTTATCAAAGGCGACATCAAGAACTTCGAAACATGTTTAAAAGCATGTGATGGCGTTGACTTTGTTCTGAATCAAGCAGCATGGGGTAGCGTGCCAAGAAGCATTGAAATGCCTCAATTTTATTGTGCAAACAATATTTTAGGCACACTCAATATGATGGAGGCCGCTAGACAAAAAGGGGTAAAGAAATTTGTTTATGCCTCATCTTCAAGTGTTTATGGTGATGAGCCAAATTTACCAAAAAAAGAAGGCAGAGAAGGAAACATATTATCCCCATACGCTTTAACAAAAAGATGCGATGAAGAATGGGGAAAGCAATACACAATGCATTATGGACTAGACACCTATGGCCTTAGATATTTTAATGTTTTTGGACGTAGACAAGATCCTAATGGGGCGTATGCTGCTGTTATTCCAAAGTTCATCAAACAACTTTTAAACAATGAACAACCAACAATAAATGGAGATGGAAAACAATCCCGAGATTTTACATACATTGAAAATGTTATCGAAGCTAATTTAAAAGCTTGCTTAGCGCCCCATGAGGCAGCTGGCCAAGCTTATAATATTGCTTATGGCGGAAGAGAATATCTTATCGACATTTATCATTCATTAGCTAAAGCGCTAAATAAAAATATTGAACCCAAATTTGGTCCTGATAGAAAGGGAGATATTAAACATAGTAATGCTGACATTTCAAAAGCGAAAGAACTATTAAACTATGCTCCTGAATATGACTTCAAAACTGGAATTAAAGAAGCCATTGAGTGGTATAAAAATAATCTATGATAAAAAGAATTCTATACATAGGCGGATTTGAATTACCCGATTTAAATGCTGGCGCTTGTAGAGTTTTAAATAACGCAAGAATATTCAAAAATAATAACATTGATGTGTCTTTTTTTGGAATTACCAAAAATAGTGATTCAAATATAGATGGAATCGTTTTAGATGCCTTTAATTATCACCTTGAAAGCATAAAGAAGAAGAAAGATTTTATTAACTATATTGCCAACAATTCTTTTGCTAAGAAAGCAGTTCAGCATTTTAAAAATATCGATTTGATCATTTGCTATTCGCTACATGCTTCTAATACGAAATGGTTAATAAATTATTCTAAAAGAAACAATATTAAGATAATAGTCGACTGCGTAGAATGGGACATCCTGAACAAATTTTCAATCTACAACTTTATAAAAAACGTTGACACGAAAATATGCCTAAAACACTTGTATAAAAAGTCGGATGGCATTATTTGTATATCTTCTTTTTTAAAAGACCATTTTTCTAAAACTAATAGAACTATAGTAATTCCACCACTTACTTTTAAAGATGATTTTTCTCCTTATTATTCTCAAAGCAACTCCTCCAAGAATAAAGTTTTTAAAATCGCTTACTTCGGAAACCCTGGCGAAAAAGAAAATTTTTCTATATTTTCACAAATTGCCGCTCAAGTAGGAGAATTTAGACCGATTGAACTGCACTTCATTGGGCTTAATGAGGAAACCTTCGCACAGGCTTATAAAGATGATTACAAAACACTCATAAATAGTTCAGTTAAGCTTTTTTTCTATGGCCGGTTAAGCCACATTCAAACTATTGAAATTGTTTCTATGTGTGATTGTTCTTTTATTTTTAGAGAACAATCCTTAAAAAATACAGCAGGTTTTCCTACAAAATTTGCTGAATCGGTCACAACTCAAATTTACACAATTTGCAATAATTTTTCCGATGTCGATTCTTACCATTCTTCCAATAATGTCTTTATTTTACATAACAATATAATTGAAGAAGGGGTTCGTCTAATATCATCAATGCAAAGGCCAACTAAGAAAATTGACTTTGTTTCACCATTTGACATTTCTTTCTGGAACGACACGCTTATAGGTTTTATTAACAACCTATAGTAATATTGTTTTTAATTAGCTTTATCATTAAATATAATTGTTAATATGAACATTATTTGGTTAGCTTTGTTATCGGTTCCGTTTCTCAACAATGCTAATTTTTCAAACGATATAAACAAAGCTGCTTCCCAACCAATACTCAAGGTTTATGATGACACAAAATTATCTACTCAAGTGTCATTTGTTTGTGATGAAAATGACACATTAAATTTAGAATATGATCCAAAAAGTGAGTTTTTTGTTTTATATGAATTACCCGAGTTCATTAAACCATTTAAGATAGTCACAAATTGTTATGAAAGCCCTTATTTTTCTAACGATTTATTCAATTCTGACATCAGGATCGCACAAACATGTTTAACGTTCCGAATTACGTTAAATGAAAACGACCAAGTTACTTTTAATTTTATTTCAGAAAATAATGAAGATTATAAATATACATCCAACGATTGTTGCATCAACGTTGAAACTAATGTAGGTAATTCATTAATTAAATTAAAATTGGAAGAATCGCAAACTTCGTTTTTTTCCTTTGAGAAAAATGATATTGGCACCAATTCATCAAGAACTGTAAACACATTTTTTGTGCCAAAACAGCAAATAGTTGATGGAAATCATCTAACTATTTTACTTTTTGATCCATACACATTAAATAAAAAAGCAGAGTCAAATACCCTCACAATAAAAGAAGGTGATGCCTCATTTTTGTTCAATGTTGTTTATAAAGATAGGTCTTTGATTTTAGAAAAGAGATCAACGGCTTTCGTTAATAAAGAAAAATTAGCCTCATATGCTGTTTCTGATATTATTTCTAAATATTTTACCTATGAAGCAGACAAGAATAACGGATATTTAATGTGGCCATATGTTGTTCAAACATGGATTAAGAGTGATAAAGATTATTTTTTGGATTTACCGTTAGAAAGTATAAAGTTAAATGATTTCAATAACCTTGATGATTATAAAACTGGACAAAATAAAACCTTCAAAACTTCCTTAAAAAACAAATGCGAGAAAATGCAAACTCTCTATGATATTTATCAAAAACAACATCAAAAAGAATCGGTACCGTTGACTATTGTTTTTTATTTCATACTAATAATATCTCTTTTAGGAATAATAACTTTACTATCATTTGCTTTTTTTAGAAGATTTCTCCGTAA
>SAMEA104315429__coassemble_444_pt1 | contig 33751 bp, 27 predicted proteins | sample SAMEA104315429__metabat2_high_PE_037 | metagenome-assembled genome bin SAMEA104315429 (sample SAMEA104315429) | gut metagenome | biome: Monkey gut; feature: monkey-associated habitat; material: faeces | place: China | collected 2013 | reverse complement strand
AAGATGATTATGGGTTAAGCAATAAATACAACACTTCTTTAGGTTATGGCTCAGGTTATGTCCCTACATTTATTGTTTACCAAAAGGGAGAGGCTAAAAATAAAAGCGAACTAATCTTAGATATGAACGTTACTTTAAATGATTCGATAGCGAAAGATGGTGAAAATTATAAAATAACGGATTCTTTCTTCAGAAAAGAAAGAATCGCGGAAAGTCCTTTCTATAAAAGAGCTAATATTATCCCTTTGATGGGTTTAGAAATTCCTGCTATAGAAATAAAAACGTACGACGAATATGTTTTTTGGGATCAAGCTAAAGCAATGGAAAAACATCGTCCACTTCTCGAAACTTTCTTAAACAATTACCTCGCAAAATAGAAAAATCGCTGCAAATCTGCAACGATTTCTATTAATAGGCTTTTAAAATTAGAATTATTCTTCCCCTTCTTCTAAGGGTATTAAACATTCAAATGGAGCTCCACAAATAGGGCAACTTCCATCGGGGTTAGGGACAACTATCTCGCCACAAACTGTGCAACGATATTTTTTAACTTCTTCCATTTTTATTACCTCCACCTCTATTATAAGCAATAAATTAAAATATGTTAGAGAAGTGCTTTTTAGGCTACGCTTTTTAAGGATTCTACAAGAGGCACTTTCTTACTTTTTCTTCCAAAATATAAATTAGTTAGAAAAGCAACGATAAAAGTTAAAAGGAAACTCCCTAAATACGAAAAGGGAGAAATTGAATAAATATAATAAACAAGCTCTACTTTATTTAAGGACATCGTGGCTAATAAAAATGGGTATCCCAAAAGTAAACCCAAAGAAATCCCTATGATAGTGAGAGTCATAGTCTCAAAAAGAAGACTTAAACTTATTTCTCTTAAATTAAATCCTAAGACTTTTAAAGTGGCTATTTCTCGATATCTTTCGTTGAAGTTGAGTAATGATAAATTGTAGAGAACTACTAAGGCTAGAAGGATAGCAAAGACTTTAACCGCTAAAGTCATAACTAATATTCCATTTAGTAGATTATTAATCTTTTCTCGCCAATCTTCTTTAGAAACTGCCTTTAATATTGAAGGAACCTTCGCTTTTAATTCATTTTTAACTTCTTCAATAGAGCTTCCCTCTTTAACATCTATATAAGAAGCGTTATAAACAAAATCTTTATCCTTAAAGCAAGAGGCACTAGAAAAAATAGCTAACCCATTATAAGAAAAAGCCTCATAAATTTGACCAATGGTAACTTCATAAGAAAGAGAGCCAAGAGAAAAAGTAACAATATCGCCTACTTTTAAAGACAAAGACTCGCTATATTTTTTTCCTAAAGCAATCTCATCTTTATTTAGTCCTCTAGCATAGCCAAAATGAGTATTTGAAGAATCTCCAGAAAGAAGAAAAATATTTAAAGATGCGGAATAACCATTTTGAGCAGTTAAATTTCCAGTTGTATTAAGAAATAATTCATAAGAAGAAATGGAACTAATATCCTTGATTTCTTCGGCAAATTCGCTCTTTTTCTTCCCTTCAGAAAAAGTTAAATTTAAAGCACTTTGCCCGCACATTGCTAAATCTTGATCAATGCCGTTATAGACAGTATCTTCGATACCAAATCCTGTTACTAATAAAGAAGTGCAACCCATAACTCCAACAATTACCATCAATGATTTAAGTAAATTAGCCCTAATATTCCTAAAAGCCATTTTTAAAGAGAGAAAGAGAGAATTTTCCTTTTTAAAAGGTGAATCTTTTTTAGCTTTAAATGAAGGCGTTACCGGAAGCATACTTTCAGAAGGTGAAAGACGTACTTCTTTAATGATTACTAAATAAGCAGTTAAAGCGCTGATTGTTAAGAATAAGAAAGCGACTAAAAGGCCTTCTAATGTTGGGAAAACATATTTTAAAGGCGATAAAGTATAGATTAATTCATATTTATTGCCCATAATCCAAGGGATAATAAAGGGTCCAAGTATTTCCCCTAAAAGAATCCCTAGAAAGACTACTATAAGGATTAAAGACATATAAAAGAAAAGAATCTCGCCTTTGTTAACTCCTAAAGCTTTTAACGTGCCTATTTGATGTCTTTCTTTAACAATCATTTGACTAGCGGTAGTTAAAATAACTAAAGTAGCAACAAAGAAAAAAACGAAAGGAAACAAATAAGTAAATCCTTTAGCCTGAGATATCTCACTGCTAATCGTTAAGAAAAAAGGCATATTATTGCGATTATTGACACTATAAATAGAACTATTTTTCCCTTTAGAGAGTTCCTTCAATTCCATATTTAGATCATTAATGTTTTCTTTGTTTTTAGAAGCAAAAAGATATTGGTTAGGTGCTAAAGAAAAAGAGTTATTTTCTTCTTTAAAGTAGCCTAATTCTGAAAAAACTTCCCCTAATAAATGAAAAACATTTTCTTTTTCGGAAGCGGTCAAATTTTCTCTAAAGTAAGGATTAAGAAAATTCTTAAGAGAAGATAAAAAAGTATCATTATCTATCAAAATAGTAGATGTTCCATAAGCCGCTTTAGCGATATTTTCTGGATATTTCATGCTTCCAGTAACGACAAAATTTAAAGACCATTTATTTAAAAGAAAGGGATTAGAGTCCCTAAGGAAATAATCATCTAATTTCAAAATGCCACTTAAAGTGGAAAATAATTTTTGATATTGCGCTAAATCATAAATGACAGTAGCTTCTTTTCCTAACGCAAAAGTGTCTTTTTCATCAGTCACTCCCCCATTGATAATAGCTTCATCAAGTAAAAAGAAGCGGGTTTTGTCATGGTTTTTCAGATATTTTATATCATATGGTTGGGAAATTTTAGGAAGAGAGGGAGAAATAGAAGTAATTACATTGTGGCTTCCTAAAGAGGCAGTTAAGACAAATCTACCTTCCATTGTGGCATCTTTCTTAGAAGCTAAATCTTTCATCTTAGAAACTTCTTCCTCATTATAAGAAGAGGAAGTAACCCATAAATCCGCCATATTGCCAAGAGAATAAGTAGCTTCTACCCTTTTTTCTAAGGAAAGCGCATTAGCTTTTAAGCCTACAAAAAGAGTTACCGCAATAGTACCAATTGCTAAAATTGCTAAAAATTGACTCCAGCTCTTTTTTAAAGAACGGAAGGCCATCTTTTTGAATAAAGAAAAACGTGAGATCTTCACCAATTAATTTCCTCAGGACTCTTGGGGTTTGGATTTTCGGTATTCTCTTCAATCATTCCATCTCGAATACGAATTACCCTATCGCCCATTTCTTTTAAAGCACTATTATGAGTAACTAATAAAACTGTTTTTTGATACGTAGAGGAAACTTTCTTTAATAAAGACAAAATAGTAACGCCAGTTCTTGAATCAAGAGCACCTGTAGGTTCATCACATAATAATAAGGTTGGGTTTTTAACTATTGCTCGAGCGATAGAAACTCTTTGTTGCTCTCCACCAGATAATTCTCCTGGAAAATTATTAGCTCTATTAATTAGACCTACTTCTTCTAAAACCTTTCTAGGATCAAAAGGGTTCTTAGATAAAGAAGCACTTAGTTCAACATTTTCTAAAGCTGTTAAATTAGGCAAAAGATTATAAAATTGAAAAACAAAACCAATTTCCGTTCTTCTAAATTTAGAAAGTCTTTTACTGGAAACGCCTACCATTTCTTCCTCGTCAATCTTATAAGATCCAGAAGAAGCAACATCCATTCCTCCTAAAATATTTAGTAAAGTACTTTTACCCGCTCCAGAAGCACCAAGAATAATGACAAACTCACCTTTATTGATAGAAAATGAAACATCTTTTAAAGCGGAAACTTCGTTATTTTCGCCTTGATGATAAATTTTTTTAATATCTTTTAATACAATCTGTGGCATGGTTTAAATATTAGATAAAATCTTATTAAAGACAAGAAAAAAGAGTAACAAAATAATCTTTTTATAAAGATAAAAAGCTAAAGATAACTCTTAAAAACTCTTGTTTGTGATAAAATACTTTTCCGAGGAAAAAATATGAAAATGAAAACACTTTCTTGCCTACTACTCGCACCTTTAATGTTACTTGCTTCTTGTGCCATGAATGAAAACCAAGGTGGCAATTCCAAGCCCGAAGAACACGATTCTTCAGCTTGGTTTACTGATGCAGAACTAGAAAAAATCGGTTTAAGCGGCTTAGAGTGCCCCACTAATATTGGAAATGATATTAGTACTTCATTAACTTGGTTTAACCAAGGTTATGCTTTTTCTGCCTCTTGCGAAAGCGAAGATGTTTTAGCAGAAAATGCCACTACAATATTCACTTATTTAGAAACCAATTACCAAGATAGCTTCGGAAAACCAAAAGGCTTTATGTATGGTGAAACTGAGACTTTCTATCGAATTGAAAAGAAAACTGATATGGAAGAATATAAGAGCACTAATCCTTCCCCTTTATATAAGTTCTATTACGTGACAGATACCACTTTAGCGGAAGATGGTTATTTTAAGGATGATGCCGTATATTCCATTGATATCCGTTATGAATTTTCTACTGACAAAGATGCTTATTTATTAAAGATTTTCTTTGAAAATGCCTCTAAATCTACTAATGGAGCATTTACTTTTAAATATAAGTTTTAAAGAAAAAAGCTTTCTATAGAATGTAGTTTTCTAAGAAAGCTTTTAGATTTGATTAATTAAGAACTAGTCAGCTAAAGTGCCCATTGGATCCCAAGGATTGAGAACAATGGGCTCTTTTTTAGACGCCTCAATTTCTTCGTTTGAAAGATATTTCTTATTAATAACAGCTTGGTAAACAAAAGTGTCAAACCAGCTTTCGCTCATAACAAAATAACCCGCTAAACCAGCCTCTTTGCCCCAACTATTTTCAATTTTCCAACGATTTGGCTTCCCGTTATCTAAATTCACACCAACGATCACCATTGCGTGATTCATAGCGCTGTGCCAATAATCAAGCATCTTTTCCTTAGAGAATTCGAGTTTGATATTAAATGGACTTTCATAATCAAAAGCTTTGTCATTCCAAGAAAAAGAATTTCTATCACGATAGAAAGAAACATCAGAACCAAACCAAACCGGTTCCCCGTTCTTTAGTTGTTTAACAATTAATTCCTTAATTCTTTCCATTGGTAAATTAAGGTGATTAATCACTTTTCCTTCAATAACATTCCCTAAATGTCTTATCGTAAAATTACGTAAATAAGGTTTATCTGCGGTTGGTGAATTAATTATAGATTGATAATCATCGATTTGATTTCCAATATATTTTTCAAAGAAAGTAAGTGGCGTTAAACCTTTCTCAATATGGAATCCATCTTTGTTTGTGTAAGCAAAATCAAAAGTTTTTGGAGGAAGACCAAAACAAGAAAGGAAGAAATGATAAATTTTTTCCATTGTTTCTTCTTTTAGTTCTCTAGCTTCTTTAGTTTTTCCTTCTTTTAATAAAGGTGCAACTTCCGCAGCAAAACCTCTTATAGCGGCATTGACAATTTGGTCACTCTCTCTAGTAGCTTCCGATTGATAAGTTTCTGGAAATTGATCTTGGGGAACAACACCATATTTCTTCACAAGATTAACGAACATATCCCATTGACCACCATCGCTAACAGGATTAGAGAGAATAAAATGTAATTCACGGTCATCATGATCACGATCACCAATTTCTAAGATAGATTCTAAAGCATAATTGCTTTTTTCAATCTTATCGAATAAAGAAATATAGTTTTGAGATAATTCAAACTTAGGTAACCCACATTTTTTGGCAACAATTTCTCTTAATACGTTTAATCCTGCAAAAATCCAGCAACGTCCGCTTTGTTTTTGGTTAGCAACGGGTAAAGTTTTTAATTCAATAGAAAAAGAAGGCGTTACTTCTCTTAATGAATCTGTATTAAAAATTACATTAGAAATGCTATGACGACTTAAAGCATGACGAACAACCGCATTTTGTTTATTAGCTTCATAATCCGCCATAATTTTAGTAACTTTTTCTGCATTTAATGCACCACAATTTTGTTTTGACATAATAACTCCTTAGAGAGAAAAACTCTCGAACGTCCATATTTTAGACTTGTTAATAAAAATCTAAAGAAAAATGAATGCTTTTTCATATAATTTTATTTTTAGAAGGGTAAAATACTTATTTAGTGGAGGTTAATTTATGGAAAACGCCAAAAAAGATGCTCTCGAAAGATTCTTACGTTATGTAAAAATTGATACCCAAAGTGATGATAAAAGTGAAACAACGCCTAGTGCCTTAAAGGAACTTAATTTAGCTAAGCTACTAAAAGAAGAGCTTGAAGCAATTGGATTAAAAGCGGAAATTGATGAATATGGCCGTCTATATTCTCATTTAGATGGAGAAGGTAACACAGATGTTATTGGTCTAAATTCCCATATGGATACGGCACTTGAATGCTCAGGAAAAGATGTAAAACCACAAATAATTACTAATTATGATGGAAAGGGCATTAAATTAAACGATGAATTCGTGCTTTCTCCTAAAGATTTCCCAGCTTTAAAAGAACATATTGGCGATACATTAGTTACCACAAGCGGCGATACTCTCTTGGGGGGAGATGATAAAGCGGGCGTTGCTTTAATAATGAGTTTGGTTGCTTACTTAAAGAAGAATCCAGAAATTAAGCACCACCCTTTAGCTATTTTATTTACTCCAGATGAAGAGATTGGTCGCGGACCGGAACATTTTAATAAGGAAAAATTTGGTGCCAAATATGCCTACACTGTCGATGGCGATTATCCAAATCATGTTGACATTGATAATTTTAACGCCGCTCATGCTGAACTTACTTTTAAAGGCGTAGAAATTCACCCAGGAGAAGCTAAAGGAAAGATGATAAATGCTATCTCTTTAGCTATGGAATTTGATCGTTTATTACCCTCTTTTGATAGACCAGAAAATACCGAAGGATTCGAAGGCTTCAATCACCTACTACATATTGAAGGTTCTAGTGGCTTTGCTAAAACTAATTACATTTTAAGAAATCACGACAAAAATCGTCTAGCTAAGCAAAAAGAAGATTTTGAGAACGCCCTTACTTTTCTAAAAAATAAATATCCAAAAGCTCAAATCTCTTTAAATATAGAAGATGATTACCGTAATATGCACGAAGTTTTCTTAGCTCATCCTGAAGCTATTACCCATGCTGAAAAAGCCTTTAAAAAGATTGGTTTAACGCCTCTCCATTTACCAGTTAGAGGCGGGACTGATGGAGCAACTTTTTCCTTTAAGGGATGCCCTACTCCTAATTTAGGAACAGGAAGCTATAACCATCATGGCCGTTATGAATATTTAAGCGTTAGAGACTTTAATCTAATGTGGGATATTCTCTTATCAATAGTTACTACTTTCTAAAATAAAAAAAATGGGTCAAAACCCAATAATTTCACTTTTGGCTGGGGCGACTGGGATCGGACCAGTGCATCAGGGTTTCAGAGACCCTTGCCTTACCACTTGGCTACGCCCCAAAAGCAAAATCAATTCTACACTTTGAAATTTTTGGCGCAATAAAATTAATAAAAAGTGTTTTTCAATACTCTTTTAAAAAGCGAAAAACACTGCAAATCTAGGCTAAAATATCAATAAAAGTCTATTCGAAGCTATAATTAATCACTATAGAGGTGTTCTTTGAAGCGTAATCTTTACCTTCATTAACTAACTTAATATAAGAGGCATTACCAGTAACGTTATAGACATATTCAAGATTGTTCATAGTATATTCAACTTTAGTTCCAACATTAGTATCAGAAATAGGTGAAGAAGATACATATAAAGTAAGAGGACTATAATAATTAATACTATTAGAATCAGCGGTAACAACTATAGAGGTTATCTTCCCCATGCTATCTACATTATAAAGATTTGCGCCGGAAGCCCTTTTAAATTGGATGCAATTAGCATTCATTACAAAATAATATTTTAAGTTAATTTCATTAACTATTATATTTGTAAGGCCATCGTTATAACCTTTGGAGTTAGGAATGTCCGCTTTGGTAATAGTCATTACATAATCGCCTTTCGCGGGAACAACATATTTTGAAAGTTGTAGGAAGAAATAACCATCGATACAAGAAAATTCGACTTTAAAGGAAAGACTATCTAAAGTAGCAAGAGCGTTATCTAAATCAACTTGATAACCAAGACCTTCTAATTTAACGGCATAATCTAAGAAATAGTCCTCATCAGTAATGTTTGTTGCTATATAACCACCAACATAGAAATATCTACCATCAGTAGAGGAATAACCATCATATTTTTCGCCTTCTCTTAAAGTAAAGGATGGCAAATTGCTTTCACTTAAAGATAAAGAGAAAAAAGAATTTATTTCCGAATATGGGAAAGTCTCAAACCTAGGAGTCGCGTTTTCTAAATAAGCAAAAATTTCAAATTCTTTATCCACAAAATCAATCTGAACCCATAAATCTTTATCAGAGGTAATATTTTCTTTAATGAAATAGATATATCCTTCATCATCAGAAGAATCTTTAATAAATCCATCAGCGATTAGTTGGGCAGAATAAGAGGCAGAAAGATCGCCAGAATAAGCATCGTAAACAATAAAGCATTCTCCATCCTTATCAGTTCCGCTGGCTAAAACATAATTTGCGGTAAAGCCGATTGGGAAGGGTAAAGTAACACCTTCACCTAAAAAGGTAACCATATCATTTAAATCATCTTGACTCCATCCAGTAGGCATATCTTCGCTTGTTGAAGAGCTATTGCCATTACTTGTAGAGGAAGTATCCTCTCTAGTCGTTGAAGAGCTATCACCTGAACTCGAAGAAGGGTTATTTTGCTCACTAGATAACACTTCATTGGTTTTACATGAAGCTAATAAGCCAAAACATGCTAGCGCACAAATCTTAAACATTTTTTTCATGATATACCTCTCTATATTTAAATTTTATTTTTTCTTTTTTCTCTTTTTATTTTCTTTTAAAGGTAATTGTTTAATTTCTTTTGTTTCTTCTTTATGTTCAATAGAACTAAGTTCTTTCTTGGCTTCAACTATGATCTTTTTCTTCTCTTCTATAGTAGGTTTTTCTTCTTCCTTAATAAGATCTTCTCCGAAAGTATAACGATTAGGATTTTCCTTATACCAAGCAAAGGAAAATAGAGAATAAAAGAAGAAAATTCCTTCAATGGCTAATAAAGCTATGCCATAAGCTCTTAAGAAAGAAGAAAAGGCACCCTCATAAAGAAGAGCAAGAATCAAAAGAATAATTCCTGCACTTAAAAATAAGAAACGCATAATGCAAGAAAAAACATCCAAAGTAAGAAATCTTTTTCTAGTGTTTTTCAAAGGCAAAAATTTGATCAAAGAATCCACAATATAAATGAATAAACTAATTAATGAGAGAGTACCAAATATCCAAATTAAAACCAGCCTTTTATCTTCAGTACTCGATATAACTAAATACAAAAAGAAAGCGTTATTAAAAAGCGTTATTATTCCTAAAAAAACATAAGAAACAAAATTAAAAACAGTTATAAATGTATTCTTTAAATCATTTTTAAGGGACTTTTGCGGTGAATTTTGCATTTTAATAAGAATCAATATGATCTCTATATTTATAAGAACCGCTTCCGCTGTTCTCTGGTTCTATCTCTTTTTCAAAGAGCATATCAATATCTTCTCCTGTTCTATTTTTCCTTTTTGGAATATAACCTTGCTTTTTCTTTTCCATAATTAAATTGTAACCCAAATAAAACTATATCCTAGAATAATCGAAAATGTAGCACATAAACCAATGATTAAGAAAGCTTCTTTCCAATGCTCTTTTTCTTTAAATAAGTATAAAGGACCTAGCCCAGCATTAACCGCTAAACCACATAGTAGGGCTCCAAAGGGCAATGCTCCATGAATATATAAATTAGAAAGTAAAACACTAGAAGCACAATTAGGAATTAATCCAATAAGTAAGGAAGCTAATGGTGTCAAATACCAATTAGAGGTTAAAAATTTAGCGATAGAATCTTCACCTACTCCTAAAATTAACAAGCCAAACAAGAAAGCAACTATATAACAATAGAGAAATATTTTTAGTGAATGTAATAATGGATGGAATAAATGTTCGCCTAAAGGACCATGTTTATCTCCTTCAATCTCATGAGCGCAACAGCCATAATGAAGATTATCTTCTTCTTTACAATGCTCTAAATGTTCACTTACTTGCTTATCATTTTTGGTGGCAATTAAATCAACTAAAAGGCCGAATAATGCCCCAAAAACAACCTTAAATCCTAAAATAATAAAAGCAACATACCATTTACCAGAAAAATCACCTAATAGTACTGGAAGAGCTTCATCGCTAGTAGCCAAAAATATAGCAATTAAGGTCCCCATAGTGAGATGTCTTTTTAAATAAAGATCACTGCCTACAACGCTCATTCCACATTGAGGAATTGCGCCAACAAAAGAACCAAATAAAGGTCCCCACCTTTTTCCTTTTTCAAGCATCTTAGCCATTTTTGCTTCAAAAAAGGAAAGCAAAAAATAAATTAAAAAAGCTAATGCTAAGATTTTTAGAGAATCTATTAAGGTATCTAAGGCTAATTCACCAACATTTTCTAATGTCATACCTTAATATGATAACTCTATTAAGGAAAAATGTACTTTTGAAACAAAAAAATTTTTAACCCCTTATAATACATAAGCGAGGAAAAAATATGTCTGAAGAAAAGTGTACCCATAATTGCGAAACCTGCGGTGTTGAAGGTTGCCATCAAAGAATAGAAAAATTAAAACCTAACGCTCAAACCTCCATAAAGAAAACAATTGCTATTACTAGTGGCAAGGGTGGAGTTGGCAAATCTATGGTCACCTCTCTTTTAGCGGTTTCTTTAATGAAACATGGTAAAAAAGTTGCCATTTTAGATGCGGATGTAACTGGACCATCTATCCCAAAAGCTTTTGGAGAAGATAATTATCAAGCCTTTGGTGATCAAAATGGTATTTTTCCCGCTAAAACTAAAAATGGTATTAAATTATTAAGTGCTAATAATCTTTTAGATGACCCTACCGCTCCTATAATTTGGAGAGGTTCCTTAATTTCTAATTTAGTTGCGCAAATGTATACCATGACTATCTTAGAAGAAATTGACGTACTTCTAATTGATATGCCCCCAGGAACTGGAGATGTGCCATTAACTGTTTTCCAACAGATTCCTTTAGATGGCGTTTTAGTTGTTACTTCTCCACAAAATCTCGTAGGAGATGTTGTTTATAAGTCTGTAAGAATGGCTAAAGAAATGAATATTCCATTGCTTGGTTTAGTCGAAAATATGGCTTACATTAAATGTCCCCATTGTAACGAGAAAATTTATCCATTTGGCGATAAAAAAGGTGAGAATGCCGCTAAAGAATTAGGAATTCCATTCTTAACAGAATTAGCTATCGATCCTTTATTAACTACTTTAGTAGATAAGGGTCAAGTCGAAGAATACGATGGCAAGGACTTTGAACCTGTAATTAAAGCTATTTTAGGATAAATATTTTATAAATTATTTGTGGCGATAATGATTTATCGCCTTTTTTATTTCCCTTTAATAATACCCCATTGGGGTATATTATTGAGTTATGGAAAATAAAAATTGTTGTTGTTTAGAAAAACAAAAAAGCACTCCTCGCTCTAATAAAGAGGAAAAAGATTTAGAAAACCGCTTAAATAGGATTATCGGGCAATTAGAAGGCATTAAAAATATGCTCGCTAACAATAGATATTGTGGCGATATTCTAAACCAAGTAATAGCCGCAGAAAAAGCCTTAGATAAAGTCGCTATGATTATTTTAAAAACCCACTTAAAAACCTGTGTCCATGATGATTTATTAAAAGGAAAAGAAGAGATTATTGATGAAACAATAACTCTTTTAGAAAGATTAAAATGAGTGAATTAAAAGAAAAAGATTTTTCAATTGAAGGAATGACTTGTGCCTCTTGCGTTAGTCATGTAGAAAAAGCAGCCAAAAAAGTATCCGGTGTCAAAGAAGCTAACGCTTCTTTATTAACTAATTCTTTAAAAATAACTTATGAAGGCAATTTAAAGAATGAAGAAATTGAAAAATCCATAGCAAAAGCTGGCTATAAAGCAAAATTAATTTCCGAAAATGATAAAGATTTAGGAACAGATATTTCTCAATTTGATAACAAAAAAGAATTGAAAGGAATGATTATTCGCTTAATCCCTACCATCATCTTTCTCTTGCCACTTCTATATTTAGGAATGGGTTCAATGCTTGATTGGCCTATTGGGTACTTAAAAGAAAATCTTTTAAATCTAGCTCTTATAGAATTATTACTTTCATTATTAATTCTAAGCATTAATTTCTCCTTCTTTAAATCAGGGATCATTTCTCTTATTCATAAGAATCCTAATATGGATACATTAGTAGCTTTAGGGAGTGGCGTCTCTTTTATCTATAGTGTAGTTCTATTATTTCTAATGAATGATGCCGCGATAGCGGGTTATAACGAAAAAATAATGCATTTATCTATGAATTTATCCTTTGAGAGTGCTGGTGTTATCCCTGCATTTATACTAATTGGAAAGACTTTAGAGACCTTTTCCAAAGGCAAAACAAGTTCTGCAATTGCAAAATTAGCTAAACTTGAACCAAGTGAAGCTTCCATATTAATAAACGGAAAAGAGGAAAAAATCGCAACAAAAGATATTAAAAAAGGAGACCTCCTTCTCATCCGTCCTGGAGAGCATTTTCCGGTTGATGGAATTGTTAAAAAGGGGGCTTCTTGCGTTGATGAAAGTGCAATTTCTGGAGAATCCTTGCCAGTAAATAAAGAAATAGATTCATCCGTTTATAGCGGTTCCATCAATAAAGATGGATATTTAGAGATAGAAGCTACATTAGTTGGCAAAGAAACTACCATTCAGAAAATTATCCAACTAGTTAAAGAAGCAAGCGAGAGCAAACCAAGAATCGCTAAAATTGCCGATAAAGTCGCGGGAATATTTATTCCAAGTGTGCTTTTAATTTCGCTTGTAGTGTTTTTATCTTGGTTAATTTTTGGGGCTGACTTTGTATCTACTTTACCCCATAGTCAAGATACTCTCTCTTACACGTTTGAAAGATCTTTATCTGTATTAGTTGTTTCTTGTCCTTGTTCACTTGGATTAGCCACTCCTTTAGCGGTTATGGTTTCTTCGGGAAAAGGCGCAAAAGAAGGCCTCCTTTTTAAGAATGCTGAATCATTAGAAGAATGCGCAAATATTTCCTACATCGTCTTTGATAAAACCGGAACTTTAACAAAGGGAGAAATGTTTGTAACTGATATTATTCCTTATAAAAATATCCAAAAGGATGAATTGTTGCTTTTAGCTTATTCCTTAGAAAAAGGAAGCGAACATCCTTTAGCCAAAGCAATAAGAAAAAAAGGAGAAGAGCTCAATTTAAAAGAAGAAGAAATATCTTCCTTAGTTACCCATTCAGGTAAAGGTGTATCAGGGATAATAAATAACTTTGAAGTTTTCGGAGGAAATCTCTCTTTTATCTCTAATAAAGTTAATGTTGAAAAAGAAATAATTGAAGATGCTAATAAATTAAGTTTAGAAGGTAAAACAGTTCTATATTTTGCAAAACATAAGGCTTTTTACGGGCTTATTGCACTTGCAGATACTCCTAAAGAAGAAGCTAAAGAAGTAATAAAAAAATTAAAAAGGGAAGGTTACACTCCTTTAATGTTAACAGGAGATAATGAGGGTAGCGCGAATAAAATTGCGAAAGATATTGGTATAGATTATTGTTTCTCTGAATTATTGCCAAAAGATAAAGTTTCCATCATTGAAAAGCTTAAAAAAGAAGGAAAAGTACTAATGGTAGGAGATGGCATCAATGACGCCCCTGCTTTAACAAGCGCCAATATTGGTATGGCAATTGGAAAAGGAAGTGATATCGCTATAGAAAGTGCAGATATTATCCTTGTGAAAAACGATTTAAATGATGTTTATAAGGCTATACATTTATCAAAAGCTTGTTTAATGAATATCAAAGAAAATCTTTTCTGGGCTTTCTTATATAATACTGCGATGATTCCTATTGCTGCTGGTGCTTTTAGCGGACTTGGCCTAACCTCTTTAAAACCTTGGATGGGCGCAGCCGCGATGAGCTTATCCAGTATTTCCGTTGTTCTAAATGCTTTAAGAATAAATCTCATTAATTTAGGAAAAAGAAAACAAACAAGAGAAGGCAAAAAATTACCAAAAGATTTAATTAAGGAGGATATCGGTATGAAAACAACAATTAAGGTTGAAGGCATGATGTGTCAAATGTGTGCTACTCACGTTAAAAAAGCTCTAGAAAATATCGGAGCTACTAACGTAGAAGTCAATTTAGAAAAGAAAGAAGCGACATTTGAAATAGCAAAATTTGACAAAGAACAAGTCAAAACCGCTATTGCGGATGCCGGCTATGTTTATAAAGACAACTAATTAAGGACGAACTACACAATTATAGAAAAGTTCTTGTTTCAACTTTATATTCTTTAAATTGAAACATTAATATTTTTCAACTTTAAAATGCGGTTTTGTAGCATTTAAAAAACACTTATCATTTTAAAGGCGTTGTCCTTTAAGATATTTTAAAATTAACTATGGAATCTAAAGAACGTGGTTTAGTCTTTACTTGGGAAACAGAAACGGACACCCCCTATGGAGCTATTCGTTTTCATCACAATTATCATGGTTATTCTTACTATCATTCCCACGACTTTTATGAATTGTTCATTACTAATAATGGCAGTTATCACCATAACATTAACGGCAAAGAAGTCCCTTGCAAGAGATTAGAAGCTATTTTAATGGGTTTAAACACCCCTCACTCAATAACGGAAGATGCGCCCAATTCAAGCCATTACTCCTTATCTTTTAGAAAAGAAGAATTTGAAAACTATGTTAATTTTTTATCACCCACTTTCTTAAATGAGTTAAAAGAAAAGGGTTATTTCTGTTTTGTTTTTTCAGAAAGCCGCTTAAAGAAAATTATTTTCTACCTTAACCAAATTAGGGAAAGTCAAAAAGATAAAGAAGCCAGAGATGTGGCAATCAAATTATTTTTTTTCAATATTTTAGAACCACTACTTTCCCAAGAAAATATCTATCAAACAGCGAATAAACCGGGATGGTTAAATGAACTACTTGTTAAAATTAATGATCCAAACAATCTTGATTGGAATGTAGCGGATGTAGTTGCTCATTCCAACTATTGCAAAACTCACTTATCGAGATTATTTAGAAAAGAAATGGGTAAATCTATTGGAGAATATCTGCAAGAAGTGAAAATTAATAATGCTAGAGATATTTTAATAAATAGCGAAATGTCTTTGTGTGAAATATGCGACTTAATTGGTCATTCTTCATTATCACATTTCTCCAATATCTTTAAAAAATATTATGGAATGGCTCCAGGGCAATATCGATCTACTCATAAAAAAAGGGAATAAGTACTAATTTTCTCTTTTTGAAGAATAAAAAGTTGATAGTCCTTTTAAATAATAATCAGGGAATTGTTCTCTATTAATTAAAAAATCAAATAAGCGGGTAACATTTTCATAAGCACCTAATAAAAGTATGGGTAAAACTAATAAAAATATGCTTAATAACAAAGCGTATTTTAGAAATAAAAAGGGAATATAAGAGAGAAAACTTATTGCATAAATTAAGATAAACGATACAAAAATAGAAGGGAAAGCTTTTAAGTAAATTAATAAAGAAGTGCTTATACTTTTTATTAAGCTATTTTGGTAATTATTACTAACAAATAACGCTACAAATAAAATAGGTAATAAGAAAACAGCATTGAGTGCTTTAAAGATATATTTTAAATAATCAATAGATATTAGAAACGCCAAAAAATCCGCAAAAAAACAAAAAATTGCAGCAAAAAGCCCATATATTACATATTGTTTCCAATTTTCTTTTAAAGAATAGAAGAAATCTTCTTTAAAAAATAATGGTTCATCATAAATCAATTGTTTATATATTCCGAGAATTCCTCCTAACCCAAGAGCAATGATGGGAAAAGAAATTATTCGCGATAAAGAATAATAAAATTGAATTGTATTAATAATTTTAAACTTTTCTTCGTTATTGATTGAAGAATCATTATGGGCCATTACTAGAAAAATATCCCTTGTTAATAAAGCCCCAAGGAAAGGCAAGGAAAAAAGTAATAATAGCGATCCTAAAGAAAAGAAAAGAAAGAAACGATGTTTTAACAAATCAAAAAATTGCTCCTTCCTATTAGAAGGTAGCGATTGAACATTAAAATCCTTAATAACCTTCTTTTTCATCGACACTCCTCTAAGATAGAACTAAACAAACAAATAGTATTCCATTCTTTTTTTAAATGAATCGAATTTCTATTAAAAAACAAATAATAATTCATATCTTCATGCTCGCTATCAAAAAAGGAAAAATAGTCTCCACTGCTATCTCCCTTTTTATGAATGATTTGACCATAAGGTTGTTGATCAAAAGAAGGGCAATATGAACTTTCCTTTTCAAAAGTAAGGTCTGATATATCTTTAAGAGGAATAAAGTTAGAAACAATAAAGGAATCATCAATTACAATTTCAGGAAGCAAAACAATATCAGAACTAGCTCCAAAAGCGGGTAAATAAATCCCTTTTAGCCTTTCATCATCATATAAATAAGAATTAATCTCAATTTTCCTTAAATAAGATGGCTTATTTTCGTTTAATTTTTCAGAAACTTTACTGTAATCAGTTTTGCAAGAAGCAAAAAAGAGAGTAATTATTTCCTCGTTTTTAGGATAGTTAACACTATAAGAAAGGTAATAAACTCCTAAAGGAAGCACAAATAAGGTTATTAGGTATAAATACCACCATCGCTTGATATTACTTCCAAATTTCTTATTCATTGATTACCTCATAAGCAATAATAAAAGGAGAATCGGTAAATAAAACTACCTTCATCCCTTTTTTAAATGGATTTTCTTTAAAATACATATCTAAATAAAATCTTTTTATACTTTCATTTACTTTAACTTCTATTAACCAAACTTTACTAAAAGAAGAAATAGTTCTTTCCTTATCTACGGATAGGACTTCTCCTTGATATTGTTCCAGAGCCTTCTTATTAAATTTCTTAGCTAATTTATTGAAAGAAGCTAAAGGAAATAAATAAGCTGTTAATAAATAAATAATTGCCCAAACAAAAAGAACACTAAAAAGAGACATTAAAAAGCAAAATAGGGCAAACGTGTCATCGTTTATGAAAAATAAAAGAACAATAATAAGGACAATTGGAAGAGTTATAAAAAAGCACAAAAGGCAAATATAAAGAGCCAGTTTTTTCTTATTTTCTCTTAAGAAAGCATCACTATAAAACATTACTTTTGGCATATAGTAATCCCCTTACAATAGCATCATTTGATTTCATTAAAGTAGCCTTATCACCTGAAGCAATAATTTTGCCTTCGTTTAAAACAATGATTTCATCACTTAACAAAAATGCTTCATTTACATCATGAGTAACATAAATTGAAGTTGCCGTATCCATATTTATTACTTTTTTTAAGAGTTCCCTCTCTTCCAATCTTGCTACCATATCGACATTAGAAAAAGGCTCATCAAATAAATATAAACTTGGGTGTTTAACCATAGCTCTAGCTAGAGCAACTTTTTGCTTTTGACCACCAGATAATTCTTTAGGTTTTCTTCCCCATAAATACCTCATATCTAGCAAAGAAGAAACGTAAGAAACTTCTTCAACTATCTCTTTTTTACTAGCTCCTAAACTTTTTAAAGGAAAGGCAATGTTATCAAAAACAGTCATCATTGGGTATAGAACATATTCTTGACTAACATAGGAAAGAGATAATAAAGAAGATCGTTCTTCTCCATCAAAAAGTATCTCACCTGAATAAGGCAAAATATTAGCTATAGCCTTAAGTAACGTAGTTTTACCAGATCCACTAGGCCCTAATATTGCTGTCATTTTTCCTTCCTTAAATACATAAGAAATACCTTTTAAAGCAGGTGTAGTTTCCTTTGTTTTTGGATTGGTATAAGAAACGCTTAAATTTTGTAACTCAATACTAGGCATCTTTTAAACTATAAAATTTTCCATTTCTTTTGGGTAGATAGAAAATCTATTTTTGAGGGCAAAAAAGTCTTTAAATAAGCAGCAAAAAATGTTTTGAAAAAAATAAAATAGTAAGACTAAAAAAGAAAGTTAGTTTCTTTACGGTTTAACAAATAATTAAGATATTATCAATATTTTTGCGACTTTATAGAAAAATCGATAAAACGGCAATGATTTAAAAACGCATTTATCTAATTCGATTTTGCATAGCAGCAAAAGTAGCTGAAAACTATCCTTATGTTGGAAGTTTGAAAGCCCTTTCTTATTTGGCGTTACTTCTTAAGTAATTAAGAAGCAATTACCATCCTTCGTAAGCAAGACAAAAGAAAGAGAAAACTTCAAATAAAGATAGGATAGGAATTTATGAACAAAAAGAAATTCACTTTAGTAGCGACTGGCGCCTTAATTTCATCATGTTTAGTTGGGTGTGGAGGATTTGAAGATCCAAATGTAGAAAAAATCGATACCAGTAAAACTCAAATCTTCGTCAATACTTATGATGGCGGTTATGGTTCTGCTTGGCTTTCTAAAATTAAAGCTCGTTTCGAAGAAGAACATAAGGATGTTGTAATTGAAACTGGTAAAAAAGGAATTCAAGTATATATCAGTCCTAAAAAACAAATTGCGGATGCGGTTTCCGCTCAAATTCTAGATGGTCGTGATGAAGTTTATTTCACTGAACAGTCTTCATATTTTTCCTTATATACCAATGGAATTCTTGGCGATATCAGTGATGTTTTAACAGAAACTCTACCTGGGGAGAGCAAAACATTATTAGATAAAATGGCCTTAGAACAAAAAGAGTTTTATGGAATTGAAGGAAAAGATGGAGAAAAACATTATTACGCTTTCCCTCATTATAGCGGTTTCTTTGGAGTTACCTATAATGTCGACTTATTTGATGATAAAGGCTTCTATTTTGCCGCAAAACCACTTTCTACCCGTCTAGATGACCTCTTTGTTACTAAAACAAACATTAAAAAGAGCGCTGGACCAGATGGTGTAGAAGGAACAATGGATGATGGCCTTCCCACTACTTATGATGAATTCTTTAATTTATGCAGATACATCTCCAAGAGAGGTTGCACTCCTTTCTTGAGTAATGGAACTAACAGTTATGACTATTTAAATATTCTTGTTAACGCCTTAGCTACTACTTATGAAGGCAAAGAAGAAATGATGAAAACCTTCACTTTAGATGGAGAATTAAACAATTTAGCTACTATTAATAGCGCTAATGAATTAGTTCTTGATGGTAAGCCGACTACTATTTCCACTGAAAATGGATATGAAGCTTCAAGAATGGCAGGCAAATATTATGGTCTTAAATTTTTAAGAACTCTTTGGGATAACCCCTCTTTCCATAATGACAAATGGACAAATACTGGTTATACCCATATGAATGCTCAAAGAGACTTCCTTTATGGCGGTTATGATGGTGTAACTCCACAAATTGCCATGATTTCTGATGGTATTTGGTGGCAAAACGAAGCTAAAACAGTTTTCGAACAAATGGTCGACGCTAAAGGCGAAGAATTAAGTGAAATGAATCGTAAATTCGCTTTTATGCCACTACCACAACCTACAAAAGAAAAAGCTGATTCAACTAAAAAGAGCACTCTTTATGATCACCTTTTCTCCTTTGCTTTTATGAAGGCAAACGTTTCTGAGGTTAAGAAACCTATCATCAAAGAATTCCTTAAATTTTGTAATACTGACATTTCTTTAGCGGAATACACTATTACAACAAATACTCCAAAAGCCCTTTATTACTCTTTAACTGAAGAACAAAAGGCGCAAATGTCTTATTATGGCCAATCTTTATATGAAAGAAAGATGAACTCTGACATTGTCTATCCTTATGGAAAGAGTCAATTCTTCGCTAATAACCAATCTAAATTCCATACTAATGAACTCTATCATTCAATGATTAATGGTAAAGATAATCAGTGGATTATTAATGGTTATAAAGATTTAAATGCAACTGCAGAACAATATTTCTCTGGAATGTATAGCTATTACAAAGATAATTGGGCCTATTACGTTAAATAAAAAATTACATCAATCTATTTATGGAAAAGCGAACTAGATCCAAATTTTGGAATAAAGACCTATTATTCTATGTTTTAATGATGGCTTTTCCTATTGCTCAATTCGCCATCTTCTACATAGGTGTTAATGCCAGAAGCTTTCTTTATGCCTTTCAAAATATTGACTTACTTTCTAAAGAAGTAACTTGGACGTTTGATAATATTTCCAAGGCATTCTCTTTAATGGGTGGAGAAAAATTAGGAACGATAATGGGTGTTTCCTTTATTTCCTTCCTATTAACATATTTTATTGGCACCGCTTTTGCTCTCCTTTTCTCCTATTTCATTTATAAAAAATTACCAATGGGCAACTTTTTCAAGGTAATGCTCTTCCTTCCCTCGATTCTTTCAGCGATTGTTATGGTAACTATCTATCGTTTCTTTGTAGAAATGTCGATTCCAAACATTCATCAAACTCTTTTTAACGAAAGTATCCAAGGACTTATTGAAAATCCAGATACTCGTTTTATTGTTATTGTTTTCTATAACATTTTTGTTTCTTTTGGAACTAATGTTCTTATGTATAGTAACGCTATGAGCGGACTTTCTACGGAAGTTAGCGAGGCAGCAAAAATCGACGGTTGTAATTCTTGGCAAGAATTTATTCATGTTGTTTTGCCAGGCATTTTCCCTACTATCACCACTTTTGCCGTTACAAGCGTCGCTAGCATATTCATTAACCAAATGAATTTATTCTCTTTCTATGGTTTAGCGGCTCCAGAAAGCATCCAAACCTTTGGTTATTATTTATATAAAGAGACCTTAAATGCTGGACTAAATGAAGCACGTTATCCTTTGATTTGCGCTATCGGTCTTATATTAACAGTTATTGCTGTCCCCTTAACTCTCTTAGTTAAGTACATTTTAGAGAAATTTGGACCTAGTGAGGATTAGATATGAATAAGAATAATTTATCTAGAAGCACTAAAAAGAGAGAACGGATTACTCCTTTAAGCATCATCATTATTGTCTTTTTAATCCTCTATTCCTTAACTTTAATAACTTTATTAGTTTGGGGATTTATTTCTGCTTTCAAAGATCCTTTCACAGATTTCCCAATAAACCCTGTTGGTTTTCCTAAAAAATGGATAACAGATAACTTTCAATTAGTTTTCTATAAATTTTCTATTTCTGTTCCTAGCGCTACAGGAGATATAAAAATCACCTTACCCCTCCTCTTCTTATTTGGCTTTTTATATGCACTTGGTTGCGCTTTCACCGCTACATTAATTCCTTGCATAACCTCTTATTTATGCGCTAAATACAAATATCGCTTTTCTAAAATCATTTATTTAATCGTAATTATCACCATGATTTTACCGATTGTTGGTAACTTACCAGCGGAAATTGCTATGGCAAAACGTTTCTTACTTTACGATCAAATTTGGGGAACATGGATTCTTAAAGCCAACTTTTTAGGCTTATATTTCATTGTTTTCTATAATTACTTTAAAACTGTTCCAGATGCCTATATTGAAGCAGCAAAAATTGATGGAGCTAGCAATTTAAGAGTTCTATTAAGAATCATCTTACCAATGGCTCGCCCTATCTTCTTCACCGTTCTTTTAATTAACTTCATTACTTTCTGGAACGATTATCAGACGCCTTTAATTTATTTAAAAAGTACCCCAACAATCGCTGTTGGTATGTACCAAATGGCTATGACTAACGATAACCAATTAAGTTATGTACCTTGTCGAATGGCCGCAGCTGTAATGATGTTAACGCCAGTTTTAATTGTATTCTTGGCATTCCATAAAAAATTATTAGGAAATTTAACCATGGGAGGTATTAAAGGCTAATATGAAAAAAGCGAAATTATTACTATTAGGTCTGCCTATTTTACTAGGATTAACCTCTTCTAATGTTTTTGCTACTAAGCAACTTTTTGGAGATAAAAGTATTTCCAAAGCATTAGTTGAGAAAGAATATAAGATAAATACTATATTCACTCTTCCGACTTACGAAAAAGATGGTGTTACTTATGATGTAACCATTGAATTCCCATCTGGAAATACTTTCTATCAAAAAGAAGTTCTTCTTTCTGAAGTTGGCGTCTATACCCTTCATTTTGTTGGGGAAAAAGATGGAGAATTCCTTTCAGAAGACATTTCTTTCTTAGTAAGAAGTCCTTTTGCTAATTTTAGTGGGCTCAAATCTTTTGCTAAATATGAACAATCAGATAGAACCTATAACCAAGAAGGTTTATTTGTCTCATTAAAAGAAGGAGAAAAGCTCACCTTTAATGAAACAATTTCTTTAAATAAATCGACATTTATTGAATTATTTGCCGCTCCTACTATCGCAGGAAATGCTGATTTTACTGAACTATATGTCGACTTGACTGATGTAAATGATCCTGAAAACGTTCTAAGTGTTCGTTTAAAAGGATCAACTGAAGGCATTTCTAACCCAGTTACATATGTTTCCGCAAAGGGTCGTAACCAACTTTATGCTGGTTACGAGCAAAAATTCAATAAAGTTCATATAAATAACGACTTTGGTTGTCCTGTTGTTCATAGTTTTTATGCCGATTATAAACAAGCTTCCTGGTCACAAAGCGTAGTTCCTGGAAAAGCTAAAATCTCTTTATCTTACGATGACGAAGAGAAAACATTAAAATCCAATAATTCACTTGTTTGCGATTTTGATGATTCCAAATTCTTCTCTTCTTTATGGGATGGATTCTCTGATAAAGAAGTTACGGTTACTCTCCATGCTAAAAGTTATTTAGCAACTGAAGCTAATTTTGTTATTACATCCTTACTCGGTAAAGATCTTACAAAAGAGACGATTATTGATAATACTCCTCCAGAAATAACCTTGGATTTCCCTTATACTACTGCCCCAAAAGCTAAAGTTGGCTCTACTTATCCAGTCTTTAAAGGCACCGCTATAGATAAGGAAGATGGGGAATGCAAACTTACTACAAAAGTCTATTACGGCAATAATGATAAATATCAAACCATAGTTCCTATTGTCGATAACCGCTTTAATATTGATTACGAAGGTTTATATACAATTGTGTATGAAACTAAAGATAGAAGCGGCAATGTTGCTAGTAAGAAAGTGTTAGTTTCTACCGATGATGTTAAAGAAATTACTGTTCTTCCTAAGGGAGAACTTAAAAAAGAAGGGAAACTTGGCGAAATTTATAACTTCCCAGAATTAGAATTCACTGGTGGAACTGGACAAATTAAGGGAGATTTTAAGGTTTATAAAGATGAGAAACTTTATGCTTCCGAAGCAACTTCATTTATTCCAAAAGAGTTAGGAACATATAAAATCACTTATTTAGCCAAAGATATTATCGGACAAGAAAAAGAATATTCTTATTCTTTTGAAGTAACCGCTAATGATGGCGCTGTTTTATATAACAATGTAACTTTCCCTAAATACTATATTTCTGGAAGTTTATATTATCTCCCAGAAGCTAATTGTGTCGATTATTCCTCGGGAAAAGGCGAAGAAGTTCTAATGGATGTAACCATTGATAATGGTGTTCTTTCATACGATACCAAGAGCGGTTCTCCTTTCATTCCCAAAATAGAATCTAGCCAAGAGGACTTAATAATTACATATAAATATAAGAATGTATCTTTTGAAAAGAGAGTTAAAACAATTAGACCAACAGTTTTTAAAGGTGGCCTTGAACGTTTCGATATCGCTAATTATTTAATTAAAGATAATTTCTCTTTAGATGTAGGTGATACAGAAATTATTTGTAACGTAAACCAAAAAGGTAATTCTTCTTTAGCCTTTGTTAATTCTATTTTAGCGGAAAATAGCTCAATTCAATTTGCTACATATGCTGAAAAGGCTAATTACCAAGGACTTGCTATAACCTTTAAAGATTCTTTAAATGAAAATGAAGCAGTTACAGTAACTATTGAAGAAAACGCTTTAGGTAATTTAGATTTTAAGATTGATAATCGCTCTTACCCGACTGCTTATAGCTTTAAAGGTAATGATAACCTAACTTTCTCTTATTCAAATAACTACTTCTCATTTAATGGCGCCGGTATCTTAGCTAAAAAATACGATAATGGCGCTACTTTCCATGGTTTCTCTTCTAAGAAAGTTTATTTAGAAGCCACTCTTTTAAAAGCTAAAACTAATTCCGCGATTAAATTAACCAAAATCGACAATCAATCTATGGCTTATTCCTCTAGCGACTATGCAGAACCAAGAATTCTCATTCATGGAGATTATGGAGGAATCAAAAACTTCAACGATATTGTTTATATTAACAAAGTCGAAGCAAGTGACGTTCTTGATCCAAATTGTAGTATCTCAGTTACAGTAACTAAACCAGATCAAAGCTATGCCTATGATACTAATGGAATGCTTTTAAAAGACGTTCCTGCTAATCAAGAATATTCTTTAAAACTCGAAGAATTCGGACAATACATCGTTTCCTATACAGCGATAGATAGCTCGGATAATAAAGCCAATTTCTTCTTTGCCTATAACGTTGAAGATGTGACTGCCCCAACTATTGAATTACTTTCGGAAATTCCTTCCGAAATAAAAGTTGGTGAATATTTGAAAGTTCCTTCTTTCAAAGTGACTGATGAAAAAGAAGAAGATGTTATTGTTTCTATCTTTATTGAAACATCTAATGGTGAAATTATCTATTTAGGCACTCATAATGCCTTTAAACCAAAGAATGTAGGCAATTATAAAATGCGAATTCGTGCGATGGATAAAGCGGGTAATGTCTCTTACATTGAATTACCTTTCCGCGTTACTAAATAAGGAGAAAATATGAAAAAATTAAACATTAATAAATTAATTCTTCTTTCTTTAAGTACTTTAGCAATTGCCTCTTGCTCACCAAGTAGCGAAGATAGCAAGGAAACTATTTCTCCAATTGGAGAAAATAGTGAGCACCTTCAAGAAGGAACTCTCCACGAGATTGATGTAAAAGAGTCGCAAACTCCTTTTATTACTAACGGAGAGACGGATTATAAAATTTTCTATCAAGAAAATTCCGTCTTTGCTAGAAAAGCCGCTACATTCGTGGCTTCTCATCTAAATATGTCCACTGGCGCTCTTCTTTCTACAAGTGAGATTAAAGAGGACACTCCAAGCGATCATATTATTCTTTTTGGAGATAAAGCTTACCAAGAAAAGAAAGGTGTTCCTTTTACTGATAAAGATTTAGGTTCTTCTGGATATCAAATCTTAACAAAAGACGAGAACATCTATATTAGAACCGGAGGCGAACTTGGTTACCAACAAGCCGCGATTTGTTTCTTAAAACAGGTTATAGGTTATAATCGTTATAGCAGCAAGATTGTTACTTATACAAAAGATGGCAAAACCTTGCCTACAATGAACATTATTGAAAGACCTGATTTTGCTTTTAGAACTCAAAGTAACAAGGTTGATCCTAATACTTCATATGAAATGGGTTTCCTCACTACCGCTGAAACCTTCTTTATGGATAACGAAACGCAACCTTTCCATAACTCTTTTGACTACTTAAATCCAACTGAATACCAAAAAACATATCCTGAATGGTATAGCACAAGAGGAAATCAAATTTGTTATACCGCTCATGGTAACCAAGAAAAATACGACAAAATGGTCGATACAGTCTATGAGAAAATGGTTGCTCGTCTAAATAAAAATAAGACTGTCGGTGGTATTACCTTCTCTATCCAAGATAACACGGATACTTGTGAATGCCCTACTTGTAAGGAATCTACTCAAAAATATGGTGCTCCTAGTGGCGCTGTCGTTAAGTTCCTTAATGCTGTAGATAATAAAGTTCAAGCTCATCTTGAGGAAGAAGCGAAAGCTACTAATACCGATAAGAGACAATTAAATATTCTCTTCTTTGCTTATCATAAAACTGAAAAGCCTTGTGTAACTCAAAATGCTGATGGAACCTTCTCACCAACAAGTCCAGATGTCATTTGTAATGAAAATGTTGGTCCATATATTGCGCCAATTAACGCTTCCTTTACTCACTCCTTCTACGATGATGTTAATAAAATTTATGCGGATTCTATTAAGGGTTGGGGCGCTTTAAGTAAAAAGCTTTATATCTGGCTTTATGAAACTAATTTTAGTCACTATCTATACCCTTTAAATTCCTTCGGAACAATGTTAGATAGCTATCGTTTCTGCTATGAAAATAATGGCTTATATATGTATAACGAAGGTCAACATAACCAAGGGGCCACTACTTGTTTTGGACGTTTTAAAGAATATTTCAATAGCGTTTCCTTAATGAACGTCAATTGTTCTTATAAAGATGTAGTTGATGATTTCTTCACTAATTACTTCAAAGAAGCTAAAGAACCAATGCTTAAATATTTCTTAGAACTTCAAGAACAATGCCAAATGCTTGAAGAGGAATATAGCACTGATCTTAATGGTGGAATATATAACCGAATCTCCCAATCACGTTTCTGGCCTAAGAAACTTCTTGATAGATGGATTGGTTATATTGAAGAAGGCAAAAAAGCAATTGATAAATATAAAACTATCAATACCGTTTTATATGACAACTTAGTCGATAATCTAACTTTAGAATCTATCTTCCCTAGATACGCACTTCTCGAGCATTATAGCGGCAAATATAGCGCGGATACATTAAAGAATATGCGTAGATCATTCCGCGATGATTGCCAAAGACTATCAGTAACTCAACTAGCCGAAGGAACGAGTATGGAAAGCGTGTTTTCTGGCTGGGATTTATAAATAAGGAAAGGATAAAAAAATGAATAAACCAATTTCTTCACTATTATTATTACTTGCTTCGAGTAGCATTCTTATGGGTTGTGGAACCTCTCCTAGCGCTTCAGAAACAAAAAAAGAGGTAAGCATAACCTTAAAGCAAAAAATCCTTACTTTAGAAGAATATCAAACTTCTAACTTAGAATATGAGCTTATTAATGGAGAGGGAGAAACTATTACTTGGGAAAGCTCTGATCCTAGCGTTGCTACCGTAAATAATGGTTTAGTTACCGCTAAAAAGAAAGGTAGTTGTGTCGTTACAGTTAAAGTCGGAGGTGCATCCGATTCTTGCCAATTAACAGTTAGTGAAATTGCTCAAGCTCCTCGCTTAGTCTTAAGTGACTTAGAAGTTTCCGTAGATAAAGATGCTTCATATTCAATTGATGCCTTTGTTTTATATAAAAATGAAACTATAGATACTCCTATTTCTTTAACTGTTAAAAAGGGTGAAAAAGAAGATATTGCAACTGCCACATATGAAAATGGCAAAATCAAAATAACTGGCACTAATTATGGAGAAACTTCCTTCATAGTTGTTGCTAGAAGTTACGGCATAACTTTATCCCAAATTTTAAAAGTAAAAGTTGCCAATAGCTCTATTAAACTTACCATCAATAACTTAGAAGAGGAAGGTGGCGAATATATCCTTCGTTTAAGCACTTATAAAGAGGAAGGAACTGACGGTTTCGAAACTTCCTTTACTCCCAATATTTCTCTTACTGAAAAAGACGCTCCCGCGACCTATCCATTAAGTTATGAAATGGGAGATTCTACCATTGCTAAATGGGAAAATAATAAGATTGTTGCTGTTTCTAAAGGCGCCACTACTTTTAGAATCTCTTGTGCAGAGTTTGGCTTATATATCGAGATATCAATTAGAGTTACCAAGGGTGCATTTAATTTAACTCTAAAGAATGTAAATGCTGATGGAACTGATAAGCCAGTTATTCTTGCATCTGGCAAAAAATTAGAAAATCCTTCACTTGATGGTAGAAAATTCGCTGGTTGGTATAACCTTAATAACGAAAAAGTAGACGAAATTGACGATGATATGACTTTGGTTGCCCATTACTTCGATAATATTGACTACGAAGGAAATGAAATACTAAAGACCTTTAGCCAAGACAATAATGGCGGTTGCGAAAAAATCGAGGGAATCCCTGTTCAATTAAAAATAAGAGGAAAAGCTGATAAAGCAAACGATGTTGCTGCTGGAACTTATCCAGATATTGAAGGCAGTTTAGCCCTCTTTACTTGGAGTGATGGCGTTGCCGACTCAAGTGGCAAAGTTAATAATGCTTATGCTGGCGAAGAAGGAGTTAGACTACCCGCTTTCAATTTCTCAAGTGCACCAATTACTTTCACAATAAGCATGTCAGATGGCAATCTAACACTTGAAAATCATGCTTTAGGTCAAGTTAGCAAAGACTTCAATGCCTATAGAATTACTATCATTAATAAAAAAGTATCCGTTTATAATAGCGGATCTGAAACTGTTACAACCGAGTTCACTCTTTCTGACGATGTAAACAATGGTACTAGAGGCTTAGAATTAAAGATTAGTAACTTCCCCTATAGATATATGTTAATTAGTCCTTTCCGTTCACTAGAAAATGACTATATCGCTACCTTTTATGATTTATTAGACAAATTACCAGATACTCCTGTTAAAGGATATGAAGAAATTGTCAAACAAATGGTTAATTTTAGAACCTACTTTACAGACAATGAAAAAACAATCTATCCAAAAGATGAAAAATATACTCGTTGGGAAGGTACCTTACCCTCAACTATATTAACATTTGAAGATAATGGTAGATCGATTCTCGCTAATGTTACAGGCCCAGGAAAAGATCAGTTAGATTGTGATGAGTCAGTAGTTAACAATATTATTTATAATCATAACGTCTACGGGCCAAGCAACCCACCATTCACATTAGATAAAAAATCTTTAATTTATAGAATTGCTAATTTAAGCGAAAAATGGGTTACTATTAATTTACCCGCTGTTAATTTCTCCTCTTATGGCAAAGTCGAATTTTCTTTCGGAAGTGCTGGTAACGGCGGAGGAGACTATTATCCAGAATATATCCTTGGTGCCATCCTTGAAGCAACTGCCTTAACAGATTTCGCTAAGCAAGAAAATTACATCGGTAAAGCTCTTTGTAGTGGCGCTAACTGGGCACTTGCTAAGCAAATTCAAGCTACTGTTTCTAATGGTCAAATTACCTTTAAGAGTACACACGATACTTTTGAACCTAAGACATTTACCTTAGATAGTAATATAAATAACGGAACAAAAAGTCTAAGTATTACTTTCGGTGGCGAATGTTGGAATGCATTTGTTATTTCTCCATTTGTTGGCTATAAAGTAGCTTTATAAGCAACAAGGTAGCCTCTTTAGGAAACTAAGGAGGCTTTTAATTTGCCTAAAAACACCAACAAAAAAATAAAAAAGATGGTAAATTCATAATGATATCGTTCAAAATTATGCTTTTTTGAACCTTTTATTCCTTATTTTTAAAAAAGAATTATAATAGTTTTGCTATGTTCCTAAACACTAAAAATCCTCGAAAAATTTGTTACGTTCAAGAAAAAGATTTTGAATATGGAGGTGGCCTTAAATTCCATCATATTTTTGGAAGTTATAAGGAATACCACTGCCATGACTTTTTTGAATTTGTCATTTGCTTTCAAGGACAATATAACCATGTTGTTAATGGTGTCCCCTACACTTTAAGAAAATTAGATTGTGCTTTCCTTTATCCAGAAGACGCTCACGCTCTAGAGGATGTTACTGGAACCTCCAGCCATTATTCAATTTCCTTTAAAGCAGACTATTTTACCAATATCGCTAAAACATTAGATAATTCTTTCTTTGAGCGTTATAAACAGGGAGATCCTCATTTATTCTCCCTTAGTGAAGCAAGATTAAAGAAAATTGTTTTCTTCCTTAGTCAAATAAAATCTTCCGAAAAAGATCTATATAACCTCCAACCTTTAATTTCTTATTTATTAGCTAATTTATTAGAACCTCTTTTCACCCAAACGGAAGCAATTTCTCAAAATAATCGCCCTAAATGGCTAAATGATTTATTAATGGAAATGAATAAACCAGATAATCTTTGTTGGGATGTTAGTGACGTCGTTAATCATACCAATTATTCAAAAACACATTTATCGCGACTATTTAAAGAATATACCAATGAATCTATTGGGGAATATTTACAAGCTGTAAAACTATCTAATGCTAGAGATATCTTAGTAAATAGCGAAATGTCTATTACTGAATTATGTGATGTAATTGGTCATTCTTCTTTATCACACTTTTCAAGTGTCTTTAAAAAAGCATATGGCATGTCTCCAGGAAAATATCGCCAAAAATATAAACCTAAAGAATAAAAGAAGCGGCGTTGCCGCTTCTTTTTTATTTTCTATTTAGCTATGAATCAAAACTTTGCTGGGTTAGCTTTTAAATATGAAAGAAGCTTATCAACTGTTGTAAAAGCTAAACAAGTTGTTGTATCCGAGGCACCATAATAAATAGCTAATTTGCCATTTTCTCCAGGAATTACGCAAGTTGGGAAAACAACATTAGGAGTAAAACCGGTTGTTTCGTAAACTTCTTCAGGAGTCAAAATATAGTTATTACAAACAGCAAGAACCTTTGTTGGATCATCTCTATCTAGGAGCATTAAACCCGCTGAATAAACTATATTATTGCAGTTATAACAAACGCCATGAATGATAACTAACCATCCTTCATCAGTTTCAATGGGGATTGGTCCTGCTCCAACTTTAACACCGCTCCACCAATTAACACTAGGTTTTAATAATAAATGGTGATTGCCCCAATATTTAAGATCGTAAGAATCTGAAATAAAGATAGTTCCAAAGTGAGTTGAAGCATTATCACTTGGTCTGGTTAACATATAATATTTCCCATTAATTTTGCGTGGGAAGAGAGAACCATTACGAATATTTGGTAGGAATCCATAAGGTAATTTTACAAAAGTTTTAAAATCTTTTGTTTTTGCAATAGCAATTGTAACTTCGTCCCATAAATCTGCCCAAATAACATAGAATGTATCCTCAATCTTAACAACTCTAGGATCATAAGACCAAAGGGTGTCAGGAATTGGTTGCCCATCTTCAGAAACAAAATGAATGCGTTCAGTTTCTAATTCAAAGTGAAGTCCGTCCTTGCTACGTCCAACGAATAAAGTTGGTAATCCGTTATACATTTCTCCGCGGAAAACACCAATATATTCACCATTTTCATAAACGAAAGCACTATTATAGGCTCTTGCTATGACCTTGTTAGGGTTGCGGCCGATAACTGGATTTTTGCTATACCGCCAAACTGGAAGAATATTGCCTTTTGGTTCTTCTTCAAAAGGAAGATCTTTTACAAAAGTAGCATTTAAGATTTTAGCCATTATTTTCTCCTTAATAATTTCTTTAAGAATAGTTTAATAATTAATATAAAAAACACACTTCTATAATGGCTTTTCTAAATGCGTTTTTGGACCTTTTTAAAAAACTCTTCATTAAGAAGAGTTGTAATTTCAATAATTTATCAATCTTTCTTTTTAGGCAAAATGCTGGTTAATACGTTTTTCTTATGAATATCTCGATTATAACCTTCATAGAAAACCGCTATCGTTCCTGGACCAACATGACCACCGGTAACTAAATCATAATAATAAGTTTCGATGTTATTAATACCACCATCTTTTAGTATTTTCTTAAAGAAAGAAACATCTTCTAAAGCATTAGCATGAGCAATATACACTAAAGAATTCTTGTCTTTAATGTTATCTAATACTTGGTTGGCTAATCTCTTTAAAGCAGCCTTTCTACCAGGAACTTTAGAAGTAACAACAATCTTAGCTTCTTCAGATCCATATAATAATGGTTTAATAGCTAAAACGTCCCCTATAGCGGCAGCAAAACCACTAACTCTTCCAGTAGCCACTAAATATTTTATAGCGCCAACGGTAAATTCACTTCTTACTTTAGAAACATATTCAACCGTTTTATTATTAACTTCTTCAAAAGAAAGGCCATCTTTAGAGAGTTCTTCTGCTTTAAGGGCAATCATTGCTTCGCCAAATGAGGCAGTTTTAGAATCGATAACTTTAACAACTTCTTTCCCTTCTCCCTCATTTATTTCATTAGCCATTAAACAAGCACTTTGATAAGTGCCAGAAATTCCCGAAGCCAAAGTAACAAAAATAACTTGGTTTCCTTCCTTAATTTCTTCCATAGCCTTTTCTTTAAAAAGACCAGGATTAGCTAATGAAGTATGAACTTTTTCGCCTTTTTCGACTTTTTCATAGAAACTCTTAGACACTTCATCAACATCAATATTATCTTCGTAGCAAAGAAAATGCGTATACCCAACATCAATCGCCATAGGTAAAACAAGAATTGAAGATCCCTTTTCCTTTAATATAGAAGGGAACAAATTACTGGCTGCATCTGTAAATATTTTTATAGACATAATAATACCTCTTTTAGGTTGTTCAAATACTAAATTAGTATTCAACATTAACTATAATAGTTTCGATTACTAGATTATACAATAGAAATAATAATTAAATCTTAATTAGATTGTTTAGAAAAATTTTTTGATAAACTTTTTATTAAACCTAAAATATGTTAAAAGCCCGATTTTGTCGGGCTTTTATAACTATAATTAATTTTCTTCTTCGTTTATATTTTGCGTATTTTTAATAGGCTTATCTTCTCTCTCAAAACCTTCTTTTATTAAAAGATCATCAATTAATTTGATAGCTCTTCTGAAGGAAAGATCGCTACGAATTTTTAATAAACAAGGTAAATCTTCAAACTTTTTCGTAGTAGCTCTCTCGACAGGAATTGGAGAATCTCTATATGCATCTGGCTCAAGAGCTAAATAAAGTTTTAAATGCTTACCACTTACAGTCATAAAAGCGTATTTTTTACGATGCGCCGAGAAGGTATCACCAGGAATAGAAATTCTATTTTTAACTCCATAAGAACGGATATGATCACGTAAATCATAATATTTATGGCGTAAATCATAATCAGAACCTTTGATTTTCGTTTCAAAGGAAGCTCTTCTTCTATTAGAAAAACTTCGGAAAGGATTAGTCTCTAAAGGAACTTCTTTTGTCTCTACTTCAGAAGCAACTTCTTCAGTTGGCTTCTCCTCAACCATTTTATGATAATTTTGAATATGAGAAACCATTTCTTCCTTAATTAAGCTAATTACGTAATCTTTAGAAAGATTATCTTGATACTTTCCTTCTTCATAAGCATCGACTTCAGAGCGAACAATAGCTCTAATCTCATCATCACTTAAAGAATGTTTATTATTCTTGTTTAAAAATTCTTCCTTACAAAGGGAAGTTTTACCAAGAAGTAATAAAAATAAACCAACTAGATTGAACATTAGAGAAACAAAAATGATTCCGTAAGCTAATGATGTCCCGGAATCAGCTTGTTTTAAACGAACCGCTAAAACAACAAGATAGGGAATAAAAAGGAATCCAATAGCGAAGAATAAACCAATTAAAATATTAAGAATTCCCCTCTTGTACACTATTTTTAAGATAACTGAAGTAATTAAAGAAATAAGAGTGACAATAATTATCCCAAAGCAAAGCACAGACCATTCAGAGGTAAAATCTAAGGTAAATCCTTTGAAATAAAGTTCCGCGACTTCATTAACGCCAAACATAACGCCTTTATTAATTCCGCTAGGAATCCATTTTAAAAGGTCACCTAAAAC
>SAMEA104315429__coassemble_419_pt1 | contig 36505 bp, 28 predicted proteins | sample SAMEA104315429__metabat2_high_PE_037 | metagenome-assembled genome bin SAMEA104315429 (sample SAMEA104315429) | gut metagenome | biome: Monkey gut; feature: monkey-associated habitat; material: faeces | place: China | collected 2013 | reverse complement strand
ATTAGCTTGCAAGCTCCGCCATCCGTGCTGATGTGAACTTGGCAATAAAATATCAGGAGGAATTCAGCATGAACATGAATCTTGTAGAAGAAGTTACCGCTCGCCAAATTCGTAGCGATATTCCTAACTTCTCTAGCGGAGACACCGTTAAAGTCTTCGTTCGTATCATCGAAAACAAAAAAGAACGTATCCAGGTCTTCGAAGGTGTTGTTATTCAACGTCGCGGACATGGTGTTAGTGAAACCTTCACTGTAAGAAAGATGTCTTATGGTGTTGGTGTTGAGAGAGTCTTCCCGGTCAATAGTCCTTCTATTGCTAAGATTGAACTCGTCAAAGTTGGCCGTGTGCGTCGCGCTAGAATCCATTATATGCGTAAGCTTTCTGGAAAAGCTGCTCGTATTAAGGAAGTTACTCCTAGCAAAGCTAGCAAGGTTGAAGCTCCTAAAGCGGAAAATAAATAAGAATAAAACTTATTTAGGCGGGGAAACCCGCTTTTTTTCTTTTATAAAGAAACCCTACTAATTGAATGAGACTATTTAAAAAACTATAATTAAGCGCATGTCAGAGAAGCTACCAATAGTAATAAAAAGCGAGTTATCGCCCTTAAAAGAAGAAAAAAAGAAATTTAAGTTTCCTCCATTTGTTAGTTTGATCTTACGTTTTTTATTAGTTGCTCTTGTTTCTATTATCTTAGGCGCTAACGTCCAAGTTATTTATTGTTATTCACGTTACCAAAAATTTTATGTTAACGGAGAATCGATGTATCCCACATTAAATCGAGATACAAAAGTTTATGATTTAGAAGGGAATGATGTTACTCCTGATACTATTACCTCTTTGAGTGATTTTGATAGAGCGGATCGCATATATACCTGTGATTATGGTTTAATGGATACAACTCAAAATACCATTCATAATTTAGAAAGATTTGATTTAGCGGTTACCTATTATGGCAGTGATTTTATAGTGGATGCTTCTGGGAATCCTCTTTTAAAAAGTGGCTCTTCTTTAAAAATTAAGCGAATTATTGCTCTTCCTAATGAAGAAGCTTATTTCGACGAAAAAGGGGATCTTTATATTAAAGAAGCTAATAAAGAAGAATTTGCTTATTTTCATCAGCCTTTCTTAGAGAAACAAAGTGACTGGGATGATGCTTTAGTGGAATGGGTTAATAAATATAAGCCTGATACAGTCACAAAAAGCAATCCTAATATTCGTTATGGGACAAAAAGCAATCCTATTGTTTTAAAAGATGGAGAATATTTTTTAGTTGGTGATAATCGGATGAATGGTAAGTCTCATGATTCTAGACAAGAAGGAGCCATTCCATTTTATGCTGTTATGGGGAAAGCAGTAGTTGTGACCGCTAAATGTAAATTCTCGGTAGAAAGAAACGATTCTGGAGAGCTATCTTTTAAACAGGAGGTTATTCCTTCAAGCATATTAATGCCATGGGATTATCGTTATTTATGAGTGACTTCCAAGATCAAAAAAACATTCATTATTTCCCTGGCCACATGAAAAAGGCTCTTCTTTCGCTTAAGCCTTTTATTAAAATTGCCGATGTTATCATAGAGATTTGTGATGCAAGAATTCCTATTTCTTCTCGTAATCCCTTACTTTCTAAAGAAGTTTTAAGTAATAAGCCTCGTTTATTAATACTTTCTAAAACCGATAGAGCGGATAAAGATGTTACTTCCTCTTGGGTTTCTTATTTTTCTAATGAGGGTATGTTAGCTTTAAGCGCTAACTTAAAGGGAGAAAAAATAATTTCTATTTTAAGCAAAGCTCTTGAACCTCTAGTTTTAAATAAGAGAGAAAAAGAAAAAAGAAATGGGATGAAACCGCAACCGATTAGGTTACTAGTTTTAGGAATCCCTAATGTTGGCAAGAGCACATTTATTAATAATGTTGCTTCAAGGAAAGTGGCAATAGCCGCGAATAGACCAGGCGTTACTCGAAGTGAACAATGGATTAGACTTGGCAAAGATTTTGCTTTATTAGATACTCCTGGAATCTTACCAATGAATTATGAAAATTTAGATGTGGCTATGAAGTTAGCTATGGTTGGTTCTATTAGAGAAGAGATATTACCAGTCTCCAAAATTGCTTCTGAATTAGTTGTTTTTTTAATTAAAAATTATCCCGATAATCTCCTTTCACGTTATCCTTTTTTAGACATAAAAAATCCCAATATTGAAGAAATTTTTTCAAAAATCTCTACAAATCGCGGTTATCTTCTCTCTAAAGGGAAACCAGATATTGATAAGGCAGAGCTCTTATTATTGAAAGATTTTCAAAATGGGGAATTGGGTAAAATATCTTTAGAGAAACCATCATGTTAGAAGAAGAAAGAAAATATCGAGAAGCAGGTTTTTCCTTAATTGTGGGTGTTGATGAAGCAGGTAGAGGCCCTTTAGCCGGGCCGGTTTTTGCTGCTGCTTGTTTATTACCAATTGATCTTTTAGATGAAAGGATAAATGACTCTAAACAGCTAACTGTGAAAAAGAGAGAAGAGCTATTTATCTATATTAAAGAGAAGGCTTTGTCTTATGGAATTGCTTCCTCTTCAGTTGAAGAAATTGATAAATTTAATATTTATGAAGCGACTAAAATGGCAATGAAGAGAGCTATTGCGGAAATTAAAGTTCCTTATGATTTAATTCTAACCGATGCTATGCCACTAAAAGGTCTTCCAAAGACTGTTATTCCGATTATAAAAGGTGATTCGAAAGCGGAAAATATTGCAGCGGCCTCGATACTAGCTAAAGTTTCTCGAGATCACTATATGGAAGAAATCGCTAAGAAATATCCTTTATATCATTTTGAAAAACATAAAGGTTATGGCACAAAAGAACACTTAATAGCTTTAGATAAATATGGCCCAATTGAAGGAATTCATAGAAAATCTTTTGCTCCAGTTAAGAAATTTTATATAGAACAAACAAAACTTTTTTAATCATTTTTAGTTTTTGCCCCTATAGCTATGTGTGGGGGTTCTTATGAAAGCTGATGATGTTTTACTTTATTTATCGATAATTCACGAAGGTGATTGGGATGCTATTTATGAGGATGTAAGGAAAAAGAGGCCTTTAAATGTTTCCGAGGTGCAAGAAGTTAGGAACAACTGCAAAACTACATTTATTACTATTGTAGATCCCGAATATCCCGATTCTCTTAAAAAATGTATAAAGCCGCCTTTTGTCCTCTTTTATCAAGGCGATATTTCCTTACTTAATGAAGAGAAGAACACTTTAGCCTATATAGGAAGTCGTGAGGCTTCTAAATATGGTCTTAATATGACAGAGAAAATTGTTAAAGTGTTAGCTCAAAAAGGACTTATTTTGGTAACTGGTCTCGCTAAAGGGATAGATTATCAAGCTGCTAAAACTGCTTTAGATTATGGGGGCAAAGTTATTGGAATTTTAGGAAACGGGATTGAGTATTGTTATCCTTCTTCAAGTCAGGACGTTTATGAGAGAACAAAATGTTTTGGGTTGCTTATTAGTGAATATCCTGGTTTTGCTTCTCCTTCAAAAGAACATTTTCCGATGCGAAATCGTTTAGTAGCAGCCTTAGCTAGTGGTGTTCTTATTGGTGAAGCCCATCCTCGGAGCGGCACTTTAATAACAGCTCATTATGCGATGGAACTCGGAAAAGATATTGGATGCGTTCCTTTTAATGCTGATCAAGAAAGCATGTGTAACGCTTTAATTAAGGATGGGGCTTTTTTGATTGAGAATGCTGAAGATGCTTTATTGATGATTGGTTTTGAGGGATACAAATGTAATAAAAAAGAAATTTCAAAAAATTTATAAATAAATACCTTATTTATATAGGGGCTTGTTAAATTTTCACGCGTTGACAAGTTACCTTGTCGTTTCTAGACTTACTAACGCGAAAGGCATTTTCATGAAATTAGTTATTGTTGAATCTCCAAAAAAATGTGACACCATTGGGCGCTACCTTGGCTCGGATTATAAAGTCATGGCTTCTCAAGGCCATATTCGTGATTTAAGCACGCATGGCAAAGGTGGACTTGGAATTGATATTGATAATAACTTTAAACCAGATTTTGTGATTAGCGATCAAAAGAAAGCTATCGTTTCTTCATTGCGCAAGGAGTCTAAGAGAGCTGACGAAGTTATCTTAGCAACCGACCCTGATAGAGAAGGAGAAGCTATTTCTTGGCATTTAGCTCAAGTTTTATCTCTTCCTGTAGAAACTACTAAGAGACTTCAATTTCATGAAATTACTAAACCTGCCATTTTAGAAGCCTTAGAACATCCTGGCCATATTGATATGAATCTTGTTAATGCTCAAGAGACTAGAAGAATGTACGACCGAATTATAGGTTTTAAGCTTTCGTCATTATTGCAACAAAAAATAAAAGCTCAAAGCGCGGGCAGGGTTCAAAGTGCAACTCTAAAAATGATCGTTGATAACGACAAAGAAATTAAAGACTTTAAGCCTGAAGAATATTGGACATTAGATGTTATTCTTGATGTTAATGGCGTTTCTTTAAAAGTTTCTTTAGATAAAATTGATGGCAAAAACGTTGCTATCCACTCAAAAGAAGAAGCGGAACAAATTCTTGCTCGTCTTCCTTCTTCTCTCCCATTAGTAAAATTAGCGACAAGCAAGAAAAATATAGCTAGTAAGCTTCCCTTTACCACTTCGACTATGCAACAAGAAGCTTATACTCGATATAATTTTTCTACTAGTAAAACCCAATCAATTGCGCAGCGTTTATATGAAGGTCTTGATGTAAATGGTGAGCATGTTGGTTTAATTACGTATATGAGAACTGATAGCACAAGAATTAGTGATGATTTCTTTTATAAGCATGCTAAACCATTTATTTTAGAAACTTTTGGGCCTTCTTATTTAGGGACTATTAAGAAAAATAAATCTAAAGAGAGAATACAAGATGCTCACGAAGCTATCCGTCCGACTGGAACTCATAGAACACCTGAGTTAGTTGCTAAATATTTAAGTATAGATGAAGCAAAACTTTATAAATTAATTTACGAAAGAGCTTTAGCTTCCTTAATGAGCGACAAAGTTATGGAAACTACAGTTGCTACTTTTGAAGCAAATGGTTTAACTTTTAAAGCTAACGGGGGCAAGATTCTTTTTAAAGGGTATGAAATCCTTTATGGCAAAGAGGAAGAGGATAATGTTTCGCTTCTTCCTAATATGTCTGAAGGAGAAAACTATCCGTTAATATCAAATGATTTAGAACAAAAATTTACTAAAGCACCCGCTCGGTTTACTGAAGCTAAAGTAGTTAAAATGATGGAAGAAAAGGGCATTGGGCGTCCATCTACATATGCCTCAACCATTAAAACTTTACTCACTAGAGGTTATGTAACTTCCAAAGGTGGCGTTTTAACTCCTACTGAAGAAGGAATAAAAACCACATTCGTTTTGGAGAAATATTTTCCTGAAATTGTTAGCGCTAAATATACCGCGAACATGGAAAATGAGTTAGATGAAATTGAGGAAGGGAAGATGACAAGGGTTGAAGCCATGAATTCTTTCTATACTCCATTCATAGAAAAATATTCTGATGTAGCTAAAAAAATGTACAAAGATCCTCCAGTCGAGACTGGCGAGCTCTGTCCTTTATGTGGAAAACCATTAGTGGTAAAGAAAAGTCGTTATGGATCTTTTGTAGCTTGCTCAAATTATCCTTCTTGTCACTATATTCAAAAGAAAGAAAAAGAAGCACCAAAAGAAACTGGTGAACTTTGTCCTCTTTGTGGAAAACCTCTAGTTGTTAGAAAAGACAAAAAAGGAAGAGAATTTGTCGCTTGTAGTGGTTATCCATCATGCCACTATATCAAAGGGAATGAGAATTCTATTACTAAGGAAAATAAGACTGTATACGAAGAAAAAGACTTTATTAAACCATGTCCAAAATGTAAGACTGGTCACCTAGTTATTAAAAAAGGAAAAAAAGTTTCTTTCTTAGGATGCACAAACTTCCCAAAATGTCGTTATCATGAATGGCTTCCTAAAGAAGAAGGTAAAAAGGAATAAATGGATCAAGTTACCATAATTGGTGGTGGATTAGCCGGCTCTGAAGCTGCTTATTATCTTCTTAAAAAAAGTTTTGCTGTTACTTTAATTGAACGCCGTCCTCTAGTAAGTGATGGGGCACACGAAACCTCTTATTTTGGAGAATTAGTTTGCTCGAATTCTTTAAAGAGCAAACGTTTAGATAATGCCTGCGGACTCCTAAAAGAAGAAATTAGAGGACTTGGTTCTTTAATGATGGAAGCTTCGGAGGTTACCGCTGTTAAATCTGGAAACGCTTTGGCGGTTGATCGCAATCTTTTTGCAAAATATATTACTGATAAACTAGTATCCTTTCCCAATTTAAAAATTATTCATGAAGAAATTCATACTTTGCCTAAAGAAGGCATCGTAATTTTAGCTACTGGCCCTTTAACAGATGGCCCTCTTTTAGATGAATTAGGGGAGATAGTTGGTTCCAAAAATCTCTCTTTCTTTGATGCGAGTGCGCCAATTATTAAAAAAGAGAGCATTGATTTTTCTATTGCTTACTATAAATCTCGGTTTGAACAAGGGGATGATGCCTATATTAACTGTCCTTTATCCAAAGAAGAGTACTTTACTTTCGTTAATGAGTTATTAAACGCAGAAAGAGCCAAAATTCATGATTTTGATTCTAATTATTTTGAGGGCTGTATGCCTATTGAAGTCATAGCTAAAAGGGGTATTGAAACTTTGCGACATGGTCCAATGAAACCATTTGGTTTAGAAAAAGAAGGCTCTCCTCGTCCTTATGCAGTTTTGCAACTTCGCCAAGATACTCTTTTAGGAGATTTATATAATCTAGTAGGTTTTCAAACAAACCTTACTTATTCTGAACAAAAAAGGGTTTTTTCCTTAATCCCTGGGTTAGAGAAAGCGGAATTTGTTCGTTATGGCTTAATGCATAGAAATTCTTATATTAATTCTCCAATTGCTTTAAATGAGGATTTATCTCTTATTAATCGTTCTAATATTTTTCTAGGTGGGCAGTTAACGGGTGTAGAGGGCTATGTAGAAAGTGCGGCTATGGGTTTATTAGCCGCAATAAATGTAGCTAACAAAATAGAAAGCAAAAACTTAATTAGTCCTCCATTAGAAACCGTCTTAGGAAAGCTAAATAATTATATTTTGCATGCAAAAGGGGGATATTTTGCTCCAATGAACGCTAATTGGGGTCTTTTCCCGAATGTTAAGAAAGATAACAAAGAAGAGATAATTGAAGCTTCTCTTAAGGCGATTAAAGAGTATTCTAAAATTATTCATGGATAATTATTTAGACGAATATTTATTACATTTAAAAAGATTGAAATATAGCGATAAAACGATTAATTCTTACGCTAAAGATATATCTTTGTTTTTAATTTTTTTGAGTGAGCATAATTTATCAATTGATGAAGTTAAAAAGTCAGATATTCGCTCATTTTTAGCCTCTGAAAAGGATAAAAAAGTATCTAATAGATCTCTTCAAAGAAGGCTTTCTTCCCTAAGGTCTTTCTTCTCGTATTTACAAGATAATAACTATTTAGTTCATAATCCATTTAATGGTCTTAAAGGTCCGAAAAGTGAGAAGCGCTTACCAGATGTAATAAGCGAAAAAGAAAGAGACCTTTTTATTGAAGCTAATCGAAAAAGAAATGATTTTTTAGCCTTAAGAGACTCTACAATTATTGAACTTCTTTTCTCTTCGGGTTTGAGAGCAAATGAATTAGTTTCCTTTCGCCCTAGAGAAATTGATTGGCGAAATCGAGTAATAAAAGTCTATGGGAAAGGCAAAAAAGAACGTCTAGTTCCCTTTAGCAAAGAAACGTTAAATTCGATGCAACTTTATAAAAACGATTTAAGAGAAAAACTATTAGCTAAAAACAAACATATTTTAGGTGGCGAACCATTCTTTTTATCGTATAAAGGAGAACCCCTAACTGTAAGAGGGCTAGAATATATTTTGAATGCATCAATAAAGAAATGTGATTTACCCCTTTCTATTCACCCTCACACTTTACGACATACTTTTGCAACTATTCTCCTAGATAATGGAGCGGACTTGCGTCTAATTCAAACTTTATTAGGTCATGAAACACTTGATACTACCGCGATTTATACGCATGTTTCTAAGAAAAAACTTAAAAAGGAATATGATTTATATTTCCCTGATAGAAGTAAGATTAATTAGTTAATGCCGCTACTTTTTTGCCCGGCGCATAACTAGAAATAAATTTGAGTTTTATAGTGCTTTTTAAGGTGGTATAATCTCACTCGGCCTTCTTTAGAAGGCTAATACGCACCCCGTGAATCAAACGCCGTGTTCCTCAATGGGCGAAGCAGCTTAAAAAGCATTGAGGTGGTCAGTTTCTCGAAGCGGGGGAGGCAAAAACAAATGGAGGTCACAAAATGAGTGACGAATTAAAGACTGAGGCTGTTGCCCCTGAAACAGAAGAAAAAGTTGAAGCCGCTGAACCTACTATGGCGGAAATTCTCCGTGATCCTTCTGCCCCAATCATGACCATGAAGAAGCTTCTTGAAGCTGGAGTTCATTTTGGTCATCAAACCCGTCGTTGGAATCCTAAGATGAGCAAATTCATCTATGGTGCCCGTAATGGCATTTACATAATCGACTTAACCAAGACTTGCGCTCAAACCAATCTTGCTTATGCCAAACTTAAGAGTATTGTCGAAGAAGGTGGCAAAGTCCTTTTTGTTGGAACTAAAGAAGTAGCTAAACAAATCGTTACTGATGAAGCTGTTCGTAGTGGTTCTTTCTACATCAACAATCGTTGGTTAGGCGGAACTCTTACTAATTTCCGTACTATTCAAACTCGTATTAAACGTTTAAAAGAATTAGAAACCATGCGTGATGATGGCACTTTTGATTCTCTTCCTAAGAAAGAAGTTGCTATTCTCAAGAAAGAATTAGAGAAACTTTCCAGAAACTTAGAAGGCATCAAAGAAATGCGTCGTTTACCACAAGCCATTGTTGTTGACGATCCAACCATTGAACATAACGCCATCGCTGAAGCTCGTAAACTTCACATCTTAACCTTTGGTATTTGTGATACTAGCGATGATGCAGAAATGGTCGATTATGCTATCCCATCCAATAACGATGCTTCTAGTGCCTTAAAATTATTAATTGGTACTTTAGCGGATGCTGTTAGTGAATCTAAGGGTGGTGTTACTGAATTCGCTTATGTTGTTGATCAAGGCGAAGAAGCCACTATGAAAGACGCTATCCGTAATGCGGATATTGCTAACGAACAACGCAAAGCCGCTTTAAGAGCCGCTAGAGCCGAACGCGAAGAAAGACAAAAGAGAATTCAAGCCGAAAGAGCTGCCGCTAGAGCCGCTAAGTCTGCTTCCAAAGCTCCAGCTGCCGCTGAAAGCGCTGAAACTGAAGAAAAAGAAGAAAATAAATAAGGATAAATTTTATGGCTGAGAAAAATGTAATTGAAGCCATCAAAGCCCTCCGTGAACGTACTGGTGCGGGCATGATGGATTGCAAACACGCTTTAGAAGAAAATAATTTTGATATCGAAAAATCAGTCGATTGGCTTCGTGAAAAAGGTATTGCCAAGGCTGCTAAGAGAGCTTCAAGAACTGCTGCCGAAGGTTTAGCGGTTGTTAAAGCTTGCGACAAATGTGGAAAAGCTGCTATTGTCGAAGTTAATTGCGAAACAGACTTTGTTTCTGGAAGTGATAAATTCCATGATTTCGCTAATGGAAGTGCAGAATATGTTCTCAAGAATGAACCTGCTAATTACGAAGAAGCTAGCAAAGGCGTTGAACAGCTTAAAGATGATACTGCTTTAGCTACTGGTGAAAAAATCGCTTTCCGTCGTTTTGCTATCTTAAAGAAAACTCCAGAACAAAGTTTTGGTAGCTATATCCACATGGGTGGAAAGATTGCGGTTTTATTAGTTCTTGAGAAGAAAGACGATGAACTTGCCAATCAATTAGCAATGCATATTGCCGCTAATGGACCTGAATATCTTACTTTAGAAGATGTTCCAGCTGAGGCTAGAGAAAGAGAAAAAGGCATTGCTACAGCGGAAGTTGCTGCCGATCCAAAATTGATCAACAAGCCAGAAGCTGTTAAGGCTCAAATTATTGAGAGAAAAGTTGATAAAGTTCTCTCTCAAAATTGTCTTGCCTTCCAAAAATGGTTATTAGACGATTCCAAAACTGTTGACCAACTTCTCAAAGAAAAAGGCAACAAAGTTGTTACCTTCATTCGTTATCAAGTTGGCGAAGGTTTAAGCGCTTAATTTGTAAAAAGCTATTTTGCCACCACGAAAAAGTGGTGGCTTTTTAATTATCTTTTTTGCTTTTTCTTTCTTTAGCCTATAATAACGGCATGGATTCAATTTATAAGCGTGTTGTTATCAAGGTTTCCGGCGAAGCCTTAGGGGATGACAAAGACCGCACAATTCTCGATAAAGAAAAACTCGCCGCTGTCGCTAAAAGTATAAAAGCAGTACATGATTTGGGAGTCGAAGTAGCCGTTGTCGTCGGAGCAGGCAATATATGGCGGGGTAGACTTGCTGAAAGTGTTGGTATCGATCACTCAACTGGTGATTATATGGGAATGCTAGGCACTATTATTAATGCTTTAGCTCTTCAAAGTGCTTTTGAAGAAAAAGGACTGGTTGTTCGCGTTATGAGCGCCATTAATGTTCCTCAAGTGTGTGAACCATATATTCGTAGAAAAGCCATTAATCACTTAGATAATGGTCGAGTTGTTATCTTTGCTGGTGGAACAGGAAATCCTTTCTTTACTACTGATACAACCGCAACTTTAAGAGCTTTAGATATTGAAGCTGACGCTATTATCATGGGCAAAAATGGTGTTGATGGTGTTTTCGATAGCGATCCAAGAAAGAATAAAAACGCTAAACTATTAACTAAGTTAACCTATTTAGATGTTATTGAACGTCAATTGGCTGTTATGGATTTAACAGCGGTTGCGATGCTAAGCGAAACTGACATTAAGATAAATGTTTTTAATATGGATAATCCCGATGCTTTATTAGATGTGGTCAAAGGCAAAGCTATTGGTAGTATTATATCTAGGCACTAATTTAAGGAGAAATTTATGGATGCATTAGTTATTGAAGCAAAAAGCAAGATGGAGAAAAGCATCTCTTCTTTTGAAGGAGCTTTATCTCGTTTAAGAAGTGGTAGAGCTAACCCAGCAATTCTTAGTTCGATTAAATGTGATTATTATGGAGATAAGATGGAAATTACTGCTTTAGCAAGTATTTCTATGCCAGAACCAAGGCAACTCTTAGTTAAGCCATACTCTAGAGACGATCTAAAGACGATTGCTGCTGCCATTAGCGCCGCTAACTTAGGAATTAATCCCCAAATTGAAGCGGACGCAATTCGTTTAATTGTTCCACCTCTAACTGAAGATATTCGTAAGGATATTGCTAAACAAGCAAAATCCCTTTCTGAAGAAGCTAAGGTCTCTATCCGTAATATTCGTAGAGACGTTCTTGATTTACTTAAGGAAGATGATTCGATGTCTGATGACTATAAGGACAGAGTTGAAGACGATGTCCAAAAAGTCGTTGATGAATCAAATAAGAAAGTAGAATCTATTCTTGCTGAAAAGCAAAAAGAAATAATGACAATCTGATTAGTCTAACAAATTCAAGTTATTTTCTATAGGAATCATCGTTAGTGATGGTTCTTTTTTAGTTAATAGTTAAAGGGAAATATCGCCATCAATACAATGAATTGTAGTGACCTTGGAACCTTCTAAAATTGCTTTTTGACTATTCGCGAATCTTCCATTCCATAAATTCTTAGTGCCATTAAAATTTAGTGTCTCTAAAGCAGAGTCTTTAAATAAAGCATTTCCTAAAGTAACAACTGTATTTGGTAACGAAAATTGAGTTAGAGAAGTGTTATTAGAAAAAGCAAAATCGTGAATTTTTTCCAAAGAGGTCTTTGCAAAATTAACAGTTTTTAATTTTGAAAGATTTTCAAATGCAGATATGCCAATTTCTTTTATTGAAGAAGCAAAATTAATTTCTTCTAGACCAGTATTAGCAAAAGCCTTTTCCGAAATTGTCATTGTTTCATTTTCCTTCCCATAAAAGGAAACCATCTTTAAATTTTCTAAATTAGCAAAGGCATTTTTGCCTATTTTTTCATAATTGGTTTTGAAATAAATTTTTGAAATTGAAGTAAAATAACAGTCTTTTGCAAAGATATTTTGATTTTCGGTATCTCCAACAATCGTTACTGGGACAGAATTATACATTGAAGGCATAACCATGGTATTTGCTTTATCTGGGGAAATAATTTGCGTAATTTGTCCCTTAATATTTTTGCCTTCGCCAATATTTTGAATGGTAAATGCACCTGCACCAGAACCATCCTCTCTTTTTATTTGAGTTTTATTTTCGTCATAAAATCCAGGAGCGGTATTCGCCCAATAAATATGTTCCTTAGAAGATTGGGGAACTAAAGACGGAGCAAAAGCGCCAACAATTGCAGCGGAAACTAATAAAGCAATAATTCCTCCAAAAACGCCTAGGATAATAAATCCGTTTTTGGTAGATTTCTTTTTTTCTTCGGTAGAGATTTCTGGTGTTTTTTCTTCCATATTTATAATTCTAGTGAATAAGGTTTCTTCTGGCTATGGTCTTTTAAAATAAAAATTTAGTTTTCGGAATAAAAAAGTATTTTTTTCTTTAGTTTAAAGAAACTCTATAGATGGTTATAATTTAGTGTATGAAGAAGCCCTTTGTTTTAACAAAGAAATGTACTCACGTGGCATTCATCATGGATGGGAATGGTCGTTGGGCAAATATGCGAGGATTACCTCGTTATTTAGGACATAAAGAAGCTTGTAATCGCATAATGGAAATTTTTGAAACATGCCGAAGTTTCAACATTAAATATATGTCCTTTTTTGCTTTTAGTACCGAAAATTGGAACCGTCCTCAAGATGAAATTGATCATCTAATGGATTATTTAGAAGAATTCTTCAAAAAAGAAATCGATTATTTAATCTCTATTAAAAGTCGCATCGTCATTAGCGGAGACTTATCCAAAATTAGAGAAAAAACTAGAAAAGTCTGTTTAGAAGCCGTGGAAAGAACCAAAGACAATGACGATTGGGTTCTTAATATTTGTTTAAATTATGGTGGAAGAGATGAAATAGTTAGAGCCGCTAAAAAGATAGCTATTGATTATAAAGAAGGCAAAATCGATTTCGCTACTTTAAATGGAAACACATTTAAAACTTATTTATGGCAGGGCGATATTCCTGATGTCGACTTATTAATAAGAACTAGCGGTGAAGAACGTGTTTCTAATTTCTTGCTTTATGAAATTGCCTATAGTGAATTCATTTTTACTAAAGTTAAGTGGCCGGATTTCAAAAGACCGGAATTAATAGATTGTTTAAAAGAATACGAAAGCCGAAATCGCCGTTTCGGAGGACTAAAAAATGAATAATGAAAAAGAAAAAGGACGAAAATTTGATATTAGTATCAATACTCCCCCTGAAGGATATAAAGCTTCTTTAAGAAGTAGGGTTCTAGTTGGATTAGTTTTAGTTATTTTGTTTGTTCCTTCCTTTTTTGTTGGAAGTTATTTTTTCTTTGTTGTTGTTGCTCTTTTCTGTGTTTTAGCTATTCTAGAAGCTATTTTTGCTAGGCATAGACGTTATGGTTGGTATGTTTATGTAGTTACCTTTTTAGTCACTTTATCTTATGTTTATTGGTTTACTATCAAAGGAAATTTAGCGGCCTATTCTAAAGATCCGAATAATTTTGTGTTCTCATTAGTTAATCATTTTTCTAATTTTGGAATATCAATATTTGGAATTGGCGCTTCTTTACTACTTTATTTCTTAATTGCAATTCTAGATAAGAATTTTGATTTTGCAGATGTTTCTTATTTCTTTACGTTTACTTTATTAATCGGCTTAGGCTTTCAAGCGGTATATTGCTTAAGATATTATCCTTCTTCCTTTGTTATGAATGATCATAATCTCCTTTGGGGTGGATTAAAGGGAGAAGAGCTACTTAACGCTCCTATATTTAAATACTTTATGTCCGCTAATTTGCTTCTTTTCTTAGTAGTTGGCGCTTTAATGAATGATACTTGCGCTTATTTTGGCGGTATCTATTTTGGAAAGCATAAAATGAACGAAAGAGTATCTCCCCATAAAACCTGGGAAGGTTTTGCGTTTGGCTTAGCTGGTGGATTTATTTTTTGCCTCATTTATGGCTTAACTTTAGCGGCTTGCGATATGCCTATTTTACCGACTTTAACATTAGATAAATGGTATTGGATTGTCTTTTGTTCATTAGCAATACCTCTTTTTGGTGATTTAGGTGACTTAGCATTTAGTTTAATAAAAAGAGCTCTTCATATTAAAGATTATGGTAATGTCCTAAAGGGCCATGGTGGCATACTTGATAGAGTAGATAGCATTATCTTTTCTTCCATTGGATTAATGATGATTTTGATTATGATTGAGCATAATTGGAATTTCTTCTTATGAGAAAAGTTTTACTCCTTGGTGCGAGTGGAAATATTGGCACTCAAACACTCGATATTCTTTCTTCTGATCCTGCTTCTTTAGAATTAGTTGCTATATCAGTTGGTAATAGAATTCAAAAAATCCCTACAATTCTCAAACGTTTTCCTAGTGTTTCATATGTATGCGTTAAAAATGAAGAGGATTATTTGAAATTAAAAAAAGAATATCCTTCTCTAAAATGGTTTTTTGGTGACCAGGGATTATTAGATATTATTTCTTCTTGTGATTGCTCTTTGGTAGTCAATGCTTTAGTTGGTTTCAGCGGACTTTATCCCTCTATAAAAGTTTTAGAAGAAAATAAAATATTGTGTTTAGCAAATAAAGAATCCCTAGTTATTGCAGGTGATTATATTAATTCTCTCCTTAGAAAGGGACTTGGGAGGCTCTATCCTATTGATTCTGAGCATGTTGCGATTGCTAAATGTCTTTCGAAAGTTCCTTTAGAAAAAGTTAAAAAATTAATTCTTACTGGAAGTGGGGGAGCCTTTAGAAATTTACCTATAAGTGCTTTAAAAGATGTTACCCCAGAGATGGCCTTAAAACATCCAACTTGGGTAATGGGAGAAAGAATTACTATTGATTGCGCAACCATGATGAATAAAGGCTTTGAAGTTATTGAAGCGCATCATTTATTTAATTTTGATTATTCGAATATTGATATTATTCTTCATGATGAAAGTTATGTTCATTCTTTAATCCAATTAGATGATGGCTCTTATTATGCCGACGTTGGTAAACCTGATATGCATGGGCCTATTGCTTACGCTTTATATGAAGGCAAAGCGCCTTTTGAAGTTTCTAAAGTTAATTCTTTAGATGAATTTAAAGGGTGCCATTTTCATCCTTTTTCACTAGAAAGATATCCCGCAGTTCCTTTAGCAATTAAAGCAGGAAAAGGAAAAATCGGGAGAACAGCAATCTTAAATGCCACTGATGAAGAGGCAGTAAAACTATTTTTGAAAGGAAGAATAAATTTTTTAGATATTGTTCCAATTTGTGAAGAAGCTCTTAATTTCATCAAAGATGACGTGAAAGAAGTGAGCGATTTTGGTAAACTCGATAGGATAGCGAGAGAGTTCGTTATAGAAAGGTATAAATAAGTTATGCAAGTATTCATTACTATCCTTATCCTTGTAATAATGATTGGCATTCTTATTTCTATGCACGAACTTGGTCATTTAGTAGTGGCTAAAGCTTTCAATGTGTATTGTTTTGAATATTCAATCGGTTTTGGACCTAGATTATTTCACCATAAAAAGAAGGGTAGCGAGACCGATTTCTCTCTTCGGGCTATACCTTTAGGCGGGTATGTTAGCATGTATGGAGAAGGAGTTGATCTTCCTCCAGGAGAAGAAATACCTTTTTCTAGATCTATAGAAGGAATATCTGCGTGGAAAAGAATTTTAGTAATGCTAGCCGGTGTTATGGTGAATTTTTTCCTTTGCTTCCTTTTTGCGATGATTTATGCAACTTGCATTCCTAATTTTATTTCCGCAGAAGCTTTTGATACTGGGGTTACTGAAAATGGTTCAATTTCTTTGAATGAAGATGCAAAAACTGCGAATGCTTATTCTTTAAGATTAGTCGGAAATAATGGAAGTTTAGTTATTGAAGATAAAGAATACCGTTTGTTTGCTCCTCTTAGATTAACTTCTTTATCGCCATCTGACATTGATTATCCATATTTAATCGATGATAGCGCCATTCTTAATAGAAATGGCGAGGATATTCCAGTTATAGCGACATTTTCTTTTGTAACTGTAAATGGCAATAATGATTTTATTTCTAATCTTTCTTTTTACGAAAGAGCTAGTGGTTATTTTGCTACTGCATCTCAAGAGGCTTTATTAGCTAGATACGCTCCTGATGGAGATAAACCAATTTCTTTAAAAGAAGGAGATACATTCTCTTTGAATTTAACTTTAATTCCTGTAGAAAATTATGATGCTTCTCCTGCAATTGATGCTTATCAAAATAAAAAGACTGAAACCATTATTTTAAAGGCTCAAAAAATAGATAAAGATATAGTTCTTAAGGGAAATGAAGGTGGCAAATTAGCAATTTCAATTTATACAAAATGGCTACCCTTTGGAGATAGATTACTGAATGGTTGCTACTATATTTCCAATTTCTTCGTAATGATTGGCGAAGCCTTTAAGATGATTTTTACTGGTAATTTCGGCGCTATAGGGTCTATTGTCGCCGCGGGAGCTCAAATAAATACGTTAACCCATGAAATCGGGGTTGCTAGAACCTTCTTCTTTTATGGGGGCTTCTTTTCTCTTAACCTAGCAATATTTAATTTATTGCCTTTCCCTGGTTTAGACGGATACCAAGTTTTAGTCACTATTATCGAGAAAATAACTCATAAAAAAATTCCAACTAAGGTCAAAGGAATAATCTCTTATATAGGCTTAGGGCTATTATTATTTTTTTCAGCCTTCATAATTATTAGAGATATTCTTCATCTGTTTTAATTGGGGGTTATTATGAGTGACATTAAACCATCCACTAGAATGATTCGTTATTTAAGCTCCTTAGGATTTTCTTCCTATGAACTTTTTGATATGGATTTTGAAAGCATTACTCATGATCCAAATAATCACCAAAAAGTCGTGATGAAGATTAAAAAAGGTTTACCTTGGTCTTTTTCCTTATTAGATGAATTTCTTTTTGCTTTAGAAAAGATTACTTATCCTTATTCTCTTTCTTTTTCTTATGAGAAAGAAATTAGTTTTGAAGATGTAAATAATTTATTTATTAATTGGTATGCCTTAACTTATCGCAATAATCCATCCTTTTTTTTAATTAATAAAGGGAATAAAGAAATTGCTATTATTCTAAAAGACGAGAAGGAGCGCTCTTTTATCGAGTCAATTATTCGTGATTTTTCTTCCTTATTAGGTTCTATAAATTATGATTTTAATTTCTCAATTGAAAAGGAAGAAATGCCTTTAGAAACTTCTGATGAAGATAACCAAATAAGTGAAGATGTTGCACTAGAAGAAGAGGAAGAGGAAGAAATTGAAGAAGCTAATGGTAAAGTAGAAAATAGCGAAACTGAAAGTGATAGAGAAGCAGAAGACGCTCTCTTTGAAGAGAATAGACAAAAAGAACTTTTAGCGGCTGAAAAAGCTTATTTAAAAGAATTAGAACTCCAACAATCTCGTCCTAGCCAAAGGCAATATTCTAAAAAAGGCAATTATCAAGTTGTTGACAATTTATCTATATTTAATAAGGAATTGCAGGGAAATTTTGAATTTCAAGGGGAAGTTACTAGCGTTAATACAAGGACTTCTAGAAAGGGAACTTTAGTTTCTTCTTTTATAGTTGGTAAAGTTGGAGAAGGCGCAATAAAAGTTCGTGCTTTCGCTAATAAAAGCACAATTACTGAAGAATTGTTGTCCTCTTTAGCGGAAGGCAAATGGGTCAAGGTAAAAGGTGCCTATGAAATAGATTCTAGAAATAATGAACCAGAAATTTTCGCTCATTATATTGATGAGGCATCTGCACCCGCTTTAAGAGAAGATAGTGAAGAAGAAAAGAGAGTTGAACTCCATCTTCATACAAAAATGAGCGCTATGGATGGACTTGGCGATATAAGCGATTATGTAAAAACCGCTATCAACATGGGTATGAATTCTTTAGCTATTACCGACCATGGTGATTTGCAGTGCTTCCCTCTAGCGGAAACTGCTTTAAAAAAGATCGTCAGCAAGAATCCAGCAGCGGAGAATTTTAAAATTATTTATGGCGTCGAATTTTATGCCTTTAAGAAGCTTAAATATGTCTATAATTCGAAAAATCTTAGTTTAAAGAATGCCCGTTATTGTGTATTTGACTTTGAAACCACGGGTTTAAGTTACCGCTATAATCATCCAACTGAATTTGGTGGAGTCATAGTTGAAAACGGACTTGTTGTTGATCGATTAGATATATTTATTAACGCTGGAGTTCCTATTCCTAGAAAAGTTCAAAAATTAACTCATATTACTAACGATATGCTTAAAGGGGCTCCTTCTGAGGCAGAGGCTGCTAAAATCATTTGCGATTTTATTGGAGATAAGGATGTTATTTTAGTTTCTCATAACGCTCGATTTGACGTGGGATTCCTTAATGCGATGCGTGAAAAAGCCAACATGCCCCCTTTGGAAAATCCTGTCGTTGATACTTTAGCTCTTTCATATTATCTCTTCCCAGAAGCTGGAAGACATACTTTAGGAGCCTTATCAAAGAACTTAAAACTTAATGTTTATGATTCTGCCGATGCCCATAGAGCGGATTATGACGCCGAAGCCCTTAACTCCGTTTGGCAAGCAATTATTCCAATTTTGGAGAAAAATACTGGGAATAAGAAACTTCTCCATAAAGATTTGGAGAGCTTAGAAATTACCAATCGTAATGTTTATAAACACATTAAAACTTTCCACGTTACTTGCTTAGCTAGAAACCAAGAAGGATTAAAAAACCTCTACCGTTTGGTAAGTAAAAGTGAAACCACTTACATGGCTAGTGGTTCTACCCCAAAAATTGATTTTGATGATTTAATGGCTCATAGAGACAATCTCTTAATTGGCTCAGCCTGTTTTAATGGTGAAGTTTTTAAAGCGGCTTCTGAACGTTCTCAAAGCGAATTAGAAGAAGTAATGAAGGACTACGATTATATTGAAATTCAACCTAAAGATAATTATTCATACTTAATTAATATTGAAGAGATGGAAGAAGAGCAATTAAATTCCATCTTACATTCTTTATACGATACCGCTAAAAAATTAGGAAAAAGAGTGGTGGCAACTGGAGATTGCCACTATGTCAATCCAGAAGAGAAGATCCTTAGAGACCTTTATATTAATGCTAAAGCTCTCGGCGGGGGACGACATCCATTACGTTATACTCACCGCGAAGAATTAGCTAATCCAGATTTCCCTAACCCTGATCAACATTTCCGTTCTACTAGAGAAATGCTTGATTGCTTTACTCCAATTTTTGGTGAAGAGATTGCTCGTGAAATTGTTATCAAAGAGAGCAATGATATCGCTTCACTTTGTGAAAACGGAATCAAAATTCTGAAATCAAAATTGTATACTCCTGATGCTAATTTACCTGGTAGCGCAGATAAATTAAGGGAGATTTGCTATGGAAATTTGAAAAATACATATGGCGATAATCCCGATCCTTTAATTAAAGATCGTCTTGATAGAGAGCTCTCCGGTATTATCAATAACGGTTATTCAGTTACTTATTATATTGCTCACCTTTTAATTAAATGGGCTCATTCTAAAGGATTCTTTGTTGGGTCTAGAGGATCGGTCGGTTCTTCTTTTGCTGCTAATATGGCAGGGATAACTGAAGTTAATCCTTTGAAACCGCATTATTTATGTCCAAAGTGTAAACATTTTGAATGGACGAATGATCCTTCTTTAAGAAGTGGCTTTGATTTACCTAAAAAAGTCTGTCCTCATTGTGGAACAGAAATGCTAAGAAATGGTCAATCAATTCCTTTTGAAACATTCTTAGGTTTCCATGCGGAAAAAGTTCCTGATATTGATTTAAATTTCCCTCAAGACCGCCTTGGTTTAGCTCATGATGAGACTCGTTTATTACTTAGTACTAAAGAAGAAAATGAGGCTTATGCTAAAGGGGAAAGCGTTACTTCTCCACACGTCATTAGGGCAGGTACTATCGCTAAAGCGGAATCTAGGAATTGTTATGGTTACGTTAAATATTATTATGAAGAAGTTTTAAAAAAGGCAATTGGCCCATATGAAGAAGCTTATGTCTCCTATCTCAGTGAGAAGTGTACTGGTGTAAAGAGGACTACTGGTCAGCACCCTGGAGGAATTGTTGTTATTCCTGCTGATATGGAAATTTTTGATTTCACTCCTTATCAATATCCTGCTGATGATCCTAATGCCGGATGGTTAACGACCCATTTTGATTTTGCTTCTATGCACGATTCGGTTTTAAAGCTTGATGAACTTGGTCATATTGACCCTATGGCTTTAAGAATTATGCACGAACTAACAGGGAAAGATTTTAGAGAAATTCCGATGGATGACCCGGATGTTTTGTCCTTATTTACTTCCCCCAAAGCTCTTAAATTAAAAGAAAATCGTTTGGATTTTAAGACGGGAGCGATAGCTTTACCTGAATTTGGTACTAACTTTGTTCAAGGAATTTTAGAAGAAGCTAAACCAAAAACTTTTAATGATTTACTTATTATTTCTGGCTTGTCGCACGGAACTAATGTTTGGAATGGAAATGCTGAAGATTTAGTTTTAGGCGGAAAGAGCCTAGAACAAGTTATTGGATGTAGAGACGATATTATGAACTATCTTATTGAAATGGGTTTAGATAGTTCTATCGCCTTTAAAATTATGGAATATGTCCGTAAAAATAAAGCGGGTGCGCCTTTAAAAACAGACTTTGAATCTGCGATGAGAGAAAAAAACATTCCTGAATGGTATATCGATAGTTGCCGAAAAATCCGTTATTTATTCCCTAGAGCTCACGCTACAGCATATGTTATGGCGGCTTTCAGAGTTGCTTGGTATAAAGTGCATTATCCTTTAGAATTCTACGCAACTTATTTCTTTACTCGTTGTGATTCCTTTGATATTAAGATTATGTCAAGTGATGTAGAAACTTTAGTTCAAGCTATCACGGATATCCGTCAAAGATCTCAACAAAAATTAACTAATGATACGGATGAAGAAAAGCTTAAGGCCTTCATAGTAGCTTTAGAGATGATTGAAAGAGGTTATAAAATTGAGAACGTTAATTTAATGGAATCCGATAGCGTTATGTGGAAAGTTTCTAGAGAAAGGAACTCTATTATTCCACCTTTTACTTGTATTCCTAATTTCGCGATCAAAAGTGCTGAAGGTATTGTAGAAGCTAGAAAAGATGGGCCATTCTTATCAAAAGAAGATTTGATTTCTAGAGTTAAAAAATGTAAAGATTCTACAGGTGCTTTCTATTCTATTGGTGGAGCTGTTTTGGATATTTTAGAAGAATTAGGTGTCTTAAAGGGGCTTGGAGAGTCCAACCAAATGTCTCTCTTTGATTTTAATTTTTGAAATGATATAGTTTTTCCGTTTTCGGGACGTAGCATAGCTTGGTAGTGCGCCTGGTTCGGGACCAGGAGGTCACGGGTTCGAATCCCGTCGTTCCGACCAAATTTGTTATTTTGCACCCGTAGCTCAGCTGGATAGAGCACTTCCCTCCTAAGGAAGGGGTCAGGCGTTCGAATCGCCTCGGGCGCGCCATTATAAAAAATCGACCCTGAATCAAACGGGGTCGTTTTTAATCTGTGGGCCGAAAGGGACAACATAAATCCGCCTGCTATGCGGGCGAGAAAATAATAAGCGGTAACGGTCATGAAAAAAAGTCCTCCTTTGGAGTACAATCGCAATGCTCAGTTGCCCTTCGCCAAAGGAGGACTTTTATATTATGCCACCTAAAAACGACGAAGTGTCGAGTTTGTCTCACATAAAATGGGATTGCAAATATCACATTGTGTTCACACCGAAATACCGAAGGAAGGCAATTTATGCAAAGTTGCGTTCTGATATCGGCAAATACAAGAGGCAGTGTTGTATGTCCAAAGGGGTTGACATCATCGAGGCTCATACTATACCTGGTCATATACACATCCTTGTACGAATACCTACGAAACTCTCTTTTTCGAGCTCCGTAGGGTACCGAAAGGCAAGGCGCGCTTAATGATTTTCGATGTGCATGTGAATCAAAAATATATTTACGGAGCTAGGCGTTTTGGTCCGAGGGTTATTGCATTAGCGTGGTAGGACTGAATAAAAAACTGTTTAGATTTACATCAAAAACCAATAACTCGAGAACCACATAGCGGATAGTTGCAGCCAGAAGTAGTACAAGGACCCGTTTACGGGTAAGTAATGGTGACAAGGGAAATCTTCCTTGATGATTTACCAAAAGCAGGGCAAAGCGAAATTCAAATACCGTAACAGAGAATTTTGATACCAGGGCACTATGTTGAGACAGCTGGTAAAAACGCAAAAAAGATAGAGAAATCAGCTCAAAGAAGATCAAGCTGCAGTGCAGCTTTCGATTCATTTTGATGATGTCCCCTTTAAAGGGTAACCAGGAATAAATGCGAGTGTTGGTCCGTTCCGCGGCGCCTTGAGTGTCAGCTGGTAGTAGAGAGCTTAAGCGCCGGAAAAATGAAAAGCAACCCGATTATCCGGTGGATAGTTATTACATCCAAAAGGGAGCGAGAAATAATAAGGAGATTAATCTTTTTATGCTTGCTAGACCGATGAGAAAAATTAGAAATACAAAATGTTTATCTCTTGTTAAACTAAGCAAGATTATTAGAACCATTCTTAAAACTGTTGGAAGATATGAAAAAGGTTGTGTGATACATTCATTAGAATTTTTATTTCGCTTTTGTGAGCTATTCCACATCAGTTTTCATTTTCTACTTCAAAACTCACTATTTTATTAAATTTAATTTTCTATAAAAAGTTCCTCTAGTTAAACCTGATAACTTGCAGGCTTTTTCGCTTGTTATGGCTCTACTTTTATATAGAACAACGATCTCGTTGAAATTAAAGGGAACAGGGTGAACTGGTCTACCAAATTTAATTCCTTTTGCCATAGCAATTCTTATTCCTTCTGCTTGTTTTTGCCTCATAGTTTCACGTTCATTTTCGGCGACAAAAGACAACATTTGGAGAACAACATCGGCTATGAATTTACCAACTAAATTCTTTCCTTCAATTCTGGTGTCTAATAGCGGCATATCGATAACTACGATATCGACCCCTTTTTCTTTTGTTAAGATTCTCCATTCATTTAAGACCATGTTGTAGTTTCTCCCTAAACGATCGATGGCTTTAATAAACAAAACGTCACCTGGTTTTAACTTTCTAATCATTTTTTTGTAATTAGGTCTATTGAAATCCTTACCAGATTCTTTGTCGGTATAAATGTTTTTACAATCAACGCCTATTTTTAATAATTCTTCCAATTGTCTATCTAATTTTTGTGCGATAGTGGACACTCTTGCATAACCATAATTCATAAGATTTCCTCCGGTTATGGTATCTATCGCTTAAAAGAAAAGACTAATCAAGTTAATTAGTCTCAAAAAGTACACTTTTCGTACTGCCTATATTATATCAACAAGCTTGTTTATTTTAAGCAAATTTCTACCTGACCAAAATCCGTACTTTTTTAAACTAGAGGTACTTTTATGGTAAATGTCTCAATCAATTTAATAGTCACAATAGAGGATACGGAAGATTTTTTAAGAGCTTCAGATGTTATTTATGACATGCTGAAAGTTGATGAAAATGGTTTACCGAAAAATCTTTCGTTTGTTTGTCCTTATGCTGTTCTTTCTTGCTATACCATTGAGTCTGGTATTAAAAACTTATTAATAAAAAATAATATTTCATTTAATCGAGAGCACGATTTATTAAAACTGTTTGAATTACTTCCGAATTCATATAAAAGAAGAGTATTTTCTTTAGAAAATGCTTTTTGGAATCAAGGCATTTATAAGGAGGTTCCAGAAGAAATATTTAAAAGTTTATTAGATAAAACAAAAACAAATTTTATTAATGCAAGATATTTTTTTGAACAAAAAACAAATGATGTTGAAATATGTGTTGTTTTCTTAAAAACCGTTTCGCATGCTATTTTTGATATGCTAAAGGAGGAAAATTAAGATGCGTTTAAAAAGTGTTATCGTTATTCTTATTTCATGTTTTTTGGTTGGTTGCAATACTTCAAACAATAGTTCCACCTCTAGTCGGAACGAATATTTTTCAACCTACACGATTACTGAAAAACTGGGATGGTAGTGTTTTAGAAACAGATACAAACGTAGCTTATGGCTCAACTCCATCTTATGATGGTGCGACTCCAACTAAGAGTGGGTCTGCCCAATATACATATACATTCACTGGCTGGTCTCCATCAGTGACATCAGTTACTGATGATGCAGTATATACAGCGCAGTTCTCGGATTCAGTTAATACTTACTCGGTTACTTGGAAAAACTGGGATGGTAGTGTTTTAGAAACAGATACAAACGTAGCTTATGGCTCAACTCCATCTTATGATGGTGCGACTCCAATAAAATATGGCGATGCACAATATAGTTATGTTTTTACAGGGTGGAGCCCTGCCATTGTTCCGGCAACAGAAAACGCCGTTTACATTGCGCAATTTAGTTCTAGTACAAATACATATACTGTTACTTGGAAAAACTGGGACGGTACAACACTTGAGGTTGATACAAACCTAAAATATGGTAGCAGGCCATCTTATGATGGTGCAACACCAACAAAGCCTGATGATTCAGATCATTCTTATGTGTTTTCTGGCTGGTCCCCATCTATTGCAATTCTTTCTCAAAATCAAGTATATAGTGCAGTTTTTGAACAACATAAAAAAATATATCAATTCGAACCATTTGAAGATAAAACAATTATTTATGATGGGAATTCTCATTCGCACACATATCTAGGTTACATACCAAAATGTTTTGATTACGTTTATAACACAAGATATGTTTTTACTGATCCAGGCACATATGTAGTTAGTTTAACTTTAACTGATACGAACGATTACTACGAGGAAACTATATTATCTTCAACCTTTAAAATTGTGTCCGAATACAACAGCTTTAATTTTAAAATGATTGATAACAAACTGACAGTAATTGGATATTCCGGAAGTGAAAAGGAAATTACAATACCAAGCGTAATGTCAGTTGATGGAATCGATACTTCAGTTGATTCAATAGGCGCAAATTGTTTTGAAGGTAATTCAAAGATTGAAAAGGTTGAAATATCTTTCGGAATAAAGACTATCGGGGAATTTGCTTTTAGTTACTGCCAAAAGCTAAAAACTATTTATATACCATCAAGTGTTACTACTATTGGTCGCAGTTGTTTCTATATGGGCGAAAGGCCAACTTACGAAAAATATTGCAGTACTAGATTAGCAATTTTGTGCGGAGCTCAATCTGCTCCTATAGGTTATTATATTTATTCATTTAGCAATCCTGTGTATAAGACATGGAATTATGGCTTTAATACAGGGGATTCTACTTGTTGTTATCATGACGTCACTATGTGGGGTGTTACTTCATATGGCGTTAGTGGCGATTTCGAATATGCTGTGATTAATAATTCATTTGTTACCATTCTCAAATATTTAGGTTCTTCTACCGACAGTCTAGAAATGCCTGAAAAAATTGATGGTAAATCGGTAACAAATATTGCGCCAGGTGCATTTAGAATTGATGGTGTTGACGTAGAAAATATCACTTTGCCAAAAGAGGTTACATCTATTTATGGTTCCAGTTTTAAACAATTAGTATTATTTTCAGAGTCAAAACTATCTGACACATTAAAGGAAAACTACAACACTTATGATGGTCTTTATCCAAATGTCGTTGAAAATTTTTCTGGAACAAAAGGAACATATAGAGGATTGAAATATGCTACTTGCCTTGATAACGGTGATGAAAAAATTGTCATTTATGGAGGCAGGCCATATACATCAACATTAACAATTCCATCAGAAATAAATAGCCTTCCTGTTGAAAAAATCACAAATCAAGCATTTTATTCTGTATACGATGAATCGATGAGAACTTTTATTGAGGAAGTTATTTTTCAGGATTGTTTGAAAACAATAGGTGTCGGTGCTTTTTGGTCATGTTATTCCTTGAAAAATGTTACTTTTGGTAAAGGATTAAAAACTATTGGTGAATATGCCTTTACCGCGACAATTATTGAAGATATTATTTTGCCCAACGCAGTTGAAAGTATCGGAAATGGAGTTTTTGCAAATGGAAAATTGAAAGGGGATTTATATATTCCAAAATCAGTTAAGAGAATGGGCCATAGAGTTTTTGAAAGTTGTGGAGATTTAAGTGTTTTTGTCTATTTTGTTCAGACGAATAAACCCGCTGGCTGGGAAGATGACTGGTTAACATATGAGGGTACATACATAAAGCCTTCAGTATTATATGATTGTGATAATGACAACGTTTAGGATTTTTCCCGACAAAAAGCCTGTTCAATTGTATTCGCATGTTCAATTGTATTACCTCGCATAAAATAAAGTAAATTTGAAGATAGTTTAGTGTTATCCCACAAATTTAAAGACACCTTATAAAAAATTCGACCCTGATTCAAACAGGGTCGTTTTTGTCTGGGCCGACGCGTAACGTCGGCGAGTGAAAACTCCCCGATAGTCGGGGAGTTCGGTTATGCTTATAGCTTTGCGTAAATGAAAACGGCTCCTTACAATAGACTTGCGGACCAACGCAAGTATTGAAAGGAGCCAAATGTCGAATACCGACAATCTTAGTTTAGCGCACACCAGTTGGAAGTGTAAGTACCATGTCGTTTTTGCGCCGAAGTATCGGAGGAAAGAGTTCTACGGCCTTAAGAGGTTGGAGATTGGTCAAATTCTTCGAAAACTTTGCGAATGGAAAGGAATCATAATTCATGAGGCTGAGGTTTGCCCCGACCACGTGCATATGCTGATTTCGATTCCCCCAAATTCTCGGTTTCCGGGATAATGGGATATCTCAAGGGAAAATCCTCCTTGATGATTTACCAAAAGTGGGGTAGCTCAAAATTTAAATACCGGAACCGAGAATTTTGGTGCCGTGGGTACTACGTTGATACAGTTGGCAAAAACGCAAAAAAGATAGAGGAGTATATTCGAAATCAGCTCAAAGAAGATCAAGCTGCAGTACAGCTTTCGATTGATTTCGATGGTGACCCTTTTAAAGGGTAGCCAGTAATAAATGCGAACGTTGGTCCGTTCCGCGGCCACCTTGAGTGGCAGCTGGTAACAGAGGGCTTAAGTGCCAGAAAATGAAAAACCACCGGATTGTCCGGTGGATAGTTATTAATTCTCCAGCAAATCTTCAATATTACAGCCCAATACTCTTGCTAGCTTATAAAGTGTTTCCGCTTGTGCTTTGTTTATATTATTTCTCCGCTGCTCATACATTTGAATAGAGCGAATATCCGTTTCTGCTAGGCTTGCAAGTTTACTTTGAGACAAACCACTAGCTTCTCTTATTTTCTTTAGGTTGGTAATTTCTGGTCTTTTGAAATATGAATTTGCTACATCTAAAAATTTGGTTATATCTGCTTCGTGTGAAGTTGGATATAGTCTTAAAACTTCTTCAATAGGTAATGAATTATTTATCTTGTAGAACGAATACCCTTTTCTAAGTTGAAATTGGGCCAAAGCCCAAGCAGCCCAGTAATATTTATCTTTTTTTATATCTTCTTTATTTGGAATAGATTTTTGACCATCATAGATTTCATTTAAATAATCAAGTGCCGAACATGTAAGATATTTTGGATTTCCTTTTTCTATTTGTTTTGCTACATTCGAATTGACGAAGATATTCCAAAAAAATATAGGATTGATTCCAATATCGACAGCATGTTCGAACATTACACCTAAATTTTCAGAGACAATGGGCAAATATAAATTATTATAGGATTGGATCGCCATCTTTTAATCCTCTTCTAATGATATCCAAAACGAATATATCATTGGTTAATGTTGCGGAATTTCTTGTACCATTCAAATAATCTTTTCGTGCCTTTTCGTCTCTTGTTTTTCTTTTTATAAAATATTCTAGCCTGTCAGCAGTTTCAAAACCTTCAAATTTCAGTTTACTAAAAGCAAGTTCGCTTACTATTACAACTTGCCTTCCAAGTTGACCTAGTTGCATAGCTTGAATTAGTTTTCTAATTGGGATTGTGTTATTTATAAAATCTCTTGCAAAACTAAAATATGAATCATCCGCTCTATAACCTATAACAATGTCATAATTATTTACATCAATGTAAAAGTTTGCCAATAAATACTCTTTCGCTTGTATAGATATATCATTGGTCAAGTCAAAAGTCCTAAATCTTAAAAGGATGGCTATCCAGTTAAGTATTGAATACTTTTTGTCTGTTAAATCAAGAATTTTAAGTCCAGATAAATTAATAGAATATTTGTTTGCAAACCCATTATTCTCGTAATTGCTACATGACCATTCTTTCGCTAGTTCTAAATTCTCTGTGCAATAAAATCCAAATCCATAATCATTTTCAGCTTTTCCACCATGGTAATATGGCTTTTCGACAATATCTTTTGAACCGTGATAAATAACTAATTTCGACATATGATATCCTTTTATATAACCATTATATCATTACAATGATACATTTTGAAATAACAATTAAATTCCTATATCATCACAATGATATAAATAGTTAATTCATTTCTAAAGATCCTGTATTAAAACGGACTTCCTCATATTTACGCAGTTTCATATATATTTTCACCAAAAAGAGAAATCATTTTAGATTCTATTGGGGTTGTTTTATTAATATTAAAACGATTTTACTAATGTTTAAATGAAGATAGCGCTTGCACAAAGAAATTTTATTATTTTATTTGGATTTTGAGGACTATAATTACATGCCGTTAGGGGGATGTATGGAAAGTTTATTAATATTAGAAAGTGTAACTGAGAGCCATAAACCCTTTGAAATATTATTGTTTTTAGCCTTAATTCTTATTCTTTCAAAATTATTTTCGCTTTTTCTTTCTAAATTAAAGATTCCTCAAGTAATTGGCTTCTTGCTAGCAGGTCTTGTTGTTGGGTCTCTAACTTTTATCCCGAATGACTGGTTTCAAGGATCTTTTTCTTATTCCAAAACAGGATTAGATTTCTTTGCCAAGATTGGCGTTATTTTAATTATGTTTAGTGCTGGTCTAGAAACAGACTTAAATAAAGTTAAATCATTAGGTGTAAAGTCAGTTATCATCACATCTTTAGGTGTCCTCGTTCCAATGATTCTAGGCTATTTAGCCGCTTTTATTTTTAATCAATGTACTGGTGGTTCTTTAAATAGAGATGGCATTCCTCCCGTTTATACGGAGATTTATTATGGTGTTATTTTAAGCGCGACATCAGTTTCTATTACGGTTGCTACTTTAAAAGAACTACATAGATTAGATTCTCCTATGGGAACCGCTTTAGTTAGTGCCGCAATTTTAGATGATATTATTGGTATCGTTCTTCTCTCTTTAGTAATTTCTCTTTCTAGTAGTGGTTCTGGAGCGGTTGATGGAAGTACATCTGCGGGTATGATAATTAATGCTTCTAATATCAGTAGTAATACCGCTTTATGTATCTTCTTAGTAATTCTTTTTATGGTTATCTTCTTTGCCATTTCGATTGGATTAGCATTTCTCTTATCTAAGTTATTTAATTATTTAGGCAATAAATATCCTCACCATATAAGAATCACCATTATGGCTTTGGGTTTTTGCTTCCTCTGGTCTTATTTGGCTGAGTTTTTCTCAATTGCGGATATTACGGGTGCTTTTATCATGGGTTTGATTCTTTCTAGAACATCATGTGAAAAATATATCGATCATCGAAGTGAAACCATTGCAGACAATATTTTTGCACCTATTTTCTTTGCGTGTATTGCGATGAATATGTTCCAAAATAGTGGCTCCTTCTCCACTCAATTCTTAATTTTTGGTGTTATTTGGGTGTTTGCTGGTTTGCTTGGCAAAGTTCTTGGCGCCGGAATGGGCGGACTTATTACTCATTTCGAATTTAAAGAATCTTTAGGTATTGGCATTGGTATGATGGCGAGAGCGGAGGTTCTTATTGTTTGCGCTCAAAAAGGAATTGACGCTAATTTAGTAGATTCTCAAATAATGGTATATACCTTGGCTTTGATTTTACTTTCATCATTCTTGACCCCAATTATTTTGAAATTACTATTTAAAAATGACCCAATTCCTTTAGATATGTCTCTCCCTAAGGATAGAGATGTATCTCAAGTAAAACAAAACTAAATGAATTAGTTATATCCAGTAAAGGAAGGTCGATGAAGAGCAAGAAAATCTCCTTGACAAAAGTGTTCTAGATACATATCCTTATTCATGCGTTTATGACGCAGTTTGGGGCGTTAGCTCAGCTGGGAGAGCGCCTCCATGGCATGGAGGAGGTCGAGAGTTCGATCCTCTTACGCTCCACCAAACTTGCAAAATTTGGGCTTATATAGCCCTTTTTTTGTACATTTTTAGTTTCAAAATTTTTTGTTCAGTGGAACTGATTGGATTTTTTCTTAAAAGAGGCTTTACGTTTCTTTTGCATTTTATGTTATTAAGCTAATTTGATATTAAAACAGTAAGGAAAGTAGAAAAGTTCGAATAATTCGGCTTTTTTATTTGTTTTCCTTTTTGATATACTTAGTTTGTGAAACAAGGTCGAACCATTAAATATTATCTCTCAATATTGGGGATGTCCTTAATTGCGGTAGTGAGTGTTATTTTTTTATTAGCTACTCCTGCATTATTTTTAAAAGCCGACAATAGTAACCCTTGTTATTTAACTAGTGAGGAAATTGAACTAGAAGATTATATTGCTAAAGGTCTAAATAATGAGAATTTAGATACTTATAAAAGTAGGGGCACAATTACTAAAATTCAAAATAACCCCGACAATTCCCGTTCCTTTTTTGTGGAGAGAATGTCTTTAACTTCACGAACAACTAGAGGTTTGTATATCTCAAACACCGATTATGTTGGTGATTTAACTGTCGGGGATATCGTTTCTTTTAACGGAACTTTTGTCTCTAATAACGATGAATATTATTTAAAAGAAACTAATTATTTAAATGTGTGTGGTAAGAATCCATATGGCGATGTAGTAGCTAAAGAAATTAGCAGTAATACTTCTTTCTCCGCTTCCCAAAACGGATGTTATTTTTATTTACCAAAGGCTCATCTTAAATCTTCTTTTAAGGTTACCAATTTTTCTAATTTAGAAGTTACTGCTTATCATTTAAGTGATGGTTCTAATGATTCTTCTTTTTCTTTACTTATTGACACAAGAGACGAAAGCATTAATTCCAAGATAATTAATGAGTTATCTTCGTTTAAAATAGGCGATTATCTCAAAGCATATGGCAATTATTTAAAAATTAATAATGATGATTTTTTAGTCATTTCAACTTACTTGGATGTTTCGTTTAATAGGACTAATCCCACAAGAACTGTTGATTTATTTGCTATCAACGATTTCCATGGGGAAGTATCGAAAGCATCTAAAATAACGACCTATTTCAAGTCACTTAAAACAGAGAATTCTTTATTTCTTAATTCTGGCGACATGTGGCAAGGCAGTTTAGAAAGTAATACCAATAGAGGAAAATTATTGACTCAAGTGATGAATGAAATTGGCTTTGATACTTTCACTTTAGGAAACCACGAATTTGATTGGGGAATTGATGAGATTATTAATAATAAACAGTACACTTCTACACGGTTTTTAGGAGCGAACATTTATCATTGGGATAAAGAAAAGAAAACATTTTTGGATTTTGCTAATGAACTTGTTGATGAATATTATATTAAGGATTTACCTAATGGTCTTAGAGTGGGCGTCATTGGTGTCATTGGTGATAAGCAAATAACATCAATTTCTTCTAATATGGTTCAAGATATCGGTTTTAAGGCTCCTATACCAATCATTAGTGATTTATCCTCATACCTTAGGACAAAGAAAGCTTGTGATATAGTGGTTGTATCGGCGCATGGAGGACAAGCTGAATATTTAAATTCTTCTGTTTCTTTAAACGTTGATGCAGTCTTTTGCGCTCATACTCATCAAGCGGAAAAAACAATAGAAAACGGCGTTGCTTTTATTCAAGGTGGCTCTTATGGAAATAATGTTTCGAAGATTTCTTTAAGCGTAACTGGAACATCAGTTACAACTAGCTACTATGGTAATTTGAGGTTTAATGCTTCGAATTATACTGCCGATCCAGTAGTGGAGAATTTAGTTAATGAATCTAATAAGCAAATTAGTGATTTATTAACTGAGAATTTAGGAACTCTTTCTGGGGAGCTTGAATATCAAACCAATTTACCAAGAATGGTTGCTCATGCAATGAGTGAAGAAGCCTTATCTCAAGGTTATAAAATTGATCTCAGTTTTTGCAATAAGGCTAGAACTGGTTTATCGCAAAATGTAACTTATAAAAATCTCTTTAAAGCCATTCCTTTCGATAACCAAATATTTATTGCCAAAGTAAAAGGAAAAGATCTTATTAGACAAGCTAATTATTCTGGATTTTATCGAGTTTCTAGCACTAAATTCGAATCTAGTAAAACCTACACTATAGCGGTCCTTGACTATTTATTATTTCATCAAAATACCTCTAGAATTTATGATTATTTTGGAAGTGGTTTTGAGGTAATTGCTACCTTAGAAAAAGTAGGCTATGAAAAATATAACTATCGGCAGATAACTGCAGATTTTCTTAGAAAGCAAACTTCTCCAATCGATGTTTCACTTTATACTTCTTTAAACAATAGAAATAATAAAAGTCTTTTAGGTAGCAATGTCTCTTTTTAAGATAGTGTGGCTAGACTTTTTTAAGGTTTAAAGCTAGACTTTTCCCGTGGAAAAAAAGAAGAAATTAGATGAGCTTACAAAGGCTAAATTAATATATTCTGGTGAATTACTCTTTTTCTCTATTTTATTTTTAGTATTAGCTATTTTAATTTTGTTAGGTATTATCCCAGTTAAAGATTGGAAGAAAATTGCTTTTACTTATGTAACTTTAATTGGCGGTTTTCTTTTAATTGGTGATTTTATTTGGCTACTTTGTTCTAAGAAGAGAAGGGCCAAGAATCCTCTTATTGATAAAATTTTAGTATTACCATCCGCTACATTTTTAATTGGTTATGATTTATATGTTTTAATCAGTAACAACGATTCATTTATTGCTACTGTAATGGGTTCGGTTTTTATCTATTTATCCGTTATCTATCTCTTCCAATCTATCTATCATTATTTTGTTCCTCATCCTTTGCTTCTTGAAAGTGATGAAGAGGATAAAAAAGAAGAGAAGAAGGGCTCTTTAAATGAGAATCAAATAGAAGATAAAGAGGAAGATAAAACTCTAAAAGAAGGAGATGAAAAGTAATGTCTAAGAAGATCAATAAAGAGATTACTTTTGATTCTCTCCCTCTAAAAAAACAGACGAAATTATTATCTGGTGATGGTAGATGGAAAAGTGCTTCTATACCAGAATGTAATATTCAAGGGATAAAAATGTCTGATGGACCTGCAGGTGTTAAAGGTTATGAAAATGATAGTACAAAGAATGATATTGTCTGCTTCCCTTCTCCGGCTTTAAATGCTTGCTCGTGGGATAAAGAATTATTTAGAGAATTAGGCGAAGCCTTTGCGTATGAAGCAATTAAACAAGGCGTTAATTTAGTTTTAGCGCCTGGTATCAATATTAAGAGAAATCCTCTTTGCGGAAGAAATTTTGAATATCTTTCTGAAGATCCTTTATTAAGTGGGGAATTAGCTTCTTCCTTTATTTCTTCATGCCAAGAAAATGGTGTTGGCACTTGTTTAAAACATTTTGTAGCTAATAATACAGAACATCACCGTTTTTTAATCTCTAGTGAGATTGATACAAGGGCTTTAAGAGAGATCTATTTGAAAGGTTTTGAAATTGCTATAAAAGAAGCCAATCCTTGGGCGGTAATGTGCGCTTATAACCGGTTAAATGGTACGTATTGTTGCCAAAATGAATGGTTGATTGATAAAGTTCTTAGAAAAGAGTGGGGTTATAACGGGGTGACAATAAGCGATTGGAACGCAACACCTCAACCAATTATTGCTCACTCAAAGGGTCTAGATTTAGAGATGCCTTGTTTTGAAAAAACTAGAGCCAAGGCGATTGCTAAAGCAGTTAAAAATGGCTTAATTTCTAAAGAAAGATTTTCTGAAGAAACTTCTAGAATTGTTGAATTTTCGAATAAAGGCCAGCAAACCCCAACCGAAATTCCTTTAAATAAAAAAGATTTTGCTAGAGAAGTAGCTTATCGGGCTGCCATAAAGTCAATTGTTTTAGCAAAGAACAATAAGATTTTACCTTTAAGTTCCCTTAAGGGTGTCTGTGTTATTGGCGCTTTTGCTAAAGAACCTCATTTTCAAGGCAAAGGTTCTGCAGAAATTAAAGTACAAAAATTAAATAATTTTCTAGATGTTTGTGAAGAAGAATTAGGTCATCCAATACCATTTGCTCCTGGCTTTGATCCTTTTAATAAAGAAGAGGAAGAGAATTTAAGGCTTGACGCTCTTGATTTAGCTAGTACTCATAAAACAGTTATCCTTTTCTTAGGGACTACTTTTGATAATGAAAGAGAAGGAAAAGACGTTCCTAGTATGCGTTTGCCTGAAAATCAGATACGTTTGGTAGAAGCTATTGCTTCGCAAAATAAAAATATCATCTTGGTTCTTTCTTCAGGATCAGCAATTGAATTGCCATTCATTAATAAATGTAAGGCGGTTTTATTAACATATTTATCAGGTGAAGCAGGGGCAAAAGCTACTTTAGATTTACTCTTAGGTAACGCAAATCCTGAAGGCCATTTAGCGGAAACCTGGCCAATTAGATATTTAGATTGCCCTAGTGCTTTATGTTATCCTGGAGATGGCGAAGTTTCCTTATATAAAGAAAGCTTATTTGTCGGATATAGATATTACTTATCCGCTAAAAGAGAAGTTCTCTTCCCCTTTGGTTATGGCTTAAGTTACTCTACTTTTAAATTAACAGATTTAAAATTATCAAAAGCCAATTTAAGAGAAAATGGAATTATTAAGGTTACTCTAACTATTTCTAATGTAGGGAAATATGAAGGCGGTAATGTTGTGCAACTTTATATTCGTCCTCATAACGAGAGATCATTACATCCTTTAAGAGAATTAAAAGCTTATCAAAAAGTTTTTCTTTCTCCAGGAAAATCCAAGAAAATTTCTTTTACTTTATCTTATAAAGATTTTGCTCATTTTGGCGTAACTAGAGATACTTGGGTGGTTTCAGATGATACCTATTCAATAGATATCGGTTTTAATTGCCGTGATATTGAATTGTCTAATGAGGTAAAAGTCTTTTCTCCTCATCATTCTAGGGATACAAGATTCTTGTTACCATCTTATTTTTGTTTCCCCGCTAATGGAGCATATAGAGTATCTGACAGAGAATTTGAAATGATTCTCAATCATAGCGTCTTTAAAAATATTAGGCGTAAGAAAAAGAAGTTTAGTAGAAATTCCACCTTCAATGAGATGGAAGGAACTTTAATCATTAAAAGAGTATTAAATAAGATTAAATCAACATTTCCTCTCTTGCCTAATGGAGAATTTGATGAAGAGAGCTTTGATATGTTCTTAGATTGCCCTATAAGAGTTCTTTTAGGAAGAGGTTATACCGAGAAGAAGCTTAACGCTATTATTGCTTTAGCTAATAAAAAACCTTTTAGCGCTTTGTTTGCCTTAATTTTCTAAAATGTTGACTATTTTCATTTTGTTACTTATTCAAATGAAGAAAATTGTGAACCGTCGTTATGATGGTTCACCAACTTATGAATATTTTAGGGCGTCTGATTTAGGTATTAAGGAAGAACGTTTTTCCTTTTATTCAGGGAAGTGGAAGTTAACTGGCTCAAGATATTTTTTAGCTAATAAAAAACCGAAAGCTTTAATTATATTTTTCCATGGGATTGGAGATGGAAGAGCTTCTTATATTAAGGAAATATCTTATTTAGTTAAAGCTGGTTATTTAGTTTACGCCTATGACAATACAGGCTCGATGGAAAGTGAAGGTAACAAAATTATTTCTCTTGATCATTCTCTTTTAGATCAAAAAGCATTTTTTAAGTTTTTAGATACTGATAAAGCAGCGATAAGACTAAAGCGTTATGCGGTAGGGCATTCTTGGGGTGGATATAATGCTTTAATAAGTGCTAAAA
>SAMEA104315429__coassemble_300_pt1 | contig 58120 bp, 45 predicted proteins | sample SAMEA104315429__metabat2_high_PE_037 | metagenome-assembled genome bin SAMEA104315429 (sample SAMEA104315429) | gut metagenome | biome: Monkey gut; feature: monkey-associated habitat; material: faeces | place: China | collected 2013 | reverse complement strand
TTGTTCTAATTCTTCCATTTACATTATTTTACCACTTTAGTAAAGAAACAAAAAAGCATTGAAGTCCAAGTTTTCTTCGCTAGAATGTCTAAATCTTATGAAGAAAATCTATTTAGTTTTACCTTTATTAATGACAAACATTCTCTCTGGATGTGGTTTAAAAGATATCTCTAAGGAAGAAGCAATTAATTTATTAGATAATTTTCAAGAACAATTAAATAACAAAGCTGATTGCGACAAATATACAGTCAAAATTAAGGCTAAAAAATATCAGGACGGGGCTATTGAAATTGATAATGCAAAAATTACCTATTTATTGAAAATAGACGATCCGGCCTATCCTTTTTATCAATATAAAATAGAAGGAAATTACTCTAATACTACATACTTAAAGGAAAATTATATCTTTACTAAAGGTTCATTGAAGGAAAAAGATAATGAACTTTGGCTTACTAATGAAACAATTATTGGTGATAAAAAAGAAAAGACAAAACAAAAATTAAGTGGCTCAACTTTTTCAGAAATTATGAGAGATGAAATTGAAAAAATGCAATCTCTATATAAAAATGGCCCTTCTCTTATTAAAAATAAGATTTTAGAAACACAATCTGAAAAAGAAGAAGAAAATAAATACTCGCAAAATGGTTCTAAAGGACTTATTTGTTCAATTGTAGAAAAAGACAAACAAGATAATTTTTATACTTCTACATATACCTTTGATAATTATCTCTTAGTGGCAAAAAAGGATGATAATAGCGAAACTAATTATTCCTTTTTTAAAGCTGACGCAGTCGCTCCTAATTTTGATTCTTATACCGAAATTTCTTAATCTTTTAATAATTCTTTAGCTAAAGATGTTAATTCTTCAAAAGAGGCTATTTTCGCTATATATGCCTCAACTTTGCCAAAGCCATATGAAGCAAAAACAAAGGGCAAAGAGGCCTCTGTTGCAGCTTCTTTATCCCCTAAAGTGTCCCCAACATAGAAGGCCTTAGTGATATTTTCTCTTTTTAAAAGTGTCTCAATAGTCACACTTTTTTTAGCTAAAGTATCTCCATAACAAAGAAAAGAAGAAAAATAAGCTTCTAAATCCATTGATTTTAAAAATGTTTCGATATAGCCCTTTTGGCAATTAGAAACAATATAAAGAGGATATAAAGAAGATAATTTTTCTAGGGTTTCTCTAACTTTAGGGAATAATTTTCCTTTATGAGTTAATAAATATTCATTTTCATATTCTTCGCATCTATTTAATAAAGAGAGTATTTCTTCTTCCTTTACATACGCTGAAAAGAGCCTTTTTCCTATTTCAATCATCGGTAAACCCATAGTTTCTTCCATTTTTTGGTAAGTTATCCTAAAAGGTGTTTTTAAGGAAGAAGTTACTTGGTCCCAGGCTTCTGCAACTTCTTTAGAAGAATCCCAAAGAGTGCCGTCTAAATCAAAAATAATAGCTTTTTTCATAATGTGTTTACCCCGTAGGCATACTTTAAGAAAGAAGGTGTTTCTAAGGAATGTTTTTTGAATTTATGTTCATATAAAGCGCTCTTTCTGTCGCTCTTTAAAACAAAATACACTTCTTTAGATGAAGGAAAACGCCAAAAAGTTAAAGGGAACATATGCTCTAAAATAATACTTTTTTCCAAATTATTTAAAGAGAAATGTTTACTAGCTTCTTCTAAAGCTACTTTAGGATGTCTAAAACCATGTAAACGATGTCCTTTATGGGGCAAATGCCAATCATATAAATAAAAATCATGTAGCATAGCGCCTCTAATTAAAGAAGTTAAATCAAGTTTATATGGGGAATTTCTAGCTAATAAATAAGCCCCTTTAGCCACATGTAAAGAATGATCTAAAAGAGTCCAGTCTCCGTGAGCAATAAATTTATCAAGCTCTAAATAATAGGGATCAGAGAGAAATTCTTTAACAACCGACTCAAAAAAATTATCCATGCTTAGGAATTATGCGTCTAAAAAGAGAAAGCGCAAGTAATACTTAATTAAGCTATTCCCCATTCGGAATAATAAGTAGCTAAATCTTTTGAATAAGTTGTATTTTCACCAGTTATCGTTAAATTAAACTTGGTAGCGTCATTTTTAAAAGATCTTCTAAAGTCTAGCAAGTCTTTTTCCCAATTAGCATTCGCACTTCCACCCCAACTATTTTGATCTGTAAAAAGAGTTGCTATTACAAAGCGAGGAAATAGCGATTCGGTTAAAATATGCTCTTTAGTTATAGAAGAAGTTGCTAAAGAGTATGCCTCTTCTGAAAGAGATATCCAATGTTTAAGTTCTTCTAAAATCCAAAATTCTTTATGATTAATACTTTGATATACCGAAACACCTAAAAGAGCGTTCTCATCATATAAAAGGGAGGAAAAGGAACTATTTGACTGAATGTTATTCAAACGGGAAACCATCTCATTATAGAATATTTTGATTTTCTCTCCCCCTTCTCCATAATAATTATTAAAGAAGGTTTCATATAAATTAGAAAATTCTATTGATGCATCCACCATTAATTTGCCTTGGAAATATTTTTTAAAAGCATTAAAAGCGGTCCGAGGACCAGTCACGTTATGTTGTCCTTGGAAATAAACCATATATAGATTTAAAGTGCTCAAATATGAGATTGTATCGGCGCTAGCTGTAAAAGAATTAAAAGGATAAAAATAATGAAGGAAATTCGTATCATATAGCCAAAGAGAGATTCTACCAACCTTATCCCAAGCAGTAAGTAAATCCCGAGTAGTCTTGTTTATATCATCTCTTAAAGAGTAGTTATAATTAGCCTTTATAGGAGCACAAAGCACAAAAACATTATCTTTTAGGGTAATAGTAGCTTGATTATTTTTAATTGGCGCTTCTTCATAACCTAAATAAGAGAAGAAACCAATATCTAAAGAAGTACGATTACATTTTGATATATCCTTATATAATTCATCTCTTAAATCATTAACAAACTTGACCACTGTTCCCGTAATAGAGCCATATTCTTTGGTTTTAGAGTTACAAGTTGAGCACTTACAAATATTCCCATTATCTTGCATGCCAAGCATAATAGTTTTTAAGTTAATGTTACTTTCTTTGGAAACTACCGCCTGAATATTTTTAGCGGCTTCTTTAACCATTAAGTCATATTCGGAAGTATTTCCATGCGCGGTATAACATAATTGCCAATTGGTATAAGGCATAGCATATTTGGTGTTAAGAATGGTTTTACTAGCAAACCACTTAGGATGATCACTTTTATAAGTTCCTGGATAAAGAATATTTAAGGAAGTATGGTACATTTCAGCACCAAGATCACCAGTTGAAGGAAACATCACATAATGGGTATATTTTGAATAACCAGAGTTATAACCTTCTTGATAACAATCATTTTTAACGTTTTGGGCTTCGTAATAATCACTCCAATCACATTTTCTATAGCCTAGAGAAGGAATGAAAGAAATATCTAAAAAAGGAAGATCTATATTATTTTTGTCAGGAGTATTAAAAATAGTAATTTCATTGCCTAAATATTCGTAACCAACAAGTTTTTCTAATAATTTTATTGCACCAAGTTGGTATCCCTCTAGTGTTATAGCGTCTAAATAGATAGCTTTGCCAATACCTTTCAATGCATAGGAACTTCGATCACTCGGAGAAGAAAATAAGGCATTTAAAGAAGACTTTTTAGAACCCAAAACAAGAATTTCATCATTAAAACCATATTCTTGATCGCTCCCAAAAGAATATGAAGGAAGATAAAAACCAGTTGCTTCCTTAAATTTATCTTGAATTAAAGAAGCTGCTTTCCCGATTAAAGGATCTTCATTAGAGTAATAAATTTTATAGTTAGAAACGCCATTTTTTAAAAATGGAGAAACGCTAACATAATTAATATTATCCGGCCTAAAGGAAGAAGAATTCCTATTAAAAGCATACATCTTTAAGCTATTTAAAGAAGTTACAGTAACATTCTCATAAAGCGGCTTTTTTCCTACATTGGCTAAATTGTTTTTAGCAATTCCTGCGATAAAAGCGTCTCCATCAGAATTCTTTTTAGTAAATTCACCAAAATTAAATATTAAATCTTTAAAAATAACGTCATCCCCTATTTCTTTGCTTATTAGAGCGTTGCCTTCATTAGAAATAGGCGTCGAGGCTAAAGAAAAGGAACAATTCTCAATTTTGGAAGAAATAAGAGAATCGCCTAGAAGATTAAAGTAATTGATATTTTCGAAAACTAAATTCTTAACTATGCCTCCTTCAACATTCCCAAAAAGGCCATTATTACTAGTTTTTAAATTATTAATTTTATGGTTTCTTCCGTCGAATACGCCCTTAAAAAGGTTCGTCTCCCCATTAACATTCTTTACAAATGCGTCTGGAGAAATTAAATCATTTACCAAAACATAATAACCATCGTTAGTTGTATTAGATAAAGAAGTAGAAAAAGAAGCTAAATCGCTATTATTTTCTATATAGTCAGAAACACTTAAACAAGAAATAGAGTAAAGAGGCGAATTATCATCCTTATAGAATTCATATCTCTTATTTATGCCTGGCGTTTTTTCTAGAGAAGATAAGGCATGATATCCTTCTAAAAAAGAAAGTTCTGAAAAGTTATAATTTTCTCTCTTTAAACTATAAAAAGCGGTCCGTTTATCGTCTTGATATTTTATCCAACGAGGATCAGAAGGAAGGAATTCACTTGTATCGTAAGAAGTTCCTTCGAGGATTGTTCCACTGCTTGGCTCTTCAAATAGAATGATATTTTGTCCACACCCGACCCAATATTCCCTTATTCCATCTAAAGAAGATGTCGCTTATCTTTTGGCGTAATGGACATATGTAACTTTATTTCCTATAGCGTTAATAAAAAATTCAGGCCCAATTGAAGAAAAAAGAATATTTGCTCCAATAACTAAGCTACTAAAAACAGATAAAAGAATGAGTTTCTTTTTCATAAGAAAAGCTCCAAAAGAGGAAAATAAATCCATTAACCTAATTTTAGAATTACTTATGCTTTTACATAATGCGCTTTTGTAACATAAAGTTTATAAAACAAAATTTATAATAAACCACGAGCTTCTTTAATGATGGCCGCCATTTGTTTTTCAATTTTATTGTTTTGTTCTTGAATCTTCCTTTTTTGAGCATTTTTACAAACTGCGTAAATAACAAAAGGAAGAATTAAAAATAGAAATAAACAAATAGAGATAAGAGGATCCATTGGTTCGTAGTATTTAATTTGCGATTTCAAGAAGTAATATTTTTTCTCTAAGGTGGCAACAAGAGGATAGTTTCTCATATCTTTGTCTCTAACTAAAACATAATTAGTGTAATGATGTTTAGCGCGACCACCACGATAGCTATCCGTCTTTTGCCAACCAAAATTTAAACATTCTTCATAACCATATCTGCAAATCTTTGTTTCAATATTCATTGTTTTAATACCTAGTTTATTTTACTAACGTTATTGCTACTTAAATCAATTTGATAAAAATGGGCGTCACCTTTCAAAAGCTTAGGAATGAAATTTAAGAAATATAAATCTCCTTTCTCGGAAATTGATAAACTCGACCCAAAATATTTAGAAGCATAGCCAACTAATAATTCTTGAGTGCCATCACCCGAAGCATCTTTTTTCACTTTATAGAATCCAGCCTTGTCAGGAACGCTTACAGCATAAGAATAGTAATAAATGTAATTTCCATATAATACAAATTCATTTGGATTCGTATTGTTCGAAGCAAGTTTTATTCCTTCACCAAGGGAGGTAAAATCGGTCCTTCTAACTGAATTGTCAATAGTTCCATCGTAAGAATAGAAAATGTTATTGTCTTCAAAAAGGAATTGTTTAACCTTTTTAATATTTTTTGATAAATTGACACCGGCCAACTTTTGTTGATCTTTTGTAATTTTTTTCAATGAAATATATTCAATATTCCCGTTGTCACTTGCAGTAGAACAATTTATAAAATACAGTTTTCCCTCCCTGATAGCTAAATTTTTAGCCCCATTAACTTCGGAAAATTTAATATATTCGCTTCCGTCTAGTTTCATTCTAGAAAGGCCACCAGAAACTCCTGCCCAATTATAATGAGTAGCATAAATATAAGTGCCATCACTAACCATATTTCTTACATCATTAGAATTAAGCTTAGAAGCTTCTCCACCCATTAATAGATTGACCGAATATAAGTCATTATTAGTAAACAAAGTGACTTGGTTAAAATACATAATGCCTTCGTAAATATAGAAATCCACAACTTTATTCGTGGTTAATTGATAATTTTTCTTCAATGTTTCATCGTAATAATAGAGAGTCTTACCAGCATACATATTTAAATAATAGATTTTGTTGCCAAAGGAAATTGTTTTACCACCTAAATTTAAAGGAGTTATTTCTGGCGCTACAAAACCTTTTAATAAGTCAGTTTTAACCTTTGTTGAAATGTTTAGCCTATATAAATGTAAATCCATTGAATCGACGTAAACTAAAGAATTTGAAGACTCTACATCAAAACCGTTAACACCGTTATTGGCTAATAATTGTTCAGCTCTACCGCCATTAATGCTGATTCTCCATATACCTTTAGTAGAATCATCAATAGCCGAAAATAAATCAGTGTAGTTATAGTAAAGATAGCCATCTTTTACTGTTAAGAATTCCCCAGCAGCATTTGTTAATTTAGTGGGTTTAGTTGAGGAATTATTTAAATCTAAATAGCCGATATAATCATTAATTGTGCCATTTACTGTGCAATAAAGTCTCCCATTAGAAATGGTAAATTCATGAACCTTCTCATTCATTAAAAGTGAGCAAGCATTGGTAGATAAATCCATCTTATACAAATATTTATGATCGTTACCATTAGTAAAGAAAAGATTATCGTTATAAATAGCTAAATTATCTGTTTTTCCTTCAAAAACCTTGGTAACAAGCGGTTCATTTTCTTTGTCAGTAGCGTCAACTTTGTAAATACCAGACTTTTTAGCAGTTAAAGTATTATTTGAATAAAAATAGACATTTTCGTTAAGTTTCACGAAATCATCAATGTCTCCATCAGTAAAAAGAATATCAGTCGATCCATCTTTTACTTGCTTTACTGAATCAAGAAAAATGGAATCAGCTATAAATAAGGCTGATGAAGGGCTATATTTGTTGAATTCTTTAACGGAAGAATAATCTATCAATTTTAAGGTAGAACCTGTTAATGAATATAAGTAACTATTATCTAATCCATTATTAAAATAAATAGTTCCATCTTTTGAAATAAAAACAGGCATATTCGTTCTTTCAGGTTTGATTTGCAAAGTAGCTTTAAGAGTTAATGTTACGTAATTTTTATTCGATATAAGGCAAGTATAATCGTATAAACCAACATCAATAGCGCTACTAACAACATCACCATTTGCATTCTTGACAGTTTCTTTTAAAGTTGTTCCTTCGGGCAATACACCCACTAACTGAATATCGTTGATATGTTCTGAACCATCATATTTAACGGACTTGCTTTCATATGTATAACCAGAAAAAATAGCAGGAGTAATGCTTAAGGTAGCTCTAAGAACCTTTTCTTTATAGCCATTTTTTTCTAATTTCGCACTTGCTTCATAAGAACCAACATCAATTTTTTCAGTTCTTCCAGAATAAGTAATAGTCGTATTTTCTGGCGCCCCGACAACTTCATTAAGAATGTGCGGTTTGCCATCATACATAAAAGATAGATTTTCGAAAGTAACTCCAGTAAATTCTTTCTTTTCTTCACTAGAATCAGTCTGAGAACTATTTACCTCATTACTACTACCATTTTGGCCTCCACTACTTGTAGAAAAGTTTCCTTCTTCTCCGCAAGAAGCTAATAAAGGTAAAGCAAACGTCGAAACTAATAACAACCACTTTCTTTTCATTTTGAACCTCCTTAATAATGGGTTTTGTTATAAATAAGAATCGGTATAAACGAGAAAAATGATAAAAATGCTGAGAGGGCAATTGATAAGAAAAAAGTACAGATAGAAATTAAAATTCCTAAAACAAAAAACAAAAGTTTCATACCAATAAGCCACATAATGCCTTCCATACTGAAACTGAAAATTAAACCAGGAAAACGAAAAGTCCAAGAAAAAATATCCAGAAATACATCGCTTATGTATGACATTGAGAAAATGCAATAGATTGTAGCCATTACTGTATAACCAATGAGAATTGGTGCAGCGATAACCCAACCAATTCCGACTATGTCAGCATTAATAATAAAGACAATAAGCATAGCGATAAAAAATAAGAGGCCAAAAACTATTCCCCAAATCAAAGGTCTTTTATCTTTTCTATCTGTAATTCGATGAAAGCGTCCCTTTCCATTCTTATTATTAGAGCCTTCAGATTTCATAGAATCTTCTAAATCTCTAATCCTTTTATTTACTGCTTCTTCATGTCTTCGAAAACAAGTATCGCAAACTGTTACGATTTCTTTTACTCCCGAAGTAGATTTTATTTGAACATTATGAATTAAATCACCTTGGTAAATAGGTTGCCCACAGTTACGACAAATACCAACTTTTTTTCTAGCAGGAACCGATGGAACTACCATAACTTGTCTTGCTGTTTCTTTTTTCACTTCACCATCATTAAATAAATATTCAATAGAACATCCTAAAACCTTACATAACTCTTTTATAGTTGAAAAATCGGGTTCATTAATATCACTTTCCCATTTGCTGATAGTCTGAAAAGTAACATGTAAATGATCCGCTAAATCTTTCTGAGTTAAGCCTTTTTGTATTCTAAGCTTTCTTAGTTTTTGACCAAGCGTCATAAACAAATTCCTCCTTTCCAGATATATTCCCTTTATAAGCGAATTTATTAAATAACCGATAGCGCGAACTGCCTCGCCAAAAAGGCGAACATTACTATTTATCGAATCTATACAGAATTAAATAAATACGTTAGTCAATAAGATTAAACAACCTTTAAATGAAAAGAATTTCATTACCATAAAATTTTATTATTCATTTCTTTTATATTCAATTAGCTTTCAAAAACAATTGCAGCTTGTTTTAAATTTCATTCTCAATATAGAACGTAAAGAAAAATATTTAGTCAATTACGTCTTTGATACGATGAACTTATTTTTTAATGGCTTTTGGCTTTTTCGATAAGTTACGCCTTGTTAGAAATATCGCTAAATTATTAGTACAAATTAATTCACTATCTATTGTTGCGATAATTTTAGATTTGAGGAATATATGAAATAATTATTTCTATAGATAAAATGATGTTTAAATCACTTTGAATAAAAGGTAAGTGAGACATTCACTAGTTCGAGCTTTCCATACTTGTAAAACATTTCCGCTTACTCTCCAAATGTTCAAAAAACCAATAAAAAACAGGACCAATTACTTAATCCTGTCAAAATCTTCTGGCGCGCCCGAGGCGACTCGAACGCCTGACCCACAGCTTAGAAGGCTGTTGCTCTATCCAACTGAGCTACGGGCGCAACGCTAATCATATTAGCTACATCTAAGGAATACCGCAAGAAAAATTTGCGGAAGTTTCCCTTTTTATAGAGCTTTTATCGAGATCTATTAAAAATTAATTTCAAAGATCTTAAACCTATAAATTATTTCAAAGTAAAACTAAATTAGTTGTGATAATCAAAACGGCTAAAAACCCGCCAGTAACAAGGTTATTGGCAAACTATTTATATACTAAATTTTAACTATTTATTAACTACACTACTATTTTTAAATAGAGTTTTTAACGTCCTTAATTTTTTCTTTGTCTCCGCGCCTATTCTAAATGAATCTAAACATTTATTGATTGTTTTAACTTTAATATCTAAAGATAAAGAACATCTAGACAAATAATCTAAAATTAAATTCTCTTGGTATATACAAAAAGTCGATAAAGTCCACGCTTCTGCCATATTAACATAGTAATCATTGAAATTTTTAAATAAGGAAAGAGACTCTTTAACCAATTTATTATCTTTTTTTAACCTCATTAATAAGACAAATCCTAATCTTTTTAGCCATGTATTATCCTTCATAACCAAAAAATTACATTCTTCTAAAAGTTTTATTAATGAAACCTTCTTAAAATAACTTGAAGGAGAGTCCACTAACGCCCAACAATCGATTCTATCTAAGGAATCCATAAAAAAGGATAACTGATCATCAAAACTATTTAATTGATTTAAACCAATAATTAAATAGAGGTAATTCAATTCATAAATGTTCTCGTTAGGTATTAGAGAAAGATTGATTGATGCGTACTTTTTTCTTATGTTATCGATATCTTTTTTATATAAGCCTACTACTTGAAAATTAGTTCTTATTATCTTTTTATCAAAAGAACTTTTATCTAGATTCTCTCTCAGAAATACATCTTTTTTTAAATCTTGATAATTCATCATTGATTAACCTTTTCAAAAAGAGCTTTAGCCACTTCATCCGGAAGAATTTGCTTTAATTCATCTAAAGTCGCCCTCTTTAAAGAATCTAAAGAAGGATAATTCTTTTTTAGTAACTCTTTTCTCTTTTCTCCTAAACCTTTAATATCATCAAAAATACTAGCATGCATCGCCTTTCTTCTCGTTTCTTTATGGAATGATATAGCGAATCTATGTACCTCATCTTGCATTCTCATAAGTAAGAAAAATAAAGGTGACTTTCTATCAAGGGGATAAATTGATCCATCTTTATCAATTAACCCTTCTGTTTGATGCTTATCGTTTTTATATAATCCAAATACAGGAATTGTTATATTGAGGTTATTTAAAGCTTCTAGGGCCGCTAAAACTTGTGGAAGTCCTCCATCAGTAAGAATTAAATCAGGGTAAGATAAATTCTCTTCTTTTAATCTTTTATAACGTCTAGAGACGACTTCGATCATCGAATGATAATCGTCTCCCCCAACTTCTTCATTTAAATGATATTTACGGTACATCCCCTTAACAGGTTCGCCATTAATATATGTTACTAAGGCCGCTACAGGCGAAGAGCCTTGTAAATGAGAATTATCAAATAGTTCGATTCTATATGCCGTTTTAATGCCAAGTAATTCTCCTAATTCGTTTAAGAGAGCTAGATTATCATCTTCTAATCTAGCGGACATAAAATGAGCTTCTAGAGCCGCTTTTGCATTTAAGGAAGCAATATCAATTAATTCAAGAAGTCTTCCTTCTTTGGGGTGAAGAATAGTTACATTTTCATAAATACTTAAAAAGGATTCTTCAAAAGTAGGAATGTTACAAACTATTTCTTTAGGCAATTCATTGTTTTGGTAATGAGAGAGAATTAAATCGATAGCTTCTTCTTTTTCATCTAAGAAAATTGGAATTACTTTGTTCTCTTTCCCTAATAGCCTTCCCCCTCGATAAACTAGAAGCGATAAAGCTAAATAGCCATCTCTAGAGGCATAAGCAAAGATATCTTTATCACTTTTATCGCTTGATATCTCCATTACTTGCTTAGCCACCGTCTCTTCAATAGCGTCAATCGTTTTCTTAAAAGCTAAAGCGTCTTCATATCTTTCTTCTATAGAAGCTTTTTCCATTTTCTCTTTTAATTCTTTTTTAACTAAAGAGGTGTTCCCTTCTAAAAAAGATTTAATATCACTATATAATTTTTCATATGTGCCTTCATTTATTTCTTTAAAACAGGGACCTAAACATTTCCCCATTTGGTAATATAAGCAAGGTTTTTTTGGTAAATTCTTACATTTTCTAGTCGGATATAAAGAATTTAATAAAGAGATTGTTTTATAAGCAGATCCGCCAGAAGGAAAAGGGCCAAAATAAAAATATTCTTTGTTATCTTTTCTTCTAGAGATAGTTAAAAAGGCATCTTTCCTTCTTAAAGCAATATAGGGATAATGCGAATCATCCATTAACATAATGTTATAACGAGGATAATGCTTTTTGATGAGGTTCATTTCCAAAATAAAAGCTTCTTTATCGCTATGAACGATGATGAAATCAAATGTATCTACATGCGAAACCATCGCCAAAACTTTTCCTTCTTGAGGACGAAGGAAATACTGAGAAACTCTCGCTTTTAAATTCTTAGCTTTACCAATATAAATAATATTTCCCTCTTGGTCTTTCATTAAATAAACACCAGGAAGAGAAGGCAAAAGAGCAATTTGTCTTTTTAATTTTTCACTCAATGGGGTATTCATTTTAAATAGATAATGGTGGCTCCACCCCCACCTTCATTAGCCTGGGCAGCTTCAATATGATCGATAAATTCAGGATGAGAATGAGCAACATCTAAAACCATATTTCTTAGCACACCATTCCCAAAACCATGAATTATGCGTACGCGTTTATAATGTCTTAGTAAGCAATCATCCAAATATTTTTCGAGAGCAAATTTAGCTTCGTCATAATGCATGCCAATTAAATTACATTCTAAGGAAACGCTTCTCTTAGAAGCAATTTCATCTAAAGAAGCACCGCTTTTTTGCTTAGTAATAGTTTCCTTAGGTGGAGCGCTCTTTCTTAATTGATTCTTCTTTAATTTAAAAGTTAAGCCTTCATTTGTAGTAACAACCGCTCTTTCTTTATTTAAAGAAGTTAACCTGCCTTCTAAAAATAAAGAGGGAACATAAACATAATCGCCTTCCTTAAGTTCGTCAAAAAATTCTGGCTGCTTACTCTCTTTATTTTCTAAACCCTCGATATCTTTTTTAGCTTTAATTACTTGATGTAACTTAACCTCACTAGAAGAAATATTCGCAATAATATCGTTTAATTTCTCTTCATAAGAACTTAGGAGTTTCTCTTTTTCTTTGCTTAAATCATTATTAAATTTATCTTCTTTAAGGGCTAAAGCTTTTTCTTTGCTAGAAAGCTCATTCTTTTTAAGCTCTAAAGCAGCTTTTTCTTTAACTAATTCTTCTTTTAGAAGGCTATTTTCTCTAGTTACTTCCTCCAGTTTAGTTATGGCTTCTCTAACTGATAAATCTTCGCCTTTTTCTAAATAATTTTCGGCATTAGAAAGAACTTCCTTAGGGAAAGAATAGCGTTTAGCTAGCTCTAAACCATAGCTTTCTCCAGGCAATCCTCTTTCTAAACGATAAGTAGGTACTAAATTCTTTTGATCAAAGACCATTGAAGCATTTAGAACATGTTTCTCCCTTAAAGCAAAAGCCTTTAAACCTTCAAAATGGGAAGAGACCATGGTAAAAGAATGACGTTTTAATAAATAAGTTAGAATAGAATAAGCAAGAGCTTCTCCTTCTTTAGGAGAAGTTCCCGTTCCTAATTCATCTAAAAGAACTAAATCTTTGCCGCCGCTACAAGATAATATTTCCGAAATAGTCTTTAAATGAGCACTAAAAGTGGAAAGATTATCGGATAAAGACTGATTATCACCAATATCTACATATATATGATCAAAATAAGAGAAGGAGGCTCCTTCTTTCGCAGGTATAGGTAAAGCCGATTCCGCCATAAGAAGAAGCAAACCAACTGTTTTTAAAGCAACCGTTTTTCCACCCGCATTAGGTCCAGAAAGAACGATAACTCTTTTGTCTTCATTTAAATAAAAATCGTTAGGAACTACTTTATTGGGATCAATTAAAGGATGACGTGCATCAACAAAATCAATGGTTCTTTCTTTTACTAAAAGAGGCACAGTGCCTTTAATTAAGTCACAATATTTGCATTTAGCATTATTAAAATCTAATAAACCAATAACGTGATTAATCTTGGAGATATTTTCATAATCATTTCTCACTAAATTAGATAAAGAAGAAAGCAAATGATGGATTTCCAATCTTTCATCATTAAGCAAAGAAGCCATTTTATTGTTTAAATTAACAATAATTTCTGGCTCAATAAAGGTGGTTTCACCACTAGAGGAAACATCTTGAATTAATCCTTTTACTTTTCGTTTATAAGCGTTAGCGACTGGCAAAGCATAGTGACCATTTTTTAAAGTTAGAGTGCTATCTGTTAAAAATTCTCTATTGGTAGAAACTAGTTCACCAATTTTCTTTTTCATCGTACTTTCTAATCTAGAAATAGATAAACGGATATTTTTTAGTTTGCTAGAAGCATTATCAAAAATAGTTAATTCAGGAGAAATTATGCGGTGAATATCCTTTTCTAAATAAGATAAATTAGGTAAGGCTAAGACCATTTCTTTGAGTAAAGGAGCTTCGTTAACCTTAGAAAAATAACGAACTAATTTCTGAGAAATCAAAATATCATTAGCGATTCTTTCTAAATCTTGGATATTAAGAGTTCCTCCTTTAGAGGCTAAAGATAAAGGTATTTCTAAAGAAGAAGAAACTTCAATTGGTAAAGAATCGTATTTAGCTAAAACAAAACGCATCTCGGAAAGCGTATTTAGAGCTTTAGCTAAATCTTCTTCCTTTAAATACATTGAAGTATTCTTAGCTAAATTCTTTCCTTGTTCAGTTAAACAAAAGGAAGATAGAGTCTCTAATATTTTTTCAAATTCAAATTTCTGATAAGCGTTCTGCATGCTTTAAATTATACCTTTTATAATGCAATTTTATATTAGCCCTTTATAAAAGGGTTAATGTTAAAAGCGAAATTTAATAAGGAAATATCTAAAAAGCCCTTTAAATGCTAAAATAGGTTTATGAGTGTATTAATTCCCGCTACTTATACTGTAGAAATTCCTTCTTCTAAAATTAAGGATTTTCTCTCCTTTTATGAGCCTTTCAAAAAGGAAAATAAAAATGCTTATGTGCTTTTATTTGCTAGCACAAATGAAGTAGCTGTGACCTTGTATAAATCCTCAAAAGGTGATGATTATAAGGCTGTTTTTCAAGGCATTAATGCCTATAAAGAAGCGCTTATCTGGGATAATACACTAGAAGAAAAACATCTTCTCCCTCCAAGAGCGCCAAGAAAAGAAATTCGGATGCCGTTAACTTTCCCTCAAATAGGAAGTGATGAGGTTGGCACGGGAGATTTTTTTGGTCCAATCGAAGTTTGTGCTGCTTTGGTAAGAGAAGAAGATTTAAAAAGAATTGAAGAATTAGGTATTGATGATTCGAAAAAAATTAACGATGAAACTATTCTAAAGTTAGGACCAACGCTTATTAAAGAATTCCCTTATTCACATCTTTCTTTGGATAATCTTACTTATAATGAAGTTTATAAAAACAACAATATGAACGCTATAAAAGCGAAAATGCATAATCGTTGTCTCCTTAATTTAAAAAAGAAATTTCCTATAAGCAAAGTTTATCAAGACCAATTCGCGGAAGAAAAACTTTATTATTCCTATTTAAGAGAGGAAAAAGAAGTTCTTAGAGATATCACTTTTCACACAAAAGGAGAATCGTTATACCCTTCTGTAGCTTTAGCAAGTATGATTGCCCGTTATTCCTTTCTTAGAAAAATGGAAAAATTAAGCGATTTATATAAAATGACCTTTCCCCTAGGTGCAGGCGAAAATGTTGATAACTTCGCTCTTACTTTTAAAGAAAAATATGGCCTAGGAGAATTTAAAAAAGTTGCTAAAATTAACTTTTCTAATTATAAAAAATTAAACGAAAATTAAGACGCTAACGGATGTAATTTGTTAAGTACGTCCTTAAATTCTTCAGGTATTGGAGCTTCAAAAGAAAGAAGCTCTTTTGTTTTTGGATGAACAAAAGTAAGTCGATAGGCATGAAGCAATTGACCTCTTGAAAAATATTGTTGATTGTTATTCCCATAAAGAGGATCGCCTTCAATTGGATGCTTTATGTAATTTAAATGAACTCTTATTTGATGAGTTCTTCCAGTTAATAAGCGACAAGTGATTAAAGTTAATTTCTCTTCATATCTTTCCACTACATCAAAATAAGTAATGGCTTCTTTTCCTTTTTTTAGGTTTACCGCAAACTTAATGGGGGAAGAAGGATCTCTTCCAATAGGAGCGTCAATCTTTCCCTTGTTTTCACTAATTATTCCTTTTACTAAAGCAATATATTCGCGGTGCATTGAATGGTCTTTGAGTTGATCTTGAAGGAAGAGCATACTCTCCATATTTTTAGCTACAACTAATAATCCAGAGGTGTCTTTATCGATTCGGTGAACTATTCCTGGGCGAAGAGCATTACCATTTGAGGGAAGATTTTTTTCGTGAAATAGCAAAGCGTTAACAAGCGTTTTATCACTATGTCCATTCCCAGGATGAACAACAAGTCCTCGAGGTTTATTTATGACTAGAACGTCATCATCCTCATAGACGATATTGATAGGCAAATCTTCCGGAATAGCGTCTAGTTCTTTTTTAGTATATTTTTGGGCGGTTATAATATCGGAAATACATAAGATATAAGCGGGCTTTGCTTTCTCATTATTAACTAGAATGCTGCCTTCTTTAATCATCTCTTTTATAGCCGTTCTAGAGGGAGCAATATCAAAGGAAACTAAGGCCTCGTCAAGGCGCTTCCCTGCTAGCTTTTCATCAACAATAATAGTCTTCATATTCTCTTATTTTTCTTTTATTTATTCTTCGCTTTTGACCCTTTAATTTCTCTATATAAGAGGACAATAACTAAAACAAATACGGCACAAGTTAAATACATATCAGCAACGTTAAAGATGGCAAAAGAAGATTTTCCTTCCCCATAACCAAAAATATAGAATTGGAAGAAATCGATAACTCCACTGAAGGAAGTTGTTCCTTCCCAATAAAAAGTTCGATCAATTCCATTACCAATAGCCCCTGCTAAACAAAAGCATAAAAGAATGTCAATGATACGGTCATTTTTACCTAAATTCTTAATCCAATAATAAAGTATAGCGGCGCTAGCTACCCACGAGATAACTATAAAGAGATACCTCATCCAAGGAATATCAGATCCCATTCCAAAGGAAGAGCCTTTATTAAAAGTAAGATTAATATAGAAGAAATGATGAATAACTTCGATAGGACCGGTGCCAGAAGCAAAATTAACAACCAACCACTTAGTTACCTGATCAAGAATTATTAAGAGAGGAGCTAGCCATAAAAAGGAATAGAAAAAAGTTTTTTTAGTCCATTTAAAAGGAATCTTCTTTTTGCTAAAAAGAGTCGATTCTTCGGAGTCTTTTGTAGCATCTTCTTTTTTTAGAGATGGCTTTTCTGACTCCTCTGCACTTTCCTCTTTTTCTTCTAAAGGAAGATTAGTCTTCTCTTCCATTAATTTTCCTCCTTAGAAATAGCCTCTAAGCATCTAGAACATAAATGATGCCCTTCTTTATCTAAAACTAAATCATTTTTATGTAAACGGCAACGTTCACAAGTAGGTAATTCGCTCTTAGAAACAATTACTTTATCTTCACCTTCTAAGAGAATTAACTCGCTAATACCGAATAAACGGGCTCTTTCTTCTTCAGATTGCCCATTTAACCAGTTATAAAGATCTTTCTTCGAAGTACTTAAAACCACCTTAGCCTCATTAGAAGCACCAATCTCTCCTTTAGCCCTACTTTCTTCTAAAGCTTTAAGGACAATATCTCTAGTTGCAAAGAATAAGGAAGTAATAGCTTTTTCCTTATCACCATAAACATGGCTTTCTTTGGGCATATCTTCTAATTGAGGCGATTCTTTCTTATTTTTAGAAGGAATGAAGCTATAAACTTCATCCATTGTGAAAGAAAGAATTGGGTTATATAAAAGACATAATTCTTTAGTTAATTTATATAAAACATAAAGAACGGCTTCTCTTCTAGGTGAATAAGCTTTTTCGCAATAAAGGACATCTTTAGAAATATCTAAGTAGAAACCTGATAATTCCACCATAAAGTTCGTTAAAATGCCCAAAGCGCTCGAAAAAGCGTAGATTTCATAAGCTTTTAAAGCGGCATTTTTTACTTCTTCCAGTCTTAAAAGAATAATTTCATCTACTGGATATAACTTCGGTGCTTTTTCACTTCCGTAATAAGGAGTATCAACACATTCTTGAAGATTCCCTAAGAGGAATTTAAAAGTATTTCTAATCTTTCGATATTGGTCACTGATAGAAGAGATTATCTTTTCACTGATTCTTACGTCACTTTCGTAGCTTACTGAAGCAGCCCAAAGTCTTAATAAATCAGCGCCAAATTGATTGGCAACTTTATTAGGATCAATGCCATTTCCGGCAGATTTAGACATCTTCTTCCAACTTTCGTCCATTACCCAACCATGAGTTAAGCAACTCTTAAAAGAAGCCTCTCCTTTAGCGGCAACGCTTAAAATAAGCGAAGCATTAAACCAACCACGATATTGGTCATTTCCTTCTAAATATAAAGAGGCTGGATACCCAATTTTTCTCTCTTCTAAAACGCCGTTCCAAGAAGAACCACTATCGAACCAAACGTCCATAATATCTGTTTCTTTACGGAATTTCCCATTTGGAGATTTGCTATTTTTATAGCCTGGTGGCAATAATTCAGTTGCGCTCTTAGAAAACCAAGCATTAGAACCTTCTTTAGCAATAATATTTCTAATATGATCAAATACTTCTTTTTCAATAATTGGCGAATCATCTTCATTATAAATAATAGGAAGAGGAACTCCCCAACTACGTTGTCTAGAAATACACCAATCACTTCTCCCTTTAATCATATTGACCATCTTTTCTTCACCCCAAGATGGCATCCATTTAATTTGCGAAATAGCTTTTAATAAATCTTCTTTAATTGGCTCAATAGAACAGAACCATTGGGGAGTAGCTCTAAAAATAACTGGTTTATGAGTTCTCCAATCATGAGGATAGGAGTGAACTAAATCAATTTCTTTTAATAAAGACCCTTTCTCTTCTAATAAAGAGATAACAATATCATTGGTATCATCGTAGAATTTGTTATTTATTGGGTCGCCCTCTTTCATATGGACGATACCTTTTTCGTCTATTGGACAAAGAGGTTTTAAACCATATTTTAAAGCGGCATTAAAGTCATCAGTACCAAAATCAGGAGCAATATGGACACATCCTGTACCATCGGAATCAGTGACATAAGTAGCTAAAATAACCAAAGAAGTACGATCATCATATAAAGGATGATTTAGGACGATACCTTCTAAATCTGTTCCATGGAAAGACTTAATTAGTTCGACGTCAGAAAGTTCCAAAGTTTCTTTTATTTTCTCTTCTAAGGAAGAAGCAAATAAGAAATTACCTTTATTTGTTTTATATAAACCATAGGTAAATTTCGGATTTAAGGCCACTGCTTGGTTATGAGGAATAGTCCAAGGAGTTGTCGTCCAAATAATGATTTTATCTTCTTTATCTAATTTACCCTTCCCATCTTTAACAGAAAAGGCAACATATATAGTTTTTGCCGTAACATCTTGATATTCAACTTCCGCTTCCGCTAAAGCGCTTTCGCTAGAAGGAGACCAATAAACTGGTTTAACACCTTTATAAATGATGCCTTTTAGAGCCATTTTAGCGAAGACATCAATTTGTCTAGCTTCATATTCCGGAAGAAGAGTTAAATAAGGATGCTCATAATCACCTAAACATCCCAAACGATGAATTTGTTCTTTTTGATGAGCGACTTGCTTTAGAGCATATTCTTTACAAAGGTCTCTAAAAGCGGGAACTGACATCGCTTTTCGATTAATGCCACTTTTAGTAACTTTAACTTCAATTGGTAAACCATGAGTATCCCAACCAAAGATAAAAGGGGTTTTATATCCGCACATATTTTTATAACGGATAATAAAATCTTTTAAAAGACGGTTAAGCATATGTCCGCAATGGATATCACCATTGGCATATGGAGGACCATCATGAAGAAGGAATTCTTCGCAACCTTCTCTATTGGCATTCATCTTTGAATAAATGTCTTGCTCATCCCATTTAGCAATCATCTTTGGTTCTTTAGAGGTTAAATTCCCTCTCATTTCAAAACCAGTCTTTGGCATCAATAACGTTTCTTTTAGTTCCATAATGTCTCCAAAATAACAAAAAAGGTACCCTAAGGACGCCTTTAAGCGCGGTACCACCTTAGTTTCGCCTTTCGCGACTCTCTTTTCGGTAACGACGAATACGTCTCTCTTACTATTTTCAGAAAGAAGGCTCTCGTAGTGATGCGAAGAGGCATGCCCCGTTTTCATCCAAGGGGCTCTCTAGAATTTGCTTCTTCTTGTCTACGGTCAATGCCAAAGAAACTATATAAAAGACAGTCCCATTTTTCAATAAAAACATAGTTTTCGACGCATTTTGGCAATAATCATTAAATAAATCTTTTTAAAAGCATTCAAACAAGAAAACTATGTTTTTGTAAAAAGAATAAATAGTTTCCTTTGGATAGGAAAAATACCTAAATATTCTTTTTCTTTGAAGGCAAAGGGATCTCATTATTTTGATATGTTTTTAGAATATCTAAGCGATCATCTTCGTTTATTGTCCTTATAACTTTAGCCGGAACCCCCGCAACTAAAGAATTAGAGGGAACGTCTTTAGTTACGACAGAACCTGCCGCAACGACGCTATTTTCGCCTATTCTTACACCGCCACAAATAATAGCGCCCGAGCAAATCCAACATCCATTTTCTATTACAATTGGTTTGCTATATTCAAGGTCATGCCTGCCATCAGGATAGTCTTGATTTATTCTTTCTTCTGCGACCAACGGATGGTTGGGAGTAGCTAATGTAACATTTGCACCAATCATTACACCATTACCTAGGGTAATGGGTGAAATATCTAAAAAGACGCAGTTATAATTGATAAAACATTCCTTTCCGACATGGATATTAACTCCGTATTCGCAATAAAAAGGAGCAAAAACAACTAATCCATTTTCTCTAGCGGAAGGAATTAATTTAAAAAGTGCTCTTTGCTTTCTTCTCTTTTGCCATAAACTTATTCGATTGAATTTATCACACCGCATTAAGCCTCTTAGATGCCGTTTTTCAATTTCTTTATCAGTAGGATTATAAAGTTTTCCTTCAATCATCCTTTTCCATTCATTTTCACTCATAAGATGTTCCTATTTAGCCCTTAATTAATGATCTTCTTAACAAAAGCAATATTTATGTTAGCTCAAAGCAATAAATAAGGTCTAGAAAACTCAATTAGATAAGCCTAAAGAGAATGAATTTAGCTAGTTAAAATAAATACCTTTATTTTTTAGAGAGGTAAGTCCTTCTTCTTAAATAAGAAATTACCTAAACCATAACCTAGAATAGTTAAAGCAAATAAACCTATTAATTTATACCAATATAAAGCAATATTCCCATCCATTATAGCCAAAGGATCAAAGAAAGATATCGGCGTTAAATAGTTAAAGAAATTCATGCTATTAATACGTACTGTACCTGGAATTGCAGGAGAACCGAATAACCCTAAAATAGAGCATAGGAAGGAGAAAACAACAAATCCTCCCCCAACACCGAGAGAAAGGCCGCTTTTATTAAAATAAGCACTAGCTAAGAAAGCAACTCCGCTAACACCTAAAGTAACAAAGAAATTGCCAAGGGCATAATAAGTAAATTGATCTAAAGGCAAGGAAGTAGCGATATCAGGACTTCCTGCGATAATACCGATGATTCTAGCAATTAAAGAGCCTAAATAAAGGATAGCTCCCATAACAACTTGAGCAAAAATTAAGAAAGTTCCCTCAGTTACAATAAAGGCATTTCTAGTAATTGGAGTAGAGAAAGTAAATGCTAAGGAGCCATTTTCTACTTTTTGAGAGACGAGTGAGGTCGCTAACATTACGCTATAAACCATAGGAATTAATAAACAAGCAATAGCAAAGCCAACTTTACCAGTGATAATTCCATAGGTATTCATGCCCCCTAATTCAGTTAAAGAATCATTAACTGCGGTAGGTAGTTGATCCATAATGCCTCTTCCAGCAATAACAGTAGCAACTAACATTGCATCTTTTTGGCCATAACCAGCTTTTAACTTTTCTTTATAAGCTTTTTTATAGGTAGAGACACCACTATTAGCATAACTCATAATAGTATCGGAAATAACTTGGCCACTTAAACCCCCTTCTTTGCCATCAATGTCTAAAACATCGGTATAAGAAGTTCCATACTTTTCATTAAATGTTTTTAGAAATTCTTCTTTGGCTAAGGAAATTACCGTATCAATCGCGTATTCTTCAATCGCGTCTTCATCTCTAGCCCCATCATGGTAATAGGGATTAGTATCATTTCGATTGATATATACGCCCATAAAGTCTTTAACATCATCCTTTATAAGGTTGATATCTTTAGAAGCAGCATCCTTGGCTTTCACTATCTCTTCATTAGTATATGAAGTGCCAGTTAAGGCTTCTTTATGCATTTTTTGTACAATCGTCGCGGGTGTTCCTAAACCGCCTTCAATTTCTTCAAATCTTTCAGGGTGATAACTTTTAATTTCTACAACATTGAATTTTTCTGAGCCATCATCGTTATATTCACCTGTTCCAATATAGGCAATAGGCCAGCCTAATTCGCTAGTTTTATAATTAACTGTAAAGGTAGGCAAATAAGAATAATAAGCCGTATCTTCTAAGGTATTAAAGAAAAGAGAAGTAATCGAATCGCTATAAACTGAAGATCGATAATCTAAATCAGTGACGAATTTTTCTTTATCACTTTCGTAAACGTCTAAAACATTATCAAATAAAGGAGCAAAAGAGACCTCCGAAACGTAAGAAATTAAAGATTCACATAATTTTAAAGTTGTTTCGACAGCAACATATTTTGCTTGATTACCCTTATTTAGATAACTATCAAAGGCATTATCTATAATAGAAGATACTTTTGTTACATCCTCATCCTTTAAGGCGAAACGACTTCCGATATATTCTTTAATAACTTTTGGCATAATATCGGTCATTATCGTTTTATGGCTAATAGAGGTATCCTCGGCATAGACTTCAAAATATTTTCTAATCATTAAAGAAGCGACTTCTTTTTCTTCTTTAGAATAAGAAGAATTGGCTTCAATAAGAGCTACACCAGAACTAATTGCAGTACTTTTAGCGGTTTCTTTCTTAGTGGCTTCATCACCAGAGGTAAGAGAATAAGTTCCGTTATAAAGAAGTCTTAATCGACTCATTTGAGTTTCCAAAGAGCTATCATTGACCATCTCTAGAGCTCTTTCTAAACTGGCACTTAAGGTATTAATAGTACTATCTAAAGTATCGTAGCCTTCACTAACCGTATCGAAAGCTTGGTAATAGGAAATAGCCCCACTTTTAACGGTAGTTTCTGTTCCTGCGCTGTCAAATAAATTCTTCATTGATTGGCTAGTAGCATTGATATTTAAGGTTGATAATATACCAACAATAATAATCATTAATAAGCCATTAGCCGCTCCCACAGAAAGAAGAGTCTTCCAATTTCCTTTTAGTGATTCAAAGAAAATGGCTTTAGAAAAAGGGAAGGTTCTTTTCTTTTTAATTTTTGGTTTACTTTCTAAAGAAGATTCATCAACTAAATAAGTTTTTTCATTTCTTTTTTTCATTTTTATTTCCTCCCATTATTTAAGCGTTTTTCATCGAAATAAGTTTGTAGATTGTAAGGAACTTCCGAAACAAATTTTAATTTGTAAAGAGATATATCTTTTAGAAGCAATCCCACATATTCTTTAGGATAGCGAAGTGTAATTTGGTTAAATTCTTTTTGATCCCTAATCAAATATTTTTGATATTTTTCTTTCATTAAGAGATAGTCATTGTGATTAATAAATTCAATTTTATAATCACGAACTTTTCTATTTTTAATAGCTAAGCAATCGGCTATATCGACTAATTTTCCTTTGGAAATTAAAGCAACGTAATCACTTACTTTTTCTAATTCTTCAATGGTATTTGAAGACATTACAATACTTCTACCTTTTTTCTTCTCTTCTAGAAGTAAATTTAGCAAGGTATCTCTCATTAAAGGATCTAGTCCTGTAGTTGGCTCATCCATTAGCATCAAAGGAGAATCTTTCATAAAAGCAGCCACTATAGCGGTCTTTTGCTTCATTCCTTTAGACATTCTTCTTGGGTAGGCTGTAATATCCAGTTGTAGCGCTTGGATAATATTTCCCATTCTTTCAATTGAATCTTCTCCAACACCAATCTCTTTAGCGTACTGCAAAAGGAAATCCTTTCCGGTAGGCAAATCAGGAAAATTAATTTCTCCAGGTATATAAGAAACGAAATTCTTCACTAAAGGAGCTTCTAAAGTACAATCATGACCATAGATTTCCGCTTTACCACTTGTTGGTTTAACAAAACCCATTAATAAACGAAGGAAGGTTGTTTTACCCGCTCCATTTTCTCCAACTAAACCTAAGGTTTTGCCTTCTAGTAGATGGAAAGAGAGATCAAAATCTCCTCTTCCTCCCCCATAATCTTTGGTTAAATGATTAGTTTCTAAAATGTATCCCATCTTCCTTCTCCTAAAGTCTTTCGTATGTTCTTTCTTCTTTATAGAAGGACATAAAATAGTCTTCCAACGTTTCTTTCTTCTCGCTAAAATCGGTAATTTCTTCTTTAGAAATATCTCTTAAAGCATTAGTAATATCCTTATCGTCTATAGCGACCATAACCCCAAAATTATTCGTAGAAGGATCAACAATCTTTATAGTTGAATAATTCCTATTAAGAAAAGAATGACGTTCTTTTTCATCTTTAAAAGAGATGCGATAAGTTTTTAAGGATTTATGTTTAAGCTCATCTGCTTTAAAGAAGGAAACAATTTTCCCATCTTTAATAATGGCGATTTTATCCGCTAAACGGTCAACTTCATTAAAGATATGGGAAGATAAAAGAATAGTATCGCCTTCTTCCTTCTTCTCTTTAATTAATTCGACGAATGTTTCTTGCATCTCTGGATCGAGTCCGCTAGAAGGCTCATCGAGAATAATTACTTTTGGTTTCGATAGAAAAGCACTGACAATAACTAGCTTTCTTCGCATACCCAAAGACATTTCTTTGCAAAGAAGAGAGGGATCTAATTGGAACATAGAAATTAAACGGTTCATCTCAGTTACATCTTTGACACCTTTTAATTCTCTTTGAATTTTTAAGACATCATTACCAGTTAAATTAGGAGGAAGAGCAATTTCCCCAGGCACATAGCAAACCCCTTGCATAACTCTCGCCCTATCTCTTAGAACCTCTCCACCATTAATAAAAGCCCCACCTTTATCTGGGTGTGTAAACCCCATTAACATTCTAATTGTGGTACTCTTTCCTGCTCCATTAGGGCCTAAATAACCAAAACAAATTCCTTCTTCCACACCAAAGGAAACATCGAATACACCCCGACCATGACCGAAATCTTTTGTTAAATGATTTACATTAATTACGTATTCCATATTCCCCCCTTCAAAATTTGCCTTGCTTTGCTCTTTTCATAAAAATAATATAACGTTAAACAAATAATCTTATTGGCACTTATAATCATTTGTATAAAAATTAGACAGCTGTATAAAAAGAATGGAAAAGATAACTAAGAAAAAGAATGGAAAACCAAAAAAAGATCTCCGTTCTGTAAGGAGTTGCAAAGAGATAGCTAACGCTCTAGCAACTCTTCTGCAAGAGAAATTATTTGAAGATATTTCCGTTACCGACATTGTTAATAAAGCCAATGTTTCAAGAAATACTCTTTACAATAATTTCCAAACTAAAGAAGATATCTTGCTATTTCTTTTCGAAGATTATGCTAAAAAGCTTTATTCTTTATTTGACGAAGTAAAAGAAAATGATTTAGAAAGTTTTAAAACTGCTTTAAAAGAAGCCACTGTAATTACTGTAGAATTCTTTAATGATAGCGGCTTAAATCTAGAAAAAATAATTAAAAAAGATGCTAGAAAAAGTTTTTATTGGATATTAAAAGCTTTCTCAGAACTTGTGATAAGACGAATTCTTTTAGCCGTGCCTAGACCTTTTAATGATCGCTTAGAGGAAGAAAGCGTGGTTATTTATTATTCAGGCGCTATTGCATCTATTTTATATTTCTTGCCTAGACAAGAAGGAAACATAACCAAAGAAAAGAAAGCGAAAATTCTCTATCGTTTACTGACCGAATCCTGGGTTAATGTTTTAACGAAATCCTTTAATCCTTCAGATAAGCCTGAAAAGAACTAACTTCTAAAAGGGACTCCGCTTTTTGAATTTCTTCTTTAGTTGGAGGAAGAATGTCCTTAATTGGATAATCACGATGGAGTTTTTCATATTCAGGAATGGCTAAAGTATGGTAAGGAAGCACTTCCACTCTTTGAATATTTGGGAATTGTTTTAAAAATTTAGCGGACTCTTTTAAAGTCTTCTCCCCATCTGTATAAGTCGGAAGAAGAACGTATCGCACCCAAATAGGAAAATTCTTTTTAGCTAAATAAGAAAAGCATTCGAGGACATTCTTATTATCAAAACCAGTAATTTTCTTATGTAAAGAAGGATCTAGAGCCTTTAAATCAAGAAGAAAAAGGTCAGAAACTTCAAGCAATTTATCAAATTCTTTTAAATAAGTGCTAGATAAAGAAAATGGCGCAGCGCTAGTATCAATAACATAGGAAATGCCTTCTTTCTTAGCTAATTTCCCAAGTTCAATCAAGAAAGGAAGATGTATTAAAGGTTCGCCACCAGAAACAGTAATTCCCCCATTTTTACCCCAATAAGGAGCAAATCGCTTTAAACGATTAAATGCTTCTAATGGAGAGATAAGCTCTCCATATGAAGCATCCTGCATTTCGGGATTATGGCAATATAAACAACGAAAAGGGCATCCACTAAGAAAGAGGATGCTCCTTACTCCTGGCCCATCAACTAGACCAAAAGATTCAATTTTACCAAATCTCGCTAAAGGGGTATTTTTAGAAATGTTCGTGGCAAGTTCTGGCAATGACATCGAGTTGTTGTTCCTTTGTAAGGTTAATGAATTTAACTGCATAACCAGAAACACGAATTGTGAAGTTTTGATATTCTGGTTTTTCAGGGTGATTCATACAATCGATTAATTTATCTTTGCCAAAGACATTGACGTTAAGGTGATGGGCACCATTATTGAAATAACCATCTAAAACGTTAACTAAATTGTTAATACGTTCCTTTTCGGTGTGTCCTAAGCAACTAGTATTAATCGTTTGAGTATTAGAAATACCATCTAAGGCATATTCATAAGGAAGCTTGGTTAAAGAATTTAAAGAAGCTAATAAGCCATTCTTTTCTGCGCCATAGGAAGGATTAGCACCTGGAGAAAGTGGCTCACCCGCTTTTCTTCCATCAGGAAGAGAACCAGTGGCTTTACCATAAACAACATTAGAAGTAATGGTAAGAATAGAAGTTGTTGGCTTACTATTTCTATAAGTCTTTCTAGAAGCGACCATATCCATGAAGGTCTTTAAGAGATGAACAGCGATTTCATCCGCTCTATCATCGTCATTTCCATAACGTGGGAAATCACCAGTGACTTCGAAATCAACAGCAATACCTTTTTCGTTTCTAATAGGTTTAACTTTAGCGTATTTAATAGCGCTTAAGCTATCGACAACGTGGCTAAAGCCCGCAATACCAGTAGCAAAGCTTCTTTCTGGATGGCTATCAATTAAAGCCATTTCAGCAGCTTCATAATAATATTTATCGTGCATATAATGAATGATATTTAAAGCCTCAACATAGACTTTAGCTAACCACTTCATCATATCTTTATATTTAGCAAGGACCTCTTCATAATCGAGGTATTCACCAGTGCATCTTTGATAATCTGGACCGACTTGTTCACCAGTCTTTTCATCAACACCGCCATTAATTGCGTAAAGAAGACATTTTGCTAAATTGGCTCTAGCACCAAAGAATTGATATTCTTTACCAGTTTCAGTTGCACTAACGCAGCAGCAAATAGAATAGTCATCTTTCCAAACTGGGCGCATAACGTCATCATTTTCGTATTGAATTGAGCTAGTCTTTATCGAGATATTTGCGGCATATTTCTTAAAAGCAACAGGTAAATGAGAGCTATATAATACAGTTAAATTTGGCTCTGGGCTTGGACCCATATTCTCTAAAGTATGGAGGAAACGGAAATCGTTCTTGGTAACCATACTTCTACCATCCATTCCCATACCACCAACTTCTAAGGTAGCCCAAACTGGATCACCAGAGAACAAAGCGTTATAAGAAGGAATACGAGCAAATTTAACCATTCTGAATTTAAGAACTAATTGATCAACTAATTCTTGAGCTTCTTTTTCACTTAAAACACCTTTTTCTAAATCTCTTTGAATATAAATATCAAGGAAGGTAGAGATTCTACCAACGGACATAGCGGCACCGTTTTGTGTCTTTATAGCGGCTAAATAACCAAAATAGAGCCATTGGAAAGCTTCTTTAGCATCTTTAGCAGGATTAGAAATATCAAATCCATAGATTTTGGCCATTTCTTTGATACCTTTTAAAGCGCGAATTTGCTCGGCAATTTCTTCGCGGTCTCTAACAGTATCCTCAGACATTTCACCATCATCGCAATTGACTAAATCTTCTTGCTTTTTCTCAATAAGGTAATCAATACCATAAAGAGCGATTCTACGGTAGTCACCGACAATTCTGCCTCTTCCATAAGTATCAGGAAGACCAGTAATTATTTTATTGTGACGGCAATGATGGATTTCGGGGGTATAAGCATCAAAAACACCATCATTATGGGTCTTATGATAAGTTGTAAAAATCTTATGGAGTTCCGCTGAAGGAGTATAACCATAGGTTTTGCAAGCTTCTTCTGCCATTCTAATGCCACCATAAGGCATAAAAGCTCTCTTTAAAGGTTTATCAGTTTGTAAACCAACAACCACTTCTTGATCTTTGTCTAAATAACCAGGACCATAAGAAGTTAAAGAAGAAACAACATCGGTTTCCATATCAAGGACCCCACCCTTTTCGTGTTCTTCTTTTTGTAATTTTTGTAACTCATCCCATAATTTAGATGTTTTAGAAGATGCGCCTTCTAAAAATGATTCATCTCCATCATAGGGTGTATAGTTATTAACAATAAAGTCACGTAAATCAATATCTTCACGCCACTTCTTGCCTTTGAATGTATCGTAATATTCTTCTCTAGACATAAATTCCTCCTACCTTTACGCGTTTATTATACAAAAACGAAAATTTTTCTTCCTTAAAAACGCTCAATAAGTAAAATAACGCATTTTACAAATCAAAAAAACAAAAGAATATATCGGGTTTATCTATATAGATAAACAAAAGTGAAACCGCTTTCAGTTATGAGCATTTATCGAGACAAATAGATAACTACCCATCTCTTTCCTTCGTTATTACGTTCTCCAAATAAACGGAACGAAAGAGAATATAACCCTTTTGCCCCACAGAAATAGAGTTTGCTATTAGGATTGATATAAGCAAAACTTCTGCCTTCTTTAGCACTATAACTTAATAAACAATCAGACACATGAAAAAGAGCTTTAGCGTCTCCTTCAAGGGTATATCCATAATCATAAGAACCCTTTAATGGAAGAGAGTTCCTCTTACCATTTTCAATAAGAAGGAGCTCACATTGCCCTTCTTCTAATAAACCTCTATAGGCATATTCGTAATCTCCATAAATGCTAACTCTTGGAGATAATGAAATATAACGATTTTGCAAAGGATAATAAAAATAATATCCATCACCTAAAGGAAGAGGTTTATCCTTTAAAATTTTGAAGTATTTAACAGGTTTCTTTTTATTAGTGGAGATAATTGCTACTTTTTTATTAGCTTTATCAGTATACGAAATAGCGTTATCTTCCTTTTTTTCTAATTCTTTTTTCTCTTCTTCTTCCATCCTAAAAACCTCTTTTCTTCATTAGTTTAATAGTTTTTACGATGATTTATACTTTTATTTTTAAAGAATTATTTATTGTTAATTACATTCAAACCATTAACAAATACAGATTCGACGTTTATTTCATCATCAAATACTACTATATCCGCCCGATACCCTTTTTCGAGCTTACCTGCCTTAATTTTAGCGATCCTTGCAGGTGTTTCGCTAATCATTTTTACCGCAGTCACTACATCATAACCACATTCTTTGACCATTACTTGCACAAGGTAATCCGCCATAGCGATACTGCCTGCAAAAGCGGAACGGTCTTTTAGTTTGCAAACGCCATCTTCTACGATAAATTCTGTGCCACTCATAACGCCTTCTTTTATATTAGTGCCTGCAATAGCAAGACTATCGGTACAAAGAATAGTTTTATCTGCTCCTTTAATTTTTATAATCATCTTAATTAGTTCTGGTGGTAAATGTTTTCCATCAGCTATGATTTCCGCGATAAGTCCATCTTCTAAAAACGTACTTTCAATTACGCCAAGAGAGCGAAAACCATGATCACGCGTTACAGTTGATGTGCATGAATATAGATGTGTTACAAGATTGCAACCATTATTGATTGCCCTTTTCATATCTTCATATTGCGCGTCCGTATGTCCCGCGGAAGCAATGATGTTATGCTTCGTTAAATACTTGCAAAACTCCCCGTTTTCATCATTTTCCGGAGCAAATGTCCAACGCGTTATAGAATCACCAAATTCCCCGATAATCTTCGTATAATCTTCTTTTTTGGGTTTTGTTATAAACTTAGGACACTGAGCGCCGCACTGTTTTATAGATAAATACGGCCCTTCAAGGTGAGCTCCTATTATGTTGCTATAAGTTTTATTTCCTCGTTTAACACTAGCAATTTTCTTTAGAGCTTCTTTCATTATATTGAATGGACCTGCTGAAATTGTTGGCATAATGCTTGTAGTCCCATGTTTTAAATGAAAATTGCAAGCGTTTATTACATCCTTTTCTGTACAATTTATAAATGGATAACCGCCTGCGCCATGGGTGTGCAAATCTATAAAACCAGGCGAAACATATTTGTTAGTAAAGTCATAATGTTCTTTACAAACAATATCAGTTCTCGGTTTCTTAGAAACGCCCTCTATAAGTCCATTTTGAAAGTATAGATAACCGCTTTTTAAACCATTAGGCGTTATTATTTTGTCGCTTTTTATTTCTCTCATAACAACACCGAACTTTTCTCATCAAGGTAGAGTTTTGCATTATCTTTCGTTCTTAAAATGCTTGCGGGACAATGCTCGTCAATACTCCCATTTATAGTTTCATATACCGCCTTTGCTTTTGTTGATGCAGGAACTATGCAAAATAGATAAGGCGCAGATATAAGTGTTGGAACAGTTAAAGTCATAGCATGTGTTGGAACTTCATCAAGAGAATTGAAACAACCATCATTAACTTGTTGATTCCGACAAATTTCATCAAGTTTAACGGGTTTTACTATCTTTCTATCATTAAAATCAGCAACTTCAGGATCATTGAAGGCAATATGTCCATTTTCACCTATTCCCATTACTACAATATCCGTAGGATTTTCTTTCAATAATTTACCGTATCTCTCGGCCTCTTTTTGAGGATCAGTGGCCGTTATATCAATATAATTAACACTTTTAAAAGGAACTAATCCAAAAATATGTGTTTTAAGAAAATTTCCAAAACCTTGAGGAGCATTTTTATCTAATCCTATATATTCGTCCATATGGAAAGCATTCACCTTGTTCCATTCGATAGTTTTGTCTTCAATTAAAGCTTTAAGAACATCATTTTGTGAGGGGGCAGCTGCAAAAATCATATTAATCTCAGGTTTTTTGGCTAATAATTCCTTGATTTTATTAGAAATATCTTTTGCGGCCGCTATACCCATTTGGGTTCTATTATCGTAAATTTCGACTTTTAGTTTATCTTTTATAAATGTTTTCATAGTAAACCTTTCAATTTTTCCATAGCGTCAATAAATGCCTCTTTTTGATTATTGTATTTATAGGGGTTATTAAAACTCTTTCCAACAAGTGTATTAAGTCCAGAAAAAGTCTCTAAATGTGGTTCTAAAGTAATAAAGGTGTCTTTTTTATTATTTTTCTTCCAATCATCAAGAATCTCTTTTATCTTCGCCTCACCCTTTCCAGGAGGAACTATCGCCCCTTCATATAGAGCGTCTTTTATATGGAAATATTCAATATAATTAAACAACATTTTATAGGCTGAAATAGGTTCGTAACCATCTAAAACGAAATTACCCATATCAAAGACACATTTAATTCTTCCATCAAAATATTTAACTATTTCAAGGCACTTTTCCGGGCTTTCTCCATATATTAAAGCTTCGTTTTCGTGACATAAAGTAAGCCCTGCACTATCGGATAAAGAAAGAAGTTTTTCTAGAGCCATATATATTTCGTTTTTACATTCTTCAAAAGGTGTTTCTTTTGAATAAAAAGAGAAAATTCTGACGTTTTTCGTGCCGAGAATATTGGCGGTGTTAAATATTCTTTTTGCCATTTCAAAATGCGTATCTAAAGCGCTCTTTATATCAACTTTTCCAATTGGAGAGCCAATTGAAGACACTTTTATATCATAAGCGTCGAGTGTCTTTTTAACCTCTTTTGCTTCCTTTTCCGTCAATAAAGAAACGTTTTTGCCATTCACTCCACGAAGCTCGATATTTTTAATGCCAAATTTACTAAGCACTTCGCACTGCTCTTTTAAGCTATCAGCGTATTCATCTGCGAAAGCGGATAAAATAAGTTTACTCATTGCCTATATGCCTCCGTGTTCTTTATTCAAATTTTCTTTCTTCTTAAGGTTTCTTATTGTTATTTTGTCAAAGATAGTAAAATCAGGTTAACAATCTATAAAATTTCAAAATAGTTTTTCGTAATATGACGATGGTTTAAAAATATTGGCGCTTTCCTTATAAAAATCACCATTTAATCTATAAATTCCCTTATTTTCTACGGAATAAGTTTTTCCGTAACTTGGAGAATATTTTCTCATTTCTTCCCAATTCATATAATTTTGTTTACCATTGCTTTCTAAGATACCAACATTCATTTCAGGTAAAGTGGCAATTCTTGCTGCCACATTTTTATTCCATTCAACAAGTAATGGATTTACGGTAAGATCTGCGCAAAAACAAAGAACACCTTTTTCATAAGCTTCATTAAGAATTTTTAATGTTTCGCTGAGTGTCTTAGCCATCGGTTTTAAGGCAATTGCCGAATATCCAAGTTCAATTCTTTCTTTAACGTCTAGTAAAGAATGAACCGATTCATCGGCGGCAACCCTTAAATTTATCTTTCTAACGTCAAGCTTTTGCTCTTCTTCAAATGGTTCTTCCAATATAATAATTCGTTCCTTGGCCCCAATTTTCTCCGCGAAAGAAACGAGTTCATTAACTCTTTCGACGCTATCATACCTTCCGTTTGCATCTAGATAATAGAGAATATTTCCACTTTTGGTGTATTTGGTAGTGTAATTTTTAGCAATATTATGAATCTCCGCTAAACGGTTTTTATCCCACTTTAGCATTTCGCTCTTTGATTTTCTTCCACCATCATCAAACCCTATTTTTATCTTTAATAAGACCGCCCCGGAGTCAAGTAAAGATTTAATACTCTTTTCATCAACACCATAAGAAACCAAAGGTATATTACATAAAACCTCATGTTTTTCACGTAAAGGTTTTCTATATATTTTTGGTATAAGCTCAAGGAAATTTTCACATTTTTCTTCTTTTGAATAAGCTTGCCATAAAGCATTATCAACAGAAACAAGTGCATTTCTTATAAAGGTCTCTCTTAAACTAGACCGTATTGTTTGCCTAGCAAAAATAAGCAATTCATCGTATATGCTATCGATTAAGTCAATAGGAGTCTCTCCTTCTCTACCAATAAGCATCTCAGTAGCTTTTTTAGAAAGGGAATACATATATTCGTTTCCCTTCTCTTCTGAATTCATAGAAAAAAGAGCTTCATCGGACCAAAGAACGCTTTGAACGCCAACACCAACTCCGTAAGTACGTTCAGTTTCAACCTTGACAACAACTTGCCAAAGCTCAGTTAAAAAACCACCTTTAAAGCCAAAAGGAGCTTTTAATTTTTCTTTAACACAAGTTATAGCAGTTTTTAATATTTTCATAAATAAATTCTTTTTCCAGTTTTTGAGGATTCATAAGAGGCTAATATAACATCTACAACTTTCTTACCCTCATAAACATCGATAAAGGGAGGACGATCATTTTCGATAGCCAAGAGCATATCTTTTATTTGTTCAGAGTGATAATCTTCATTAAAGGATATAACTTTTCGAGCATCTATCTTGCTCTCCATGAACTCTGGTTTTTTAATTCCATCAACATCCCACGTCGTTATTGAATCTTCGCTAATAACAATAGAACCTTTCTCAGCGTGGATTTCTATCTTTCTTTCGTATCCTGGTTTAGCTAAAACTGTGCATTCTATTACTCCAACTGCGCCAGAATTATATTCTACCAAAACATTAGCGGTATCCTCTACTTCGATATCTCTACCCAATGTTTTACATTCAGCAAATACGCTTTTAATACCGCCCATTAAATATTGAATAAGATCGATTCCATGTATGCCTTGATTCATCAAAGCTCCGCCGCCATCCATCGCCCAAGTTCCTCGCCAATTCGAAGAGACATAATATTCCGGAGATCGGTAATATTTCATTTTATAATCAGCAATAAAGATCTTGCCTAATTTACCTTCCTCGATGACGCTTTTTAGTGTTCGAATGGCACTAGTAAATCTAAGTTGAGAAATTACTTCAAGTTTAACATTGTTATTTTCAACTGCAGAAATAACCTCATTGAGCTGTTCTTTTGTTATTGCCATTGGTTTTTCGACAATAATATTCTTTTTTGCCTTTGCACATCTAACAATTTGCTCGCAATGTAACCCACTGGGTGTGCAAATATTTACCACGCTAATTTCAGGATTTTCTAATAACTTCTCGAGATTAGCATAGTATTTACATCCGTATTTCTTGGAAAATTCCTTAGCGCGTTCCAAAGAAAAATCACATACACCAATAAGTTTTGCATTTTCTATTTTTGCTATCGCTTCGGCATGTATGTTAGCTATAACACCACAACCAATTATTGCAAATCCATATGTCTTCTTCGCCATTAGTTATCCTTTATGCAAGCTTAGAGAGATTATCTAGATTTACTTCAGTTCTCATTTTTTCGCCTTTTAGAAGTCGAGAAATTTCCTCACAAACATGAAGAGCAACTCTCTTAAGTCCGTTTGTTGCCGTTCCTGCTATATGGGGAGTGAGGATAACATTATCCAATTTACGTAATTCATTATCCTTTGAAGGTGGTTCAGGATTAGTTACGTCTAAACAAGCAAAAAACCTATTCTTCTTAAGTTCTTCTATTAAATCCCCTTCATTAATAATCGTTCCACGCGCTGTATTTATTAAAACAGCACCATCTTTTATCAGAGGAAGATTATTTTTATTAAGCATATTTTCTGTTTGAGGAATTGCAGGAGCATGGATTGTAATAACATCACTTTGAGAAAGTAACTCATTAAGTTCGACCTTTTTCGCACCGATTTCTTCTATTTCTTCCTTAGTTAGAATCGGATCATAAAGCAAAATATCAACATAGAAATTTTTAAGGAGTTTTACCATATGTCTTCCAACATATCCTGCACTTATTACACCAACCGTAATATCATAAAAATCTTTAACTGTTGTCTTGATATTATCTTGCCATAACCCATTTTTGGTATCTTTGCTAAGTTGATAAAAGCCTTTGCATGCGGAAATTGCAAACCCGAGAGCGGATTCAGCGACACCTTCCCCAATTGCTACGGCCGAGTTGGTGATACGAATTTTTCTTTTAATAAACTCGTCGGAAATTATAGGTTTAATGCTTCCCGCTCCATGAATCACCGCTTTTAAATTAGGGCAACAATCTAATATTGGTTTATCGATTTTAGGAGAATCCCAGGAAGTAACAATGATAGTTGCCCCCTTAATAAAATTTAAAACGTAATTAAAATCCGAAAAATCATCTTTGTCATAGACTTTAACTTCTCCGAAAGATCTCATTTTTTGATAATATTTTTCGCCGAAAACTCTCTCTCGGAATTCCTTATTTACCAAAACAACAATTTTTTCCACTTTTTTCTCCTTAAATTAATCTTTATACATTTTGCTGGAATTTGCGGCGTAAGTTTTTTCAAAAGCATATCCGTCAAATCCATCGTTTTCGGTAAGATCTTCTATTTTTACTTTTTTACCATTTAGTTGGTCTCTCGACTTTTTACCACAAATCATTATTAAACAAGAATTTATCAAGGTATCTACATCTTTGATTCTATTTGGTTTACCCATTAGATTTTTATAAATTTCTCTAAGCAAACTAGCATAAATCTTGCTGCTATCAATAGCTATTTGATAACTTCCAGTGGTTGTCATGATAGTTAAATGGAAAGGTCTCCAAGCTCCTATGCAAGTTTGATAGGTTGCTAAAACACCGTTTTCATATTTTATCGAATAGCTCTCAATTTTCTTGCCATCAACAGTTCTACTCTCGCCCAAAAACTGCATTTCAAGAGCCTTAGCTCCAGCAAGTTGAGAAAGAATTTCGGCGATATGAATAGAATAGTTAAATTCATCTACACCACAAGTTCCAAAAATAGATAAGATTTCGCCTCTCTCATTAACCGGTTTTTTCAAAAAAGATTGTATTTCGTCAGCATAACGAGCGGATGATGAACCTATTATTTTAGCTCCATTTTTAACAAGTTCTTTTAGACGAAGCGCGTCTTTTACATTACCAATAATGGGCTTATCAATAAATACAGGTTTCCCTGCTTTAATAAATGGAAGCGCTTGATCTAAATGTTTTTCCCAATTGCATGATTGAATGAAACCAATATCCACTTTATCAACCATCTCTTCGATTTCATTGACTTTACCTTTTAAACCAAAGCGTTTAACAAACCAATTAGCTTCATCATCTCCTCTGAAGCTTTTATTGCATAGATATTCATATTTCATATCCATACAATATTTTTCCATTTCTTCAGCAAAACCTAAGGGATGAGAAACATCCAAACTTACAACACCTATTTTAATCATAGTAAAACTCCTTTATTCCTTATGTCTAATAGGCAAATATAACTTTTAATGCTAATAAATACATTACAAAAGTGCCTTTCAAAGATGAGGAAATTATCACATTATTTTATGCAAATGTAGATAGCAAAAAATATCATTATGTTTGCGAAAAATACTGTACTGGAAAATGCATAATCCATTTAATTAGTAAATAGTTTTTGCAAACAAAATTGTTAAATGCCTGGATTTGTGTTCTAATAATAAGGTTATTTAATCAAATGAAAGAACTAATATCTCTAAGAACATCTGAATACATATTTAATCATAGAATTTATGATGAGGAATCCGATAAATGTTTCGCTAAACATTCCCATACTCTTTATGAGTTAATATATGTTAAAAGCGGCTCGGCAACGTATTCCGTAGAAAACCACTCCTTTAAAGCTGAACCGGAGACTCTAATTCTAATTAAACCCTACACTTATCATTTCTTTACTGTCGATAATAACACCACATTTGAGAAAGTTGGGATTCTATTTGACGCTAATTATTTGAAAGTAGATTTATCATTTCTACCTGCAAAATCTTACTTGGTTTTTAAGTCTAGTAAGATTATTCAAAATACTTTCGAAAAACTGATTCAATACCATTCATTATTTAATAATAGTGTTTTTGTAGAGCTCTTTCTTGGGTGTACAAAAGAAATTATCTATAACTTATCGTTGCAAAATTCAGAAACCGTTACGATGCCTAAAAATACACCTTTAATTAAAAATGCGCTCGATTATATCAACAAAAATCTTTTTACAATTCAAAACATATCAGAAATTAGTGATGCTTTGTTCGTTTCTAAAAACTATTTTTTAGCTTTCTTCAAACAAAATATGAATATTTCTCCTAAAAAATATATTATCGAAAAACGCTTGGTTTACGCTCATGGCATGCTTTTATCTGGCCAAAAGCCAATGGAAATATACGAAAAAATCGGTTTTAAAACCTATTCTTCTTTTTATCGGGCATATTTAACTAAATTTGGGAAAAATCCCTCATCAGCAAGATAAATTTTTGCTTTTTTTAAAAAAGCAAAGCTCATAAGTTCTTAAATCATTTTAAGGAATCAAAAACAAATACTATTTGATAGCAAAAATGCTTTAATCTTTATCGCTAGGAACTTCAAATACTAAGATTGCTTTAGCGGATAACGTAATAGAAAAAGTAACTAATTTCCATCCTTTTTCTAAATATTCATTAGATTTCTTCTCAACTTCTTCCGCCATCTTTTTGGCACAGGGATTATATTTTAAAACAACAGTTTTATACTTCATCATTATCTCCTTGCATGTCCTTATTTTAAATTATCTAGAAGGTAGTAGTGTAAATATTATGTAAAAACCACAAGAGGTACTTCCGTACTCTAGGGGCCCATAATTAGTAACTAAACCCGCAACATCCTGTCGGCAAGATTTGAGCCCCACAACCAATTTAGGTGGTTTAGTTTTAATTAGGAGTGTTTTCTAACGACGTATATCGTATTAGATGTAAAATTCAGTTAAAAAGGCACAGAGATCTATAAAATCTTGTGCAATTTTCCTTGAATTTGGCGGCGCAATGCAGGATTTTCTCAAACCTTTTTGAACCTGATAATATATTTATAAAATGGCAGAAATTTTTCAGCCTATTGTAATAACCAATCGATGAGATTCAGGGATTTGATGCCACCATAAGAATTTATATAATTTCTATCCATCGATAGAACAACTTTCTCATAATTATCGTCGATTATTTGTAGTGGCCTCAATTCGCGAGCACGAGTCTCAGGCGATTGCATGCTTTCTGTCACTTGAATATACAGTTTTCCATTTGGTTTTTCAGCCACAAAATCAGTCTCCAATTCTCCGATTTTACCCACATATACACGATAATCTCTTCGAATCAGCTCTAGAAACACAATATTTTCTAAAATATGCCCTCTATCTGCATCACGATATCCTAATAGCATATTTCGGAATCCTAAATCGACGATATAGTTTTTTTCTAAAGTCTTTAGAAATTGTTTGCCTTTTATATCATAGCGTCGCACAGAAGAAAAAAAGAAGGATTCATGTAGTATACCAAGATACTTATCAATAGTTTTGCTGGCAATGCTTCCACCTTTTCCTTTACCAATATTTCCCTCTTGAGACAAAGTGTTCCCGATACTGTTCGGTGAAGTGATGCTTGCAATATTCGAGCAAAGGAACAATATAAGTTTTTCTAATGTTGATTGATCTGCCTGTGGATTACGGAGCAAAATGTCTTTTAAAACAATCGTTGAATAGATTCCTTCAAGAGCTTGATTGCTTCTTATTTCATTGAATTGATACTCTCTTAAAATAGGCATTCCTCCAAACTGAAGATATTTCTGGAACTTTTCCTCCATACTGACCGGCGCTTCAAAATGGTAAAAGATTAAAAACTCTTTGAAAGATAACGGCAGCATACGTATTTCGACATATCGACCTGATAACAATGTTGAGAATTCACTAGATAATAAATAAGCGTTTGAACCTGTGATATAGATGTCAACATTAAAATCTAAGCGAAAGGACTCAATTGCTTTTTCCCAGTGATTAACTGCCTGCAATTCATCAAACATCAAATATGTCTTTCCTGTTTTAGGAATCTGTTTGGAAATGTAATCATAAAAAGTTCCGTAGTCTACAAGTTCCCGGTAGCGTAATGATTCGAGATTCATATGAATAATATTTTCCTTGGGTACGCCAGTCTTTAAAAGATATTGATGAAACAAATCCAAAAGAGAAGACTTACCGCATCTACGAATACCGGTTATTATTTTCACTAAATCAACGTCTTTGTTTTCGATCAGTTGCTTTAAGTAATTTGGGCGATTTATAAGTTTATCCATAATGAATCTCCAAGTTTTTGAAAACTATAACATAAATCGGGTAAAAAACAAAATTTTTAGAAGCCGAAGTAAAAAACTTTTGATTTCAGTACTCTTTTTGACTTGAAATGCAAAAAATATAGAAGGCGATAGCTCTTCTTTTTTGATTTGATAAATATATGCGGTAGGCCAATCATTCCTTTCAGCAAGTGAAATATAGATAGAAAAACACGGATTCCTCCGTGTTGAATTTTAAATGGCGGAGGAATAGGGATTTGAACCCTAGCTGGGCATAGACCCACTATCGGTTTTCAAGACCGACCCCTTCAGCCACTTGGGTATTCCTCCAAACTGGTGGTCCATGTAGGATTTGAACCTACGACCTAGGCCTTATAAGGACCCCGCTCTAACCTCTGAGCCAATGGACCAGAAACCAGCTTTGCTATTATAGATAAATTAAAGAAACCTAACAACGTTAAAAATTGCTAAACAACTTATTTTTCCGTAAAAACATTCAAAAAAGGGCAAGTTAGAGGCTCCAAATCACCCTAATTATTCTTATTATTTAGATTCTAATAATTCTTCTAACTTATTAACTAATTCTGCCATTCTCTTTGGACAAGAAAGGAAGGTTTCTTCTTTTAGGAAGTCTACACCTGCTTCTTTAACTTCATTAATTGGGAAGTCACTACCACCCATTCTTAATAAAGAAATATATTTTTCAAAAGCGTCCTTTTCCCCAGCTTTAACCTTTTCATAAATCAATAAAGAAGCAGTAAAGCTAGTGGCATATTGATAAACATAGAAAGGAGTATAGAAAAGATGAGGAATATAAGCCCAGACGTATTGTTTTAACTTTTCTTCAGTTATATCAATACCATAATATTCCTTATAAAGATCAACCATGGTTTGGCTTAAAATGGCATGGTTAATAGGCTCACCTTTCTCCGCTAAAAGGGAAATGCGATATTCATATTCGCCAAATAATGTTTGCCGGTAGAAAGTAGCGCAAATTTCATCAATTGCTTTTTGTAAAAGGTGAATTTTATCGTTTTTATCAAGCGATGAACTAGATAATAAATAATCTAATAAATTATGTTCGTTGAAAGTTGAAGCAATTTCCGCCACAAAAATGGTGTAATTTTGTTTAGCAATTGGCTGACTTTCTTCACTATATAAAGTATGGATACTATGTCCAGATTCATGAGCTAAAGTGAAGACATCATCGAGTTGTCCTTCAAAATTAAGGAGAATATATGGGTGAATATTTGCTCCCCCATTAGAATAAGCTCCAGTTCTCTTCCCATCTTTGGGATAAACATCAATATATCCGCTTTCATTAGCTTCTTTGGCTTTATTTTGGAAATCTATTGGGAAGTGCTTAATAGAATCAAAGAAAAGCTCTTGAGCTTCCTTAAAAGAAAAATGTTTATCAGATTTAGCAAGTTCTAAGAAGCGATCATAAGAACGATGCTTGTCTAAATGCAGGTATTTTCTTCTTAATTCATAATATTTTTTAAGAGGCTCGCTTCCATCTTTAGCAGCTTTAATAAGATTTAAGAAAACTTCCTTAGGAATCTTATTTCCTTCAAGATGGCTCTCTAAAATGCTCTTATATCCACGAGCTTTCATCTCCGCTAATTCGCTTTTAAGTACTGTATTATAGATTTCACCATAAATACTCTTATGTTCATCGTAATAGCGATAAAGGGTTTCAAAAATCAATTGTCTATCTTTAGCACTAGGAGCTTCTTTAATTAAATTCGACCAATTACTTTGAGTAACAGTAACTTCTTTGCCATTAGATAAAAGACAAGTTGAGGGCTTAAAATCAGCGACTGAAAGATAACTATATAAGTCCCCACCTTCTCCTAATAAGGGAGAATAATGAGAAAGAAGAAGCTCTTTATCCTTACTTAAAACATGCTTTTGCGCTAAAAAGAGCTTTTCCATTTGGAAGTCATATTCATTAACTTCAGGATATTTCTTAAAGAATTCTTTAATTTTTTCTTGTCCGATAGATAGGATTTCTGGCTCAACAAAGGAAGCTTTAGAGATGTAATCATTAAGAGCTAATTCAACTCTGCCCACTCTCTCATTACCTTTAACATCCTTCTTATCTAAATCGCTAAGCGAACCGGCATACATATATAATCTTTGAAGCATGGCACTGATCTTTTGATCGAGCTTAAAATATTCTAATAAATATTTTTCATCGCTTAATTTGCCTTCTAGCGTAGCTACCTTCTCAGTTAATACTTCTTTAAACTCTTTTAAATCTTTTTCAAAATCTTCTTCGCTTTTATATAAAGGCGATAAATCCCATTTTTCTTGCATAAATACCTTCTTTCTTAGTAAGTATAGACTAACTATTTAATATTAGATAGACCAACTAAATATAAATTATCTATTCAAAATGGCTTAAAAAAGCAAAAAATAACCAATTAACTTTCTAGGATATTTTTTATATTAGTAGGACAATGAAAGTATGAAATTTGATTATAAATTAAACGGCATTGATTTTGTCTCAATTAATGAGGAAACCTTAATTAATATCCATCAAGGAGGAGTTTCTTGCTATTATCCTTGGAAAGATATCCCCGCTCCTAAAAAAATAAAATATGTCATGATGGACTTAGATGGAACTAGCGTTATAAGCGAGGAATTTTGGGTTTATTTAATTGAAAAAACCACCGCCAGAATGCTTAATAAAGAGGACTTTAGACTAAGTAAAGATGATGCCCCTTTTGTTTCTGGTTTTTCTACAGAAGAACACCTTTCATATACAAAAAAGAAATATGGGTATAAAGGAAGTGTCTTAGAAGCTTTAAATCTATATCATCAATTAGCTAATGAAGAATTATCTTTAATTATGGAGGGAAAAGGTAAAAGAGATGCTTTTGCTCCTAGGAAAGGACTAAAAGAATTTCTTTTAGCACTTAAAGAAAAAGAAATCAAAATTGGTCTAGCCACCAGCGGATTAAATTATAAAGCTCTTCCTGAAATAGTCGCCGCTTTTAAAGAATTAAATTTAGGTTCTCCCTTAGATTTTTATGATTCCATAATTACTGGAGGAGAAAGAAAAATTAAAGGAAAAATCGGCACTATTGGTGAATTAGCCGCTAAACCTCATCCTTGGATTTATGAAGAACTTGCCCTTGGTTTAGGAGTAAAAGATAAAAGAGAAGCTATCGTTATAGAAGATTCTTCCGCAGGGGTAATATCCGCAAAAAGTGCCCTCTTCTCGGTTATTGGGTTTAAAGATGGCAATATATATAAAGCTAAATTAGATAAAGACTGCTATAAAATGGTGGATAGTTTCGAAGAAATAATCGCCCTTTTATAATTTATTTTGTATAGGAAGAAATTACAAAATCATTAGGTGAGATCTCTTCTTTAGAAGTAATTCTCACCTCTTTTTCTTCTCCTTTTTCTAAATCAAAATAATTATCGCTATATTCATAAGCAAAATTATTTTTTGTGTTAATCATTACATCGCGAGCAAATTCTCTAGCTTTAATTTTTAAGATAATAGAAGTATCAGTATCTTCTTTAAAAGATACCTCTAAATCACTCTTAAAAGTCTCATTTTGGAAGAAAGAAGGAGAATAAATATCTTTTATTTCTTTTTCTTTATCTAAATATGTAAGAGTTAAATAATCGCCATCTAAATAAGAGAAAGGAACTTCTATAAGGGCTTTTTCTCCCTTTTTAATATAGATCTCTCCTTTAATTTCATTAATTATTTCTCCAGAGAACTTCTTCATAGAAATTCTATAGGTAGTATCGACATTTTTTAATGTATCATTAGCGATAAAAGCAATTAATTTATTATCTTTATTAACTATAAAAGAACCATATAAGGGAATATAACTTCTTCTCATTTGGTAATAGACGCTTTTTGGCTCTAAGAAATAATCAATCGTCGACCAAGTGCCACTAGGCCAAATGTCATCATACATCCAGTTTAGGAAACCACCGCTAAATTTATTTGCCCTAGCAAAATTAACTTCTGCCTTAAAAGCAGAAGAATGAGCTAACATTCCTTTAATAACAAAATCATTAACATCAGTTACTTTATGGCATAAATTTTCCGCATAATATAGCTCCCTATGGGCAAAATCACTCTTATCATTTCCATAAGGATTAGACATTAGTCTTTCTTCCCATAAAGAATTTAAGGGCCATAATTTATCTAAAGGAAATATCTTCTTTAAAGTTTCTAAAGAGGAAGGTCCAAGTAAAGCACATTCACTTGAAAAAGAGGCTATTGGTTGGCTATTTAATTTTTGGTGATATGTAGCAAAGCCTCCATGGAGAATTGCTTCAAAAGAATTTTGATGAGTATCACCGCTTTTTGGATCATTCCCAGAAGTTACATAAGAGAAAGGCGATTGAGCCTTAAATGGGCGAGTATCATCTAAAGGACGAAGGAAGCCAGGAAGTTGATGATAGGTAAAATCATCTCCATAAGAAATACATACTCCATAAGAACCAGTCTTTTCATTTCCCCCGCACCAATAAGCTAAAGAAACGTGGTTTCTAAGGCGTTTAACTTGATAAATAATTTCTTTCTTAATATTAGCGACAAAATGAGCGTTATCTTCTGGTATATCCGCGCAAGCAAGCATAATATCTTGCCAGACTAAAAGACCATTTTCATCGCATAAATCGTAGAAAATGTCTTTTTCGTATATTCCTCCACCCCAAACTCTTAAAAGAGATAAATTTCCTTTTTTAGCTAAAGAGATTAATTGACAATATTTTTCATCTTTAATCACTCCAGTAAAACATTCTGGGGGGACCCAATTTGAGCCACGAACATAAATTATTTCATTGTTTATTTTGAATTTAAAAGAAAGACGGTCTTTCTCTAAAGGCTCTTCTAATAAAGATATTTCTCGATAACCAATCTTGCCTTCTTTCTTATCAATAATCTTATTATCGCGGATTAATTCAACGCGATATTTATATAAGGGATGTTCGCCATAACCATTAGGCCACCATAATTTGGCTTTTTTATTCTCATAAGAGAAAAAGTGTTTACTAGAAAGAACCTCCATTTCACCAATAAAAGAAGGTTCCTTTCCTGGTTCTTTAGAAAGATAGAAGAGCAATTTATCACCTTTTTTCTCTTCCCCTTTCTTTACTAAATTACCATCCGGATCCTGAATAGAAGAAACGCTATAATTTAAAGATAAGAGAAAAGTAGTATTTCCTTTAATATCCGTTTTAATTTGTAAATCGGATATTTGATATTTGCTTCCTAAAGAGAGATAAACATCTTGCCAAATGCCATATCCACAAATTTTAGGCGCCCAATCCCAACCAAAATGACATTGAGCTTTTCTTAAGAAAAGTCGCTCACTATTAAAACATGCCCAATAACGGCTTCCTTCATATTCTTTCATCTTCTTTAAGGTACTTTTCATCTTAACTGAAAGAATATTTTTCCCTACTTTAGCAACATCCTTTATAGAAAAAGAATATTCTAAAAACATGTTTTCACATCGACCTAATAAGTGACCATTAAAGTAGACACTAGCGAATAAATCAATGCCTTTGAAAATGATTTCCATTCGCTCATTTTCTAAATCTTCTTTTGTTAAATAAATTTCTTTTTTATAAACAAAATCAGTATTAGGAATCCATTCAGCTTCCTTATAATTGTCCCCAAAATAAGGGTTTTCAATTTTGTTTGCTTTATAAAAATCAATAGTAATATCGCCCGGTACTTCTGCTTTGATGACTTTAGAACCGTATTCTAAAGTCCATTCTTTGTCTATTTTTCTAAGCATATTATTGGAGTTACCTCAATAAAAAAATCTTAGCAAAGACTAAAAAATCGTTTTAATGCATAGCGCCCATAAAGTTGCTATTTTTAGTCTTTAATGAATAAATTGACAATCTAGGAAATAAATATTTAAGAAGGATTTTCCCCGTAATTATCTACTTTTTATAATTCCCTCTTAAAAGATGGTAATAATAAATAGGCATAGCGCTCCATCCATGACAAAGGGAACCTGCTCCATTAAAAGCTCTAGCGCCTTCTATAGTTTCCCAAACGGAAGTCGCACCTTTTTCTAACATAAGGGAGTAATCTCTTTTTATTTCATTTAGAACATAATCTTTCCATCTATTTTGGTCCGCTAAAAGTAAAGCGTCATATTTAAAACATTTCATGCTTAAGGAAGGCTCGACAAACGTGCCGTTTGTTAGTTTGTCCGCTAAAAGAGAGGGATTAGAGCTAATATTAGCTAAAATTGCTAAAGCATTGCCTAAAACTGTAAAGTCATTTCCTCCTATCGAAAAAGAATAGGCCTCTTCTTTTTCGTTATAGAAGGAAGCAGCAATTCTTTTCCTAGTTTTTTCTAATAGATCACTATATATAAAATCTTTATTTATGGCTTTAGACAAATCTTCAAAACTAGATAAAGCTAATACAAATAAACAATTAATAACTAAGTCAGGTTTATATTCTTCGTTTCTAAATAAATCACCTTCTAAATAAGTAGACCAATCATAGAAATTCCAATGATTTTTGCCTTCAAAATTATAAACTAAACCCTCTTTCATATTGTTTATAAAGACTTTAATAAGAGAGCTTAATTTCGGATATATTTCCTTAATTAGAGAGGTATCACCGGTATGTTTTAAATATTCTTTCGAGGCTAAAAAGAAATATAAAGAAAATGAAGGAATATTTAAATCTATGCCAGAAGGAGCACATATTGAAAGTAGATTATCAGTTCGGCAATCTTTAGAAAGTAACAATAAATTACTTTTAGCGTATTCTTTATTGCCATCCTCAAAAGCAAAATATCCAGATAACATCTGATTTCTAGAATCAAAAGCGTATAAACATTGCTCTCTCCAAGGAGTATCCACATAGTGTTCCATCAAACATAATTTCAAGGTTCGAACACATAATTTATAAATTTTAGCTTCTACAGGATCCGCTAAGGTAATTGGCTTCTCTAAAACGGGATATGTTTGAGGAATTAAACCAAAATATTCTAAATTAATATCTTTTTCTAAATAAATTTCTAGATATCTGCCCCCTAAGCGGAGCATATAATTCGTAAATTCATTCTTTCCAGGTTTCGCAATATATTCAAAGCTAAAATTTCTCTCTTCAATTATTCCCCTAACATGGTTATTAATTAGATCTTCTCCCCAAAAAACAACCATCTTTTGGGAAATGTTAGATGTAAAAGAAAAGGAAGGCAAACCAACAGTTTCTTCTCCTAAATCTAGCAAATAATAATTGCCTTTATTAATTAATATTTTAGCTTCTTTTAATCTATCTCTTTTTAATTTATTTATTGGACGCTTATAAAATTGACATGTTTTATTTGTAGATATCGCAAAATCCCCTGCAAAACCCCTCTTAATCCATTCATCTTCCTTATTAGCGTCATAATAAAAGCTATATCCAAGTTGATTAGTTATCTTTTTGCAATGGTTAGATAAATAAGCTTTACTCTTCCTAGCAAAAATAGATTCATCACTACTAACTAATATCTTTTCATCTTGTATCACTTCAAAAATGAGTCCTGGGGTAGCTAATTTATATCTTTGGGAATCTTCGCCAAAGTGCCAAACCAAAATCGCTAAGGTGTTTTTGCCTTGTTTTATAAAACTACTGATGTCTATTTCGTCATAAATCTTATAGTGCTCAAAGTCTCCATATTGGTTACTTTCAATAGTCTTTCCATTAATAAATAATGTATAGTCACCATCGCAAGAAATATGACATGTAGTTAAGGAAGAATCTGCGTTAAAAGAAGTAAAAAATTCAGCATATTCATCTTTATTATTTTCTTTATTAATCCAGATCCATTTAGAATTTTTAAAAAGTTCCATAATTACCGCTTAATATAATCATTTATTAATATTAAGAATAAGCAATCAAAAGAAGGAAAATAGGTAAGAAAAAATAATTTTGTAGTTTTCTTTAATGAAGTGTTTTTGAATTTATTTCACTACTTTATTTTCCCGACAAGATAAATGATTTTTTCCATAGATAAAGGCTGCTTTAGAGTAAATGCACCATTAATTACTGTGCCTTTCAGTAACCAAACTAAAAATCAATTGCTTATTTTCACCTCACGTAATCGTTTTCCTTGCAACACGTTTTATATAGTGTTTTATGCTGAAACGGTATTTTAAGCTAGTTTTAACTGCTTTTTACAGTTCAACATAAAATCTCTCAGCGTTATATTTGATATCGGGATTATTAGAAAATTCATCTCCGGGTGGCAACAATTGTTCTTGAGCATTTTTTCCTTTTAATACATCAATCAAAGGAATCATATAATCACCCTGCAATATTAGCTTTTTATTACCGAAATTGAATACAATGGCTTTTAAAACGCAGACGCTATCTTTCTTGCCATCCCATTCAACAATCATACCATCTTCCACTAATGTTATTGAGGTTATAATTTCTTCACATTCTACATCAATTTGATTTGTGTTTTGTAATGCTGATACTGCATTATCTTCTGAAATTGTTTTAATGAAGAATTTAGGATGATCATCGTTATTGTTTCCAAATAATGGATAAGGTCCATAGTCATAACCTATTAAAATAATTGTGTCGTCTAAAAAGAATTCGACCCTGCTGTAAACAGTATCTCCACCGAATTTATCCAAAGAATCATGTCTATATTTAATTAGCTTCTTTCCAATTAAGCTTTTAAGCAAGTTCTTTTCTTCTTTTTTTAAGCAAAAATTAAGCATAATAAGATTATCCTCTATTTATTGATCCTAGCAAAATTGGATTTCTCCATTCAGCTACCATTTCTTATTTGCTTCTCAAAGCTATATTTAAACTACTGTACTTTTATTCAAACTAGTAATTTTTCTATATGAAACAATGGTGCCATCTTTTAATCTTGAAATTACATCGCCTTTAATCGTCTTTAAAATCAAGATTTCCACGTAAGACTATTTTGTTAATGTAATGCTTTGCTATTTGATGATATAAACAACTCCTTTCCTGAATTATACGAATTAATTATTCTCTCTAGTTCGGACACCCATTTATCCAACTCGACAATCAAGTCTTCTTTATAGCAATTTAATTCAATGTCACTCTTAATTTTTGCAAAAGCTCTTGCTGTATTTGCTCTTTTAATTATTGGGCTGTTAAAAGATTCAACAAACGATCTTAATTCGTTTAATTCCTCCGTACATTTTTCATATTGTTCTTTACCTTCAAATGCACTCGCAGACCACTCCCATTTATCACCAATATGAAAACCAGGATGCAAATATGGTTTTAGTTTGCTTCTAATTTGTATTTCAAAAACAACGTACGTCAAACATTCATTCTTAAGAATATTAAAATAGATTAGCATTGAATCGTAGAATCCATGATAAGTGGTAAAATTATGTTCAACTCCCCTGTAGCTTTCCATTAATTTATTAAAGAATGTTTCCCAATTAATCGAATTCCATTCTTTTGCAGGTTTTCCGCTTACCGTTTTATAACATCCATAGATACTTTTTATATGATTAATGTAGTCATTTAAAACATCAGAATTTGTTGTGTTCAAATATTTGATAAAGAAAGAATAAATCTCTTCAATTCCAAAAGGAGTCCAATTAGCTTTTGTTACTCTCTTTATTTCGCATTCTTCTATTGAATGAGTTTTATAAAAAATTTTATATACGCATTCTTCTGGATGTTTTGAACCATAGTTCCATTTTTTAATGGCGTCATTATAGGTCTCTAATTGGTTGTGTTCTTCAGAATCAGTCTTATCTTCAATGACAATTGTCCTGTGGTCATCAAATTTATCACTCCATAAATCAACAGAAACATCTATACAATTAACTTGAGAATATGCTCTCAAATTTTTAATATCTTTGTATTTTAAATCAAATGGCTTTCTACCATTGGATTGCCCCTTAGAAAAATAATTAATGAACTCAACTACAATTGGTCCAATTTGCTCATCTTCATAGTTTTCAAAAAACCATCTCAAAAAGGCATCTTGACTCAATTCTTTTGTAGCGTAATCAAATAGATTTTTTCTCATACTTTTTTCACAATTCTTCCTCTTTTTTTATTGGCTTATTTATTAAAAAGCAAAGAGGGAATAATAAACTCGGAAACGTTCTATATATCTCCGTTATCACTACTATCAATAGCCGCTAATGCCAGCCCAAGGCAAAAACTTAAATAATTATTTTTTAGAATTAAAAACTGATAAAACCCTTTGTAGTATTTAGCAACCGCAAAAAGGTTGCTTTTATAGTAGATTTGAACATCACGGGTTGTATTACCATAGTAGAAAGTTTCCCAATTATTTAATGTGTGGTGGTAAGGTTGCGGTTCTATCAACCAACTAAATTTTAAACTAGAACACTCTCGCAAAGTTCCGAAGTTTTCGCCATTTATCCGAATTATTCTTTCAGATGTTCTTTCTTCTGGCTCCAATATTGTACCAAAAACTGTCCTGTGAATTTGTTCCTTTCCTACAGCTTCAATTTTTATAGTGTTATTATCAAACAAAACTCCAGATATTACTCTTCGCCATCCCTTTTCTTCAATCAACAAAGTATTAACGTCATCTGTTTTTTCGTCAAAAATATAAATGAATCCGTTTATGTCAATTTTAAAAGAAATTTCAGTTAGATGAAGGTCACTAATATCGATGTTTGCATTACATTTAATACTTGACATACCTAATTGCAGGTTATCGACGTCAAATCACATTTAACATATTTGTTGTTATAAACAGATTCAACTTTACAAGTCACAGCAACATTTGTTCCTTTTCCCTTGCCTAATATATCCTTAATTTTTCTATCAGCTTGACTCAAAGCTTCAAAATAAAATATCGCATTATGTCGATTAGATGAGATGTAGTTACCACCAGATATGTAATAATTAAAAATCGTAGAGTAGCCCATATAGTTAGTTGCATAATAAATAAAACCATCAAATGAAATGGTACGATTTGAATAATAATTTACAAACTTTTGAACTTGGGAAGCTGTAGGATCATTAGAACACATCCAATCAATTGATGGATGCCAGTAAGTAGTTTTTTGAGGAACTATAACCGCACCACACTGACCACAATGCTTTCCTTCAGTTTTGCCGTTTGTTGTCTCAGAAGCTGGGACAGCCACATCTATAATGATATTTGTATGATTTGAAGAATCGATCGGAGTTTGGTGTTGTTCAACCACAATCGTTTGACAATCATCACAATATAAACCATCACTTATACCCGTAGAAACGCAAGTAGCGGCTATGCCGGCAATTGTGTGAGTATGTATATGATTTGAAGAATCGATCGGAATAATTTCTGAGACAGATAAAGTAGTCTTGCAGTCATTGCAACGTATACCTTCGGTTCTTCCCGGAGAAACGCAAGTCGCCTCAATAGCTTCAGTCACATCAAGGTGCTTATGATTGTTTGTGTTCAATTCTGTAGATTGTGAGACAGATAATATTTCCCCGCATATTTCACAATGTGACCCTTCAGTGCGTCCTTTCACAACACACGTAGCTTCACATTCTTCAACATCAATTACTTTTTGATGTCCTTTAGCAGGTATTTCGACATGACCTGTTACTATTTTACCGCAAACAGTGCAACATGTTCCTGGTGTCCAACCTGGGTCTGTACAAGTCGGTTCTACAGCAGGCATTTCTTTACATGTATGTTCTAGTCCGTTAGTGCAGTAATCGCCTGCAATAGTATGATAGGAAATTTGAATATTAGAATAAATGTCAAAAAAAGAATATTCATAGAAACTTATAGCATCGTTAACAGTAAAACGATCTGTATCATTGTAGTTATAGCTAGAGATACTGTCACAATCTTTCATCGGATTATATGTAATATTTTTAAAACCTACATTTTTAATCATTTCTCCAGTAGTTAATTTGTCTATTCCACTGAGTTCATTAGCAAAATACATAATAGGTAATTGACCATCTACCACTTCTGTAATCATTTGTGAGTTTGGTTTTTTAGAATGAACATCAATAAAAACAACCGATTTAATATCAAAATAATTATCTGCATAAAATTTAGTTACGCCATTAATTCTTACTGAATCAACATCATCCTCTGATGCTAAAAGTCCAATAATAATGTCACCTTCAAAATTGATTTTAAAATTCTTAAAGCCAACTTGTTTGAACTTTTTTATAATGCTTTCATAATCCTTATTTTCGCATTCATCAGAATCGATTTGAACTTGAATTTGTCCTGCATCATTATATATAGGTTCAATTTTAGATCCCTCAAAAATATCACAGCCACACAAACAATAACAAGAACAGGCTAGAAATAATGTCAACAATGCAAGGTTAGAACGTTTCATTTCGAAAACCTCCTATTACTTAATAGGAATATCAGGTGGAAATAATAAAGCAATTTCGCTAAAAGAATGTGCCTTCTCCCATGTCGGAGTCCCCTGCTTCCACAAAAGTGTATCCTTTTTAATTTGAGCATTCGTAATCATATTAATTATTGTAGCTTTATCGAATGGTCCGGTTGGATTGCCATCTACAGCCACAAAATAATTTTCATATGAAACTGAAGGAGGAATTATATTTTTTCCACTCTCAATTGAAGAATTAAGTGTTTCGGCAATGTTCTTTCCTACAGTAGAACCAATAGCCATTCCAGCGACAAGCGTCATCGGGTTAAAACCTGCTCCATCTTGGCCTAAATTTACATTTCCAGCACCATTTTCACCCATTTTGCCAAGAGCCTCAGCACCAGCAACTCCAACTACACCACGAACCTCAGTTTGATAGGCACCAATGTTAGTTGTTTTAGTACCCATGTGTTGAGCATATTGTTCTTCTTCCCTTTTTATTCTAAGTCTTTCTTCGTAGTCTTTAACGTTTGCTTCAATTTCCCTCGAAGTAACATCCTTAGTTATTTTTTTAAGCTCTAAGTAACCATCACTTCCTTTATCAAGATCAAGCCCACTTATATCTAAACTATTAACCTTAATACCGAATACATCTAATAGTTTATCTTTTAAAGACAACTCTGCAGTTTCGTTAATTAACCCAATTTTTGTTTCAATTTGAATTAATGGGATATTGTTTTCTGCTGGAGCATTTGTTACACAATCTTTAATAATTTGACTAATCGAATCTGTAATCTGTGTTTTTAATGTATCTATATCAAAATTGATTAATTGATGGCATTTTATAAATTGTTTGTAGTCTTCAATTTGAAAAGTTAACGTTCCTCTTACTGCAATAGGAGCTGCAAAATCAGGAAATCTAGGATCAATAACATCAAAATAAGGGATGCCAAACTTAATCTGGATTACCTTTGCCAAATTAATGAAGAAAACTTCAGCTTGGAAAGGAGTGTCGCCTTCGTACCATAAACCAATTATTGAGGATAATATAGGAAAGTTCTTTGTCTTTATTGTTTCATCATAGGGACCAACAATGAAATCCTGCATCGTTCCATTTTTTTGCTTATAAACAAAGACAGCAACTTCGCCTTCTTTAACTCTTAAAATAGATGTGGTTCTAATAGCAGTCTCTCTTTTTAAAGTTCCTGTTTCCGCTCCAGTTGGATGCCATTTCCAAACAAGATAATTCGTTTCATCACATCTAATTATGTCTGCAAAACCGCCTGTTTTTTTCTTTATGAACTTGCCCATACAATTTTCTCCTTATTTGAACATATCTTTAAATGATTTGCTGAATTCATTTTTAACTTTTTTAAATTCTTCCTTGTAAGACATAAAAATATTCGAAGAATTTTCGTTGTTTGTTTCGTTGTCAAATTCTTCATCATTATCAGATGCATATTTAACCGTCGATTTTGGTTCTATTTTTCCATTCTTAACAACATTCTTGGAATTTCCTTTAGAATTACGAATATTATCATTCTTTTTGTTTTCATCATCATTTTGACTAACCAAACATACACAAACAGTTGGAATTGCAACATAAATTAAAAGACCAAGCATGATAAAAACAAAATAAGGACTATCGTGGCCGTAATGATTTACTCCAATAACTCCAACTATGGTAAAAGCAGTGGCAACAACGCCTAAAATTATACCAGTAATAATTGAAATCCTAATTAAACGGTGTTTTTTTGCATCTGCTCTTTTCTTCTTCTGCATTGCATCGTCATATAGTTTAGCAAGATATTTATATTCGTCAGAATTTCCAAAAGATAATTTAGCTTTTATTAGACTTTGATCGAGTTTCGAACACCATGCTTCAGAACAAACATTATCATCATCAACTTGTGATACGGCTAATGTAAAAAACTCAAGAATGTCTTCTTTCGTATTTGGAACATAGAAATTTGATATTAATTCTTTTTTCTTATCATCAGTTTGAGCTTTTTCTAGTTTCTCAACTAACATTTCAACTCTATTAGTGCCACCTTTTGTTCCTCTTAATTCAAAGCCACAGCTTGGACACTTAGTAACAAATGCATCTAATATTTCCCCACAATTAGGACATTTGTGAATTTCACCATCAAAAACGACTTTTCTTTTTTTACCATGTTCTTCTTCCTCGATCTTAATATCTGATGAAAGATTTTCACCACAAAAACAGCAAAAACTAGAATCATCGGGTATTTGTTTTCCACATTTTCGACAATACATATCGTTCCCCTATTTATCATTATTAACAACATTACAAATATCTGACAAATCACATTCAAGATATTCGCAAATTCTTAGCAAAACAGATAATGCAACTTCTTCGTTTTTTCGCAATTTCGTCATGGTTCCGGTTGCTATTTTTAAATCAGTTCTTAATTTAACCGGAGATATTTCCCTATCAATTAGAAGCATCCACATTCTTTTGTAAGATATACAATAATGTTTCATCCTTTCTATTCTAAATAAAGAAAAAACAAGAAGCAACAATTTTTCGCATTAAAGTAATAACTTATTAGTGCCTTTTCGCAAGATATTGAGAGTTATTTATTTTTTATAAAAAATTAAACTAAGCAGTATAACGTAAAAAATATACTTCCAAATCAACGTTTAAACGTAAATTTCAAAATAGCAATTTTTGAATGTTCCTTAAGATGAAATAAAAAACGACACAGTTCAGTAGAAGTACTATGCCGCAGTTTTCATTTGGTGGCTGAGGGGGGACTCGAACCCTCGACATACCGGGTATGAGCCGGTTGCTCTAACCAACTGGGCTACTCAGCCATCGCTCTAGAAGAATAGACGTTTATTCCCTCTCTTGCAAGCGAAACTTTCCTATACCTCTAAAGTTTTGGTATTTATTAAGTAAATAAATAATAAAATTTATTCTAGTTAGATAAATATATTGGTTAACTTGAAACAAAATCATCTAACAAAACAATAACAACTAAATAAAATAATTAGTAATTATGAGCGATAGAAAAACAAGAATTCAAAATTTTCAAGATAATGCTTTTGGTATTTTCATTCATTTTGGTCTTTATAGTATTTTAGCTAAAGGAGAATGGGCTTCTAAATGGGGAAAGATTAATAAATATGAATATGAAAATTTAATTAATTCCTTTGGTAAAGATGGTTTCAATATAAATGAAACTCTTCTAGCCATTAAAGAAGCTGGAGCTAGATATATAACTATTACTACCAGGCATCATGATGGCTTCTCCTTATATGACACCAAAGGTTTAAGTAACTTTGATGTTATGCACTCTGCTTATCAAAAAGATTTCTTAAAAGAAGTTGTAATAGAGGCCAGAAAAATAGGCTTAATCCCCTTCTTTTATCACACGCTAATTGATTGGCATGTTCCAATGGAATTAAATGGGGATTATTCTTCTTATTTTGCTTATTTAGAAAAAAGTATCGAAATACTCTGCACTAATTATGGACCAATAGGCGGATTTTGGTTTGATGGAAGTTGGGATTTTAAGGAAGGTGTCTTTAATCCAGAAAGAATTTATAAAATAATTCGTCAGTATCAAAAAGACGCTTTAATCATTAATAACACTGGACTAGAGGCTTTAGGGGATAAAGGAAAAGACGATGTCGATGTAGTTACTTTTGAAAGAGGAAAAAGTTTCTTATTAGATAATAAAGATAAGCTATATGGCAGTGAAAAATGCCAGATTCTTGCTTCGCACTGGGGATATTGCGAACAAGATATTAATTTCAAAAGCGTAGCCACTACTCTAAAAGACATTTTAGAAACAAGAGCGAATAACGCTAATTATTTATTGAATGTCGGTCCAAAAGGTGATTTTTCTCTTAGAGAAGAAGATTTGGCTTTCTTAAAAGCCTTAACTACTTGGAACGAATATAATCCAAACATAATTTATGCCTCTTTTAAAAATGATGCACCACAACTTTCAAGCAACAAAGCTTATTTCCTTTCCATAGAAGGACGTGATTATCTAGTTATTGAAAATGTCCCGATGGAAGGAGACCCCCATGTCGTTAGAAATGAGATAACTTCTAAAATAAGAGTGTCCAACTTAAAAAGAATGCCAAAACAATTATCTATCTTAGACAATTCCGTTAATATTTCGTTTTCCAAAATTAACGACAAAGAAATTGAATTTTCTATTCCACCATTTCCTTATGGTACCGACCTTATTTGTCGAGTAATTGAATTTATTTATTAAATAATTATTAGAAACAAAATCTTAAAACTTTGATTAAATTAACCAAGTTCGAATCCATTCGATATTTTGTATACAACGTTGAGAAATATTTTGTAAAACGGTCTACCGCACCAACAAAAAATCCCTCATTTAATCTTACATTGTGTGTAAATTAGAGGGATATTCTCTTAAAATTGGTGGAGCGTAAGAGGATCGAACTCTCGACCTCATGCTTGCAAAGCACGTGCTCTCCCAGCTGAGCTAACGCCCCAGATGCTTTTTTAAGCGGCTTATTATTAAACAAAAATGAATTAGTTGCAACACTTTAAGGCTTATTCCTACTTTAGATAAGCTTAATCAACTGACTTTAAAGAGGAAACCATATCAATCTTTTTGATTTTTGGTAATAAAGCTAAAGATACGATAATAGCGAAGGCAATGATGATACAGACTGAATAAATATATGATGTCCAGGAAATATCACCTAAAGATCCAAAATCTAAATATAGAACTACAACTTCCATTAAGCCTAAACCTAATGGTAAACCAAAGATTATTCCCAAAATAACCATAACCCCTATTTCGCGATATAAATAGAAAACAGTCTCCCCTTCTCTATAACCTAATACTTCTAAAGTAGCGATTTCTCTACTTCTTTCAGTAATAGACATATTAGTTAAATTATATAGAACTAAAGCGGCCAATATGATAGCAAAAATAATTAAGAATTTAGCGACTGGTGAGATAGAAGAGGCAACTGCACTTCTTGCTCCAGATGACATAGCGTTAGTTATATCAAGCAGAGCAAAACCAATAAAAACAATAGCTAAAGAACCAGCGACCGATATAGCGGTCATCATCATCCTTTTCTTATAACGAGCTAAATTTCTAATAGAGCTCTTATAACGGAAAGGAATTTTATTCCATAAAGGTAAATGCTCGATTTTCATCGAAACTCCTTCCCCAGGACTTTTTGGCAATAATAAAGTATAAGGGAGAGGTCTTAAAGCATTTCTAAGCTTAGAAATAGTCATAAAGAGAATGGCAAAAACCATCACTAAAGCACTGATTAAAGTTAATTTGTAATCTAAGAAAGATGAAGGAGCATTCTTTAATAAGAAAGGATAATCGTAAGCCTCATAAATAATAGGGTAAACAACATAGTGCCCGACTAATAAGCCAATAGTAATACCTAAAATTGTAGAAAAAAGAGCTAAAAATAAATATTCACCAAAGATTTCTCTTTTGTGATACCCAAGGGAAGAAAGGCAAGCAATTTCGCTTCTTTCTTCTTCGATAGTTCTAGTTAAAGAAAGCGAAACAACTAAACCAGAAACTAAAAGAAAGAAAACAGGAATTAACAAACAAATAGTATTCATTTTATCGCAAGAAGTATTCAATAAAACGAAAGAATAATTCTCTTCTAAGGAGAGCACTACATTATCTTTAGATAACTTTTTGCTTAACACTTTTTTTCGAGATGCTATCTCATTTTTATAGTCTTCTCCATAGCGAAAGGAGGTTTCTAAATCTAAATATTTTAAATGCGCTTCATTCGTCATAGAGGAAAAGGAATAAGAAAGATTATTTAACGCATTCTTTATTTCTTCTTCAAAGGGCTTTAATAAAGCGGAAGGATTCTCCTCATAATAAGACAATAAGGAACTTCTTAAAACTTTATCAATGGAGGTAGTTTTTGGGTAATTGTTGAAAAAATAAATAATATTATCTAATTCTTCTTGATCTACTAAATCAGGTTC
>SAMEA104315429__coassemble_292_pt1 | contig 63315 bp, 95 predicted proteins | sample SAMEA104315429__metabat2_high_PE_037 | metagenome-assembled genome bin SAMEA104315429 (sample SAMEA104315429) | gut metagenome | biome: Monkey gut; feature: monkey-associated habitat; material: faeces | place: China | collected 2013 | reverse complement strand
CTTCAGCGAGATGATCGATCAGATTTCCGTGCTTACTGTATCCAGTTGATCAGCAAGCAGAGTTTTTCTTTTAGAAAAACCTTATATTATGCTAGATAAGCGCGATGTGGAACAAACTACGAATTCTTCCCCACACAGAAGAGATTTGTTATCGTACGCCCTGATTTTAAGCGACCAGCGCTTTCCGTGCAATGTCTGATCGGCAACTTCATCGTCCAAAAGTTCTTGTCATGGAGATATATAGTAGTATAATATAAGGGAAAAAGGAGGAAAGGTTATGAAATATTCATACATACTAACTAGTCGTAATGGCGTAAAGCAGTTCAACATTCAAGACTACCACTTTACTGAAGAAGAAATGCTAAGGGCGTGTGAGAAAAGCGATAGCGAAGAATTCAACACTGTCGTCAAAGTAAAATTCCATAAAAGCATACCCAATGGCTATCATCTTTGTGGTTGTGGAAATCTAGTTAAAGGCAATAAAGATGAGCTTTGCCAAGAATGTAGAGAAATTTATGGGCACAAATACGAAAGCGAACTTTAATCAATAAGCAACTCGAAAGGGTTGCTTTTTTTCGTCAGCCTCTCTCCGTGCATATCAGTCCAGAACAGATCAGAGTTAAAAAATAAAAAAAGTTTAAAAAAGTATTTGACACCATAAATCTAATGTGTATAATAATAGTTGTAAGGAAGGAAAGGCTTACACTTAATGAGTGAACTTCTCTCCTTGCTACTTCCTATTTCACCATAATAGGTTTTTCTCCTAAGACGTAAGGCGAACGTAACACCCAGTTGGATAGGGCTAAACTCCTAGTGAAGGCAACTCTCACTACAATTAGAAGTTGAATAGAAACTCAACGGTTTTAGGGAAGGTGATTGCAACACCTTCTTTTTTTGTCGTTTGATCAGCCAGCATCATACCGTGCAGTTTCAAACTAAAACAAATTAAAAAAATCTATCAAAAAGTGTTGCACCAGAAGTATATGGTGGTATAATATTGGTAGTTAGGAAAAAGGAGAAAATTATGAAATACTATTCAGTTATGCCTAGCCATTGGGATTACGCTTACGAGAAGGAAGTCGAAGAACTTAACGAACAAGGTTGCCATACCCCTTGTGAAGTTAAAGGCTTGGTAAGGCAGTGTGGAAGTTTATATCCATATATTGCCACTAAGAAGAGTGCTATCGAATTTGTTCAAAATCTTAAAACTCAATTCCCTTACGTTTGTTTCGACTTAATGGTTGGGAAAACTTGGGGCGAAATGGAATTGGTTCAAAGTTTCTAAAAATCCTAAAAAAATAAAAGAAGGCAGACAAGCCTTCTTTTTTATTGCTGCAGCTGCAACGTAACGCACGGGGCTACTTAGCTAACTTTTCCCTGATCAACTCTTTTATGAATTGTGATTTGTTAGGAACTGAACTCAACATATCTAAAATGTCCTTATCTTTATTGGTTCTCAACTTAAAGGAAATGTTGGTGTAAGTTTCTTTTTGATAACGTTTGATATATTCTTTCTTCTTAGCTTTGTATTCTTCAGAAGCCATGATTAATCTCCTTTCGAGAATATACTACCACCGCTATTACTACCGTGCAAGCAAAAAGTCATGCAGTGCTCCGGTGAAACCGTGATAGATTAGTCCTGAAAAAACTTTTTAAAAGATTTTATCAATTTCGCTTGCACTTTGAATATATAGTAGTAGAATATAGTCAGAAAAAGGAGGAAGTTCAAATGGCAGAAACTTCTGTAAAAAACTGGATTACTCGTTTCCAAAATAATGAGTTCGAAGAGAAAGACTACAAAACACAATGCGAAGCTGGTTGGTATGATTGGTTTTGCAAAACTGAATCTTTAAGGAACAAAACTTATAAAATGGGAAAAATCGTTTCTAAAGTTAAGAATGGTGGAAAGGTTGACTTGGATAATTGGTATGTTTGGTTTAAAAACAATTGTCCTGTTGGTGGGCCGTTATATGATGATTTTCGTTTTGCTAGATTAACTGATGGACTTGTAATGTTTACAATTCAAATTGATTGTTGTTGGCATAAACATAAATATACTGTCTTTGGTAGAAAACCAATCGCTAATCAAGAACTTGAAAATCATTTCGATGAACCTTTATTCGAATGCGATAACTCTAAAGTTTTAGTTGAATGGCTTAATACGCCTTGGGAGGAATAGTTATGAAGAAAAAGATTAAACTTTGTCCCCATTGTCATAAAAAATTAACTAAAAGTAGAATTAAAGGATATGATTGGGAATGCAAAGATTGTGATGAAGATTTCTACGACTTCGAAACTGAAGAGTCGCACTAAAACAGTTTGCTCATAATAGTTGGGAGAAATAGTTATGAAAAAGAAAACATATATTGTTAAGGTAATTCATGAGTTCGAAGTGGAAGCTAAAAACGAAGAGGAAGCAATCGATATCGTAAGTTGCAAAAATGGATACGGAGAAGCTAGGGACTGCTATTTCAACACAGAAGAGGAATAAACACAACGGTTGGGAATAATCCTAACCGTTTTTCTTCTGCAGCCTCTTCCGTGCAAGTCTGATCAGCGACACTGGATTGTAATAAAAATAAAATAAGTAAAAAAAATTATTTGACTTTGTATTGTAGTATGCTACACTTATGAAGACCGAAAAAATAAAGGAAAGGCGGCAAATATATATGGAAAACACTATCAAATATCATATCGAAGTCGTATACGAAGATGGATGTAGCGAGATCTGTTTGCTTGAAACTAGACAATTCGACACCGAAGAAGAAGCTCTTGATTGGTATCATACTAGTTTCGTCACTGCAAATACTTGGGAGTGTTCTATTCGTTTGGTCGGAACTAAATACGACAAAAATGGTTTTAAAATTGAAGCTTCTTGCGAAGAACTTAGAGGTATATAGGAGGTTGCATAAAATGACTGTTAAGGAACTGAAAAAGAAATTGAAAGGACAGTTTACTGATATTCGCCCTATAAACATCTATCACCCTAAAGCAGCGCCTTTTACTCAATTAGGGGAAGATTTAAAGGGTTTGTCTGGTAAAGCGTTCAATAATGTATTTGATAAGAAAGAGGTTGTTAAATGGGAGCTAGATGAATGGCAAGACGCCCTTTCATGGACGGCTGAAGAATTGTTCAATGGTGGCGTAGGACATTTAAAAAAACACGTTACTTAATGATTTGGTTTAAAGGAGGAAATTAAAATGAAACAAACTGAATTATTTGAAGATAAGGAAAATGTAAAGCCCATCAAAGAACATGTCTTGCGTGAGTTTTTAAGACTTGGTGATTTACTTAATAAAGTAACAGACAGTAAAGACCATATTGCTACATCTACAAAAACACTTGAATGCTTTAATGTATGGCATGATCCTAACACAAAGGAGGCGCAGTAATGTTAAAAATTGAGTTTGAGTATCGTGATGGTTATTCACGCGGCGAATGGAGAAAGCAGGCTTGTCAAGTAAGCAGCGTGCAAGAATGTATTGAAATTTATGGCTTGAATGAATGCGAATATCGCATAGTAAGCATTGAAGAGGTGTGATAAATGGAAGGAGAAGAATTAGCTCGATTTAAAAAAATTCTAAAGGAAAGTGACGCGGATGCATTTTGGAATTTTATGGATGAAGTAATCCGTGCACGTAGAGGTGAACATATGAAAGAAAAAACTATCGCAGTCAACTTAACTAAGAACGAATTGGAATATCTTAGAACACAACTGAAGTTAGTCCAAGACAGTAGGTTAGCTGATGAAATTTACTACAAAGTAACAGAAGCACAATTCAATTATTCCAGGAAGTATAACGAAAGTGCCAGAGATGGCTGGTGGAGATAGCTCCCGTGCAAAGTGCGATCAGCGCCCTCCCGTGCTAACTGGAAGCATCTGCAGTAATTAAAACAAATTGTAAAGATTTAAAAAAAACTATAAAAAAATGTTTGTTTCTTTTAAAAACTATGCTATATTATAGGAGCGATAGGAAATCGCCAATCTATAAAGGAGAAAGAAATATGAAGATTGTTGTTATTGAAGCTGGTAAAAAAGCTAAAGTTACTGAAACTGAAAATGAGAAAGTTTCTGTTAAACAAATTAGAGAATTAGTAGGGGCTTTTACAGTATGCTATTCAAGAAGAAAGATCGGCGGTAAGTATTATGACTTATGGCATGACGAAGAAGCTGAATTAGGCGAATACCAAAAAATTGTTAGTGGAGTTTTAAATGGTGCTTCAAATGAAGTTATTGTAGGTAATATGGTTATTCTTAAACGTTTCGAAACTGCACTAAACGATGAGGACGTGGAAGAAATATTTAAACCTAATCATTTAATTGATAATGATAGCATTATGGCTTTTGCAGGTAAGGATCCAAGAGATGATTACTATCTTGGTGAAACGACAATTATTAAAGCACATAGCCAATGGCTAGTTTATGAGGGAATGTAATATGAAGAAAGATTATGAATCGTTACTAAGGCTTGTTAAAAAGGGTATGAAAGGCTTTCAAATTAGTGTTGATGGAGATTATACCAACATTTACTACAAGGGAAGTTTTGTCGATTTAGAAAGAACTGAAAACATTAAAGAACTGAAATGGCTAATTAAGCTAATTCAGTTTGTGGAAAGAGAGGGAAAATAATGTATTGCACTATCGAATTAAAATACACACACACTGACGAATTTGAACGCAAATATGCTTATGTCTATGATGTTGAAATCACAATGAGGGACGTTATTGATTACTACGATGGCATGCCTGATTACGTTAAAAATGGCAGTCAAGAAGTTAAAGATGCTTTCTATGATGGATGTGAGTTGTTCTGGGACAATTACAATATGGACTATTTATTAAAAGATGAAGAGTTCATAAAGTTCATGACCGATAGATATCATGACGAAGCAGAAGAGAACTGGAGTGATAACGTAATTGATGAGGAGTAAGAAAGGAGAAAAAATATATGGTGTTTATCGTGTTGTTTTTAATTTTTGGAGTTGGGTTGTATTTAATTATAGCCGGAAGCGTTCTTCCATTTGTCTTGCCAGCGTTCCCAATTGGGATAACTATTGCCAATATAGCTTTCGGTGTTATGTTAATTTTATATTCAATAGCCTTGATAACAGTTGCAATAGCAGATAATGAATAAAAAAGGAGAAATAAGAAGATGAAGGAATTGACATTAAGAGAGGCTATAGAAGCCTTGAAGGCAGGGAAGAAAATAAGGTTAAATCAAAAAAATTCGACTCCATTCTGCCTAAACGAAGAAGGTCTATTCAAGTTCGATGGTTTTGAAATTGAAGAAGGTATCTTGATTAAACTTGGTTATATTGATTCTTTGTGCAACTGCATTTCCGATTTTGAAAACATAATGAATAGAAAAGGTTTCATTCTTGTAGAAGAACCGATTTTGGACGATAAGGAGAAGAATTACCTAGGAAACATAATCAAGCCATTCAAAGAGAAATACACTGCGATGACAATAACAAAAATCGCAACCAAGTTTCACACCGCATACATTTGCATTGCCTTAATAGAGAAGGGCAAGAAAGATGCATGCCACGAAGAGATAGCACTACCATATTTTGACAGAGACAAGATGTATAAGGGAATGGAACTTGATAAAGAATATACTCTCAAGGAGCTAGACTTATGACGAAAGAAGATAAGGAATGTCTAAGTAAGATTATTAAGCCGTGCAGAGACGAAATTCGTTGGATTAAGAAAGTTAAAAATCTTTACAAGCCCAATGACAATAAAGAATATATCTTGATTTATTATGTCGATAAGACTCAACCTAAAAACACATTAGTCACCGTCATTGATTATTTTGTGGAAGGTTCAATGTTTGTAGGAATGGAACTTGACAAGTATTACACACTCGAGGAACTAGGATTATGAGCAAGAAGAGAATATTAAGCCTAGCTCCAGGACAAGAAGAACTTTGGGCTATGGCTGGAAAACAAGGCTATGTTTGGATAAGAACTAAAAATGGGTTTATTACAACTGATGAATTAGATTCTTATAGCAGAATCAAAACCGAAATCTATCAAGTATGGCTCTCCCAAAAAGATTACGGTAAGACGTGGGCATTAACAAAAGATGAATTGACAACTAATAAGGAGAAATAAAATGAAAGAAAAGTTTATTATGAAAGTTTTGGAAAAGTTGACACCAACAATTAGTTGGAGCCTCTGCGATCACCGTGCTAATCAGAAAGCACTGGACAATCTGGATACTCTGGAAAAGATGACAGACTATTTGCTTTAGTAAACTGTCCCAAGATTCTACTATTGCTAGAGGACATGATGACAGTGATCATTTTGATATAGTCTACAAAAAGAGAAAAATTCTTGAACATTTAAGAGATAAGTATTTTAGGGGGTAAGAGAAAAATGACTAAAAAATACATCCAGTTGAAAAATAGGGGAATACACGTAGTTACAGATGTTCCTTTTAGCGAAGAAGATGAGGAAATGAGAATGATTGCTCTTGGTCTAAATATGCAAGGCATATTAAATGAACTCCACGCTGATAAGGAAGATATAGAAAAAGTAGCTGATACTATTGAAGAATTGTTGGATATAGTTGTTGTTGTTCATAAGCAAACAAAATCCGTTGAATTCATACTTGACGAAGATTTTAACGATGACGATTTAAAGATAATAGCGAAAAGAAAAGAGTTTATTGTTTATGGCGCTGTTTCGTCTGATTATGGCTTAATTTACGTGGCGAAAATGAATGAGAAAGGTGAGTTTGAATTATTGTAATTCAGGAGGAAATAGAAAATGACACTAAATGAGTTTTTAGATAAGTGGAAAATAAACAAATATTCATCCACGCCAATATGGGCAAATAAAGCCTTAGAAGATTGCTATAAGTTCATTCGAATAATGACTGACGACTGGACATTTATTGTTGATTATCAAGACGATGAATTTTGCTTAGTTAGCTATGATGACTATCTACAAAGTTATATTACTAAAGATGATGCTATCTTTTTAATCAATAAATTTGATTTTAAGGCAACTGAAAAAGCAAAAAAAGAATTAAAAAAGGAGAAAGAATAAATGACAAAAGTTTTTATTAGTCAACCAATGAAAGACAAGACGAATGAAGAAATTGAACAAGAAAGGCAATACATCATCAAAAAAGTAAAAAAATACTTTGCAAACATTGAAATCATTGACAGTTTCTTCAAAGATGCACCCCATGATGCAAAACCACTATGGTTCTTAGGAAAATCATTGGAGTTATTATCCAATGCCGATATGGTTATTTTTGCTAAAGATTGGGAAGATGCTAGAGGATGCAGAATTGAACACGAATGCGCTGTTCAGTATGGCATAAAATTGCTTACATTTATGAACTATAATGATTCAAGAAGAAATTAAAAAAGAGGAGAAAAAGGAAATGAAAGAAGAAAATAAAACAGCAGGATTAGTTCTGGGTATCCTTAGTATCGTGCTAGGAACTATATCGTTCTTTGTATTTTGGTGGCTATCAATCTTCGGAATCGGTTTAGGATCACTCGGCGTGAATATTAGCTCTTCAAAAACGCTAAACATAGTTGGAATATGCCTTAGCACTGTGGCACTACTCTTAGTAATAATAATGTTCGTAATCGCAAGATGCATGATCTAGTCCGTGCAACATGGAACAGTAAAATTCTCATTTGACATCATCTTCATATAGTAGTAATATATTATTAAGGAGAGATAAAATGTTGAATGAAGTGAGTTTCCTAATTCTAGAGAATGGTAAAGAAGTAACTAAGTATTTTGATGACATAAAGCAACAAAGGCTATTCATTTTAAGGTGTAAGCACTCTAAAAAGGTTATGCTTACCGGTTACACTTATCAAAGCCAAGCACAATACGAATATCTCGAATTTGGTTGGTAGAAAAGTAAATCACACAAAAGTCTGGAATGTTGAGTTCCAGATTTTTTTGTGCTTCATCTAGCACATGGAGAGAAAATTGTACTGATCCACAACTTGCCAGCTTGTTATCCGTGCAATGAAAGTTCGTCCTAGATCAGAAAAATTTTTTCTAGAAGTTGTTGATTATTTGCTTATATAGTAGTAATATATAATCAAGAAAAGGAAAGGAGAACTGAATATGCAAGTTTATGTCCTAACAAGCACTTACATATGTGTTGACAGTGGCAAAAGCGAATGTCGCGTAAATGGTGTGTATGAAAACGTTGAAGATGCACTAAAGCAAATGAAACGAAAAATCAAGGACGCCAAAAATGACTTTAAAAATTACACCACTGAAGAAGACGATCATGTTGAGGGCGTTATGAGTTGGAGTATTTGGGAAAGGGAACAATATATGTCCCACCATTGCGACATTCAAATTACTAAATGTGTAGTTCGATAATAAAGTTAAAAAGCATTTGAAACTTTATTCATATAGTAGTAATATATAGTTGTAAGGGAAAGAACCTTGCGAAACATAATAACCATAGAGAAAAAGGAGGTAAAAATTATGTTGAAAATTAAAGGATTAAATTACGAAGGAAAGGAAATCGAATTAGTCGTTAAAGAAGATGACTTCGATGGTGCAGACGAAAAGGTTCAAGACGCAAAAAAGTTATTTGATGAAGGAGGAAAACTCGTAAGTGTAGAACCAAGAGAAAGTATCTTCAAGCTCCACTTCACTAATGGTAGAGAAGTCTATGTCAGTAAAGCAACTTATGACAAACTGATCACTAAACTAAAAATCGAAACTTTATAATCCACACAAAATTAAGAAGGCACTCGCAAGAGTGTCTTTTTTTCGACCTGATCCTCCTAGCACGGATCAAGCAGAAGCAATCCAGTTCCGTGCAAAATATCCTCGGGATCATAGTTCCAGTTACATCAAAATCTTTTAATTAGTAAAAAGTTTTGCTTGACTTTATATTGTAGTAATATACAATAGTTGACGTTAGGAGGTAGTTAAAATATGACTAACTACAAAAGTTTAGAAACCTTTAAAGTAAAAGGTATTGAAAATTGGGGAATAGGACTTAGTGATGATTACAAATCGTTCCAAACGAAGTATAAGAACTTCTTAAAACGTGTTTGTAAAGAAAATGGCTATGAATTAGTCAGTTTCATGCCAAGCCACTATAAATTCTCATGTTTCATTAAAGGCAATGAAAAATTCGTTTATATCTCTATTAGCGATGTAAGGTTCTTCAGAAATGAATGGTTCAATAATATCCTTATTAGAACTGCAGAAAGCGAAAAAGACTATCATGGTGGAGTTAATCAATATACTTCTCTTCCATGTTTAGAAGCCAAAATTAAAAGCATGTTTGCTGAATATGGCGATGTATGTGGTTCAAATATGGCTTACGCTTATTGGAACAAAACTGGCAATCGTTACGATGACGAAACAATTATTGCTTAGTATAAAACTGATAATAACGGAAAACCTGTTACGTTAGCAAAAGAAAAACTCAAAAGCTATTTATTTAATTAGGAGGATCATAAAATGTTTAGCTTTCAAACTAATCAAAACGGACAATCACGTCTAGACTTCAATACTCGAACCGGAAAATTCGAGGTAATCGTTGATCTAACTAACGGAAAACATATCAGAAAAGCCTACTACTTTTATAAAAAAGCAGTAAGGAAAATAAAACATTATCGAAAAAAATATAAGCTAGATTAAATAAGACCGGGATAAACAGTCCCGGTTTTATTTTTATGAGAATTGCTAGCACGGTATATGAATGATAAAATATAGCTATGTATAAAGTTATAGGATTATTTAAAACAGAGTATATTTTCTCCACCCGTGCAGAAGCAGTATCTAAATGCGAAAGCCTGATCAAGAATTATGCAAAAGGTGGCATTGAATCTTCATATGTGGAAGCAAGCCCAACAATTTTTAAAATAACTGTATTATAAAAAGATATTAAAAAATAATAAAAGTTTTTGTTGTTTTTCTTATATATAGGAGTATTATATATAGTGTAAGGAAAAGGAGAGAATATGAAAATTAAAATCTCAACAACAAATACTAAACTAGGATATCAAATCCCTAGCATTTCACTGCTCCCTCAATGCAGTTGTAGAAAAGACGCCCCTTGCGCTCATGGGTGCTATGGAAAAAAAGGTAATTTTACTTATAAAACCGCACAAGAGTCGCAACAACACAATTACAATTGCTATGTAGAAGATAGTAAGGGCTACTTTGATCAAATCATTTCGTTTTTAAATGATGCGCTTATATCTTATAAGTTCTTTAGGTGGCATACGGTTGGCGATATTGTGGACTATAACTATTTTCTAGAGATGATAAGAGTCGCTAAAAAATGCAAGCAAGTAAAGTTTCTTTGCTTTACAAAAAAATTCGATATTGTGAATAATTATGTAAGGCAAGGAGGAAAAATACCAAACAACCTAAAAATCGTGTTTAGCGCGTGGCATAAAGCCTTTAAAGTCGATAATCCATTCAATTTCCCAGTTGCATATGTTTTCTTCAAAAAAGCGGATCTCAATCCGAACATTCCGGAACTGGCTATCCCTTGCAAGGGGCATTGTCCAGAATGCCTAGCATGTTGGAGCTTGAAAAAAGGTCAGTCGGTTTTCTTCAATCAACATTAAGGGCTTCGGCCCTTTTTTTATTTGCAAAAATTCATGCACGGTTATATAGTCCGTGTTAATGTAAAACGACTTTTTTAACAAAATAAAAAATAATAAAAGTTTTTATTTACTTTTAACAAAATATCCTTTATCATAATTACTGCAAGGTAAGATCTTGCGTATCCAAGAAAGTGAGATAAAAAATATGGGATTGGATATGTATTTGTATTTAGAAAAATACGAAAGCAAGTTTGAAGATGATGAGGATTTTTATCCTTCTGAATTTGCAAAACTTAGAAAGGATGTTGCTAAGAGAAACTTTTTAAGCAAGGTTACGAGCTATCAAGTTGGTTATTGGAGGCAAGCTAGGGCAATTCATAAATGGTTTGTTAGTCAAACTGATGTGGTTCTTTTTAACGGTGATAAGATTTATATATCGATAGAGCAGTTAGAAGATTTATTAGATAGGTGTAATAAAATTTTAAGTAACCACGATATGGCGAAAGAATTATTACCTTTATATGTTCCTGCCCATGGCGGTGTGGAGTTTGACGAACATTACTTTTACGAACTTCAATACACAAAGGAACTACTTGAAGAAGTAATTGAGATAGCTAAAAAAGGCGATTATGAAATTTGCTATGGTGCGGACTGGTAATAAATAAAAAAAGTTAATAAAAACTATTTACAACTTTTAAAAATAGTAGTAAGATATATTTAGTTTCAAAGGAGGATATTAAAAAAATGGAACAAAACGAACTTAAAAAAGTTACTCTAGAACTTAACTACACAACGAGGAAAGTTATCCAGAGAATGATTAAAGAAGAAATCTGTAATCAACAAAAATTAATTGAAGATGACAAAGACTTAGGCTTAGATTTCTCCGGAAGAGAACTTATCATTACGATCTTAACAAAATTATGGAAGGAGGTGGAATAAAATGAACTTAACAATTGATGCGGTGGAAGCCTCATATATCGTTAATGCTTTAGAAAGTATGGGCGAAGAGCTAATGGATTTAGCCGCAGTTCAAGAAAGAAACAACGATTTTGTAAGTGCAAAAAATTGCAAATCTACCGGAAAACGTTACTTCGCTATTGCTGCTAAAATTAAGGAGGCTAAATAAATGTTAAACGAATATATTAAAGCGTTCGGCGAAACGGATATTGCAGTCGCTACTATCATTTACTTTGACGAGGATAGTTATCAACTAAAATCCAAGTTCGTTTATTTTAGGGAAGACGGCGAATTTAAAGTATATCTATTAAACGAAAAAGATATCGAAGGGGATAATAATCAACTAGTTGCAGTAATCACTCCTGCGTGGCTAAAAATCTATGACGATAGCAAAAGAATCTTCTCAAAAACATTTTACGAAAAAACAATCAAAATAATTACAAGTGGCAATTCTCTTATATTAGCAGAATGCTAAAGAAAGGAAAATGAAATGGATTATATCAAAATCGGCTTAAACGCCAGAATAGCAAGAATTAAAGCGGATATAACAATCGAAGAACTCTCGAAACGGACTGGCATGTCCGTAACCACAATAAGCCATCTCGAACGCGGGATAGGCAATACCAGAATGTCCAGTTTAAATAAATATGCTAAAGCTCTCGGCGTGGAAATCGAACAGTTAATATGCGGTAATTAAAATCTCGTTTCCAAAAAATACGGCTAGCGTTCAACCATCGTTAGCCATTTTTTAATCAACTTACGCGTCTTACTAATATCTCTTTCTAATCTATCACACGGGCAAACTTTCCGAAGCGCCAATAAAACTTTAAGCCTCTCATAATACTTCCTATACTGGCTATACTCATACGAACTAACCCCAACATAAACCATGCCATACTTCCGAAGCAACTTATTCCGACTGTTATGCAAAACCTCATCAACCCCCACCTCAATAAAAAAGTGTCTGCAATTCGGCCTTAAAACCATATAAACCGGCTCACCAATAACCGATTCAATCGTATCGCACCGGTGATTCCGAATATACGCTGCCACCCTGCGCCGCTCTTTAGCATCCGTGCACCTCTCCCGCCACTTACTGCTCACATAAATTTTACCCTGGAAATCAAAATGTCCCTCCGCACAATTCGTGTGATACGAGCATAAATAAAACACCCCGGACTGCAACAAACCGCGCAAATACGCTTTCTTATCTCGTTCCTCAATAATCCGCCCAAAACCGTGCTCAAACCGTTCTAAATAAAGCACGGAAGCACGGATCAAATCATACTCCGTGCTACAACTCCTGGATTCAGCCAAAATAAAATTATACAATCCTACGCAAAACCGCCATAAATCATTAACCTCGCCATCAGACAGTCTTACCGTGCTTCGAAACACCATCAATTCTTTTTTAAGTCTGCGAAAAATAACCGTTCTACCGTGCTTACCGTGCAAACCGTGCTTAATAATAACCGTGCATCGAACACCAAAACCGTAAATTCTAAATTTCAGGTTTCTTATGTTCCTCATTATACGAATTATCCGCTCCTAACATTCCAAAATCGCCCTGTTCAAACGGTGCCTGAGCGGATTTATCACGATTATCAATAATCCACTTAACCTCTTTTCGTTTCTTATCATCAGTCCAACTCTTACCGTATAAATACTCAATAGCAGTATCGTCACTAATTAAACCGGCACTCCAACCACTTAAAATCGCTTTCAATTTATTCTCAAACGAAGCATCAGCGAACTCATCATACTGAACATAAACATCATATTCAGAACAAGTAACCTTATCACTGCGCATAAATTCATCCGCACAAAGTAAATCATTAGCGATCCTTCTAAGAGTTTCGCCTTCTTCCTCCATAACAGTATTACGAGTAAAAATAGTTACCTTCTCTTTCTCTCTCTGTGCCTCAGCATTATCTTTCTTAGCGATATCAATACCTAACGTTGCCGGCGACATAATACCAGAAATAATCTGCAATAAAATATTAGTAGCCTCAGCACTGTACTGAGCAAAATTTAACTGTGGCTGCGTAACCGTGACCGGCCCATTACCCATTAACGCTCCGTCACCATTCTTAGAACCCCTAAACTGAATATATTTACGGTCAAACGAATGCGGCATCTTAGGAATACCAGTCTTATCATCCTTTTCAAGATACATCGTATCGAAATATTCCAAAGTAGTGCTCCTCCGAACCGTATTAGCCGACTGCGATAAGCACTGATCCAAATCATCGAACATATCAATCTTACCGGTAAAAATAGACCTACCGTAAGTATCACCGTTACTATCCTCATAAATAATGCACGGATAGCCAAGAAACGATTTAAAATTACTAATCTCAATCCGTGCAGCTACGTCTCGTAACTGAGGAAGCGACTTCAAAGGAACTGAAACAATAATATCAGTCGCCGGATTCATTCTAAATAATTCTTTCTCGATATATAAATTACCGTTCTCAATCCTTCTTATTTCAAATAATAAATAATCTCTCTTTTTATCGTCCTGGAAATAATCCTTATAAATAATTCCGATTAACCGCCCCGATTTATACACAAAATCAACCGCATTAGCACGGTAATACAATAAAATAGGAGTATCACTAATCGTTTTATCCCAGTTAATCTTCCAAGCGCCCCAACCTTCAACGAATGTCATCGGTCTGGCTTCTTGTGTTAATAACCGACTGAAATGATTATCTTTAAGTATTTTCTGTAATCTCCGATCTATCTTACTAAGCTCGCCATTAGGATTTCCTACACCGATACGCGGAACACCGACAATATTAACCAGGGTATCAACGATATTCCTGGGCTGTCCTGAATGGGTGCGTTTTACATCTTGTTCAGTAGCCGATACCGACCAGAAATAGGATTTCTTATTGCGTGTGTAAATAGGATCATAATTAAAATCTAATACTTGAGCACGACTATAATAATTCAAAATTTCTTCCGCATCACCAGTGTACCAAACATTATATTCATGTAATTTATTCTCTATATCCTCATTTATATTATTAACAAAAGTGAGCCGTTCTTCTCTGACACGAGGATCAATGGGACTTTCAATCAATCCTAAAATACCAAGAGCTTTCTTCTTGATATATTCTTGAACGGTGATAGCCATGATTAAATATCCTCCTCGCCTTTCACTGCTTCTTGTGCGACCTTCAGTTCTTCTGCATAGTCCTTTTTAGTTTTGAGTGGATTTAAAACCCCATCTACTTTAGGCACATCATTTGCACCCCACTGATATAGTACTAAAGGTTTATTATCTATATCTATACCTAACTCATTAGCGCGTTTAGTAATCTTATCGCAGTATTTCACAAAATCGATCCCAAACCTTAAAACCAATCCAGGATGTTTTTTTGCGATTGCGAACAGTGCATCGCTCATCGTACTATTTCGTCTTACCCAATCTAGTTCTGGTATGCGTGAACATAATGCGCCCCAATGTCTTGGACCTGACACCGTTACACGAATGCGAACGAGGTCTTGTCCGATTAGGTAAGGAAACTTTGGATTTCGCTTTACCGAACCGGCTGGAATATACTGAATTGTATAGAACCCATGTGTGGCGCGAATGTTAGGTTTTAACTCACGAAATTGCTGAAGTGTAATGGGCTGATCATCCAGAGCCACGAGGTACGAATACACCTTGCCCGGAGTGAAAATATTTTGGCTAGTTCCCACCTCACTTACACTTTCCTTGTACCTACTATACCGTTTATTCCTAACTATCTCATTTCGGTTTTGATTTTCTCTTTGCGCCGCTTCGCAAATCATTTTAGCTATTGTCATCTAATTTGTCCTTTTCATTTTCTTCTGGTAATTTTGTAACAAACTCAACCTTTACGGTTGACATCGAATCGTCTCTTTGGATTGCCTTATCAATAATCCCTAATGCACTAGGATTGCCTTGCATTCCCATATCATGAACACAATGAAGATACTGTTCAACTGTACACTGCCTTACCCACTCGTAAACAAGTTTGAAATTGTGTCCGTCATAATTCTCTTCACACCACTTATCCATTTCTCTACTTGTCTTATTAAACATAGTCAAAATCTGATTAGGAAGCCTGCCTACTGCAATTGCCCCTTCAAATTTTTCAATTGTTAATTCATATTCGCTTAAAATGCTTGCCATATTATTATTATATAATATATAACTCACGTGCGAAGAGCAAGCATACGCCACTTTTCTTTTATTGCGTACCACTTTTCTTTTGCACTTTTCTTTCCAATACCCAAATCCTTACACAAGCGGAAGAATTCATCATACCACCCATGTTTAACACAATTTTTAGCAATTTCATCAAAATTATCTCTTAGATATTTAATCCTATCATCCACTACCACTCTTCTAGGCTTCCTTTTCTTCTCATTCAGTATAACCCAAGCACTTTCGCTCCTATTCAACTTCCTTAGATGCTGTTGTCTTTTTGCTAACGTTAAAGTTCGAACACTGATATTCCATTTTTCACGCAACAGTTCTATTCCAAGATAAGTATCGTCATCCACATCCACTTTTATCCCACGCAAGAGAGAAAATAAATCGTAATCACTTATCCTCACAAGAATAGAATCACCCGGTTTTAGTGGATCCGGAACTTCTAATTCAAATTCTTCTTTTACCTTCAAATATCTGATTTTCATAACCTGCATAACTGAAATATACACTTTCTTTAAACTTTTTTCAACTTATTTATTTATATAAATAAATAAAGCAAACAATTTCTTAAAAATTACATTTTTTACAACCACTCCCCTCGCGCGTGCGCGCGTACGTATAGCTTTCTTTTTCCTCCTCTTTTCCTCCTCTTTTTCTGGATTCTAGAGGAGTTATAAAAAATGTAAAAGTTAAAAAATGATCCGTTTTATTATATATATATATAATATATATATATATATAATAACTCCAAAAATGTCAAAAGTATCGTTTTATTCTAAAATAATCTTTTAATAATCAAAACGTTTCTTTTTATTATTATTCATTTCTTCGTATTCTTCGGGGCTTAAAATTTCAGTCATGATCCCGAACCCCTTTAATTTTTGTTGGATTGCTATTGCCTCAGCCCAACCGAATCCAGTCGCTCCGATTCCGAACGTCCCATTGCGGTGATAAAATAATTTAGTTCCTCTTAAATTTAAATAATACATATTGTTTTAATTATCCTCGGTTTATAATTTCCACTCTTTAATTTCTTTCTTCAGTTCCTTGCTGCACCCTTCATAGAAGGATCCTCTCCAGAATTATTAAAATTGACTCTTGCGATTATTTCATCAGCGGCATCATTTTTATAAATAAACACGTAAACAGCTCTTTCTTTATTATCTCTTATATAACTACGTGCCATTGGAAGGATGTCATCTTTATTGTCATTTAGAAAATTGCAGCAACGAATACCACTTTGTAAAAAGCTCATTAAGTATTTCATTGTATTTTCCTTTCAATCTTTTTTAGCAAATTGTTTAAAAAGTTCACGTAATTTTTCTCTAGATCCCGGTTATTATGATCTAGCTCGGTAGCCACAAGCCCTCTCAAAACAATTAGCTCTTCTTTATTAAATGCGATTCTTTGCATTTTCGGTTACCTTCTAGTGGTAAATAATAAAGCACAAATTCATCACACATTTCTTCAACGTTTTTCATATTTTCCTCCTGCTAAAATTAAAACCGCCTTTTATTCTTGATCTGATAACACTGGATACGCTTGTTTCGCCTTTAGCTATCCGATAGAAAACGTTGCTTCCGACAACAACAGTAGTTCCGTTTAACTCGTTTTGTAGTGTGTATTTTGTGTATCTTTTTTCATTTTCTTTTCTATCGATGACCTTCCAATAGCCATCAACAGTTGTTCCTATATATTTTTCCATTTTATAAATCCAATAAATTCATTTGCCCTTTCTGATTCCAACCACTTAATCTATCTTTTGCAATCTTAAAGAATTCAGGATTAATTTCGAAACCAATATATTTTCTGTTAGCACGTTTTGCAGCTAAGGCAGTTGTTCCACTTCCTAAGAAACAGTCCAAGACTACATCGTCAGGTTGTGTAGCATGTTCGATATGTTTTTGAACGAACTCAATAGGTTTGCAAGTTGGGTGGAGGTAATCGTTTTTATCTGCTACGTTTAAACCGGAAACGTAAAATTTGTGTTTATGATCGTAACCGTCATTAAGTCTTATTCCGCTTTCTCTAAAATATAAACAATACTCGATATCAGGTAGCCAAGTATTATTAGTAGCGGGCGTAGGATTAGTTTTACACCACACCAAGATTTCATAAAATATATCCTTACTGTAATTTAGCCACCAGTTTAAAATGTCTGGTATTTGCATTTTACTGCACCACACGAAAAGATTTATTTTAGGCATAACCCGAGCGAATTCGTTAAAAATACTATAATCGAAGCCTTTATCGATTTTGGCTTCAGCTAACCGATCCGCACTGGCTCTAATTCTTTTGGCAACAGCGCTAGAGCCACCCCCACCCATTTGATATAAATAAGGGACGTCAACATAACAACATTGAACGCTATCAGTGGGGACGTCTTTTATAAGTTCATACGCATCCCCTAAATAAATATTATTTGGCTCTATTTTCATGAATTAAACTCCTTCCCTAGAACTGGTATAAGTTTAATTGAAAATATAAAATAAATCAAGCGTTATTTTTTATTTTTGTTATGTTTTTGGCAAAATGCGTACTACCCCAGTAATATCCAGCGTGAGTATTTCGCTTACCCTTACAACATTTTGATACGATTGTTGCGATTGCTTTTTTACCGTTTGGCATTACGTAGCCTTCAGTTTTTCTAACACCACTGAAATATATTTTTTCGCCTGTTTTTATATCGGTAGCGATAACTGGTTTTTCTTTGGTTTTATAGATTATGTTTGGGGCTTTAATATTAAAACCGAAATTATATCCACAACACGTTTGATGCTTTCTGTTTAAAGTGTGGCTAATGTTAGCTGCTAGTGATCTAGGGTTGGCGAATTCTTTTTTTGCTTGTTCGTCATGCTCGAATAAATATTCAGCACACTCTTGAATGCAATTCCAATGCTTTATAACGTTTCCTTTTAAATCGAATTGAAAAAAGGATTTAGCACTGTGGTGTTCTGATCCAGTTGGCATATAATTTAACCCAGTAGCAAAAGCGTGTTTCATATTTTGGGAATGAGTACACCACTCCAAATTTTCATAATAATTGTTTGCTTTGTTTCCATCTATATGGTTAATTTCGTTATACATAAAAGGATTGGGAACGAACATTAAAGCAACTAAACGGTGAACGCAGTATTGTTTTGGCTTTCCATCAATTCTTAAATGAACTTTTTTATAGCCTAATCTATCAGTTATTATAGTTAATAATCTTCCTTCTTGACTTAGGTAATGAGTTTTAACATTACCATAATTTGATATTTCGTATTTGTTGTTTCCAATTGGCAAATATTTCCAAATTTCTTCGTTCATTTTGTCATATCCTCCGATGGTCATATTATATCACAAAATGGGGAAAAATAGGCAATATTTAATGTTCTTTGAATGTTTTCCAGAGTGTTAGGTCAGAATAAAATGGTGACGTCGAGTAGTCTGCAGCGTCGAGGAAGTGGTCATTGCCAGGTGCTCTAGGTTCGCCTTTTTCACCTTTTCTAGCAGCGCGATATTCTCTTACTCCGTTTGGACAGTTTTCCACACAGATTTTGAAAGCGTCATAAGCCATTAAAATTCGAGTAAAATCTACTCGAGTTTGAATAGATTTTTTAGTACAGCCATAGAAATTAACGTTATATAATCCGACTCTTCTGGCTTCCATTTCTAGTCCTTGTCGAGTTGCGATATCCGCGTTATCTATATAAACGTTTATAGTTCCTTTCATAAGTAAATTTCCACGTTTTGTGTTGTTAGAATATTTATTAATCCATTTAACGATATATTCGATACACTGTTTTATTAATTCAGGGTGTTTTAAATCGTCCCTATTGTCGGTATTCGTGAAATTGGTTGAAAGATCATTTGAATGGAAATATTCGTCAACGATAATAACTTTATCGAACCCACGAGTTATTCCTGCTAAACACATAGTTGTGGCGGAACGAATTTTTAAGTCTGGATTTTCACCTTTTTTAACTACTATTTTCTTACCTTCACCGTTTGAAAGACCGGTATCTATACCAATAGCAAATTCAGTAATATTATCCATTTCCATGATTTCTTGTGCTGACATATAACAAGCAGAAGAAAATTCAGGATATGCTAATCCAGTTGTTGCCCCAGCTAACCCTAAAAAATTTGTTTTGTATAGTTCGGGTGATCTCTCTTTCATTCGAAGAGCGGAGGGATCCCAGCTTGCCTTATCTCTAAATTCGTTAATTTTATAATTTGATTGATGTAAATATAATCCTTTGCCGAACGGCCCTACAAAATTATCGTCTCTAAAATCATCGAATTTGTGTGTTTCCATATATTCTTCGGTTGGTTCTAATCTTCCTCTGAAGAATTCAGTTAAAATCCAGTGGTCAGGTGTCCAAGGATTCATAACGCAAGTTATTTGGATATTTATTTCTTTTGCTACTTCTGCACTGACACGTAAAGAACCGTCTAATTTTAAGAAGTCGTCATAATTTGCACACTCATATGCTTCTTCGATATAAATATCAGTAAGTTCGCCATGGGGGAATTTTGAAGATGTAATACTGGTTGGATTATTTAGACCTTTAAAAATAATCATTTGTCCAGTTGATTTATATTCGATTTCAAGGGGTTGTTTACGAATAGAAAAGTCGCTTGTCATTCCTAAATCTTCAATACATTTGATAAGGTTAGCGTAAGTAGAATTTTTGTTATCGACATCGTTTTGCCTACACATAACGATATTTCTTCTAGGATCGGAAAGAATTTTTAAAATAGGCTCGTACCCTAACATATTTTGGGATTTTTTCGAGGATCTACTGCCAACAAAAAAACGGTATCTTCCTTTGAAATTGAAAAATAAACCGTTGTTGTATCCTTTGCCAAAAATTTTTTGCACATTAAAACGTTTTATTCCGTTTTCTTCAGTAAATATATCTGCTCTCACTTAACACGTGTCCTATAAATAACTTTATTTTTAATTAAGTCATCTATAACGTGTTTAGCACATTCATCAAGAACTATTTTATTAAAGTACTGGTTATGATCTGGCGCGTTAATGAATAATTGATTTTTGCCAATTCCAGTTGTATAAAAACAAACTTGACATTCAGTCCATTCTTTTTGCATTTTCGGTGTAACACTGACCGTTCCATCCTCATTAAAACAAAAATCTTTAAAGTCGTTTTTCTTCTCTTCTTCAGTAGCTTCTTTGTAAAAGTGTTCAAATAATTTTTTTGTAGTTTTTACAATTCCACATTCGAAGGGGAGAGTAAGAGGACGAGCAATAACTACTTCGCCATCATCATCAACATACTTATTAAAGCCAAATTCTTCTAATAATTCTGGTTTTTTAACAAACTTATGTTTTAATTTATAAACATACTCTTCTTGCTTTGGCATAACACGTTCCTTTCTAGATGATTATATCATATATAAATAATTTTTTATCTTATTAATCCCCATTCAGCGAATTTTTCAAATCCACCAATTGATTCAATATACTTTCTAGCTATTTCAACTATTTCAGAGTATGGAATACCATCGACAGTTGAATCGCCAATAGCGCAATATAAAGAACAAGGTTCTTTCGTTCTTTGTGCTTTAAGGAAAGCGTAAATATTCACGCTTACATCAGCTTTAGATAAGTCCTTGCCATGAAGCCCTCCACCAGTTACTGAATCGCCCATATCGCTTCCTAATTTGCGATTTGTAGCACCGCAGTCCACATCACTGCCACCCGTCCAATCACCGAGTGGATTTATGTGGGCGTTAGGGAAATACCTCTTTAATTGTGATTTTTCTGCGTGGGATTGACAAATAATTAAATTCCTTCCGTTAATGATATATTTTCCATCAGTTGGATAATTTTCATAAATTTTAAATGAAATTCGAGAAAGCCTATATTGCTCTTTCGTAACTGGAGTTCCTTTAAAAATTCCATTATCCCCACAGTGAAGTTCGCCTTCTTGATTTTGTGCTAAATGTTCGTCTTGTGGAACTTCCACATAATCAACTTTTATTTTCTTGTTTTGGGTAATTCTTTTTACTACTGCTTTTACTTCTTTCTTCGTTAAATGAGTATCAGTTTCATTAATAATGTGGCATTTGCCATGTCCTAATAAAACCTCAATTGCCACTTTTGGATTAAGTTTTTTAGAATAAGCAATATCCACTAATGCACCAGCTACACGATCGGCTTGCTTATCTGGGTGGGCCGGATTCACACGTTCATACATAATTATTTTCCTTCTTTCTTTATTTATTTTTAAAAATCCATTTTTTGAAAAATCCTTGCAAAACCTAGGTATTTTTTAAATTACATTCATTAAAGCTCCTCCTTCATTTTTGAAAAATCACTGCAAATCTCAACTATATAATCATTTATCGCTTTTTCAATTTCGTTATTATTTAAGCCAAATAATTTAGCGAAAATAGCTATCATAACAGTAACAACGATTGAATCACCGTTCACATGGAATATTTGTCCGTCAGTCATTGGAACCTCTCTCATGTGTGTGTAATCTTCATCGGTAAAAGCCATGAGACGATTAGTTTCTTTTGGTGTTAATTTTCTAATTCTAAAGCCATTTAAATTAGGAACTTGTCTAATATCCTTATCATATCCTTCGAATAAACACACACCTACATCTATGCTTGTTTTGAGCGTTTGACAGGCGCCTTGTTGAACATTTCCACGTTGATATTTCATTCGTCCACCAATGTTTATTCCATCGCCATCACGTGCTTCTAAATAGCCTTTTTTAGTAGCGTTTCTAATTGGAATATAATCAATTTTAGATAAATCACCTTCTACCACAAAATTATCAGTTGCTCTTTGACCAGCTGCAGTCGTGATAGTACAAGCTATATCTTTATTAGGATCTAGATTTCTTATAAACACTTCGGTTCTGTTATATTTACTTTCGATTTGATTTATTCCAGTTAAATAATCGATCATTGCCTGGGATAAATAATATTTTTGGTCTATTTTTTCTTCTAAGAAATCTTTTAATTTAATATTTCTTTTTATAGGTGCAGGAAATCTAAAAAGATATTCTTTATTTTCAGGAGATTTGAGTATAGACACCATGAAACATCTTTTTCGGTTTTGCGGTATTCCGTAATCAGATGCGTTTAAATCAGTATAATAACTGGTGTATCCTAATTCGAATAATTTATCTATCCATTTTTGAAAATAAGGAAAATCTTTTTCACTATGAACTTGTGGAACGTTTTCCATCACAAGAATATTAGGCATATGCTTATATCCCAATTCGTGGCATTCAGTTATGATTCTTTCTACTTCCCAAAGCAAACCAGAGCGTGTTCCACCTTCCGCTTGGCTCACTGCCATTCCAGCTCTCTTGCCAGCCAAAGAGAGGTCTTGGCAAGGGTAGCTATAAGTTGTTATATATTCATATTCGCTATTATCCACGATTTCTAAATCGCTAGCGTGAACATTCATAATATTTATTAAGTTATGATTTGCTATGCAACTATTGTAGGCTTTTTTAATCCATTTAAGTGGTTTCTTAGCTAATTGTTCATCGCTTAATGGTTCGTTGTAATTGATTGAAATTCCACGAATGCGCTCAATCATTTCTTCTTTAGTTTTGTTTGCGCTGTAATCAGTAAAATCTCTATTGTGTATAGCATTGCAAGCAACGATTGAATTATAAGCCCATTCGCACGTTTTATAGCTTTCTACTGGAATATGTAATACTTTTCCTAAATAAGATAAGGCTTTAAATTGTGCTTCAATACCAGAAAAAAAAGAAATTAAGCGAACAGGATTAGTTATTTTCTTTTCGATCATACTATTTTCGAATAATGATAATTGTTCGTAATAATTTTCCATTTTTGCGTTCCTTTCGGATATTATTATTTTTCAAAAAATATAATTTGTCAAGAAAATTATTTTACTTTTTTTAATTTTATGTAAATAAATTGTTCAAGCCATACTAATTTTTTCTTCTTTTACGATGTCAATTGGTTTTTCCCAATATTTATTTATTACATCTTTTATAGGAACTGCATACGCATACCCACAAACCGGAAAATCATCATATTTTTCCGCCTCTATGTGGATAGGATCGCCGTATTTTATAAGTATTGGTAACCAAAAATCTTTTCCGTTCATATTTATTGGCTTAACTTCATAAGTGCTTTTGGTATAAGCGTTGTCAGAACGAATAATAAGTGGCTTTTTAGAAGCCTTAATTCGTTTGGTGAGCATTATCCCATTTTTAGTCGTTTTGGTTGCTAATTCGACTAAAAAAACGGTTTTTTTAGTGGTTTTACAAACTTGAAAGAATGTTTTTATTCCATAATAATCAAGTAAATATATATCTAGCAAAAAAATGCCACACTCATTTAATTCGTCTTCCATTTTCTATTTTCCAGTCGAGCCAAAACCGCCTTCACCCCGCTCTTCACCTAGTTCTAAAACTGGTTCAGCTAAAATAACTGGTTCAATAACAATTTGACAAATCTTATCACCACGTTTAAAAGCGTATTTATTTTTTGTTGTACTAATGAAATATGCTTTTATTTCACCACGATATCCACTATCAATTGTGCCTATTTGAGTGATTATGCCTTTTATATTCATGCTTGAACGTGGACGAATTGTTGCCATATAACCATCTGGAACGCTTAAACCAAATCCTAATGGAACTAACACTCCTTCATTGCTACATAAGGTAAAATCTTCTTGTGCAAAGCAGTCAATGCCAGCATCATTATAATGCGCTCTAATTGGTAATATTAAATCTTCTCTAAATTTAATAAGTTTAATTTTCATAAAGTTCTCCAATCTTTTCAGTTGTATATTCGTATTCCATACTTGTTTTGACTTTTTCACCACAGTGTGGACAAATCATATCTTCAGTATCTCTAAAACCTGGAATTTGGTTTATTTCATATACTTTAAATTTTCCTTTACATTTTGGACAAGAAACGACATAGCTTTGCTCTTTCAAATGATTTACAAAGAACATATTAATACCTCACTAAATAAACTGCTTTCGTTTCGCTTTTAGGAATATCGAAATAATCATCGTGGGTGCAAAACTTTCTCTTTTCAGAGTATAGGTGCGGAACATCGCAACGAAGCAAATAAGTTTGTCCACCACTGTTAGTAAGCCATTTATCAAAATATGAATATTTAAATAAAAGGGTTTGGTATGTTTCTTCTCGTGTAAATTTTCTTACTGACTTACCTTTTATTTGAACTAAGTAATTATTAGCTTTCATACCTTCCAAAATCTCTTCTTCACTAGGATCAGTATGAATTGCTACACAAATACAACGATTTTTAAATCCTTCTTCTTCGCTCCATTTTACGTTTTCTAAAACAATATCATTTAAACTGACTTTATCCCACGTAATGCGAGAGTAACCCCCTTTGTGAGTTACCCAATGTTTATCTCCATTATTATCTGTTAATAATTCTCCAGTTTGTTCATAATCGATTTCCTCATCTTTTTCATTGAAGAAATGTTTGCGATGCTCATAAGCTGTTAAATTAAGTTTTAAAAAATCCTCTAAACTGATTTCCGTAATTAAATTTGTTTTTCTCATTTTTAATTTTTCCTTTCTAGCCTATTATAAAAGACATACCGTCTTTATTCAAGACAATATGTCATTTTTTATTAAATTTTTATCCATTTATCATTTAGAATATTTCCAATTTGAACAACCCGTTCATTTTGAAGCGCTACTCTAGCATATTTTTTTGGCAGTTCTTCCCAGTTTCTAAGTTCAAGGATATTTAATATATTTTTCATTTTTTCGCCATCGAAAGCGAATTTATTTGTCATTACTACCCTACCACCAGCCAACTCAAAACCAATTTGAACAACCAGAATTTCTCCATCGCCAATTCCAGATTGTGTAAATTTTATTTTTGCATTTTCGATTTTTTCTTTTCCAAATTCAATTGAACCATTCATATTTGTTCATCTCCTTAATGAAATCTTCTAAACTTTTTGGCACGATAACTGTAAATCCGCGATTATTTAAGTTGGCATGCACTTTCTTTTGATCGTCTCTTAATCTTCCATATTTAGCTTTACATTCACAGAAGATTATGTGTCCTTTGTTGTCAAATATTTGCAAGTCCGGCCAACCATTAGGGGGACCTGTTCTAATTACACGTTCACTGTATAAATCTCTAAAAGTTCCTACATTGATACGAATTGCTAATAAATTGTGTTCACCACACCATATTCTAATTTCGTTTTGTATATCGTGTTCTAAGATTGGATTATTTGCCATAGTTAATCGTCCTCCAAAATTTTAATTTCAGTGTTGCCTTTATATCCTTTTTTGAAATAAACTGCTCCTACTGCAAAACCAAAGGGAAAGTTTATTTCTTTTGGCGACATAATAATTATTTTAGGAACGCCACCCCAATTCGCTATGTTTTTAACTCTAGTAAACGAACTGGTTAATTTATTAATTGGTATTAAATAAACAATGTTATCAGCGATTTTTAATGAATGTAATAACACTTCACCAAATATGGAATAAGGAGGATTCGTTACTATCCAATCAACTTTATTGACATAATCAAAGAAATTCTTTCCTTTTTCTATTTCGCACCAGTCTTTTTTTACGTGAGTTGGATAATTTTCATAAAACACTCCATTACCTTTAAAAGCATCCAAAACAATTCCGTTTAAATCAAATTCTTGAATGATTTTTTGTGCAATTTTAATTGGTGTATAAACTTTATCATTTGGATTATTTGCCATTATTTTTTCTCCCAAGTTTGAAACATATATGTTGTGTAGTATATTTCCCATCATATCCTGAACAACTGCCCAATTCGATTACGTCTTTGTTTTCATATTTTTTGTAAATTGAATCGTTATATTCAAAACGCTCTCCAGTAAGCTCGCCTAATTTTCTTTTGAAACGAACGAAGGTAATTTTTTGCGCTTTTGGTTTTTCAATTAAGTCTTTTAATTTCATATTATTTCTTTCTTCCAAATTTAATGCCCTTATTTTGCCTTCCTTGCCAAACGTACCAAGCCCAACCGCGATAGTTCTTAATTCCGCGCTTTCTTCCTATTTCGACTAATGCTTCATAGGACTGTGCCATTCCTTGTTCTTGTCTTTTTTTCTTTCTTTCGATTGTTTCGACACGTTCTAATTCGGCTTTTTCTTCCATTTCTATTTGTTTTTTAGGTTTCTTGTTGTCAAACCCACAATAAGGGCAAATAGGATCAGTTCCACGATATACTCTAAAACAATTGGAACATTCACGACATGTTACTTCTGGTTCACGACTACTATTGCGAATTCGTGGGCCGTTATCATCTAATGTGTAAATTCTCTTTTCAGTAGGTGTTCCATGTGCATAACAATTGCCAACAAAATCAATAATAATGGCAATTTTATTAGGAGCCGGTGTTAAACACCTACACGCTTGTTGGATATAAAGCGTTTCACTTTGAGTAGGTCTTAACAACATACAACACTCACACTCTGGCAAAGTAATCCCTTCATTGATTAAATTACAATTGCATAATATTTTGTACTTACCGTTGTGGTATTCTTCCATTATTTTTTCACGTTGTTTTTCTGGCGTACTAGCATCCATATGAACCGCTGGTATGCCATTACTATTAAACAATTCACAAATAGATAAAGAATGCTTTACGTTTGTGCAGTAAGCAATAGATTGCTTCCCATCAGCTAATTTATGGTAATACTTAATAATATCGCCATAAACTTTTCTGTCCAACATAACTTCACCAAGTTGTTCATTATTAAAATCGCTTCCACTCATTTCAACATTTTCTAAATTAATATTTAGTTTTGGTGCGTATAATTCGTATTTTGATATATATCCACGTTCAATTAATTCATCACCACTTACACCATTGATAATTACATCGGCTAATGATAATGGTTTATTATCTAATCTTTTAGCGGTAGCAGTGAATAAAATCCTTTTGCATTTATAAAAATCGCAAACTTTTTTATAACTTTCCGCGCCACTGATATGCGCTTCATCAATAATAATTAAATCTGCTTTTCCATGTTCGCCAAGGTGATTAACTTCAGTAAACACACTTTCTAAACGGGCATTATTAATGATTTTTGCATGTTGAGCTAATAAAAGCCTTCTATGTGCTAAAATAAGAACCTTACTGCCTTTTAAACAAGCGTTTTCGACTATTTTTTTCATGATCCAAGATTTGCCAGCGCGACAAGGAAGAACTGCACAAACACCCTGATGTATTTTCAATTCAGTCCTTATTTTATCGTAAATATCTTGTTGATAATCTCTTAATTCCATATTTATTTTCCAAAGATAATTCCGCGTTCATCTTTTGCGAGTTTGAGTCCGACATATACCCAACCTTTATTTAAGTCTTTCACAAGTTTGTAGCCTTTTTTAGGCATTTCTTGTTTAAAACGACTTTCACTAAAAAGGTATTCACTGTTATTTTTTGCCCATTCTTTATACTCTTGATAAAGTGTTGCAGCATCGATTTGCATTTCTGGAAATGGAAGGCAACGATCGTTTAGGAACGCTACAATAACATCGAGTTCTTTTTTATAATCGGATAAGGCTTCTTCTAGGCATTTAGGTTTTGGAAGTTTATCTTGAAATTCTTGATACAAACGAACAGCGCCTTTAATCATCCAACCTAAAATTTGTGGATTTTCTGCAGCTAATTTTTTAGGCATCTCAACATCTTTAGTTTGTTCAGTGAATGTATTAAGAAATGGAATAAAGAAAATTCTTCGCCACGTTCCATAATCAGTAGCACGAATAATTGGTTTATTATTCGTTGACATCCAAGGTGAAAATGTAGGCATAAATGTAAATTGTTGACCATATTTGAATTGAGCAACAATTTTTTCACCACCTAGCATTCTTTTGATGGTAACTTCATCTAATTTCTTTCCTTCAGCAGTTTCGCTTGTGGAAACCATTCTAGCACCCAGTAAAGATGATAATGAAAATTCGTTAGACTGGCTCGAACTGTTATTTTGAACTAATAAATCACTGTTAATTGTTGTTCCATAATCGCCAAAAACATCGTTAACGACTTTCACAAACGTTGATTTACCATTACTTCCACTGCCAAATAAAATGTATAAATGTTCTTTATTTGTTCTACCAGTTAAGGATTCACCTAATGCCATTTGAACCGTTTCGATAAGTTCTTCTGTTTCTTTTGGATTAGGTCTCTTAAATATATCGTGAAGGAATTTTAGCCAAACTTTTGGCTCAGTAAAATCAACTTTACAATTTGTATTTTTAGAAAGTTTTAATTTTCTATCGAAAGGAAATACCTCTCCAGTGTGCAAATCAACAATACCACTGTTTGTATTTAACAAATGTTCTTGAACATCGAATTCTTTGTTGATTACAGGGAGGTCGTGCAATTCGTGCAATTCACTTAACATCGCGTCTTTTCCTGCTTTATTAGAAACTCTTTTTGCATTTTCTAATTGTGCTTTTTTAACGCTTTCTAAATCTTTGATTTCAAGCAAGCCATCTTCACCCTTTTTTTCAGTTTCTTCAATTTTTTTATCGGTATTTGCAATTTCGCTTTTTAATACATCGATAAGTTTATTTGCATACTTTCTAACGATGCCTTTAACATCTTTTGTCCATGTTTTGCCATCCCAAAACATAAAACAACAGTTGTCTTTATTGTACTTAAAGTATTCACCAAAGTAATCATAGAAACGCTCAGCGTTTCCTGTATCATTAAGAGAATATGTTTTAAAAATAGGCTTTATGGATACTATCGGATCCATTTTTTCATCAAACTCAACTAGTTCAGTTGTAGATTCAATGGGTGCTCCAGTATTTTCAACAAATACTGCTTTTTCTTTTGGTGGAGTATAAACATCTTGTTGAACAGCGATTGCTAATTCAATAACTTGACTTCCATATGTTCCAGCTTCTAAAGCTATGCCATGTCTATTTGTCTTATTTCTTTTTTGCTCCCATTTTTCACGCATTAAACCACTGGTTCTAAAAATTCTATCCATTTGAAGTTTATTACAACCAGTCCAGAAAGCTAAGATTTTGCATAAGGCAAAATCGGCACGACTATGGTCATTATCGTAAGCACTTGTATCGCCATTATATAAATTATTGAACTCAACACCATAACGGCTGGAACGAATTTTATCCATTAATTCATAATCGCCAATATTTGTTGGAGCTCTTTCTAAAGTTACTGCACGATAATTTTTTCCAAAAGTAATGCCATTTTCATCGCTATTATTCACATTAACATATGGTTGTTCTTCAGTTTCAATATATTTTTTCCATAATGTTTTTATTTCTTCATTTCTATCAGAAATTGGAAGGTTTTTAATCACATTTCCAGTCATTGTGAAAAAACGACCGTTATCATACATTTCGATATTGCTTTTTCGACATCTTCCAATAGGTTTTGTTCCTTTACAAATGATGTGAATTCCTTTGCCACTATGGGAATATTCAGTGTAGGAATTTAATGTTTCGATAAAGTCATTTGCGATTTGTTGAAAGTCATCTTCATTGTGATTATCTAAATCTATGCCTAAATAATGGGTATTTGTTTCTGAATCTTCGCCAAGCATAAAACCAATGCCAGCAAATTTATATTTCACACATCCTGAAATAGCAACTTCAAAAGTTGTCCAAGTACTCGAATCGTTACTTTTTGCGTATGTTCCTAAAATAGCGTTATATGGAATTTTTGTTTGCTTTCCATCTCGCGTTTCAACTTTATAACCAACCCATCTACGAGTTTTTTTGATTTCTAAAGGTATTTTTTCATACTTTTTTTCTAATTCTTCAATTGTCATACTTGTTTTTCCTTTTATGTAGGCTGTGTATTGTTTAAGGACACTATTACTCACTAAAGTTTTTCAAAATCGTGTCCCATAATTTTAGAAAACTAATATTGGTTGCGGGGGTGGACTTGAACCACCGACCTCATGGGTATGAGCCAAGCGAACTACCACTGTTCTACCCCGCTATATTGGTGGACCTGAGGGGAATCGAACCCCTGTCTTACCGTGTCAATCCATATCATCTACATCTTATCCCATTCGACATTATACGCAACTTCTTTAATGGGCAATGTCCATTGCGTTTGTGAGTTTGGTTTCTTATGAAGTTTCGCTACTCAACCAACTCGACTCCACCAGCCTAGTTATGACCTAACTTATCCAATACTAGACATCTTGGGGTTAGGAAGCATCGCTTACTAATTAGTAAGAGAGAGCCATTCTTGGAGTGGCGAATAAGCCACCGAAGAAGGATTTTGCTTTAGCAATTAAAGATTTGCCATTTACTTTGTTTTTGGTTTTAGGTGACCGACCGATGCAGACATGAACCGTACATAGCAATCGAAACCATGTCAAGCCCATAAATCAAGGCACTTTTTGTAGCGCTCTACCGTTGAGCCATAAGTCCAACTGGACTTAATCGGATTCGAACCGATAACCTCTCGCTTATAAGGCGAATGACTTTAGCTGTATGTGCCTTTCTTTGTAAATAAATTGGTCCGGAATGAAGGATTCGAACCTTCGACCTCGTGATCCCAAATCACGCGAAGTAACCAAGCTGTTCTAATTCCGGATATGTAATCCCACCAGATAAGCAACTCCTGGATTTCCAAACTTGAAACTGCGCACTTGTTTCGCGTAGGCGTGAATGCTTACTTTTCACTTTGGGATATTACTGAACTCTAGACGCCTGTTTTTGCATAGGAATCGAACCTATAAAGTTTCATTAGCAGTGAAATGTCTTACCTTTAGACTAGCAGTAATTTGGCTGTATGCGCCTAACTGTTCAGTTATGATGTGGTTTTATTCTACTACAACCGAATCATATCTTGCCACATTGAGAGTTTCAAGCATGAATTCGTATGGAGTATGTGTTTTTCCGTCAATCAATGATTTGAACACGCTTGTTGCTTGTCCAGAAACCATTCTAACGTGTGGTTGGTTCTTGGTTGTGTGGAATGTATCTTGTCTGGCATCAACGTTCCAGAAAGTGATTTCAGGAAGTTTGTAGCCATTGACTTCGTATTTAGCCTTCATGGCATCGTAGAAAGTCATTTTTGTTGGATTGCATCCCCAACCCCAACCACTTCTTTTGCTTGCGTTATCAACTACGCAACTGTCGAATTCCATGTCGGTAATGATAACGAGATTCTTTGGCATATCGCTTTGCTTCAAACCGTTTGTGACTGCAACGGTTAGGATTAAGTTGAACGCTGATTCAAGGTTGGTGTTATCACAAATGTCAGGGACTTTCGCGATGCAATCGCTCAAGGAAGCACCTTCATCCAAGTTGATCCATGATGGCTTACTAGCAAATGTCATGAATTTGTTGTGGAAGGCACCTTTGTTCTTTTGTGCGAAATAGATACCTAAACCAACGGAAGTTGCCAATGGGCGACCTTGCATTGAACCAGAAGTGTCTGCAACGATGATGGTGTTTTCACTGGCATCTTCTAACCAGTCTTTCAAACCATTCCACATCGTTTCCACTGTGGCGTTGTATTTGTAATGTCCTAAGCAGAAACGATTGCCATAATATCCACTGTGGGATTGCTTTGCGTATTCTTCCAAGATTTCGTATGGGTACAATTTCTTGGTGTTGATTTTCGCTTCGACTTCTTTGCCATTCACAACGATTTTTTTACCACTGTGAAGTGCATCGACATATTCTTTGAAACGATCTGGTTCGTGAACACCAAATGCCTTGTAATATTTTTTCATGGCACCACCTGGCACCTTGTTGAAATCGATTGCGCCCCACTCATTGTGTGACATATCGTTTTCGACAATCTTTAATGCCTTACGTAATGTGGCAAGTTTTGTTCTGTATTGGCGTTCAGTTAAACCAAAGTATTTTGCAGTTAATTGTCCCAATCTACGAGATTCTTTGCTAGAAGTGTTAACTGATTTTAACCATTTAGCAGCAAGAGATAATGGCTTTTTGGCGACATAATTCTTGCAGTCTTCTTCGAAAACCAATTTCATAAAAGCAAAGGCTTCTTTTTCGACTGGGGTATCGACTAATTCGTATAGGTCATCGAAACGACCATATTTAACGATATTTGGGATATTCACAACGATATCGCGTGGATGTCTTTGCGCCAAATATCTTAAAGCGATTCTAAACACACGTCTTTCGCCTAAGCCTTGTTCAATATCACGTGCATAGAAGACACACTTCATGCACACTAATTTGTCTTCTGCGTAGGCTGCACCGATTTTTGCTTCGATATCGCCATCGGAACGTTTTCTTAACGCTCCAATTGTTGAGAATAAGTCCAAGCAAGCATCGAAAGTTGTGTTCAATGCAGTTTGGCCGTTCTCGGTTTCTTTCCAAGCGACTTCTTTCTCAATCGCTTGTGTGAATTTGTTGTTCTTTTCCATAAATTGTTCCTTTCTAGGCGCTAGATTGAATCCAGAAATTTTTGGTTGGATTTGTTTCGTTTTTGTTTAGCTGGTTGCGCCTAATGATATTCTATTTTATGCTAGACACTTCTTCCTAAGCCACAGGACTCAAATGGATTGAGTATGGGATTCGAACCCATGAACGCTCGAAGTTGGTGAGCGTTAGATTTTAGCTGTATGTGTCTGTTATAAACGTTCTTTAAGTGCTAGGCTCAGGTTTCTAGGATTGATTCAAAGTCAATTGCATTCTTATGCTGGATTATCGCTGTATGAGCCTAAGTATTTTTGGTAATTTGGAGGAAGTGCGTGGTCGTTAGCCACCGTTCACCAACTGTAAGTTGAATATGTTTTTGAGAAAAGGAGATGGTGAACACTTCCATATCAAGGGCAATCCGTTTTGGGACTGCCCTATTCAACTTAATTAGAATGGGAGATCGTCATCTGGCAAATCGATTTGTTCAAGATTTGTGCCTTGAACAGCATCGCCAGTGGAAGGAATGGTTCCTTCTGGGTGCTCGGCATCCCATACAGAAGGCTTGAAACTGTCTTCGACAATGATGTTGTCATCCTTGCCTTTGAACTGATTGAATTCCACACCGATGTCAAGTCTTAGATGCAATCCAATGAGATATTGGAAGATTTCATCAACGTTCTTGAAATGGCGTTTGTAATCGGATCTGCCTTCTTGTGTGATGATAATCGCGTTGATTGCATTGAAGTTGAACGCGACATCATTGTCACGTGCAAAGATTGTGTACCAAACTTTTCTATTTTTGAACTTTTGATCTACATCATTTCGAATGACAAATGTAATGTTCATATACTTTACAGTTCTTCCGTTTTTGGTAGAACTTTTTGGTTCGAGCTTTTCGAGAACAACTTCGTACGTATCTTCATCGATTAGCTCAAACTCGCTTTTTTCGGCACTCTTTTTATCACTGCCGAACTCAATTCCTTCTTCTTCTAACGACATATTTTCTTTTTCTTCAGCCATTTTATTTTTCCTCCTTCTGGCTCTTTTTAATATTATTTTTTACCTCACTTTTTTCTTTAGCGGGTTTATCAACTGTAATAACTGATTTAGAAGCAATAAACTTCCTCATTTGTGTTTTGCTATCAAATAAACTTCTTGTAATCGCTAGAGCAAAACCAATTTCAGTATCAAAATTATCTTCTGGCGAACACTTTACAATTTGTTTAGTGTTGTCCTTGAATACTACAACTACTATCTTTTTACTTTTGTTAACGTAAATCTTCTTTATGATTGAAATTAATTCTAATCCCATTACAGTTGTCGTGAAACGACAGTTAATAAAGTTCTCAAAACCAAATTTCATAATAATTGTTTTCCTTTCGTATCAATTTCTAAGCAATTTTTGCTGCAATATGCCTTTCCATACTTAGCGATGCTTTTTTCATAAACATCTTTGCTAATTTCTTTCTTACATATAGAACAAAAGTATTTTGGCTCGTTATCAGTCGGTATTACACGTTCTATTCTCAAACAAGGAACTACCTCGCCACCAACTTTAGTTTTAGTTGCAATGATTTGGATTTTTTTACCAACCCAATCATCCATATAACCACTGTTATACAAATATTCTATGGTTTTGCAATTAGTGCTATTCATTACCATAGGAAGAACGTTTTCTTCAAAATAAAGAACTGGTTTAGTGTCTGATTTGCCACTTTCGCCTTTAATTCTTTCCATTTTCACATCTTTAATAGTAAGAACTTTCTTTTCTTTTGGTTCAAAAAGTTCTGCGCGTAAATAATTTAAATCAGTATAATTACGCCAATGTAAATGTTCAGCCATGCTCATTCTCCTTCCTCACTTAAATTAAATATTTTTTTATAAGTAAATACACCAGTTAGTTTCTTTTCTTTTCTGCAAAAATCGCAATTTCCACACCCATTAGGAGCTATTTCGCCACGTTTTATTGCATCGAAGCGTGGTGCTTTTTCAATAACTTCTTTTAAGGCTTCATCCAAAACGTCTTGATCAATTTCGATTAGTTCTTTATTAGGAACTTTTTCTTTGGTTGTTACTGCAAGAATGAATGGTAATTTACGATCTTCACCAGTTTTTCTTAGGTGTTCTTGACGTTCTATTTCTTGATATATCGCGCCTTCCAGATCATATCTCCAAGCCATAACGAAGTTTGTTTTTACGTTTTGCTTGTTTCCGAATTCATCTTCCGTTTCAATCCACACATCGTTCATATCTCTCATTATTTTCTGGTCAACAATGATTTTATTAGGGTGATATGAGTCAATTTTTATCTTGAATTTCACTCCTGCAATCACACCAGTCATAATTACTTGATGTTCGCCACTCAAATACTTCATAAGAAGTTCGTCTTCTTCAATGGTTTGAATTACGGCTTCGATGTTTTTATAATCCGACTTTAATGTTCCTTGTTTTGTGAACATTTCTTGGTGCTGTGTAATAAATTTTTCCATAGGAATTTCTTTACTGAAATAATTATCCACGTAGCTACCGAATAACAATGAAGGGGTTGATTCTTCCTCGATTTCGCCTTTAATTCTTGCTAATGCTTGTTTTTCACAAGTCAAGAAATCGCGAAATTGAGAATATCCCATATATTCCATTCTTGCTGGAATACTGTGATAATTTTCGTTGGTTAGTTCCATACTTTCCTTTCTGCTCTTTATCCATTAATTAAATCATCATACGTGCAGCTTAATGCAACAGCTAACTTGTTAATGTTAATTGAATTAGGGACATAATGATCATGTTCGTAATTGCTAATTTGAACTGCTGATAAACCAGATATTTGAGATAACTGTTTAATAGATAAATTGCGTTCTTTTCGTAAGTTTTTTAGGTTTTCACCAAATTTCATTTATTTCCTTTCTTTCAACTTACATTATCCATTTTAGTTAGTAATTAATAAAAGTCAAGCACTAAATTTTATTTTTGTTATTATTTTTCATTCTTTCTTGCTTCGCTCAACGCTTTTTCTATGGTTTCGTAATCTTCAATACCAACCATTTCTAACGCGTTAACAGAGTAGAAAAAAAGATTTTTTTCGCTAGGTTTTCCGCTTTCATCTAGTGGAATTGAGATTACTGGCAACTGGTAAGTAACAACTAATTTTTTTGTTCCATCATCACTGCTAACGATTTTAGCGTTTTTAACTCTAAACTTAACATTTGATAATAGTTCAGTTTGTTCTTTATATAGTTTCTCTTTTTCCCTAAGCGTTTTAAGCTCGTTTGTAACGACTATTTTAGAAATTTCTTTAACTTCATTAGTCAATTCAGTAACTTGCTTTTGCAGTTGTTTTTTACTGATCATAAATTCCTTATAATAGCGATTAAAATTTCCTTATCTTGCTCCGTTTTGGGAATTATTTTGAAAACGTCAGTTCCTAAAATTTCAAAAACATTCTCGCCAAGAGCTTCTGCGCACTTTTTTGCAGTTGCCACGCAAATCTTGTTCTTTTCAAAATGACTAACACAGGCTTTAGAAATGCCAATTTTTTTGCCTAACTGTTCTTGGGTATAGCCATGTTTCCCGCGAAATTTCGCTAAATTATTTGCCATATAAATAAAAATTCTCCTTTTGATAATTATATTACTTGTTTTTGTAACACTTATCAAGGAGAACTTTCAACTTATTTTATTTTATTAGAAATCGCCGGGAATAAAAGTTCCACCAAATTTTCTTGGTCTATTTTTCATAACTAAATTCCACAAACCAGCATTCGATAAAATATCAATTGCATCTTGGCAAACTGAAAGCTCGATTAACTCTCCCCTTTTGGCGACTAATCCACGTTCCGCGTCATAACCGCTATCCATACCAATATCACCGTTTTTATACACATACATAGCTTGGAGGATAATAGCTTCCTTAAACGCATCGAGTTGTTTCCCTACGAGTTCTTCGTATTTGTAACGCCTAAAGGTATTGTTGTCAATATAAGCCATTAATCTTCTTTCCACACGTGCTAAAAAAGTATCAGCTTGATTAGATTCGTTTGCACTTGTTCTTAACATTTCTCGAAGATTTGCAGACCAATAATTGTCAAATTCGTCAATCGTAATAAATTTAGGACTTAATTGTAGCATTATTTATCGCCTCCTATAAAACTGGATTAGGGTGGAATAGAGTAACTCTATGATGAGAGCCTGTGACAGTAACATTTTTGTTAGCATTATCTCTATCAAGTTCCATCATAACTGCAAATAAACTAAAACCATCCGCATTAAAACCACCAATAGGAAGAACACCTCCGCTAGCATTTAATGTTCCTAATGCAGTTGACATATCTCTAAAGATAGAAACTTCATCAATTGTCATACCGACTTTAGCTCGGTCAGCATATAGGACTGCCATCATATGATTGAAAGCAGGTGAATTCATTGCTGCCCTAGTAATTAACACCCGAGGAAAAAACCATTTTGAACCAACATTACTCAGCAACGCTTTTAAATCAAGATGCTTTAACTCAAAGGGGGCAGTCCTACAAGTTACATCAAGAACTGTCTTGTATTGAGTTCCAAAATATCTAATCTTTTCAAAAGTAGCAATATCAACATAAACTTGTGCATTAGTAGTAGTGCCTGAATGTCCGGGTTTAATTTCACTTAAATCAATATAATATTCATTTGAAGCTACGTGTCCCACAAGTTCCCAACCACCTTGTGAATCAGCTAATGTTGAACGATTAAAAACACTATATACACCACTAGTTCCAACTTTAATTTCAGATAGTTCACTTGTAGGAGTTCCAGATGGGTTAAGTGTAACCCTATCATTCTTGCTTGTTAGGAAATCTCCTAAATAGCCTGTATGGTCTTTTGGATAAGTTATAGAAAAAGAAGTATCTTCTTGTGTATCAGTAAATTCAATTCCATTAGAATTTTGAACAAATGAAGTACCAATTACATTATCTTCAAAGCGAAGGTCTCTAGGTGTAATAGTGCCAATTAAAGAGCCACCATCGTTAGGATAATCTTCAATTGAAATAGAATCTCCGAGAATTTTTGAATGATATTCGTCTTCTCCCAATTCGTCTTTCTTTTTAACTGTGAGAGAATGTTCATTTAGAACAACATCTTTTGTTGCTCCAGTATATGGAACGTAGTTATCATCAACGTATTTCTTATTAGTCGCATCTTTTTCATCTACTGGAGTAGTAAGATTCTTTATGCTGTTATTTGTTAAGTCTAAATTAGCATAACAAGATATATCATTTACAGACGATGTCTCCGGAAGTTGTAAAGCTGCTGTATGCAAAACTGGTGTTTCTATTGCAAGTTGGTCTCCATCATCTGTGTATCCAATTATAATATTTTGATTATCTAAATTAGAGATAATTAAACAAGCACCATCTTCTATGCCATTTTCGCCGTGAAATAAAGATATTCCTTTATTCGCTCCAGTATATGGAACATAGTTTTCTCCATCAGTTTTATTTAAGTATTTTTCTGATAAAGATGTTCCATTTTCAGCAATGCTTGAGAAATTTGCACTTCCAGTTGCTGATATTTTTGCGGTGGTAACCCCTCTTTGTTTCCATGTTACATCATTGACCAAATCTTCGTCAACATACTTAGAAAAATATGAATTTTCATCATTAATGTCTGTTGCTCGGGACTTTAACCAGTATATAGATGTTGGACTTAATTGCTTTGAACTATCCCCTATTCCAATGAACCAAAAATCAATAACACTTCTTTGATAATTACTTTCATCAGTAACGCTCCATGTTTCAACTCCACTTGTTGTTGGATTAATATTTGTACAATTAAAAAATTTCCATCCAAGACCTGAGCTTGAAAACTTATTATAACAAGCATATTTTACACTTGATGCTCTTTTTCTAAAATATGTGGTTAATACAAAAGTCCCATAAGGATAATGAGAGAACCATGCTGTAGAACCAGATGGAGAGTAATTATCTTGTCTATCAGAAACAGGTAATATTCTAACTTTAATATATTTATCACTTGGTGTATTTAGATATAATGAGGTATCAGTGCTTCCATCAAATAATGTTTTTATAATATTATCATTATCAATACTATTATAAATATCTGTTGGGGTTGAATCAACAATATAATCATCATCAGTAGATGCCTTTGAAGTATCAGTATGTGGATATGTAACCCCATTTACAATAATTGGATGCACTGAAACTATAACATAAAATCTCTTATCAGCACACCACAAAGCATCATCCATAGTAGCAATTCTTACGTTTGAAAATTGGCTTGATGGTAATAAAATATCATTATTCTTAATAAATGCACTATCATTAGTCAACTCACTTAGCTTTGTAGGCACTGAAATATCCGCAATTGTATCGCCGCTTTGGTTTGCAGTGAACGTTGCAACATTAGTTCCATTCTTTTGGATTGTGAGTTTTCCATCCTTTGGAGCTCTATCATCTACATACTTCTTATTAACAACATCAGTATTATTAGTAGGTACTTCAGAAATTCCTACGTGACCATTTTTATCAACCCAAAGCGCATTTTTTCTAGCTGTTATACTTGTTCCTGCACCAATTTCTAAAACGTTTCTTCTAGTGGTGTTTTGTGCATCTACTTCTTGAGCATTATATTTTCCTAAAACAATTGTGCCATTATAAGAATAAAGACCTTCACCAATAGTGGCGCCATTTTCGGCATTATTGTATTGATAAATGATATTAGCTTTACCAGCAGCAAAACTGCTTTTACCATTGACTTGATTACCAATACCAAAAGCAACTGAATTGCTACCTTCAACGTGAATTGAATCGCCAATAGCCACAGCATCTAAAGCAGTTGCTTCCGAGGCATAACCACCAGCAACAGAATAATCACCACTAGCAGTAGTTTTATATCCAAAAGATTTAGCCCCTCTTCCACTTGCAAGAGTGCTTTCTCCTTCTGCGTGAGAAACGTGTCCATCGGCTACTGAACCGCCTCCTTCAGAATGAGAAACAAAACCGCTAGCAATGGTATTAATCCCTTCCGCGTGGGAAAATTCTCCACGATGTTCTTCAATGTTCCAATTATCACCAGTTCCACCAGATTCAGTTCCACCTTGACCTGAACCACTTCCACTGCCACTAGGAACAGTATATTTAGTTGTCTTAGTTTGAGTTTGATTACCTTCAGTGTGTGAACCTAAACCAGCCGCAGTAGTTGCATATCCTTCTGCGTGGCTTTCAATGCCTAACGCAACACTATTATCCCCTTCGGCGTGGGAATAGTTACCTTTAGCTATGGTAGTCGTTCCTTGAGCTAAACTTCTCTTCCCTTGTGCAGATGATTTTCCACCAAAAGAAGTGGCATAATTTCCAACACCTCCATAAGGTATATCGCCTTTAATAGATTTATCAATCGCATAAGCATTAGGATTTTTGCTATTACCATTAGCATCATCAAAAGAGAAGGTAGTGCCATCTCCATCTTTTAATTGATTAAGAGCGCCAGTTCCGGTTCCGTCTTTTATATTTTTTAAAAATTCGGTTTGTTTTTCATACGTTGCATAAACGTATGAATTATCGTTTGGATTACTAGTAACAGTTAAAATTTTATAAAGTTTATTAGTTTTTTCATCAAAAACAATCGAGCCAATTGTAAAGGTAGCAACATCTAATTTTCCATTTTCAGCTTTATCAATAAAATCATCGGAATTTTTAACATAAAAAGTGCTGCTTTTTTTCAAAATTCTTTGGCTCAAAAGAAGATTTTCAAGTATTTGATCAATGGAAAGTTCGGTTTGCTCTTCACTGTCCCCAGCGGCACTTCCTACACTGAAAGTGATTAAACCAGAAACATTTGTTTTATTTGGAGCGCCTAAACACGTAATAGTTGCTTCCCAAAGCCCTGGAGTATCCAATAAACGAATAATTTCATCCCCATCAGTGAAATCAGCAAAATCAAATAAAAATCCAGTATAAGGACTATGTTCTTCCTTGAAAAACGATGCAGAACCATCACTTTCCATATGTTCGTAAGGCATTTCTACTTTGCGCATGAAAAGGACTGGATATGTACTTCCTTGTTGATCTGGTTTTCTAAATTTAATTGTGGCAGAATCAAAATAATCAGTATCTAAACCATCAAAATATGCGAAAATTTGAAAATCCGTTTCTCCGACAACTGGTGAACCACCGTGTGTCAAATATTGTTTAACTTTGCCAGTTTTATCTAACCATATCCACATAAAATACCTCGCGTTACCTTATTTTAAAATATAGAGTTAAGAAAATAAAGCTACAACTATTTCCTTAAAGAAATATACCAATAATGAGAGCAATGACGATCGTTTGCATACCAAGTGTTTTGCATTTTAGCCTTAGATTTTTGAACATCATCGATACGCCACAAATCATTTTGGTATTCAATCAAATCATCCGATTTTATACCTTCCAAATCATCAGTGGTTTTAATTGTGGTGTGAGTTGAATCGATACGAAACGTTCCACCTAGGTTCATATTCATAAGTTGCATAGGGGACATTTCTTTAGCCATAAATGTTCCAGTTGGAACACGTTTAGAAATCAATTCATTAGGCTCGTTATCATCACTTTCATTTCTAGACCACCATCTACAAGGTTCATTATAATTTCTTCTAGATTGAAAAATATCAATAGACATATTATTGGCTTCCTTTCTTCTTATAAAGTTGCATACCGTATTTATCAGCATTTTCTTCTAACGCACAGTTGAGAACCTCTCCTGCTACTCTATGCAAATTATTATAAACTTTTTTGTTTCGATTTTTTACGATAGATATAAATGCCTTTTCGTCTCCTTGCTCTTTCGTTCTGTTAATTCCAAACACAAAATGGAAGTAACCATCTCCTTTTTCATCATAATACCAATATTGAACCGATTCGTAATCATCTCCCAAAATAGAATTAGCTTTGAACTGAATAAAAGGTCTCTTGTTGTCATCCTCTATAATACTAAATATATCCTTAAAAGTTTTTCCATCTAAGGCATCAGGAGAAGAAATTGGAACGATAGATAAAAAACTCGGTAAACTGTCTTTTTTGTATTGAGCATATACAAGGCTATGATCTAATCTTTTTGTTGATTTTAGAATAAACATTGTTTGTGGGAATTTGAAAGTTTTAAATTCAGCTGGGACAATTCCACCGATCACTGGTTTTGTTTCAGAAAGAGATTCGTGATCAAAAGTAAGACCGGCACCCTCGAGAAAACCTGGTGCTTCTTGTCCCTCGTAAATAAACTCAAACATTCCGGTTTCTTCGCTTTTTCTGCTTTTAAAAGTTAAGGTAGTTATTCCTACGATATTATTCATTCCCTTTGCACTACAATAAGTTGCTTCTATTTGCAGTTGAACGATTTCGTTATTCTCGTTTTTTATTACTTGCTTAATTTTAGTCAAATAAATATACATGTTATAATTCACCCACACATTTGAAGCGACAAATGTAGTGTAATAAGGCTTTTGTGGATAACAATTAATTAACGTTGCGTCATTCTTAACTTCGCTCATATTTTCTTGTGGTATTGACAGTAATATTTTCCTTTTATTCGTTACGCCAGCATTCCAACCTCCCAAAAATAAACCAATATTCCAATTTACAAATTCTGATCCAAAATGAATTTTTACTGGCAATGAATTTATCGAATCAACATTAATAACATCAGTAGGTGCTGAAAGTTTAACATAATTGTTAAAATCAGTTAATTTTAAAAGCCATTCAGAAACCAACATATCATCATCTTGATTAACAACCTCATATTGAAGAGTAAAATCAATTATTTCTTTTTCATCTTTACAAATGTTGTATTCTTTTCCAAAAGAAAATGTTGGTGTTCTTTGTTTTAGTGGCATTTTAAAAATTTTGTCAAAAAGTTTTTCAATTTCAGTTCCTGAAGAAATCCAGTTATTAACATTATTTTCTAAAACATCATTATCTTCAAAGTGTCCAAAATAACACCCAATTCCTTCCAAAAATCCATCATTATCAGCTATGGGCATTTTATACCACTCTTGTGAAGAACCTACATAAGAATTTCCATCAAAAATATTAAGTCCATCATCAAAACAATTTAGTGAAGAGATATAATTCCCATTTGTTATGCTATCAAAAGTTTTAATATTAAAACACAGAGAATATCCTGCTACAAATTGTGCAACATCGGAAAAATAGCTTTTTCCATCGGAAAATGTAAAATATCCACCGTTTATTTGTTCCTTAAAAACAATATTTAAATTATTATCAACAAAACTTTCGGAAAATCCCGATAAAATGCTTTTTATATTTAATAGATTATTATTATCTTTTTCAAAAACACAGTGATCATTACTTATTGTTAATAAATACTTATCGTTTTCAGTTCTATTTACAGTTTCGTTATATGAAGCATAGCTATACGTTCTATATTTCGCAAAAACAGTGGTGAAATAATTTTTCATAACGTATTCGCGTGTAGCAACAAAATTAGCTAAAATACAGTCCTCGTATATTTGATATTCTTTGTGAAAAACAACAACACTTTCGTCTTTTTCCCATTTGCCACCTAAAATGTCATTATATTTCTTATTCATTTCTTCTACACTAGAAAATCTAGCTACGAAACTGACTTCACTGTTTCCTAAACGATTTGCTTTTTCTTTTTCAAACAATCCATCGACTTCCAAAATAGACAAAGCTGCGCTGCAATTATCTGAAGTTTGAATATCATCATCTTCCGTATTTTCTTTTGAATGAACAATTGCCCCAGAATACATTCCGATATAGTCCATTTTAAAGAATAACGATTTTAAGCCTTCAGTAATGTTTTTTGTGTAGGCATTAGGGGTAACTATACAATTTTTCCAACCAGTGCCTTGAGGTTCAAGAATATTTTCACCAGGAGCTAAAAATTGCTTTTGTCCAATACCAAAAGGATTGTTTTGATCTAATATGTTTATAATAGTTTCTATATACGTATAAGTATCTTTTGTCCAACCCAATAAATCGCTAATATATGAATACTTTTCACCCCAACCAGTAATTTTATTTGATCCAATATCATAGCCCAAAGTTAAGAGACGATATTTTGACATTTCTTTATTTGTAATATCTACCCAAGCACCTTTTTGGAATTTAGTCCAGTCTGCAGGAAGAGCATTTCTAACGGCGTTTTGCAAAATTAAATTCGAAATATCTTGCTTTACTAATATCAATTTATCATATTCTTGGTTAGTAGCAGTGTTATTAATATGAATTTTTTTATAATAATACATATAGAGAGATGTAATTTTATAAATAGGAAACCTCGTTTCTAAATACATATTATCTAAAGTCATCAAAGCACTTTCTTTATTTCTAAAACCTAAAAACTCCACCATATGAGTAGAATTTTTCTGAGATATAGCTCCACTGTATTCTCTTCTAAAAGCTGTTGAATAATTACCACTATTTAAACTTTCGGAAATAAAAGAGAAATTAGTGTTATTAGTGATAAATTTTCCATGAGTTTCGCTTATCTTCATAGCGTAAATAACGCCGTTTTTTACTACTGGAATACAATCCTTCACAATCATCAAACGAGATAATATTTCCCTAAGTGTAGGAGCAGTTAAAGACATTTCTGGTGCAAAAATAGTGTCATCAAAAATTTCGTGAACCGGTATTTTCAAATATTCTTCATTTGGATTGTGATCGCCTATTTTTCTACAATCTATTTTATATTTGTTTTTATATTCCCACTCGCCTTCTCTATAAGCCATTTTTATTTTTGTAGAATATAAATTGACATACTGATTCAAATAGTACCAAACCGTTCTCTTTGCACCAACAATAGGTTGTGTAATAGAAATATTAGGAAGGATTATTTTTTCTAATCCTTTGGTTTCACTCATTAAATTAATTTTGTATTTATAATTTTCATTATCTAAATCAACCATCTCACAAGTAAAAGAATCGACTAATAAATGTTTAAAAAACTTAGGAAGGACTTGTTGTTGAGAATTTTCGATTATAGTAACAGCATCATCATTTGGGTTATTTAGTAATAAATCTCCATAAAAACTAGTATAACTAGAAGGAAATAAAGGGCTACTTGAAGAGCTATCGGCAATATTAATTGAAAACGGAACGTTTTTACTACTCCAATTTTTATCGCTTATTTTATTAATTTTTATATTAAAATAACATAATGCCAAATGTTTTTTTTCTGCGTTTTGTTTAAAATATAAAGTAATTTCAGTGGGTGAATTTTTGATTTTATTAACGCACTCTAAAACAGCAACAGTCCCCCTAACTATTACTTCCATTTTAAAATTATCCAAGTTAAATATTTCTACATCCGATAAATCGCTAATCGATAAATTTATTGTCGTTTTTGTATTTAAATTTTTAAAATACGTATATCTATAACTTTTATTAGGTTTTCCGACATCTAAAATTTTAAAATATCTTCCAACGTTTGGAATTAGCTCATCTACTACTATTGCGCTATTTCCCAAAACCAAAGAAGCATCAGTTTTTGTATCTAAATAATTGACGTTAGGAATGTTCGAAGAAAAGGGAATATATAAAAATTGTGGAGCTTTGTCTTGATTGGAATAATTAGTGTCTTTATAAAATTTCCAATATGTATCTTGAAATAAATCGCTCTTCGATAATCCAAGTTTATAATATCCAACAATAATTTCTTTTGTGGTTTCATTGTATAACAAAATCGAAAAAGTAATTTCGTCTATTCTCCAATAATAATTTGTTGAAATTTTAAACATTAAAGAAGACCAAATATTTAAAATTTCTCCAGAAAGATAAAAGAAATTGTCCTTTTTTTCAAAACTTATATCACAACTGCGATCTTCCCAATTAGGATTTAAAATGTCTGCCCTCTTATTTATGGTAGGTTCTATTTTTCCACCAAGAACATTAGTTAAAACCTTATCACCAACATTATAATATCCAAAAAAATCATCATCCGCATTCCAAATATAAACATCATCATAAGGCTTTAAATTTGGTATTTTGCCTATATGATCTAAAACAATGCTGCCGCTATCTAAAGTTTCGTTATATTCTTCACTGAAGGTAGCACCCGCAACTATATTATCGTATTCTTTTTCGTTAATTCTGCATTTTAGTTTCATTAATTTTGCGTCCCCCTTCCATCGTCTATTAATCCTAACCTAACCTTTTGATATGATGATTGAATATTCATTGTATTTAATTGGATACTTTGTTGATTCCATTCTTTAAAAGCATTAAAAATGGTATTTATTCCAGTAAATGTAAAGCCTATGGCTGCGCCAGCAACCGCACCAGCGGGGCCGGCTTTAGCACCCATGATTGCACCACCTAATGTCGATGTCCAGGCTTCAGAAACGTGTGAAATAACACTTAAAGTATTTTGTAAGTCTTGTTCACTTTTATAATTTTCGGTTAAATTAAAATATAATTGTAAGTTATAAAGCGCAGCGTTTTTTATTATTTGTTTTGACTGCTGATAAGCATAATAAAGAATTTTGTTTTTTCCTAGCGTTGCCTTTTCAAGCGCCCGAATAGGATGCTGAGCTATTTGCAAAATATCAGTTAAATCATCTTCTTTATTTTCTTCATCTGAAGATGCATCGCTTCCATCGCTTAATTTTAATTCAATAACTATTCTTCTTTCATCAGCCATAATTTTTATCCTAATTCGTAAACGTCATGCTTATCAAAGGAAACTCTCCAAGGTTTTGTGGACAACTTGCACTAGCTAAACTAAATTTCATTTTTTCAGCAATGCTTCCATCGGCAAATGTAACGGTTAAATAAAAAACCTCTTTTATGCCTTTTTGCGCTTGTGATTTAATATTCCAAGCCATTCCTTTTATTTTATTACACAGCTTATTGCTTGTTAAATAAGAAACAATTCCAAAAGTTAACGTTGCAATTTTGGATTTACTGGTTGTTCTACTATCAGTTCCGTAAAATGCTTGACTATCTAATTGAACAGAAAAATCCCAAGAAGAATTAATAAAATCAATATTTTCCCCTTCCGCATCGTTTTCATTTTCATAGTAAGTAATTTTAGTAATAGGAACACTATTTTTACCCAAAAGAAAAGTTCCAGTCATATAAAATAAAGAACGAAACTCATTCCAAGTTTGGTTAAAATTACTCATAATTTGTGGTTGGGTATAAACTTGTTTAATAATGTATGTGTTGTTATCCCAACTTTCATTAGAAGGAATATCAATAGGATCGCCTAAATTGAACTGTTGTGCAAATTCTAAAAGAAGTCTTTGGCACACTTCGATTTTATTTCCTTCTCCTAAAGCATTTATATTAATTGGAATTATATTTTGTCCAAAATTAATAGAACCGGGAATGAATTTTATAACTATATAAATAGAATTAACATTTCTATCCTTAGTCTTTATATATTGTTGTTCATTAGACAAAATAATGTTGTACTGTTTGTAATAGTTAGGATCGCTTGACATTACTTGAATAAACTGATCTTTTATTATGTTCATTATCTTGTCTATATAGTTCATTTTGTATCTCCAGTGTCGGTTCTTTTTTTCTCTTTGTATTTAGTTATATAAAATGCTTTCCATTCATTGATTGCTTCTTCAATAACCCTATTAACAAAATTTACGTGGTTATGTGGAGTTATTTTAAAACTTCCTTTTTTTGTTCCATATGGATAAATAAAGAATTCACTTCCTACTTTATCTAGCTTTGATGCGTAACTGCCATGATATGTAGGAACAACTACGTGCCTTGTTTGATAGAGCAACATATTATAAGTCGGAGCTGGTATGGATATCTCTATCTTATCAGCTGATCCTACAACTTCTATTGTGTTAATTAAATTTCCACTTAATTTTTTTAATGAAAATTCTTCTTCTATTTTTCTTTTGATAATAAAAGCTAATTGTTCCAGTTCCTCATATTTAATCTTAGCCATTACTCATTGTCCTTTTTCTTATTAAAGAATTTTTCCCAAAAGACATCGGCCATATTTTCAGCTTTCTTTTGTTCATCATTTGTTTGTCTTTTAGCGATCCAAGAAGGAAACGGATTTAAAGGTATGCTTATCGCTTCGCACAAAATCACACAACAAAGAGCTTGTTTAAATATTTGAATGCTATTCTCAATGCTATCAATAAGCAAATGAAGCATAATTAGTGGCAAAATAATACTAACTAAACCAAATACGCACTGTTTTGCAAATCCAGGCTTTAATCCTTTATAAACATATCTAATTAAGGTTGAAACAAAAACTATTAAAACAATAACAGCAATAAATCCCCAACTAGAAAGTTGAATTTTACATTCAGAAGTAAAAATTCCATATCTCCACGCAATGAAAGCAAAAGGAAGAATTGCGGCGAAAGTTGCCCATAAGAAAGCTCGAATAGCAAAGACTGTTTTTGGGTGGGCTTTGCACCATTCCATAAAACTTTGTTCTTTTGCTTCTTCAGTTTCAGTTTCGGCTTGTTCTTTCTTTTCTTCTTCCATGATTCTATTTTACCTTATTTTTAACTTTATTTAGAGTCATTTTCATTGTGAGGTATTTGTAAAACGTTTTCTTTTTTTATTCTATTGATAAAGTCTTGTCTTGCTTCTTCTTGTTCATCTAATGCTTTAAAAGTTTTATCTTGTAAAAACATTTTATGCACAGTGACGCGCATATTTATATATTCCGCATCGATATCATTAATTTGGCAGCCAACGAAATATCCCATAAATGAACTAGAAACCATAGCCCATAAACGAGAAACAAACTTTAAACTCGCTTGTGTAACATCTCCACCTTCAGCTCCTACATCCCTCATTAACGATGCAAAAATCATAGCAGTAATTACAGTTAGCATAATTCTAGCGATAATACTTCTAGATAAAAATAATCCTTTTTTTAAGCCTTCTTTGCTTGAACGCTCAGTGATGGTTCTAGGATCGATTAAATTTTTAACTGAAAGATAATATTCAGGTTCTACTAAATCTACCTTATACTTACCATTTTTAATATCAATAATGGTGTTTATTTGTCTTTTAGACAATCCTTTATAATAGTGATCACCATATTTTTGTGGCGTTTCTAACAACGCTTTTATTTCTGGAAATTCTAGTTTTAAAACATCGAAATCAGTAATACCAGCCTTGTGCATTATCCTTTTTTGCATATTTAGGATATCGTTTGGCTGCATAACTTTTCTAACCCATTGGTTAAAAGCATTTATATTATCTATTCTTACAATCGAATCAAAAAAGCTAGTTCTTGATTTAGCAAGATTGCTATCTTTATTCATTCCGTTACTTGTTTGTCCAATAAAAACCGTGGCAACCATTGCGAATATAACAATAGCGACAATAATAAGTTCATCAGTTAAAAATTCAGTAGTTTGCCATTTGCTCGGATCGATTATAAAAGGGACAAACGAACAAACTGCGATTAATACAACACACAGGATTAAAGAAGATACTCCGAGAAGTATCTTTCTGTTTGTATAAAATTTTACTTTTTCCGGATCCATTTTTTTATTCATAATCTTTTAATTCTGTCCCCGATAATAACGAATAAAACAAATAACAAATACGTTCCAAATGCTATGTAAAAAAGCATTGCATACTTAGAACTAAGCCAAGCCACTACATCGTTTCCGGCAAGTGCAAAACCTAGTATTAAAAGCACAGTTGCAATAACAACGAATGCTAACGCTATTATTATTAAAACTTTGTTTCTTTTCTTCATTGTTGGCGTTCCTTTCTTTTTTATTTGTTAGATTTGAGTTCCGTCATCTTTGGAAGGAACGTTTGTTTCTTCCTTAATTTGTTCTTGTTCTGAAGGAGCTGCTACCTCATCACCTTTTTCTTCTTCTAAGTTTTCTTGGTGTTGTTCGCTAATTTTATTAATTCTATTTAAAGTTTCTTCATAAGCCTTGCTATGATTTGCAACGGTTTCTTCAATATATCTTTTAATATTGGCGATTGATTCTAAATCGACAACACCCTTTAATTTTTCAAATTCATCTAATATAGCTATTTTAGCTTCAGGTGTATTTTGTTGCATTAAAACCATACATTTGACCATAATAGCCATTAATTGTCTTGATAAAGCACCATCCTTGACTACTTCGTTAAACATTGGCTCAATAACATATTTAGTGTTTTCCACAACTGCATTTTTGGTAGATTCAGGAATTATTTTTTCGCAAGATTCAGTTACTTTCTTTTCGACCTTGTCAGATAATTTTTTATCTTTTATGAAATATCTAACCATCGCGATTAAAATTCCACCATCTAACAACCATTTAACTAAAGTAACAACATTTTCAATTGTGAAAAGATTTGTCCAGTCCTCATTGGTCGCTTGTTGAATAATGTTTGTTAAATCTCCACATAATTCTTCATCGACAACAAATTTAGCAGTGATTTTATTTTCGCCTTCCACTAAAGCAAAACTGTATAATCCTCTAGTTGTTTCACTTTCTATTAAATCAACGCCATTTACTGAAACACTTTGAACTTTGTAAAGTAAATCATGTTTGGCTGTAACTGTAACAATATCGCCAATTTCGCCTTCGGTAATATCAGTTTCAATCGTTCCATTACTGGTTTTTTCAATAACAACCTGACATGGCTTAGAAGGTGTTTCAGTTGTTTCTCCACCATCGACAACACTATCGTCAGCTCTTTTTACCGTCATGCAAGAAAGCTGAATATTTTCACTTTCTGCTGGTGCAATAGTGGCAAATCCACACAATGAAGAGAAACCAAAACTTGCGATTAAAACTTTAAAAATGTTTTTCATAAAATATCTCCTTTGAGTTCAAGCAATTTTTTAACAGTATCAGATAATTCGATAATATCTTTAGATGTTTGTTGCTTGAATTCTTGATTTTCCTTTTTTATTTTTAATAATTCTTCTTTACATTCTAAAAGCAAATTATGTGTTTCCTTTAAAATGTCATCTTTTGTTGTTACATACCATCTTTTTCCGTCATAAATAATCACATCGTTTACGGTTGGTTCTTTTATTTTGGACAGATTTTTTATGTCTAAAGCAAGCTTCATTTTTTACTCCACCATATTAAGCACATTGTAGAACAAAAAAGACAAAAAGAAAAGGCAAAGCGCAAAAAATGCGCCCGCCTTCGTGAAAAGAACGCAGTAAAGTAGGAACTTACCTTACCGATTCAATTATATGATAAAAGTTAAAAACAATAAAGCATAAAAGAAAAGCGCTTTACATAGCGCCTTCTATTGGTTCAGGTTGAATTGCTTCTTCCTTTTCCTCTTTCTTGTCGATTGAAGCATTGATTCTCTTCAACTTCTCCACATGATCGAATTCATCTCTGCGAATTTCTTCCAAGTCGGTAATAACGCCTTTCTTGATTGCATCGCCTAAATCCATTCTCATAATTTTGGAGATTGCCTTGTTATATGAATCAATTGCCTCATATTCATCTTCGATTAGGAAATCAATGGTATCCTTTTCTTCGTTAGATACTTCCAAACCTTTTTCTTTCACATGTTCTTGTGTGGTGGAAGGAATGATTGTCTTTGAATCATCATCTTCGATAGGTTCGTCTTCTTCGCCATAAATGGAACTGCCATCGGCATCATTTGGAAGATTGACTTCGACATCGGTATCAGTGGCTTTCATTTCCGTGCCTTTATTAACGTCTGGACGTGCTTTTGGGAATTCTTGATAAAAAGCCTCGACAGTGCTGTCATAATCTTCATCCCCTTCTTTCACACCATTGTATTCCAAAAACTTTTTTAATTTAGTATCAATATCGCTTTCGTTATTGACATTTTCCTTGTTTTCAGTTTCTTTTGGTTGTTCTGGAGCAGTGAAATATTGCTCAAGTAAAGGATTAAAATCTTCACTGTTCATTTGCATTATCAGAATTTTTTTGGCGCGTTGATCACCGTTTTTAGCAGCCTCGCGTAATGATTTAATTTTGTCAAAAGGTATGTATGCCATTTTATTTATCCTCGATTAATTTCTCTTTAATAATAATATTGTTTTTTCATCTAAAATTCCATTAAAAAACTTATTGATAACATATTTGAATATGTTTTTCTTGGTAGCCAAATAGAACAACGATACGCAAGAATGGAGTTTCATGGTGTCCAGTTTGCCCAAACAATCCTCGATTTCTTCTATTCCTTTGTATTCACACACAATGGATAAGCAACATTCCAAATTCTTTCTCAAATGTTTATGCTTATAGTATTCCTTGGCATCCTCAATACCATCCAAACCATAGTAATTGGACATTGGGCTTTTTCCCAATCCTCTTAGTTGTGGGAATATGAACCATATCCAGTGCGAATCCTTTTTTCTTGATTTCAGTTCGCTTTTTACGGTGTCAATAAAACGCTCTTGGACTTTTAAGAATCTGCTTGGTTCAATCATATCTTGCTAGTGCTCTTCAATCTTGCTTGAACTTTGTCAAGCCATGCAATCATCTTCTTGTTGTGTGGAGTGGCGTTGTCTCCACGACACATGCCATCCGCAACTGCTTCCGCTTCTTGCTCGTAGGGGCTCGTACGCCCATACCCAGAAACTTCCCTATAATCCTTGCCAGTGCCATCCCTTAGAAGTTGGTTCAATTCGGCCCTTTCTTCATCAGTGCATTTCTTATAAGCAATTGTAAAGATTGAATGTCCTAATTCGTGAACGCCAGTAGCGTATGTATAACTATGTCCACCGTAATCAAAGTGAAAACCACTTTTGACGGCGTACGCCTCATCGCTTTCTTCTTGTGGGGTAGCCTTTTGGAGTATGGATGTATAGAACTTGATAGCACCATTTATGCCTTTGCCACCTTGACCTGGATTGTATGTGTTGTCTTGCGAAACTTGGTAATAAGCCAATGCACCGCTACCACTGAACTTCTTCGTGTAGTCGTACGTGTCGAATTGAGAATCAAACTTCATGAAATTCCTAAACACTTGTTCGTTGTATTTATCTTCATCCTTAAAGCCGAACCTTGCCTTAAATTCATTGAAGAATTCATCGTATAAACGACTGAAATATTTGTCTTTTTGAACAACATTCAAAGCAGACTGTGTAATTGTATGCATTATGTCTTGCTTACTTAGTGATAATCCATCGCCATAAGCATTAAGCAATCCGTTTTGAACGAAATCAGGAAATCTATTGACTATATCACTCAATGCTTTGTTTAACTCGTTTGTCTTAGCTAAATCGCATTTTTCACTGTAATTGACTAAGCAACCAGGTAAAATACTTCTTCCTACTGCCATTGCATCTTGGATGCTTGTGGCTTCCCTGTATTGCCCAATTGGTTGAACGGTTGGTTGCTGTGGTTGATTTGACTTGGCTTGTTGAAGTCCGCTTCTAGCATCATCCAAACTGAAATTGGATTTCAAACGTATAGAAAAATGCTTAGAGCCATCCCCCAACGCACCATTGCTTGGTGTTGAACCACCTTCGGCGCTTGTGAACTGCCCAGTTCCTTCATCGTGATATGGATTTCCCTTTGTGTTAGAGGATTTTTGTGCCATAACTACAATATACCTTGCCCTTCCAATGTTTTTAAACCTACGCCAATGACGAATTCAATGTATTTAGAAGTCTTTTCATCATCTTCTAAAATTCCCATTTTGCCGGCCATGTTGTATAAATCGTTAATTCTTCTTTTGTTTGCAAACACAATACCTAAATCAGGCATCAACTGAACGTAGTAATCCATGAACTCTATGAAATGCTTCGTTGGAGCATCTATGTTGACGGATTGTTGCGGCATAAAAATACTTGAATTTTCCTCTCTATGCAAAAATTCGCTTGGAACATCCAATGGCTTATTCACGTTGACTATTCTTCCATAATAGTTCTCATGTTTTTTCAATTCATTGGTGGCGAGCCTATAAAAATTCTTCACAAAATTTGAATAATCCATTATACGTTTTCCTCCACTATGAAGATATTTGGCAAATATTTACCGCCAGTAAGATAGGAATAGTCTTGCGCTATGTATCTGTAAATGCCATTCAATTGCCACAAAGTGTTTGGCGACAAAATGCTAAAATCGCCACTCTCGCAATAACGGTCGATTTCTTTGATGTTCTCTGGCGGACACATGAAATTCCATCCAGTATTGCTGTAAATGGCTTCTCTTAACGCTTCTTGATCAATATTTTTGTTTAACATACTTTTTCACCTATTTTAGCAACCTAAACATGGATCCCAAATTCTCAACCATGTGATAGCGACCGGATCTGTACCATTCAACGCCACAAAGCATAGCTACGAATCCTTCATCATTCATTGTATATCCGAATGAAGTAGCCATCGTCTTAGCCCTTGAAGGCTCAATGCCGTTGTTAAGGAATATCTTCTCAACCCTTTGCACTATCGATGCTTTATTGTCGTTAAAATCATCACGAATTCTGCAGATGGTGTTGTAATCCATCGTTCTAGCGTTCTTATTCAAAACCAAATCCATGATGTGTCTTTGGTTGTAGTCGGCGTAGCCAACTGCATCCGACCTATCGCTGCTTGCGTAAACCGCGATGCCATAGCACGTTCCACCAACCGAACCGTAAATCATCTCGTTTTCCTTGGATGAATACGAATTCGCTATCGTTTCGAACTGGGCGTCATCGCCTTCCAAGCCGCGCCAAAGTATTTGGCAGTTTGGATTTCTCGAAAGTTTTTGGTATTCGTTGTAATCAACCAATCTCAAAAAATTGTTCGCCCAACGTTTCTTGCCTATGCAAGCCGCGAATATGTTAACGCCACATCTTTGTTCCGGGTCAGTTCTCAAATTGTAGTATTTGTAAGGATATTTGAACTTTCCAAACTTGGAATCTATATTCCTAACAACTTCGGCAGGAAAGAATTCTTCCAAATGTTCCTCAATATCCCTTGCGCTTCCCAAAAATGGAATGGAAGAAACCTGCTTGCTTTGTTGCAAATCCTTCCTTATTTCCGCAACGTTTCCCTTGAACTTAAACTTGAACGACTTCACAGTGGGGGTGGGATTGGTGTTTGGTTGCGATAAGTCAGTTTTTATGTCTTGCTGACTTTCCTCACCCTTGGAGCTTGAACCATCCGCGCTTGTGAATTCGCCAGTTGCTTCATCATGGTATGGATTGCCTTGGGTATTAGTGCTTTTGGTTGCCATTTTTCTCCTTTCTTACTGTTATGATACATTAAAAGTTATAATAAGTCAAATGTATTTGTTTATTTATCTTAATCACTGAAGCCCATTTTCTTGATTTTCTTGATGGCTTCACTATCTTCTTCTGGTTGTTCTTTGCTTGATGGTGAATTTGAAGAAGTATCTTGTGCGGTTGAAGCATCTTCATCTTCTTCACCAAAATATTTATCAATGTAATCATCCATTTCTTTTGGTGAAAGGCTATCAAAATCGGCTAATTCATCATCGGTAAAGCCTTGTTCCTTTAAGATATTCCTTGCTTGTGAAATATCATCATTGGAATATTTTGGTGTATAGTCGGCATTCTCGATATCACTTGCGGAAGTTGTTGCCACATTCATACTTGGGGAAACGCCTGGTTGTGCGCTTGGTGTTCCACCAGCAGGAATGACTGGAGTATTGCCAGTTTTTGTGCCTGGTTGTGGTTTTGGTTGAACAACTGGAGGTTGAATAACTATGCCTGGCTTTACTTTTATACCACCAGTAGATTGATTAATAACTGCTTGTTCTTCGCCACTAGCTAGTGCTTTTTGTCTAGCAGCATTTTCTTCTTTGCTACGGCGACCTTTCTTGGTTTCGCTAAAAACAGAAGATTCACTTTGGAATTCGCCAGTTACTTCATCATAACTACGTTTAGCAACATCCCAAACAGCTTCACCAGCAACACGAGTTTTAAAATCGCCACTCGTAACTACTTCGCCGCCTTTGGTGTACCATTTATCTTTATATTTATCCCAATATTTTCCACTTTGGTTAGCAAAATCTTTTTCGACATCTTCAATTTTAATGCCATTTTCGCCACCAGTTAAAAGAGGATTTACTGTTTTGCCACGACTTGGGCCGTACTTAGGATCTATTGAATGACCATTAACCGATTTATAAGTAAACTTCCCATCATCAGTTCGTGGTTGCATTGTGTCGTTGTTTTGTTGTCTATATTTGCTATTAACGCCAGGCGCACGTTGATTTGGATTCTTCTCTTCTGGAGAAGCACCACCACCTACGCCTTCATCGTAATTACCGAAACCACTACCTTCGGTATCTTGTATCTTTTTCTTTTGAAAAGGGGTTTTCTTTGCCATATATTTTTACCTCACATGTCACTACACCTTTTATTTTAATAAATATTTAACATTTTATCAATAAAAAAGGCACATCCCCTAGGGAGACATGCCCTTTTATTAGTCATTTAATCAACCAAGATTAGGCAGATTGCTTTTCAATGGTGATTTTATCTGTGCTGTTGACTGCAACAACTTTGCTATCTAAGACAGCGCAGAGATAGTAGTCAACATTGGCAGCGTTGCTTGCTGGTCTGGAGATTGTGTTTTCGGCATAAAGCGCGACTTTGATTTCGTTAGAGATATCGCTTAAAGTTGCGCCAACTGATGGGGCAGTTGTTGGAACGATATAGTAACTATCGCAGAGAATGTCACCAGGAACCAAAGCAACGTTTGTAAGTGTTAAAGCGGCAGTTGTTGTACCGTTAACGATCTTCTTGATGAACTTCACTGTTGGTGCGACTGCGGATTCGCTGCTTGTGTGGACGTAGATACCAATTCTCTTGTTGTCTGGGACAAACACATCGTGGTAAATACGGATGTTGACTTTGTAGCCATCGAAATCTTGAACGACTTCTGGGCCGAAGACTTTGACTTTATCGTATTTTGTTACGTGGGCGACTGCGCTTTTTGCAACAACGATGAAGTCAATTTTTTGAGAACCAGTTTGCCAGGAATAACCATTATCACCATTTAATTGAATTAAAGTTCTGAAACGGTTAGCTGGAACAGCAATAATATCACGTCCTTCATATTCACCAATGGAGAACTTAACATTTTCACCGTATTCAGTTTGTCTTAAAACTTTAACAACTTCACCAGTGCTTCTTAATTGATTGAAGAACTTATTGGAGCAGAATATAACTTGATCCACATCAGGAACTTCATAATCACCAAGAACCTCAAAAGCATCATTTAATGCTTGAATTGGGCCGTTAGCATTATAACCAGTTCCAGCAGTAAGTTTAATCTCACTGGTAGAAACGGTTCCGGCATATTCAGCTAATTTAGAGAAAACGTAAGCATCAACTTCAGGGATAACCTTAGTTCTGCTGAATTCCTTAGTGGAAGCAGCGACTGCTAAACCGTCAGTTTCTTCATCATCGAATAACTCAATTCTTAATTGAGTTCCACGGTCACATTTAATAGGGAACTCTTCCCATTCGAGAGAAACATCGCCTTGTTGATAACCATAACCTTTAACGTTAGTTCCGTCATAGTTAGATGTAGAATTTCCAGCGTAGTTTCCTTCTGTTTGCTTATTAGCACGATGATAATCGCCTAATCCTGTGGAAGCGAATTTTGCGATTTTGACTGTCTTGACGCCTGTGAATTTGAGTAAATCTCTATCACCGTCAAGAATGCTTGAGCATGCTTCGGCTTTATAGACCTTATCCCATGCTTTGGTACCATATTTGGTAATTAAATCAATGGAGTTAGCCATATTTGTAATAAAATTTCCTTTCTAATAATTGCAAGGAATTCCATTACTTTACTGTTTTGTTCTTTTCTTTCACTACCACTTAAACTTCTTTTGGACTTCTTCCCATTCCTTTTCATCATCAGTTTTTGGTTCTTCCTCAGATGCTTTTTTGGTTGCTTTTTCGAACTCTTCAGGACTTTCACCTGGCTTGATTTCTTTAGCGTCCTCAGCTTCTTCTTTGGTTATACCATTACCAACTTTTGAGGAATTAATTGGATCGGGAGTTTGATCGTTCTTGAAATCATCGGTTAATTCATAACCCATATATTCCGCGCACGCTTCTAAATCCTTTCTATCCATTTTTCCTTCTTGGAATGTTTTGAAGAATGTTTCCATGATTTGTTCTTCTGTAAGACCTGCAGCCTTTAATTGGCTGACTAACGAATCCATTTCAGCTTTATCCATGTAATCTTTTCTCCTTCCTTAAACCTTAAAAAGTTTTTTCAAGGCGTATTCTTCTTCGGACATACCCTCATTAGAACCGCCTTCATTTCCTAACACCTTAATGGTAGATTCGGGTGTGGAACTCGTGGATTGCATCCCACCTTCCTGTTTAGGTCTAAAGTTAGGATTAACATCCATTTCACTATTAGTCCCATTCCATTCAGGGTGAGTCGTTAATTCATTTCGAATATTATCAACAGTAATATCAAGACCTTTAGCCTTAATAATTGCTTTTGCATCTTCGAAACGATTTTTATCAATACCACTCTCTAATAAAGCGACTTGTTCTTTTACTTTAGCCAGTTCAGCATCACGATCAGCATTAGTGGTTTCCCAACCTTTTAACGCTTCATCGTATTCGCCTCGCACCGTTTCATATCTTTGTGCATTACCGATGAGCTCATCCATACTAGCTTCATCATTTACGCCATAACGACCATAGATAGCGCGATAAGTTTGCTCTCGTGTTTCCATTCGAGTTTTACCCACTAAATCGTTTACTTGGCTTTGAGTAAATAATTTTTCCGCAGTTTGAACCGGCTCCTCTTCTTGTTCAGAGATATGTTCGACAGTTTCAGTTTCATTAGGTGTGTCGCTTTCGACAGCCGGATCCTGATTATCAGCCGATAAACTATCAGCCTCTTCTTTTTCTTCAGGAGTAGGGACTGGAGAATTATTCAATTCAACACTTTCATCACTGGAAGGAGAAGTACCTTCAAGATTGTCAATCTCTTTACCTTCTATCGTCTTTTTAATATCATCCATAAATTTACCTCACTGGACTTAGAGTAATAAACCTTGGTGCGAGTCACCAATACCTTTCTTTTATTATAAAACACCCACTTTTAAATGCAAATACCAATATTTTTAAACTTATTTATGAAATAAATAAAACGAAACATTTTTTAAAAATTACATTTTTCATAACCTCTCTCTATTTATATTTCTTTTTCTTTTTCTCACATGCGAAGGAGTTATAAAAATAGTAAAATTTAAAAAATCAGTAAAATTATTATTAGTTTTTATATAAATAACTATTTATATAAAAACAATAATAACCCAAAAAAATGTCAAATCAAACTTTTAACTCACACTTTACATATATATATAATATATATGTATTTTTAATTTTACATAATAAAATATGTATGCTATCATAATTTTATGGACATTAAAGAAATCAGAGTTCGCAAAAAACTCACTCAAAAACAGTTAGCCGAACTAGTCGGAATATCCCAGCAACATATCTCCAAAATAGAAACGGGACTAAATATTCCTAGTTATGCAACCGTTAAAAAAATTGCAAATGCGTTAGGTTACGAAATTATTTGGGAGGAAATAAGTAATGATAGAAAAACTAATTAATATGGAATACCGAAGCACCGATAAAAAAGGTACTTACGCAAAAACAGTTTCCTCCTGTGTGCAATACGAAATGGAAAACGGCAATATTTTCGAAAATAACATATCATTAAATATCTTCTTTATCATTGACGTTTCTAAAGACGACCTAATCGACTGTTATTGCACCCCTGCATACCGGATCCAATTAAAAACAGAAGAGGATTTTAAAGTGCTTGAATCGCTATACAACATTTATAGAGAGGACTTAAAAGAATTAGTCAGAAATGAAAAAAACAATCTTTGTTAAAATACTTATAATTATCCTATCTTTTACCGCTATCGCCGTATCAACCTTCTTTATATTAAAAGCGTGTGGTTTCACAACTAAAGAAGATTTCCTTCGTTTACGAAACGAATTAGGGAACACATTCTGGATATGGTTAATAATATTCGCTTTACAAATAATTCAAGTAATATTTATACCTATTTCAAACCAAATAATTACAGTTCCCTGCGCGTTAGTTTTTAATGATGAATTATGGAAGGTTTGGTTAACTTCTTGGTTATCAATATGGGTAGCTACATTAACCCTTTATGCGCTAGGAAGATGGGGTGGCGAAAAAATATTAAAATGGCTTTTAAAAGACGAGGAAATGGTTAAACGTTGCACACGTTTCTTAAAGCGTGGTTGGGTTTTCTTCCCACTAGGAATGCTTTTACCCCTTCCAGATGATATCGTAACAGTGCTAGCTGGAACTGGAAAAATGAATTTTTGGTTCGTTGCAGTGTGTTCATTATTCACAAGAGCGATTGATGTTGCTTGTTCTGTGTGGGGTTGGGGATACTTGACTAGATACTGGTGGGGTTGGATAATTCTAGCAGTTGGCATAATCATATTAGGGACACTTTCAGTTGTGTTCTGGAAATGGCAAAAACGGTAAAGATCAAATTCAAGAAACAAAGAAACTTAAACAAGGAAAAGCACTAAGACAATCAGATGTTAAAAACGACACCGAACTCCATATCGAGGCAGTCAAGTTATGCGGTGATTTCCTATGTGATAAAATCAAAGAACAGTTCAAGAAACACGACCATACCAAGTTAGGCGAATACCTGCCAGCTTTCACTAAAGCACTATCAACTGGCTTCAAGGATCAAGATTGGTGGAAAATCCATTTAACAGAACACCACCACTTAAACGATAAAGTCCCAGAAGACGTGAACCTAATCGATGTGCTTGAAATGATTTGTGATTGCGTTAGCGCTGGAACGGTTTATGATGTTACTCTTTCAAATGAAACGTTTAAAAATACGGTTAAATTAATTAAAGACAATATCGAAGTTGTTCCACCGGATGAAGATAACGAAGTGGTTAAAAAATTATTGAAATAATCAGGGTGGTAGTAATATCGAGAATTGGTTAGGGGTGGACGGAACCAAAAATTAAAAATGATCATTAAAAAAACTGACATATATACCCCCCTAAGGGGGTATGTTTTTTTCATTTTTTTACGAAACTATCGCAAAAATTCCTAAGCTATAATAAACACCTACAAAGAATGCTAGCAAAAACAATAACGAAACCCCTAAAGTTGTTATTACTTCTCTTGCTTTCTTGGTGGCTTTAGTAGTGGTTTTTTGGCTTTTCATTTTTAACCTTCCTTTTCTTGATTATATTATCTCATATGTTACTACTATATGCAATAGGAAAATTAAAACTTTTTAAAATATTTTTTTAGCTTAATTTAACAACTCTCTAACCGTGCCAAACTAATAGAGATTAAAACAAATAAAAAAATGTTAAAAAAAAGTATTGCTTTCTTTTAAATACCCATTATAATTAGTGTTGTTAACAAAAGGAGAAAAATTAAAATGCAAGTTAACGAACTAATTATCAAAGTCGAAAATGTTAAAAGGGGACAATTTCAAAGGGCTAAATGGCAAAGCGTAAAAGTTGTGAATGGTGAAACTTACAAGAAAGTAAGTGTGGGCGTTGTTAGAATTGTTGAATATACCCATATTAAAGGCGTTAAGGAAAGATTACAAAATACTCAAAGAAAAAGTAATCCAAACGAAAAAACCATTATTAGTAACGTTCTTTATTACAATTCAAACACAAAGAATTATCTAGTCCATTTAGCAACAACCAAAGTAAAAGCAAAAAGCTATTACTATATCAATGGTGTTCAAGTCGATAAAGCAACATTTGAAAAAGGTAACCCACCTAGAAAAAGTTCAAGCGTTGCGCCTATATTCCAAGTCTTAATTGAAAACTTATTAGAGTTTGGAAAGTAAAAAATAAGGGTAGCTAAAAAGCTACTCTTTTTTTATTTCCTAGAGAACCGTGCCTATGCTATCCTGATCCACCCAGTCAACCACATTGCCATAAATAAAAATAAATTAAAAGAAATTAAAAAATAATGCTTGACAACGTATTGTAGTATTATATAATAGTAGCATAAAGAAAGGGGCAGTGGTAAAGCGCCATTGCTAGGGTAGAAAAATGACAAATTCCGAATTTATTGAAAATCGTTGCAAAAACAAGGTTGATGGGGCTTACGTCTTAATCAAAGACGTTTTTGAAGACGCCAATCAAGCCTCTAGAGAAAGGGGTATTTTCGTTTGTGAGAATGGTGGTGGCAGTGGTTGTGGTTGGAGCAACTTCGAATGCACACCATTCATTCAATGCGTAGAGTTGCCATTCAAAGCGAATGGCGTTAAGGTGTATGGCTTATTGATAAAATAAGCCAACACCCCATTTAAAAAAGTCAGTCTTAGGACTGATTTTTTTATTTTTGCGTAGTGCCATACAATTCTGATCGCTTCAGTTTCAGTCCGTGCTTAATAAGCCTGATCCACCCAGCATCTTGTGTGTGAAAAATTTTGCAAAGTGCTTGCGTTATGGTTTATATAGTATTACTATATAATTAAGAAAAGGAGAACTAATAATAATGAAAGTTCTAAATTCAAACAAATTTCAATGGGGACAAGTTGTCGCCACAAGGGGAGTTAACGAAATGATTAAAGAAGACGTTTCGTTTAGCCAATTCGTTTTAAAATCATTCGCAAGGCATTGCAATGGTGATTGGGGCGATTTAGGGGAAGAAGATAAACACTTAAACGACTTAGCGTTACTCAATGGTGATGATAGACTAGTCAGTAAATATAATTTCAATGACGAGATAAGCATTTATATCATTACTGAATGGAATAGAAGTGCAACAACCATTTTATTCCCAAGTGAATATTAAACGTTAATGGTTGCGAATAAGGAGTGGTTGAAAGCCACTTCTTTTTTTACATCGTTGAAGTAAGTGAAAATCCGGAGCGATCAGAACCGCTCCGTGCTAATAATCTCGTCTGATCAGCATCGCTTCTGCGTTGTAGCAAAATAAGAATAATTGGTTTGTGAATAACATTTGCATTATCGAAATGAAAGGGTATGTAATGTTCATTAATGACATTTTTGGTGTAGGAATTCACCATTAGGTGGTTGAAAGGCTACTTTTTTCCTATGTGGTATAGTGTGTTTTATCTCGTTTGCAATCGATCCGCCCTCCTTCCGTGCAAACACTTCCAGGCTGGAAGTGCAAAATCTCTCATGCGATGCGAACCAACTCGAAGTTGGAGTGACGCAAAAACATTTGTTTTTGTGGCGCTTCAGCGAGATGATCGATCAGATTTCCGTGCTTACTGTATCCAGTTGATCAGC
>SAMEA104315429__coassemble_267_pt1 | contig 85198 bp, 68 predicted proteins | sample SAMEA104315429__metabat2_high_PE_037 | metagenome-assembled genome bin SAMEA104315429 (sample SAMEA104315429) | gut metagenome | biome: Monkey gut; feature: monkey-associated habitat; material: faeces | place: China | collected 2013 | reverse complement strand
GATCATTAATTATTTCCTCAATGGATTTATATTTATATTCCCTCTTAAACAAATTATCTAAATCATCATATAGTTGTAAGGCTAGTGCTAATTTAACTAAGGACTCTAAAGATATATTGCCACTTTTTTCAAATCTTCTAATAGAAGCATAGGAAACACCAGAAATAACGGATAGTCTTTGTTGGGATACCTTTTTGCTTTTTCTAATAGATCGAAAACGTTTAGCTATTTCCAGTTGCTTTTCGTAATAAGTAACAAACTGTAATGGTAATTCTTCCATATGCTATTATTTTAGCATATTTCGTATAAATTAAACAATATTTGCCAATATGTTAGCGATTTAACTTTTTCAAAAATCAAAAATACAACAAAAAATACAACATAATAGCCGTCTCGACGCCAATGGTTTTAGACAGTTCCAGGGAGAGGGGCGGACGACGCGAAAAAACCGCCAACGTGGGACAGTCTTGTTGATTTGCTGTTTCGCGTTTTGGGGAGAACGGTCTTCGTATGAACGAGGAGAATCGCTCTCGTCCTGACGCATCCTCAAAATACAAAATGGAAATTTACAAAATCCTCTCGTGATTTTGATTCTGGAATATCAGATTGTTCAGCGAAACGAACCCATTGTTTTGCCGCTTCACACACCTCTTCAACGATGCGTTGCATCTTAGGCTTCGTTAGGCCTGCTTCAAACCCCACAGCAAAGCAATCTTCCGCGGTAATATCGTCGGATTTGCCGTTAATAAGACATTGATGGTTGTTGATGTAATTGCTATTAGGATCGATGCTGTACGTTAAATCATAGGCAGGAGACAAAGACCATTTGCCCTGCCGATCCATCAAGAAAGAAAAATTCTTGGCATGGTCATCATAATTGCTCGTCACGACATTAAAAATCATGCGACGGAACAATTCATATTTATCTTCAAAATCAGCACCAAGATCATCAATGATATTAAAAATTGTCGAGTAAGAAATATTGTGTTTCACAGCATAATCAATATGACCAAGTCCACATGCGGTTTGCATATGAATCTTTTGCATCTTGCCATTAGAATCGACGTACCGATCAAATCGCTTCGTCATAAAGTGATAATCCCCCTCTTCATTAAGAAGGCGAGATTCATTCATTTTTATACCCGCAGCTTTGGCCATTAAGTAATAGGCATATTCTTCGCGCGTTTGGTAGGAATCATAAAAGGAATTGAGGCTTTCTTGGTCGACTTTATCAAATTTGATGATCCAATAAGAAAAGCCAGGGCCTGCATCCATTTGACCAGATCGATAAACGCCTGTTTTTTCGTTATAAGCAACAATTGCTTTCGCTTTTGCTCCTCCGGCGGAGCTTCCTACTTTAATAAGGTCTCTTAATTTACCTAATTCTGGCTTTAAGGAAGAATTCGAACGTCTTTTAAGCACTTCCTTTGCTGCATCGGCAATATCCCGGACACGAATTTCATTTGACTCGTCCAAAGTTCCGTCTAAGACTGGCTGGTATTCCAAAGCCCCCATCCCACGACATCCGATATAGAGAAGTTCCTCAATGGGAGACAAGGAATTCTTGTCCCTTCCAATGGACATCAGGTATTCGTTAATGACCTTTCGGCCAAATCGGTCAGGCAAAGAATCGGCAAAAAGACCTGGTAGCCCTCGAAAAGTATCGCTAATTAAATTTGGAAAAGAATAGGCCGCGGTTCGGAGAGGCATCATGATGGGTGAAATTTCCACTCCGCGCTTCACGAACGATTCGTCATAAGAAAAATAAACGTTATTTTCATCGTCATTTGATAAATAACCAACCACTGTCCCCCATAAAAGCACTTTTGCTATCATTTTTCATCTCCCCACGGAATTTCATTGTTTTTCTTTTTTGGCCTTGCTCTTTGCCTCGAATGCCCCAGACGGTGTAAGTCAACGGAATTGACCCCGAGATTAGGGATTAAAAATTCAAAATTCCCTGCCAACGACAAGGTTCTTAGAATCTTAATTAGATTATCTAACGAAATCGTTCCTGTTTGTTCAAAGGAACGAATCGTACCGACCGAAACTCCACTTTTTTGAGCTATATACGAACGTGAATAGTTCAAAGACAAACGAAAGGCTTTGAATCGATTTGCCAATTCTAGTTTGGTCGATGGTAAAGAAGAAAAATTTGTGATGCCCATAAATTTAGCATAATATTCAAATTTATAAGTGTCAACTTATTAATAGTTATAACATGTTCTATTTGTTTAAATGTCAACTTCTTAATAGTTATACAAAATCGTTTAAATGCGATGCTTGTGCAATGATTGCAGGGATTTGGCAAATACAGATGGTCCTCAAAAATACCCCAATAACAGCGAAAAGTTTTTGGGTTCAAAAGACGCATACAATATAAGAGACCTCAATAAATGATTCCTTCTTTGCTCGTCATAGGAACACCGATATTAATCGTAGATGTGCTGAAGTCAAACCGTGGATTCTTAAAGTAAAGTCAGTTGTCTAAAAAAGAACATCTTTCCAAGGGTTATCCGCTTTGCGGTCGGGGGGAGCCGACTTAAATCTCTGGAAGAAGCCCATATTCGAGCCTTGGGAGACGATTTCGACAACTGCCATATTTCGCTAACTCGGATCGATACCGCGCGACGTGGGACGGCCGGAATTATAACACGGATCTACAATACCTTATTTGCTCCTATATCTAGTAATTTTTGTATAAAATAAAAATATGAATCATTAATTTACAAGAGGAGATTTATGATATTAAAAAAACACGAAAAGCTTTATAGCACTGAAAACCTAGTCGGATATTTAAGATTTAGCGGAGGGGCTCTTGAAGTTCACGAAAACTATATTGTTTGCTATAAAAACTTTCTTCCATTCAGCTGGAACGTTCATGGAAGAACATCAATCATTATTGAAATAAGCAATATCGATTTGCTTGAATATAGAGGATGCGGCTGGTTCCTTGGCCATTTCGCAATTCGCTTTAGACATTATCAAAAACCCATTAAGTTCTTTTTTGGCAAATGGTTTGTATGGAGAAGAAAAAAATTCAATAAGGAAATGCAACCTTTATATGATTTTATAGCAAGTAAAGTAATGGTTGGTTGGGAAAAAGATCGAATTAGAAAAACACAATCATTTGATGAATTAAAGAAAATGGGTCTTTGCCCTGTTTGTGGTGCAAAAATAGAAGAAGATGCAAACTTCTGCGATTGCTGTGGAGGAAAGGTTAAATAGATTATGAGCGAGAATAAATGTCCAAATTGTGGCGCTTCTATATCAGAGAATAAGCGATACTGTCCACACTGTGGAACGAGACTATCGCTTACCATTGAAGCACCAAAAATCATCGAAAAAAAGCAAAACCAAAACGAAAGTTAAGCCCAAACCCAAAAAAGAGACTAAAAATTGCTGGTATTACAGCAGCTACATCCGCTGTTATTGGGACAACAATAGGTCTCTTGATACCACTTGTATTTATCCCAAATGCTCAAATTAGTGAAGTTAAAAAGGGGAACATTTTTAGTTTTAATAAGATTGGCGAGTCATATAGTGTTAGAAGAAACCCCTCTCTAGAAAAATATTTTTATGATTACTTACCTTCAGAAATAACTATCCCGAGCGAATATAAAGGACTCCCTGTAACTGAAATTGATCGGTACACCTTTTCCTATTGTTCATCTTTGGCATTAATCACAATTCCTAATAGCGTCACATCAATTGGTGAATACGCTTTTGCGAATGTTCATCTTTGACATCAATCACAATTCCTAATGGCGTCACATCAATTGGTGATGGTGCTTTTCAAAGTTGTTCATCTTTGACATCAATCACAATTCCTAATAGCGTCACATCAATTGGTGAATGGGCCTTTTCCTATTGTTCATCTTTGACATCAATCACAATTCCTAATAGCGTCACATCAATTGGTGAATACGCTTTTCGCGAATGTTCATCTTTGACATCAATCACAATTCCTAATGGCGTCACATCAATTGGTGATGGTGCTTTTCAAAGTTGTTCATCTTTGACATCAATCACAATTCCTAATAGCGTCACATCAATTGGTAATTACGCCCTTTGGTCTGATTCTGATCTACTAGTTAAGGTTTTTTATGCCGGTTCTGCAACTGAATGGTCTTCTATTAGCGTTGGTTATTGTAATGATGGCTCACGTTTGTACTATTATTCTGAAGAAGAACCTACTGAATCAGAATATTATTGGCATTATGTCGATGGTGTTCCAACCATTTGGGAAATTTAATTCAACTTTAAAAATTAAACGAATTGAACCTCTTAGCGATGAATATATGGTGAGAGGTTTTTAATAAATATGTTCATTAAATTAACATATTTTTATTATCGGTTGGGACGCGGATGTTTTAGGCAACTTATTAAAGTGATGTGAGAGATAAGAAAGAATCAGAATAAACTTAAACGGAAACGAAATATGTTTGCAGTAATTGATACTCTCACACCTTCAACCACTACATTTGTAAGATCTGGGACGAATGATCACCGCCTTTGTCCCTTTCAGCTTAGGTCACTATTATGAAACAAAAAAGAGCTTAAATGGTGTCTCGCAAGGCGACATTAAAAGCAACAAAAAGATCTACCAATAACGATAGATCTCTTAATGTCTAATGTGTGTCCTAATCAGATGGAAGTTTTTAGCCAACTTCGGATAACTAACTTTGGACAACTACAGTTATTGTCCCATGACGACGCAAATTCTCCGAAAAAGAACGAAATCGGCTCTCTCCGGCGAAATCCATATTCGATCCTTGGGACATGATTTCGACAGCAGCCATATTTCGCTTATTTGAATCGATACCGCGCGACGTGGGGCGACCGGGGCTAGCCAGAACGAGTTATATACAGGCATATAAAACGCTTCGGCGTTGATGGTTTCCAATAGTTCCAGGGCGAGGGGCGGGCGACGACGAAAAAACCGCCCACGTGGGACGGTCTTGTTGTTTTCTGCTTCGCGTTTCGGGGAGAACGGTCTTCGTATGAACGAGGAGAATCGCTCTCGTCCTAACACAATGTTATTTAGTGTTGGCCAACTTCAGGAAGAAGAGCCATAAAACGAGCATTTTTGATAGCTCTAGCTAATTCTCTTTGATAACGAGCCTTAGTTCCGGTTTGGGAACGTGGAAGGATCTTTCCATCTGGAGAAATAAAGCGAAGTAAAGTTTCAGTATCTTTATAATCAATGTACTTCACATGATTTTTGGTGAAGTAACAGACCTTTTTCCTTGGTCTTAATTTCTTAAAAGCCATATTAATTCCTTTCTATTTGATTAGAATGGGAGATCATCATCGACAACATCAATCGAGTCAAGATTATTTCCTTGTGCTTCTTCGCTGACGGTTTCATTATCATTTGAAGGAGTAGCACTTCCGTTACTTGATTTAGTATCAAGGAAATCAACACTATCACAAATCACTTCAGTGACAGTCATCTGTACATTGTCACTTTTACGATTGTATTTACGTTGATTTAAGCGTCCAGAGACCGCAACAAGAGAACCTTTACGGGTAAATTTCGCAACATTTTCTCCTCTTGCGCCAAAGACACTGCAATTCATGAAAAGAGTATTCTTTTCACCATTTGGTCCTTTGTAGGAATCATCTACTGCTAATGAGAAGGAAGCAACAGCAGTTCCGGATGTTGTTTTCCGGAGTTCGGGGTCGCGAGTAAGGCGACCGATGAGAATAACACGATTGAGCATAACTTGATTAACCTCCGATTATATTTAGCAAGACTTAGTCTTGGTCGACGGTGATCAAGTGACGCATTAAGCTATTATCGAGTTTAGCTAAACGATCAAATTCTTTAAGCGCGGCAGTTTCAGCACTGACCTTAAGGACAACGTAATATCCTTTGCTTTGTTTTTTGATTGGATAGGCTAAATCTTTGACTCCCCACTCCTTAGTATCGGTAACTTTTGCACCGTTCTTTTCTAAGATAGTTTGGAGTTTGGCCACTTCTTCCTTACGAGCAGCATCATCTAATGTCGCAGTAAGGATATACATGATCTCGTACTTTTTCATATTAGCACCTCCTAATTTCGGTCTATGGGATATCTCTAAGATATCCATAAGAGCGTGTTTTTTGCTTCTTTCCTTCTTTAGAAGCTAAAAAATTATACTCGCCTTAAAAGAGGTCTTCAATGAAAAGAACACCAAGTCTTTCTAGAAGGGAGCTCTCCCTTCATCTATATATAGCCTAGAATTAGCAAAAAGGGAAAATATTTTGCAATTTATTTATTTATCAGATTATTCCTTATCTTCTTTCTTAACTTTATTTTCGCCTTTTAAGGTTGGGAAGAGAAGGACTTCTCTAATAGTGCTTTGCTCAGTAAAGAGCATACATAAACGGTCAATACCAACACCAATTCCACCCGCAGGAGGCATGCCATATTCTTGAGCGTCAAGGAAGCTAAAGTCGATATCCGAAGCTTCTTCATCGCCTCTATTTCTAGCGGCTAATTGAGCTTCAAAACGGCTTCTTTGATCAAAAGGATTATTAAGTTCGGTATATGCATTAGCAAATTCAATACCGCCAATAAATAATTCAAAACGATCAACGAAGCGAGGATCTTTGGTTTTCTTAGTTAAAGGAGAAATCTCAATTGGATAAGTATGAACAAAGGTGGGTTCAATTAAAGTATCTTCAACAAAAGCATCAAAGAAAGCTTGAATGATATAGCCAACGCTATTCCAGCTTTGCTCTAAAGGTACTTTATGTTCTTTTGCTAAAGCCACTGCTTCTTCAAAAGTCATCTCTTTATTAAAATCGATACCAGTCTTCTCTTTGATAGCTTCAGTCATAGAGATATTAGCAAAAGGTTTATCTAAATGAATGGTATGACCATTCCATTCATATTCATATTTGCCAATAACATTCTTAGCAATATCTCTAAAGAGAGATTCTGCCCATTCTTTCATATCGCTAAGATCGGCATAAGCTTGATATAACTCAATGGTAGTAAATTCGGGATTGTGTTTATTATCAATACCTTCATTTCTAAAGATACGACCAATCTCATAAACACGGTCGATACCGCCGATCATGCATTTCTTTAAATTAAGTTCAGTAGCAATTCTTAGGAAGAAATCACGGTCTAAAGCATTATGATGTGTAATAAATGGACGCGCACTAGCGCCACTAGGAGAAGCGCTAAGTACTGGAGTTTCTACTTCTAAGAAGCCTCTATTATCACAAAAACGACGGATTTCTTTGACAATGCGCGGTCTAAGAAGAGCGATTTTTCTAGATTCATCGTTGATAATTAAATCAACATATCTCTTTCTGCATCTATCTTCTAAGTCTGTTAAACCATGGAATTTTTCTGGTAATGGTTTTAAACATTTAGTGATGTGGGTATATTTGCTAACTCTAATAGTTAATTCACCAGTTCTAGTTAGCATTAAAGTGCCTTCTAGTCCAACGATATCGCCTAGATCCGCTAATTTGAAGACTTCGTAATCATGTTCACCAATGACATTTTGACCAATCCAAGCTTGGATAGAACCTTCTTCATCTTTTAAATTAACAAAAGAAGCTTTGCCCATTCTTCTAATAGCCATTAGACGTCCTGCAACATTAACAACAGGTTTCTTTGCTTCTAATTCTTCAGGAGTTAAAGAACCGTAATTCTTACGGATATCAATAATTCTATCTTTCCAAGGATATCTCTCTCCAAAAGGATCAACCCCTAATTCTTCATAACGTTCTAATTTAGCTCTTCTAGCTAATTCTTGATCAGTTAATTTTTCTTCCACTTTTCTATCCTCGTTTATAAGTCTAATACAAAGGTAGCTTTAAGCCTAGAAAGTTTACTTCTAGGCTAATTAGCTTCTGCCTTTATAGCGTTACCTGTATATAGTTGATAATATTTCCCTTTCTTAGCAAGTAGCTCTTCATGGGAACCTCTTTCAATAATTCTGCCATTATCAATAACCATAATGACATCGCTATTTTTAATGGTGCTTAATCTATGAGCAATGACAAAGACTGTTCTTCCTTTCATTATAGCGTCCATCCCTTCTTGAACTAACCGTTCAGTACGGGAGTCGATAGAAGAAGTCGCTTCATCCAAGATCATTACTGGAGGATCCGCAACAGCAGCTCTAGCAATAGCGAGAAGTTGTCTTTGACCTTGAGATAAGGAAGTACCTCCGCTATGAAGATAAGTATCATATCCTTTTGGTAAATGCATAATGAAATCGTGGGCGTTTGCGAGTTTCGCAGCCGCGATAATCTCATCATCCGTAGCTTCTAAATTACCAAAACGAATATTCTCTTTGATAGTTCCACTAAAGAGCTTGGTATCTTGCAAAACAATTCCTAAAGAATGTCTAAGATCCGCTTTCTTAATCTTATTAATATTAATATCATCGTAGCGAACCTTACCGTCTTCTAGATCATAAAATCTATTTATTAAATTAGTAATAGTAGTTTTACCAGCGCCAGTAGGTCCAACAAAAGCCACTTTTTGCCCAGGTTTCGCATATAAAGTAATGTCATGGAGAACAGTTTTACCAGGTATATAAGCAAAATCTACATGGTCAAAAGTAATATCTCCTCTTAACCAGGTATAAGTAACGGTGCCTGTATCTTTATGAGGATGTCTCCAAGCCCATTTACCAGTTCTTTCTTTGCTTTCTATAGGTTCGCCATTAATTCCTTCTTTAGCGTTAGTTAATTCCACATATCCTTCATCAGTTTCTTTAGGTTCATCAATCATTTCAAAAATTCTAGAAGAACCGGCAATAGCTAAAGCTAAAACATTTAATTGTTGAGAAACTTGACCTATTGGTTGAACAAAAGTCTTCGAATACATAAGGAAAGAGACAATAACACCAATAGTAAAGGGAGCTAAACCAGTTAAAGAAATAGAAGGAACTTGATTAACAATCATTAAAGCTCCCGCTAAAGCTAAAATGGCATATTGAACGTTGCCTAATTGGTTAACAGTTGGCATAAGGACGTTAGCGAATCTATTCGCAGACATCGAATATTGGAAATATTGTTCATTGAATTTTTGGAAAGAAGCAATATTTCTCTCTTCGTAATTAAAGACTTTAACCACTCTTTGACCAGAAATCATCTCTTCAATATAACCATTCATCTTACCAAGTTCGATTTGTTGGTTAATGAAATATTTAGAAGACATCTTGGTGTAATATTTTGTGATTAAGAACATCATGATGCTAAAGAGAAGAACAACTGCGGTTAAAACAATATCCGTTAAAAGCATCATGATAAAACAAACAACCATTGTTACTATAGATTGAGCCACCATTGGTAAGGAACGGGAAAGCATTTCTCTAAGAGCGTCTACATCGTTTGTATAAATCGACATTATGTCGCCATGCGTTCTCTTATCAAAATAAGAAACTGGTAAATCTTGCATGTGATTGAAGAGTTCATCTCTTATTTTCTTTTGAACCCCTTGGCCAATAATGCTCATTAAAACGTTATATAAATAAGAGGAAAGCAAGGCTACGACATATATACCAACAAGAATTAAGATTCCAAACTCTAAAGGAATTCCCTTAAATACACCATCAACAGGGGTATTAACAATTCCACCATTCCAATTATTCACCCAAGAACCGGTAGTAACATCAAAATAATCAATAGAACCTTTAATATAAGAATCTATAAGGATATTACCAACAAAATATGAACCAGTAACTCCGCCTAAAGAGGCTAATAAAACAAAGAGCAAAACTAAAGAGAATTGCCAAGGATAATATTTAAAAACGTATCCTAATAGTCTTTTTATCGCCACTATCTTTTGTTTTGTAGAAACTTTTTCGGTGTTTCGACCGCGTCTAGTCATTGCCATCAAAATCACCTCCACCAAGTTGGGAGATATAAAGTTCTTTATAAACTTCACTCTTCTCCATTAATTCGTCATTTTTACCGCGAGCTTCAATCTTGCCATGATCCATAACCCAAATCTCATCGCAATCTTTAATAGAAAGAATTCTCTGTGAAATAATAAATTTCGTAACATCATTTCTTTCTTCTCTTAAGGCTTCTCTTATAAGAGAGTCTGTATGAGTATCACAAGCACTCGTAGAATCATCTAAGATTAAAATCTTTGGCTTCTTTAATAAGGCTCTAGCAATTGTTAATCTTTGCTTTTGTCCACCAGAAAGGTTAGTTCCTCCTTCTTCAACAATAGTATCTAAGCCATTATGTAAATTATTTAAGAAAGGAGTAACTTGGGCTAAATCACAAGCTTTCATAATTTCTTCATCAGTAGCTTTTTCATTCCCCCAAAGAAGGTTACTTCTAATAGTTCCACTAAAGAGAGTGTTCTTTTGGAGAACTACTGAAACAGCATCTCTTAAAGTCTTTAAGTCATAATCTTTCACATTATGACCGCCAACAAGGACCGCTCCAGTCTTAACATCGAATAATCTAGCAATTAAAGAAATTAACGTTGTTTTACTAGAACCAGTAGAACCTAAAATACCAATGGTCTTGCCACTAGGAACCGTCGCACAAATATCATGAAGGACATCCTTATCTTTTCCTTCAACATAAGCAAAATTAACGTGATCAAAGATAACTTCGCCGTTCTTAACTTCTTTAAAACCATCTTTAGGAGATACAATATCGGACTTAGTAGTAAGGATCTCTTTAATTCTTTCGGCGCTATTTCTAGCAATGATAATCATGGTAAACACCATCGAAATTAGCATTAAGGACATCATGATCATCATGACATAAGTAATTAAAGTAGAGAGAGCTCCTACCCCTAATTCAGTCCCATTAGAAGCAACAATCTGGATAGCGCCAAAATAGGATATGGCGGCAATTGCTCCATAAACAGCACAATTTAGAATTGGGCTATTTAAAGCCATGACTTTTTCGGCAAAAATAAAGTTCTTATAAATAAATTCACTTACTTTACCAAATTTCTTCTTTTGATAATCTTCCCTATTAAAAGATTTAACTACTCTAATACCGTCAACATCTTCTTGGACTTCTTCATTTAATTTGTCATATGTCGTAAAGACCTTTTCAAAAGTTGGGTGGACAAATTTAGCTAAGAGCAATAGAGAACCTAAGATTAAGGGAATAATAATTAAGAAAATCCAAGCAATCTTCCAATCTGTGATAAAACACATAATTAGAGAAAACACCATTAAGAAAGGAGCTCTAATAGTGGCTCTAATAATTTGAAGGAAAGCAAACTGAACATTAGAAACGTCCGTGGTAGTTCTAGTAATAATGGAAGAGGTAGAAAATTGATCAATATTCTTAAAAGAAAAATCTTGAATGTGAACAAACATTGCTTCTCTTAGATTTTTACCAAAACCTGCGGAAGCTTTCGCTGCGAAGGTGCCCGCTAAAATACCAGTTATTGCGGCGATAATGGCAAAACTGGCAATTACACCAGCATACATATAAATAGGTTTAGGATCGACTGTGCCCGAGGCAGCAACATTATTAATGCTATTAATTAAGTCTTGCATAAAATAGGCTACAAAGACTTCGCAAGCAGTCTCCAAAAGAACCATTAACCAAGTTAAACAAGTAATTTTCCAATATTGTTTTATATGACCCATTAAGAATTTCAGGGTTGATATCTTTTTGTTTTTCTTTTCTTTTTCTATTTGCATTCGCATAAACAACCTCCTTCATTCTTTAAGTTATCTTCTAATTTTGTTAATAAGCGTTTAAACTCCGTTTTTTCTTCTAAAGAGAATCCATCTAAAAGTACCGAATCAGCTTGAGTAAAGAATATATCAAATTTCTTTTTAATCTCTTCCCCTAGAGGAGTTAAACAAATAATCTTTGCTCTAGCATCTAAAGGAGAAACATTTTGAGCAATATAACCCTTTCTTTCTAAATTAGATAAGGTCTCCGAGACAGTCGCTTTAGAAGTGCCAAACCGATTAATTACATCTCTAGCCGACACATTATCTTTATAATGTCTAAAGATAAAGCCTAGAACTAGCCCTTCTGCTCCTGTAATTTGGAGTTCAGGATAATTAGTTAAGCGTTTGCCAACAAAATTCTTAATTCCGTTAGCGGTATATCTAATTTGCGCTGGTATTGATCTTTCTTCCATAATAGTAAGTTTCCGAACCTTTAACGATAGTATTGTAGGAAGAAATTTTTAATTCTCAAGTGTCTTCTTTTGTTTTTAAAACAAATAAATAAAAAATTAAAAATTTCCCAGCAAAAAGCCCTTAAATTATTTAAATGTCCATTTATAAAATATCTTAAAGAATTTGAACATTCTATGAATGCTTGGGGTTTATTAAACTCCCCAGTCACTAAAATAGGTAGAAGTTTGAGTTCCGTTTTCACATTTTGATGGACAGTCTTCACATTTTCTTATATTCTGACATTGGAAATGTGTGTTTTTTTAACAATCAAAAGTTATGGTAAAGTGTAATTTTCATTCAATAAAAACTATGGAAAAGCGTTATTTGATCGAGGACAGTGATAATCTATCCATATTGACAATAAAGATAAAATCACGAAGAGATTATACAAATTATCTGGCTCTTCCAATTTCCCAATGGGTTTTTATATATCTAAGCAATTCTTCGTTCATGTCTCCTCTTTGATTGTAGCATGAGACCCTCTTTGCTTTTCTTTCTTAAATCAGCTTTTTTATACTCAAAAGGCCTAGGCGAAGCTAGGCTTAGATAAGACATAAACTAATTATTTATGCGCTTTCTTCTTTTAAAATAGGAACCTAATTAATGAATTCAGATCTAGAAACAATGCCTTCCAAGACTCGAATTACATCTTCATAAGACTTAGTGTGTAAAGCAATATCAGTTCGAATTTTCTTAAATCCCTTGAAACCCTTAAAGAATGGCGGGATTAAACCTCTTAGGTCCATTCCAGCCACTCTTTCACCTTTTTCCTCTTTTAATTTATTAGCAAATTCTAAAGCATATTCTGCTTGTTTCTTTACTGTTGGGGGAGGCAATAATTCCTCATTATTTAAGGCTCTATTTATATTAGTAATAAGTTCTGGATTCCCTACGCCACCTCTAGCAACCATTACAAAAGAAGCTTTAGCTATATCTATTGCTTTTATAGCGTCCTCTGGTGTAAAGATATCGCCAGAAACACATAAAGGAATATTTAGTTCCTCGCCTAAATTCTCAATATAGAAGAAAGAAGGAGTACCACGATATAGTTGGGAGGAGGTTCTAGCGTGTACTGTTAATAAAGAAATTCCCGCGTCTTCTAAAAGCAAGGCAACTTCTCTCACATTTATATGACTTTCATCATAACCAAGGCGAATCTTGGCACTTACTGGATGAGATGAAGTTTTCACTATATCTCTCATATATTCATAAAGTGCAGGAGGATTCTTTAGCCAAGCACTACCTGCCCCAGTCTTTGTTACTTTATGAACTGGGCAGCCAAGATTAATATCTAACATATCGTAATCCGCTAAAGATTCGACAATTTTAATGGCTTTTAAGGTATTTTCGCTATTAAATCCAAATAATTGAAGAGCCACAGGACGATCAATTTTAGAAGTAGCTAAATAAGTTAAAGTTCTTTTATTTCCATAGGAGATGCCGCAATCAGAAATCATCTCACTAACACTTAAAGCAACACCAAATGGTTTATTAAATTCTCGGTAGGCTAAAGAAGTTATCCCAGCCATTGGGCCTAAGATTACTTTGCCGTTAGTTTTGATTCCTTTAATATCCATATCATAAAAGAAGGCCTCTCGGCCTCCTTTTTATTTTTCCTCTTCTTTTTTAGAAGTTGTCTTTTTTGTTTTAGAGACTCTTACTTTCTTTTCTTCCTTTTTAGGAGTTTCGCTAGTCTTAGGAGCGCTTGTCTCTACCGTTTTTTCTTTTTCTCCGACAATGGCAACCACCTCTTTCTTAGGTAAAGCACCAGTTTCTACTAAAGAAGCAATTTCTTCAGCAGTTATGGTTTCTTTCTCTAAGAGAGTATTAGCAATAAGAGTTACATCATTTCTATGCTCAGTTAAGATCTTCTTAGCTTCGTTATAAGCAGTATCAATGATTTCTCTAACTGCTTTATCAATTTCATAAGCAATTTGGGTAGAGAAATTCTTAGTTGTGTCCATATAGTCTCTACCTAAGAAGACAGAACCATTACTTCTTTCATATTGGATAGGACCTAAGTCGCTCATACCATATTCAGTAACCATGGCTCTAGCTAATTTAGTAGCTTCTTGAATGTCATTAGATGCACCAGTGGAAATATCATCAAAGAAGATTTCTTCGCTAACTCTTCCACCTAATAAACCGGTGATTTGCGCAAGTAATTCTTTCTTGGTTAAAAGGAAACGGTCATCTTCTGGCGTCATTAAGACGTGACCTCCAGTGTTACCTCTTGGAATAATAGTAATCTTTTGTACTTTCTCAGCATGAGGAAGAACTAAACCAATAACGGCATGTCCTGCTTCATGGAAAGCAACTTGCTTTCTTTCAGTTTGAGAAAGCCCCTTGCCACTTTTTGCGGGTCCAGCAATTCTTCTATCAATAGCTTCATCGATTTCCGCCATACCAATTCCTTGTTTATGGAAACGGACAGCTAAAATTGCAGCTTCATTAAGAATATTCTCTAAATCTGCACCAGAGAAACCAACTGTTCTTTCCGCAATAGCTTTAAAGTTAACACTTGGATCAACGATTTTATTACGAGCATGAACTTTAAGAATAGCTTCTCTTCCTTCTTTATTTGGAAGGCCAACAGTAATGATTCTATCGAAACGTCCTGGACGGAGTAAGGCAGGATCAAGAACGTCACTTCTATTTGTAGCGGCCATAACAAGAATTCCGCTGTTATAGTCAAAACCATCCATTTCAACAAGAAGTTGGTTTAAGGTTTGTTCACGTTCATCGTTTCCTCCCCCTAATCCAGCGCCTCTTTGTCTACCAACAGCATCGATTTCATCAATAAAGATAATACAAGGAGAAGCTTGTTTAGCTTTCTTAAATAAATCACGAACTCTGCCAGCGCCAACCCCAACAAACATCTCAACAAAATCAGAACCAGAGATGCTAAAGAAAGGAACTCCAGCTTCGCCTGCGACAGCTTTAGCTAAAAGGGTTTTACCAGTTCCTGGAGGGCCAATAAGGAGAACACCTTTAGGGAGTCTAGCGCCAAATTTGGAATATTTCTTTGGTTCTTTTAAATATTCAACCATCTCGACCATTTCGGCCTTTTCTTCATCACATCCTGCTACATCAGCGAATTTAATTTTTGAAGTATCTTCTCTTCTAGCAGGAGAACGATTAAAGTCCATGGCTTGACGATTAGCGCCACCAACTGAACGATTAAGAATGTAGAAAAGGAAGAAACCAAGTAATAAATAGAAAACAATTTGGACAATGGTTGGTCCCCAAGTATCCCAGAAATTAACTTGATAAGGATCAACTGGGGTATAAGAAGGTTCTCCATAGGCTTCCACTAAAGCGGGAGTATTTTTCCACTCATAATATTTAGCTTCAAAAATACTGCTATAAGAAAGGTGCGTTATTGGGGTTGTAGACGAAGAAGTTGCCGGAGCAATCACCCATTCATCTTCCCAATGTTTGGTTTGGATATTAACGGTAAATGTCCCTCTATCTTTGTTAGGACTTTGAGCAGAATAATAAGTACCAGTAACTACATAAACATCGCGGGCTTTTGAAGTAGAAGTCCAGCTTTTAATGTAATATTTACCACCATTTCCGCCTTCAGCTTTAGGAGTAACATTAACGTCTTTGCTATCAATGTTATAACCAAGATAAGAATCTAAGTCGCTTTCTTTCCATTGAGCAGCTCCACCGCTAAATTGTTTCATAACCATGAAAACAATGGCGAAAACAATAATCCCGGTAAATAAATAGGGTAGTATCTTACTTAATATTCCACGACGGGGTTTTTCTTCTTTCATTTTTTTACCTCCTTAGGAATTAATAACAGATATTAGTTGCATCCTTATAGGATGCTATCGAAGATTAGCACTAAGAAATAATTCTAACAAGCAAAATAATCAGGATTTCTTTTGTTCTACATGTATATGTAGTTTAGATGTGTGATATTCGTGGAAAGCTTTATCAAATCTAGGAACATAAATAATTTTCCCATTCTTATTTAAGAAAACTGGCCAAACAGCTAATAATTCGTCGCTAATTCCTGAGGCAATAAGGAACTTTTTAACAGGAGCCAAATAGCCTCCATAAACATAAGCATCTTGTGGTAAAACAGAACGAATAGTAATGGGATAATCATCCAAAGTAATGTGTCTATCTTCAGCACCCATTGAAAAATCTAAATCAAAAGAGGGACAAGAAAAGGCGCATGGTTTTTCTAAAACATAAGAATAAGGAAGATTTAAGCCATCCGTGTCTAAAGTAATGCGGTCATATTCCTTAACAAAATAGACATTACCTTTAAGTTTTAAGGTGTCGTTTTCTTTACCATTAAGGCACATTTCTCTTAATTTACTCAACAAATTAGAAGATAGAGAAATATGTTTCTCTGAGTGGCGGTTTACGAAATTAATTACCGTTTCCGCATATTCATCTAAAGTAAGTGCCATCAAAGAACGAATATCTAAATCATCATGATTTTGTAAATCGACTTTAACGGCATTTTTAAAGGAAATACGGTCATTATCTCTCTTCCGCATTTCTTCCATAATTTGATCTCGCTCAACTTCATTAAGTTTAGCAATTACGTCTTTTCTAATTTCGGAGCAAGTATGGTCCACTTCAAAACGGGTGGAATCAAGAGAATATGGGACCATATTTAAATCACAATAATTAATTAAATCTTCATGAGTGTAATTAAGCAAAGGACGAACAATGATCATTCCTCTTTTAGAAGAAATTCTTGTTAAACCATATTTTAAGCTCTTAGAAGCGCCACTTTTTCTGAGTAGATAACTTTCGATAATATCGTCTTGTTGATGAGCTAAAAATAAAGCGACTCCTTCGTACTTAGCAAACATTTCTCCAAAGAAAGAATAACGGACTTCTCTAGACCATTTTTGGAAATCTTCTCTTCCTTCCTGAGGATATAAAGATGTATCACAAACTTCTAATCTAAGGTTCTTTTGAGCGCAAAAATCACGAAGTTTTTGCTCCGCGAGATCGTTAGTTTCATCAAAATGATAATTAACAAAACAAACAACTGGAGAAACTCCATTTTTCATCATCATATCTAATAAGGCCATCGAATCAGGCCCATAGGTAACCGCTACTAAGTAATTACCATCACCAAATTCATAATCTAGCATTGTCATTCTCCTTTTCTATTATCTCATCAAGAACAATCTCAAACATTTTATTGGCTTCTTCCTTTTTGGCAAACGTTCTCTCTTCTAGCACTTTTAGAGTAATCTTGTGCTTGCCTAGAAATAATAATAATCCATCATTTGGATGAACTTCACTCATTGGTTTTGCGCTTTTCCCATTGATAAAAATATCTCCATCTAAGCAAAGTTCTTTAGCAATCTCCCTTCGCTTAATAATTCTTGATACTTTTAACCATTTATCAATTCTCATAACTCAGTTTAACATATCTTTCCAGAAGTGCGCTTCTCATATAGAGAAGAAACCTCTTTTAAAATTTTATATAAATCATTTGGCCAATCGTTCTCTTTCTTAAGTCTTAAACGTAATCTTTTCTCAACATAAGTCACCTCTACCTTATTTAGATAGGGGGTTAATACATTAAATAGTTCTAGACCAATGCCGTTTATAGAACTAAAAAGAGAAGAAAGACGAATATCAATATGATTCCGTAGTTCTTCTAAACCTTCAAAAGCATCGCTACTCAATAAGACATCCATTTTTCTCTTCTTAAGAAGTAATTGCATCTCTTTAGGTAAACGACCATAAATATCTCGAACTTTATTCTCAAACTTATCAACTTCATCTTCACTTTTAGTATTCTCTAAAGACTGATAAAGCTCAATTTTGTCGCTAGTATTCGCATAATTTTTAGGAATATAAGCATCCAGCGATAAAGCGGAATTAGCTTTTTGAGGTGTGTCTTCTAAAATGTTTTGTTTCTTATTTTCAATAGCCTCACCTAAAAGTTTTAAATATAAATCTAGCCCTACTGTATCAATAAAACCAGCTTGTTCAGGACCTAAGATATCTCCCGCTCCTCTAATCATTAAATCTCTTTGAGCAATCTTATAACCGCTTCCTAATTCCGTAAATTCTTCGATTGCTTTTAACCTTTTAACTGCATCTTCATTCATTTTGTCGTTTGGACGATACATTAAATATGCATAAGCGATTCTATCTCCTCTGCCCACACGACCTTTAATTTGATAAAGCTGCGATAATCCAAAATGATCAGCATCTTCAACAATAATCATATTAGCATTAGGTACGTCTATGCCGTTTTCAACAATCGAAGTACAAATAAGAAGGTTTATTTCTCCGTTATAAAACTTCTCCATAGTATCTTCGATTTCTTCTTTTTCCATCTTCCCATGAACTACGCCGATTTTAGCGTTTGGAAGAGCTCTAGCTAATTCACTAGCTTTGGAATATATCGAAAATACTTTGTTATAAACGTAGAACACTTGTCCGTTCCGGGATAATTCTCTTTGAATTAATTCAATAGCAACTGCCCCTTTATAAGGGGTCACATATGTTTGAATCGGCATTCTCCTAGCGGGTGCACTATTTATCTCACTAAGTGCTCTAATTCCAATAAGAGACATCTGCAAAGTTCTTGGTATTGGAGTAGCGCTTAAAGTCAAAACATCCACGTTTTGCTTGATTTCTTTGATTTTTTCTTTTTGTTCAACACCAAATCTTTGCTCTTCATCCACAATTAAAAGGCCCAAATTTTTATAACGAACATCTTTAGAAAGCAACCTATGGGTGCCAATTATTAAATCAGTCGTCCCTTCTTCAATAGATTTTATAGCACTCTTTTGAATAGCACTTGGAACTAGCCTAGAGAGTAAAGAAATACGGACTCCAAAGGTAGCAAATCTTTCTAACGCAACTTCATAATGTTGTCTTGCTAACAGTGTTGTTGGACAAAGTAAAGCCACTTGTTTCCCAGCAGAAACAGCTTTAAAAGCGGCTCTAAAAGCAACTTCTGTTTTCCCAAAACCAACATCCCCGCAAAGCAAACGGTCCATGGGTTCATCTTTCTCCATGTCTGCTTTAATTTCTTCTAAGGATTTTTGTTGATCAACTGTTAATGGGAAAGGGAACTCTCTTTCAAAACGGTCTTGCATCTCATCATCTTTAGGAAAAGCAAAACCTTTCTCTTTAGCTCTATTCCCATATAAGGCAATGAGGCGCTCCGCTAAAAGATTAACACGTTCTTTAATCTTCTTTTTCTTCTTTTCCCAATCACCAGAAAATAAATGAGATAAAGTAGGTCTAGCCCCTTCCCTACCAGCATATTTTCTTACTAAACGGAATTGTTCTAAGGGAACATATAATATTTCATTATTAGCATAGCCAATCTTCAAATAATCTCGATGAATACCCTCATTTTCTAGAGTTACTATCTCTAAAAACTGACCAATTCCATTAGCTTCATGAACAATATAATCACCAGGTTTAAGTTCTTCGTAACTTTTTAAGATTGTGGCGTTTTTAAAACGTGAAGAAAAACGAGAGGAAGAATAACTCCCTCCAAACAAATCGCTAGAAGAAAAATAAACAATCTTTGAAGCAGGGATCTCAAATCCTTTTTTAAGCGAAGCATTACCAATACCCAACTTCCCTTTTGGCAAATTAAAATCTTTAACCTCTTCAAAATCCAATTTAGCTTCTTTTAAGAAAGTTTTAATAGTTTCTCTTTGATGAGGTTCACTAAGAGAGATAACTACCTTATTTCTTTCATTTAGATAATATTCGATTGCAGGAACAATTCCCGCTATACCGGGTATCACTTTATTAACAGGACGAACTTTGAAATCTTGATCTAAAGGTGAAGAAATAAATTTCTGGCACCATAGGACTTTTTTATTCTCTCCTAAAGCTTCATTAAGCGATAAATATTCTCTTAAACAAGGGAGAATCAAATGATTATCTTTTAATTCTTTTAGATATTTATTTGCGTCTTCCTCTAAAGTCTCTACACCCGCTAAAAAGCCATCCTTATCCATTACAATAACATTCCTAGCATCAATGTAATCTAGAATCGAAATGCCTTCTTCTCTACCATAGGCAAAATAGCGATATAAAGAACTTCTAGGAGAACCGTTCAATAAATCTTCTATATCTTTGAGTGTGTTTTCTTTCAAAATAGAGAAAATATCGGATGGTAATTTCTTCCCTTCTTCTTCTAATTTTTCATCTATTTTCGTTACTAAATTAGTCTTCTCTTCTTTTGATAAAAGATATTCTGTAGCGGACAATAAATATACTGAAGAAATTGAATTCGTTGAGGATTGGGTTGGGATATCGAAATATTTTATCTCTTCAATTACATCATCAAAAAACTCAATTCTCACTGGATATGGAAGGTTAACAGAATAAACATCTAAGATGTCTCCCCTAAGAGCAAATTGTAAACTTTGGTCTACTTTATTAACTCTCTTATATCCCATTTCTAAGAGACTTAATTTGATTTTTTCTAAAGAATAAGAATTCCCTTTTTGTAACAATAAGGTGTGACTTTTAAAAGTTTCTTTTGAAGGAAGAAATCTCATTAAAGCGGACGGATGAGTTATTAAAATATGGTTACCTTTATTTAATAGTTGGCCCATTGCATAAAGTCTTTGACTCATTAATTCATAAGAAGATGATAGAACCTCGCTTCTTAATAATTCATCGCTTGGAAAGAAAGCTAAATTATCTTCAGGAAAATAATTTAAAAGATTCTCATAAATCGTTTGAGCACTATATAAATTGTTAGCCAAAATAACATAAGAAGCAGGAATTTCTTTCTCAATATCCGCTAAAAAGAGGGAGGTAGCAACTTCATCAGATATGACAAAATTCCCCTTCTCTTCATCAAGGGGGGATGTCAAATCTAATTTTTTTAATTCATCAAAGAGTGTCGTAATTATCTATTCACCCCTTTTTATTATAATGGTTCATCGCATATTCAAAGGAATGAGCATATATATCTCTAATCGCTTTAGCGGCATTATCAATAGCCTCATTAATTAAAGGCATACTTTCTTTGCTAGGTTTCCCTAAAACAAAATTAACCGCATCTTTATTAGGTGGTTCCCCTATTCCTATTCTGATTCTTTTTATATTAGAAGTTCCAAGCAAAGAAATGATACTTCCCATTCCTTTATGTCCGGCATTAGAACCGCTTTCTCTTAGGCGAATTTGACCTTCTTTTAAAGCCATTTCATCATAAATAACTAAAAGATCTTCTGGCGATAATTTATAAAAAGAACAAATAGCCTGGACACTTTCACCAGATAGATTCATAAAAGTTTGTGGTTTTAAAACAATCAAAGTATCACTAAATAAAGGGTTTTTAACAATTCCATATTCCCCTTTAAAACCACTTCTATCATAAGCAACACCTGCTAAATCCATAAAACGGTCTACCGCCATAAAACCCATATTATGGCGAGTACCTTCGTATTGTTTACCAGGGTTTCCTAAGCCAACAATTAACTTCATTCTTTCTCCTTAAAAGGAACTTCAAACGCTAAAGAACGAATTACATTAGTCATTTTATCCATCATTGGTTGGTCATAATATTCTAGTGGGTGCTCTTTAAAATATTCTAAAGCACTAGAAGTTTCGCTCTGCGAAGGATCTTTGAGCATAGCGCTCATTGAACTATTCATTAAGAAACGATATAGAGGCGAAAGTTTTTGGAAAGAAAAAGAACCTCTTAATTGGTAAAAACGAATGTGGTAGGTATAAAGAACATTGGTGTCTATTAACTGAGCTCTAGTATTAGAGTCAGGTAAACCCATACCATCGGCGAAGACAATAACATTCTTATCTTCAATTAAGTCATAGTTTTGGAGGAATTTATTTAAACCTTGGATTGTTCCTCCCATTATCCATCCGCCAAAAACAATAGTGTCATAATCAGCCCATTTTTTTGGTTTAAATTTTCCTAGGGGATAAACATCCCCATCAACCGCTTTTGCGAGATCTTCGGCATACTTCTTAGTGTTGCCAGTTTTAGAAGTGTAAAGTACTAACGTTTTCATACAAAGCAAGTCTACCACCTTTAGGTGCTTTTAGGCTAATATGGTTTTTATGAAATTTAAAAATTGGTTAATTGATGTACTTAAAGGCATGAGTTTGGGGCTAGGAATGGTCCCTGGTGTAAGTGCAGGTACAATGGCTTTAATAGTCAATATCTATAAACGTTTAGTTGATGGTATTGCCGATTTATTTAAACATTTTAAAGAAAATTTTCTTTCTTTATTACCTTTAGGAATTGGCACCATAATTGGCACAATAGCAATTACTTTTGGAGTGCGATATGGCTTCCATTATGCACCTGTCGCTATTGTTTCTTTATTTGCAGGAACAATTATTGGCTTTATTCCTCTTATTCAAAAGGAAATCAAAAATCAAAAAATCTCTGCAAAACCCATACTTCTTATTGTATTTAGTGCATTTTTTGCAGCCTCTATTGGTATTTTATCCGCTTTAGCGAAGTTCTATTGGAACTTCTCTTTGAATGATGCTTTTCTTCAAAACCAATGGTGGATTTATCCCCTTGTTTTTGTAGCGGGTTTTATCGCAAGTGCGGCTTGTATTATTCCTGGTATTTCTGGATCAATGATTCTATTTATATTGGGCTTATATAATCCTATTTTAGAAATCTTCATTGGTCCTAATTCTTTGTTCCATAATCATGACCGCCTTCTAAGTGGACTATTAATTACTTTAGTCCTCTTATTCGGTATTTTTATTGGCCTAGTTTCTATGAGCAAATTAATGAAATCTCTCTTAGAAAAACATCATGATGCTACCTACAACGTGGTTATTGGTTTCATTATCGGTTCGATTGTATCAATGTTTATCAATCAGGAAATGGTCATAACTACTGAAAGTTCTTCTTATTTTGTCTATCAAAATACATCTCCCGTTGAATGGATTATTGCCACTATCTTATTTGTCGCCAGTTTACTTCTTTGCTTTTCCTTATGTAGACGACTAACTTTTAAAAAACAACAAGATTAGCGAAGGTGATAATAATTTGAAAAATGACGATTGATGCCGGAGCTACACCCACTAACATTGCTCATACTCAAAAATCACTATTAAAAATTCTGAACAGGGATTTATAAACAGAATTATTTGATAGCAAATAGCATGTAATAAGGCAAATAGGTTAAATTATCACCGAAAGATAGCTGTTTGATATGAACTATATACTTTTCACCAATCTTTTTAGCGTATTTTTTTCTAAATTCTTCAAGAGATTCTTTAGAGGAGACATTTCTTGATTTCACTTCAAACGGAACGGTTTTACCGTTTTTAAAAATAATAAAGTCAATCTCATAATTTTTCTTAACTCCGTCTTTATATTGGTCCCAAGAATAATAAAAAGGTTCATATGAGTTTGCTACAAGCATTTGAGCAGAAACGTTTTCAAATAACATGCCTAAATTCGTTTTTAATTTATCAAAGATGAGACGCTGATATATATCTTGTGTATCATTTATTGTGTTTGGATAGATAATGCTGGTGAACAAACCTACATCATTAAAATAAAGTTTAAATGACCCAAAATCTTTAGTTAGAGCATATCCACCACTTGGATCATTACATCTATAAACAGCTAAAATCATTTTAGATTCAATTAACTTTTCTAATGTATTAGTAAATAAAACCGAATCCGATCTTTCGCTAGTTGAAGAAACAATAAATCTCGTAGAATGTTTCGATAACATTCCCGGCATTTGTTTCCAAACAAGATAACAAATAGTGCCAAATTTATTATCAATCTTTCTTAAATCCTCTTCGTATAATTTGATAATCTTTTTCTTTTCCTTATCAACAGCGTAAAAATCGTGTTTAGTTAGATAAGTTTCAACCACTTTAGGCATACCACCGACAGCTAAATAAGTTCTAAAATTTTTCATTAACAAATTATGAGTTTTCCCATCAAATGGTGCTTTTTCATCAAAATGTTTAACAATAGTTTGTGCTTCAAATTCTAGCCCTAAAGCCCAAAGAAATTCTTCATAATCCATTGGATACATTTGAATAGATTCTTCTTCTGAAGGAATTAATATATCTTGAGTATTTTCCTTTATAGATACCAAAGAACCTGTTTCTAAATAGTAGTATCTGCCATCAGCAACAAGAGCTTTAATTGCTTGCCTAGCTTTAGGACAAAACTGGATTTCATCAAATATTAATAGACTGCCTTTAGGAAGAGCGTTAATACGCAAAGCCAAAAATAAAGTTTCGAAAAACTTATCAACATTACTTAAATTGTTAAAACAATTAATAACGCCATCTGATTCTCTGGAAAAATCTATGGTTTTATACATCGAGAACTCATTTTCACCAAAAAATTCGGCAATTTTAGTTTTCCCAACACGCCTGGCGCCTTCAATTAGGAGAGCAGATGTACCTTTAGATTCGTTTTTCCATTTTAATAATTCAGAATAGATTTTTCGTTTAAACATAGTTTTCCCCGCTATTAGAATAGCTCATTTTAAATGAGAAATTAACTGTTATTTGCAAAAAGTTAGGTTTTAAAAATGAGAAGATTTGCAAAAAGTTAGGTTTTCATTTTGCCAATATTTGCAAAAAGTTAGGTTTTTTAATTGCTGAAATTTGCAAAAAGTTAGGTTTTTTAATAAATCTACTTTGCACAGACAGACATCATCACGTTAGACACAATGTAGTTATTTGTTTAATTATATCTATGTTTATTAATAGAAATCGTTAAAACTACCTAAAAATCCACTCATTTTGTTCATCAAAACACTTCTACAATAGAACGCTTTAATGCTAAAGTCTTATTCGTTGCCTTTTTACTCCTTTCCTTCTCTTATGTGAACGACCAATAGTAATAAATAAGTAAAATAGTAAAGAAAAATTAAATTTAAAATTAATAATTGACATTTAACCAATATTTAAAATAATAACTTTAGATTGGAGTTACAAATTTATGCCTAGAACCGCTGAACAAAGCGCTCTTCTTCGTCAAAAAAGAAAAGCCAAAATATTAGAAAAAGCTCTTTGGCTTTTTGCTTCCTTAACGTTTGATAATTTAACCATTGATGATATAGCTAGTGCCTGTAATTGTTCTCATGGGCTTTTCTACCACTACTTCACATCAAAAGAATCTATATATAACGCATTGATTGAGCAAAGAGCTAAAAATCATCCAGACTGGGTCTTCCCAGGTAAAAAATTCTTAGAAGTTGGAGGGTTTGAAGGATTAAGAATGTCGATTGATTGGATCCTTCAAGAATTACACAAAACTGAGGAAGCCGCTTTATATTTAAGAATGGATTTCCTTAGACCTTTTAGCACTTTACGAAAAACTGAACCCCTCTTAGGACAAAACATTTTTGAAGTTTTTAAAAAACTTATTAAACAAGCTAATGATGAAAAAACGATAATTAATTGTGAACCTGAGGATTTAGCTATCTTCTTAATTGATACCGCTATCGGAGCGGTTACAAGAAGAATCTCTTTAGGTAATAATGATTATAAAACTGCAGATTTGGAACTCGTTATTACTTCATTAAAAGCAAGACGTGACTCTAATTAGTCATTTTTCTTTCTTTTTTCTATTCTTGTTTTAAGACGCTTAAACAATTTTTCGCGACTTTCTTTTTCTTCTTTTTTGCCAAATTCTTTAATGTTGGAATAGATGCCTTTTAATTGGGGATACATCAATTTATAGGCGTTTTGATATAGATAATTGTATTTTTGATTGACTTCTTTATTAGGGTAGAAGGTCTTTGTCTCACGTACCATCTTAGCAACAGCTTCTTCAGAAGTTGAATAAACACCAATAGCCATAAAACCAGATATCGCTGCTCCTAAAGAGGAGGTTTCGGATGTTTGAACCCGAGTAACGTTTCTACCAAATATATCCGCGGTGATTTGACAAATCTCATCGCTTTGAGAGCCACCGCCAGAAACTCTAAGCTCAGGAATTTTGTGTTTTATTTTATGCTCAAAATGTTCTAATCCTTCTCTCAAAGCATAAGCAATTCCTTCGATAATTGCTCTATAAAAATGTTCTTGAGTTATAGAATCACTAAAACCAATAATTGCTCCTTTAGCTAGAGGTCTAGATAGTCCTGGACCCCAGTAAGGTTGTAAAACCAGGCCATCACATCCTGGGGGGACACTAGATAATTTTTCATTAAAAGAAGCAGCGGAAGCGTCCGCGACAATCAAATCAGGAATGTTTTGTCCGCCAAATTCTTTTAAAAACCAATTAATCATCCAATATCCACGGTAAATTTGGATATCCATATTGTAAAAACCAGGTATACAAGCCGGATATCCAGGAAGGAAAGTCTCAGATTCAGTATATTTCTTTCTTGTAGTTTCAATGCTTGAAGCTGTGCCATAACTAATTGCGCCGACTCGGTCATTGATGACACCTAAACCAAGGGTCTCACATGATTTATCAGAACCTGAAGCATACAGCTTTAATCCCTTTGGCAACCCAGTCAATTTAGCGGCCTCTTCCGTTATTTCTCCAAGGACAGATCCTTCAGGTACAATTGTTGGAAGCATTTCCTTTTTTACGGAAAATATTTGACCTTTGAGGTGTTTTTCTGGATTTTTGTACCATTTTTTATGTTTAAAATCGATGGGATAATGTCCTGCACAATTAGAGGAACTATCCTTTAATTCTCCAGTCAATCGCCAAATAAAATATGTCGAAATTGGAATATATTTATCTACTTTAGCCCAATTCTCTGGTTCGTTTTCAATGAGCCAATTAGCTACGGATCTTTTTCTATTAAAATTAATAGTATCGGTCATACCTACTAAAGCAAAAAGGAAACGAGATAACCAAGGTAGAGCCTTTTTACATTCCGCCATTCTTTGATCAAGCCAAAGAATCATCGGTCTAACTATTTTCTTGCCTTTATCTAGTAATACCGCTGAGTCACGGAAACAAGTGAGACTAACACCTTGGACATCTTTTACTAAAACAGCGTTTTCTTTTACTAGTTTTTTAGTGCAAGCACATAAAGAATCAAAATAAAGAGAGGGGTCTTGTTCGGCGTAATTTGGAAGAATTGAAAAATATGGTGGGTTATATTTTTGTTTTTCTTGCGCTAAAGCGTTACCATTTTTATCAAAAATTGAAACACGAACGCTTTGAGTGCCAAAATCAATTGTCATTATTAAAGGATTATTCATAAATGAACCTCTCTATTATTTTATCATTCATTAATTTTCTTTCTTCTTTAAGTTTTTGGGAATAAAGCCTTGAAAAGTGTAAGCATCCGCAAAATCTAAAACAGAATCTAAGTCTTCTTGCTTTTCAATTGTCCAAACATTAACTAAATGCTTTTTTCTATATCTTTGAACTTTTTTATCTTTTAATAAACATTCTTCTATATCAACAGAATCAAATAAATAGCGTGTCATCCATACATAGTAGTGACTCTTACAAATCAATAAACCTGTGGGAAAACCGCTCTTTTTAACTCTAATTAAAGCTCGAGGATCAAAAGAAATTAAAACTAAGGATTTTTTATCTTTAATTTTCAGCAAGACTTCGTTAGTGGCTTTAGCTAATTCTTTATAGTTTCTGTTATAGACTTTTAGCTCCACTACTATCAAAGAACGCCCCTGATTTAAGGATAAGACTTCATCAAATGTCGGTATTTGACTACCATCAAGAAGACGATAGTTATTTCTAATTTCTTCTAGAGTTAAATCTTCAATAATGCCTTCTTTAGAAGTAGTCCTTTTTAGTTGGCTATCGTGACAAACAACTAACTTTTTATCCTTTGTGATATGAATATCAAGTTCAAAAGGGAGACCCATATCTATCGCATTTTGAAAGGCTTTTAAACCATTTTCCGTAGCTTTTTCATTATGAAAACCTCTATGACAAATAAGCCCCAAATAAGCTTCATCAAATTTATCAATGTTTTTCTTATTCATAGAAAAGACCTCTATTAATAGAGATATTATGTCATAAAGTTCGCGAAATATACGAAAATGAACTTTTTTAACGCTCTTTTTCTTCTTTGAAGAACGCTCTTGTGCTATATTCTTCAAGTCAGGTACTTTAATGTGCCAAAAATGTCATAGGAGGAAAACATGGCAGACAAGAAATACGTTTACTCCTTCAAAGAAGCTCACGAATCAAAAATCGGAAAAGAGATTCTTGGGGGAAAAGGCTTCGGCTTAGCGGAAATGACTGCTGCGGGTATTAATATTCCAGCTGGTTTCACTGTCACTACTGAAGCATGCAACCTCTATTATGAATCTGGTAAGCAAATCCCAGATTACGTATGGGAGGATGTCGTGAAGCATCTTCACGAAATCGAAAAGATTGATGGAAAAGAATTTGGTGGAAAAGGCATGCCTTTATTAGTCTCCGTTCGTTCTGGAGCCCGTCAATCAATGCCAGGTATGATGGATACCATCCTCAACCTTGGTTTAAATGATGTAACTGTCGAAGCAATGGCTAAAGCCACTAATAATGAGCGTTTTGCTTTTGATAGCTATCGTCGTTTCATCTTAATGTTCACTAACATCGCCAAAGGTCATCCAAGAACCGAAATGGATAAGATGCTTGATGAACTTAAAGAAAAGAATGGTTACAAACTCGATACTGAAGTTACTACCGAACAACTTAAAGAATTAGTTGCTCGTTACAAAGCTTATTACAAGAACGTGTTTGGTGAAGATTTCCCAAGCGATCCATACGTCCAACTTAAAGAAGCTATTGCTGCTGTATTCCGTAGCTGGGATAACCCACGTGCTAACGTCTATCGTCAAATGAATGGCATTCCTTATTCTTGGGGAACCGCTGTTAACGTTCAAACAATGGTCTTCGGAAACATGGGCGAAGATTGCGGAACCGGTGTTGCTTTCTCTAGAAACCCATCTACTGGTGAAAAGAAAATCTACGCCGAATTCTTACCAAACGCTCAAGGTGAAGACGTCGTTGCGGGTGTGAGAACTCCTCTCCACATTGACGAACTTGCCAAACGTATGCCAGATGTTTATAAGCAATTCGTAGAAACCATCGAAAGAATGGAAAAATATTTCCGCGATATGCAAGACATGGAATACACTGTTGAAAAAGGCAAACTCTACTTCTTACAAACTCGTAATGGTAAGAGAACTGCCGCTGCTGCTTTAAAGATTGCTTGCGACTTAGTCGATGAAGGCTTAATTGACGAAAAGGAAGCTACTCTCCGCGTCGAACCAAAAGCTCTTAACGACCTTCTCCACCCAACCTTTGATCCAGAAGATTTAAAGAAACATACTCCAATTATCACTGGTCTTCCTGCTTCTCCAGGTGCTGGTACTGGACATCTTGTCTTTACTGCCGAAGAAGCTAAAGCGGAACGCGATGCTGGTAGACACGTCGTCTTAGCTCGTAGCGAAACTTCTCCAGAAGATATCATTGGTATGGTTAACGCTGAAGCTATTATCACTGCTAGAGGTGGAATGACTTCTCACGCCGCTGTCGTTGCCCGTTCTATGGGTAAATGCTGCACCGCTGGTTGTACTGGTGCCATCATCAACGAAGAAGCTAAGACTATGACCATTAATGGTAAAGTCTATACCGAAAAAGATGTCGTTTCTGTTGATGGAAATACCGGTAACGTCTACGAAGGCAAAATCATTACTAAAGAAGCTGACCTTGGTGGAAACTTTGGTAGAATGATGGCTTGGGCCGACAAATATCGTCGTCTCCACATCAGAGCCAACTGCAATACTCCAACTGATGCAGAAAATGCCGCTAAATTTGGTGCTGAAGGTATTGGTTTATGCCGTACAGAACGTATGTTCTTCGCTGATGACCGTATCTTAAATATGCGTTCTATGATTCTTAGCGACACTCCAGAACAAAGAGCGGCCGCTCTCGAAAGACTCCGCCCATATCAAGTCGAAGACTTCTACAAGATGTATATGTCTTGTCCAGACTATATGGTCAACATTCGTTTATTAGACCCCCCACTACATGAATTCTTACCAGACATTCATGAAGATGAAAAGATTAAGGATATCGCCGCTAAACTCGGTGTCACTGAACAAAAAGTTCGCGATCGTATCAACCAACTTCACCAAGCCAACCCAATGATGGGCTTCCGTGGCGTCCGTTTATGTGTTGCTTATCCAGAAATCTATCGTATGCAAGCCACTGCCATTATCCAAGCTGCTTTAAAAGCCAGTAAGGATCTTGGTAAGGATGTCGAACCTGAAATCATGATTCCTCTCACTGGAGAAGAAAAAGAACTTCGCTATGCTAAATCTGTCGTCGTCGACGCTGTCGAAGGCGAAATGAAGAAAGCTGGCCATATTCTTAAGTACCACGTTGGTACCATGATTGAAATCCCAAGAGGTTGTTTACAAGCTGGTAACTTAGCTAAAGAAGCCGAATTCTTCAGCTTTGGTACTAACGACTTAACCCAATTAACTATGGGCTTCAGCCGTGACGACTCTGGTCAATTCTTACCATACTACTATGACAAGAAGATTTATGAATTCGATCCATTCCAAACTGTCGATGTTGATGGTGTTGGCGAACTCGTAAAGATTGCTGTCGAACGTGGAAGAGCCACCAAGAAAGACATCACCATTGGTGTTTGCGGCGAAACTGGTGGAGATCCAACTTCTATTCATTTCTATGACAAAGTTGGTCTTGACTATGTAAGCTGCTCTCCATTCCGTGTGCCACTTGCTAGACTTGCTGCTGCACAAGCTAATATTCTCAACAAAAAGTTAAAATAATCTGTAACATTTAATTAACTTAACTAAAGGACAATTGTTCTTCCAAAGAATAGTTGTCCTTTTTTAATAGGAAACATTCGATAAAATCTTGATTATGTCTATTTCGAGAATTCAAAAAATAAACGTTATTGTTGTTATTAATATACCGATTTTATTCCTTTTTCGGCGAAACGAGTATCCGATTTTATTCCTTTTTCGGCAAAACGAGTATCCGATTTTATTCCTTTTTGGTTGACAATAAGGGAAAATTATATTTAACATCTTATATAGAATTAGTCTAAGGAACCTCTATGTTAAAAAGAAAAGCTTACCAAAAACTTCTAGAATGGAAAAACACCCATCAAAACAACTGTCTTATGGTAAAAGGAGCAAGACAAGTTGGAAAAACCTTTCTTATACGTGAGTTTGGAAAAAACGAATATAAAAGCTTCATTGAAATTAATTTCATTAAGAATCAGGAACTAAAGGAGATTTTTTCAGAAAGTTTAGATGCAGAATCGATTTATAAAAGAATGACCGGTTTAATAAACGGTATAACTTTAATTAAGGGAAACACATTGATTTTCTTAGATGAAATCCAAGCGTGTGGTAACGCTCGAACGGCTTTAAAATTTTTAGCAGAAGATGCAAAATACGATGTAATTACTTCTGGAAGTCTTTTAGGACTAACCTATGGCGAAGACGCTGATGAAAATACAGAAGAGCCTGAGTCAGTTCCAACTGGTTATGAAACCTTTCTTACAATGTTTTCACTAGATTTTGAGGAATTTCTTTGGGCTGAAGGCTATGAAGGCGCCATCCCTTATTTAAAAGAGCTTTTTGACGCAAAGAAAAAAGTACCCTTTGCAATCAATAAAAAATACGAAACATTATTTCGAGAATATATGGTAGTCGGTGGAATGCCAGAGGTTGTAGCGGATTATGTGAAAAATCATGATTTTACAAGGGCTTCCGCTCTACAAAATAAGATATTAGAAAATTATCGTTTTGATATCTCAAAACACGCAAAGGGAGCCGAAAAAGTCAAAGTACGCAAGTGTTATGATGCCATTCCAAAACAACTTGCTAAAGAAATTACAAAATTCCAATATTCAACAGTAGAAAAAGGGCAAACAAGTAAAAAGTATGGTGGCAGTGTCCAATGGTTAAAAGATTCTAATATTGTTAACGCTTGCTACAATGTCCATGAACCACTTTTACCATTAATGGCAAACGCCAATGATGATCAATTTAAGCTTTATATTAATGATACCGGATTGCTTTGTGCCATGTATGGTTTTGAAACCAAAAGAGCAATTCTAGAAAACACAATAAAGGGCAACGCGAAGGGAGGGATTTACGAAAATATTATCGCGGAAACCCTCGTTAAAAATGGATATTCTCTTTATTATTACAAACCAGACGATTCTAACGAGTTAGAATTCCTACTTGAAAAAAATGGAGAAATTATTCCTGTAGAGGTAAAGAGCGGAAATACCGCTACAAAATCGTTAAATAGGTTTATAGAAAAATATAAACCCTCTATTGCCTATAAAATTGTTGATGGCAACATCGGAATAAGTGACGAAAAAATGACTATTCCGCACTATATGGCAATGTTTTTATAAAATCCTAAATATTTTCTTCTATCGATATTACCCGGAGATACGTGTAAAAGATGCAAACAAACTCACAATAACATAACTCATTTAACTAAAAAACATCATAAATAATCTATCGCATCTTTAAAGGAATCCAATTTGGTTTCCTTTTTTTCTTTTTTTATGACCTTTTTAGTGGCAACTAATGATCTTTTTTCCTTATATTCCTCAGTTTCTTTCTTTGTTTTCTTCTCTTTTGCTAGCTTTATATCAAAAGGAAGTCCTTCTTCTCTAATTAATGCTTTTAAAAATAAAGTCACTGCACTAGTCATAGTAATACCAAGTTCTTTTGTAACTAATTCCGCTTTATTTTTTAGCTCGGATTCGATTCTTAAGTTAAGTGTTGTTTTCATAGTTTTTGCCTAAATTGTAAATTATTTTTGTAACGCTATTGTAACGCTTTTTGCGTTATTCATAAAGTGGTAACAAAAAGACCTAGTATTACCTAGGCCATTTTAGATAAAAGATGATGTTTTTAGTTATTTATCAATTCTGCAGTCTTTATAAGTGCCAGATTCAACCACTACATCTTGACCAACAATGACATTTTCAAGATAAGCGTTTGGTTCTATAATCGCATTTTTTGATATTTTACTATTACCATAAACAAACGAATTTGGATGGATTACAACATCAGGCATAATCTCTGCTAAAGGAGAAATATAAGTATTATATGGATCATCAATGCTGACACCATTTAAAGCTAATTTTTTGTTAATTCTCAATTGCATTATTTTTGCGGCTCTAGCTAATTGCCATCTATCATTTACGCCTAAAGTTTCTTCATCATCAGCAATAGTAAAGGAAGACACTTTATAACCACTATTAACAAAAATGCCGATAGTATCGGTTAAATAGTATTCTTCTGAGGCATTTTTGTTGGTAATCTTCTTTAAAGATTCAAATAATTTTTTGTTATCAAAAAGATAAACGCCAGCATTTACTTCTTTAATATTTTTTTCCGCTTCATTAGCGTCTTTTTGCTCCACAATCTTCAAAACATTACCATTAATGTCTTTAACAATACGACCATATCCAAATGGATCTTCTTGAATCGAAGTCATAACGGTCAAATCATTTTTAGACTTTTCATGATATTCAAACATCGCTTGAAGAGTCTCAGTTTTTAATAATGGAGTATCCCCACAACAAATAATTGTAGTTCCTTCCATATTTTCTAATTTTGGAGCAGCCATCATTACCGCGTGGCCTGAACCCTTTAATTCTTTTTGCCAAACAACTTCCGATTCATCCTTAACTATAGCCTCAGAAGTTTTGCTACCAAAACCAACAACAGAGACGATTTTATCGCACTTTAAAGGTTCTAAAGCTAATAAAACATATTTAACAAGAGGAACATTTAAAATAGGAAAAGATACTTTTGATATATCTTCTCTTAAACTCTTCATTCTAGAGCCTTTTCCAGCCGCTAGAATAATAGCAAAACGATTCATAATAAATCCTCCTAAAGTACTTTATTATACTAAAATTATAAAGAAGTTTTTGTGATAGTGACAAAGTAGCCTTTATCAGAAAAATATTTAGATAATGTTTTTAATTTTTTAACGTCATCGCTAAGAGCAAAGCAAGCAGAGCCGCTTCCAGTCATCATGCTAATTGGTAAGCCTGAATCTTTTAATTTTTCGACAATATCTTTAACAACAGGCAAAAGAGAAGCGGCTGGATGATATAAATCATTGCCGATATTCCTTGCTAATAAGTCATTATCGCCAGTTTTTAAAGCTTCTATAACTGTTTTAGTTTCGATTGCCGTTCTTTCAAAACCATCACAAGCCTCAAAAACCGCTTTAGTGCTTAAACCTTCTTTAGGTTTAATTAATAAACAAAAATAGGACTTTTTGACTTCGATTGGGTTAACAACTTCGCCTATACCACTAACAAAAGCGGGTTTTCCATAAAGAAAGAAGGGGACATCCGCTCCAATAGAGGCTCCCACACGTACTAAAGTATCCATATCAGTCTTTATTTGAAGTAAATCAACTAAAGCTTTCATTACTGCAGCAGCATTCGAAGATCCGCCACCTAAACCGGCTGCAAAAGGAATTTCTTTATGAATAGAAATATTAAAATTCTCTTTAAAACCAAATTCTTTTCTCATAGCCTCAACAGCTTTTGTGCAGAGATTGTGGTGGAGATTAGATAAACCAATATCATCACAGGTTATATATGTATCTTCTGCATGAGGAACATAACTAACTTCAATTACATCATGAAGAGCTAATGGTAAAGTAACCATCTCTAAATTATGGTAAGAATCTTCTTTTTTATTTAAAACTCTTAAAGAAAGATTAATCTTTCCATAAGAAGAGACGACAAGAGAATGTTTTCTGAATAGCCACATAGGTTTTACAAACAATGATTTTAACTATTGTCTCCTTTAAATCAAGTTATAGTCTATTCTCAGCACTTAAAATCTATTTTTAATCTTTGTTTTGGGTTAATTTACTATCTTTAAGAACATTTAATAATCTTAAATACGCTTCTAATGAGATAGTCTCTGGACGAGAAGAAGGAAGAATACTCGCCTTAGAAAGAATATCACCAGCATTAATATTTGTTTTCTTAAGATATTCAGATAAGTTGTTTAATATAGTTTTTCTACGGTGAAGGAATAAAGACGAAGTTAAACCATATAATCTTTTCCCTGTTTCTATATCGGTGTCTTTATTAACCACAAAAGAGAAAACAATAGAGTCAATATGAGGAGCGGGAACAAAAGAAGTTTTTTTAATTACAAATTCTTTTTTAATAATTCCTCGATACTTTAATAAGATATTTAGAGGTGAATAATCCTTAGTGTTTATACCAGAAATAATACGTTCATATGCCTCTTTTTGGACCATTATAACAGCTTTTTGCAGGGATTTTGCGGAAATTAGAATTTTTTCTAGTAAAGAAGAAGTGATGTAATAAGGTAGATTCCCTATTATTTTAGTGTAGGAACTAAAGTCCCATTTAAGAGCATTAGCGAGCACAGGATTAATATTCGTATTATCTTTAAAATCTTCTTTTAATTTAGTAATTAATCCTTCATCAATATCAACTAAATCACATTGGGAAACATTATCACAATTTAAGAAGAAACTTAGCGATCCTGCGCCTGGTCCAATTTCTAAAACCTTATCTAAATTAGAAAGTTCTAATAAAGAAACGATCTTTCTAGCCGCAACAGAATCAATTAAGAAATTCTGACCAACTTCGTGTTTAGCTAAAAATTTATAACTTTTTATATTCTCAAAATACTTTTCTTCATTATTCATAAGACTTTTCCTAACTCTTCTTTGCTAACACCTAACATATTTAATCTATGAAGCAATGTTTTGCCATTACATTCTCCAATATGAAAATAATCTTGGATGATCTTTCTTTTCTTTTTAGAGTCATCTTTGCCCATTAAACCTAAGTCAAACAAATCTTCAAAAGTAAGATTATTGTTCTCTTTTGTTTCATTCTTTATTAAGTGAGACAACGCTTCCATAACTGCTTTTTTATTAGATTCGGCAATCCCTACTTTCTTGCCTTTAATACAAAGCTCTTTAGGCACGAAAGCGTTATATAGTCCGGGAATTTCTTGATTTAAAATGTCTCTAATTCTTTTACCCGGAAAATCAGGATCTGTAAGAACTATAACTTTTCTTTTTTGGGAAAGCTTTCGCACGAATTCTATTGTTTCACGTGAAACTTCAGAACCGTTTGTAATAACAATATCGCAATCCAAAAAAGAAGAGATAAAATCGTGGTCCATCTTGCCTTCAACAACTAAAACAGCATCTATTTTTTTCATATTAAAGTTCCACGTGAAACAGCTTTTTAGTATTCTCTAAAGCCCTTTTCTCAATGTCTAGAACATCCATATTTTTTAGAGAAGCAAATTCTTTAATAATATAAGGAATATATTTTGGTTCATTAGTTTTGCCTCTAAAAGGGGAGGGTGCTAAATATGGCGCATCCGTTTCAAAAAGAAATTTATCTAAAGGAACAGCTACTACATTCTTTTTAGGCATATCAGCATTCTTAAAAGTGATAGGTCCATCAAAGCCAAAATAATAGAGAGGAGATAAGGCAATGAAACGCTCCATCATCTCTGGAGAAGAAGAATAGCAGTGAAGTGCTGCCCCATTTTTAATGGGATTTGCTTTTAATATTTCATAAGTATCTAAAGCCGCATCTCTAGCATGAATTGAGCAAGGCAAGGAAAGTTCATTGGCTATAGCAATTTGTTTAATAAACCATTCCTTCTGATTTATATGATCTTTTTCGTCCTTATACCAATGGTAATCTAAACCAATTTCACCAATCGCTTTTACTTTAGGATCTACCGCTATTTTTTTAATTTTAGAAAGCATACCATCGCTAATTTCTTCTAAATTTTCCGGATGAAACCCGACTGCTGCATAAACATTAGAATATTCATGAGCAATAGAAAGAGCCTCTAAAGAAGACATATAATCCCAACCGACAACCAAAAAGCCAAGAGCGCCCGCTTCAATTGCTTCTTTGATAATCCGGTCTCTCTCTGGGTAGATATGTTCATCATTTAAATGGGTATGTGAATCAAAAAACATAATTATTTTCCTACACAAAATCTAGAAAATATCTCATCAACCAAATCCAAAGAAGCATCTTCGCCTAATAAGGCTCTAGCGTTGTTATACGCTCTTTGTAAGATAGAACTAATTAAATCCATTGGAACGTCATTCATTGCAGCTTCTTTAGCGTTGGACAATAAATTATAGATTTGGTTTAATAAGCCAATTTGTCTAGCGTTAGATAAGGAGGGCGAAGAGAAAGCCTCTTCCGATACCCCAATAACAGACATTAAAGCGTCCAACAAATGTTCTATCTCACCATTTTTAGCGGAAACAAGCACCCCATCTTTAGGTTTAAAAGAAGTGTTTAAATCAGTTTTATTCCAGACTTTAATTACTTTTTTACCTTTTAATAAATCTTCTTCGTAATGTTCTTTTTCATCATATTTAGAAGCATCTAAAACCCAGAGAACAACATCTGCTTCTTTAATCGATTTTTCACTTTTTATTATGCCAAGAGACTCCACATAATCATCAGTTTTCCGTAAACCTGCTGTATCTAATAAATGGAAGGGAATTCCTTTAAGAGAAAAATCCCCTTCAACAACATCTCTTGTCGTTCCAGGTATTGAAGAAACAATTGCCTTATCTTCGTTCATTAAAGCATTTAATAAAGAGGACTTTCCAACGTTAGGTTCGCCAGCAATAGCAATCTTAATTCCTTCTTTAATTATTATGCCTTCTTGACCTTTTTGAATGAGATTTGCAAGGGATTTTTGGATTTTTTCAACAGTTTCGATAACTTTTTGAGAATTAGCTACTTCAATATCTTCATATTCAGGATAGTCAATATTTACCTCAATTAATGAGAGTAGTGACGCTAGATCTTCTTTGATTGGTTTTACTAAAGAAGAAGTTTTTCCTTCAAGTGCTAACAAAGAGATTTCTTTCCCTTCATTAGTTTTAGCGTTAATCATTTCGTTAATTGCTTCCGCTTGAATTAAATCTATTTTGCCATTTAAAAAAGCACGCTCAGTAAATTCACCCCGTTCCGCATATCTAGCCCCTTCATTAAGAAAAGCCGCAATAATTTCATTAACGATAATCATTGAACCATGACAAGATATTTCAACAACATCTTCTCCAGTCATAGAGTGCTCTTTTGGATAGAGAAAAAGCATCACTTGGTCAATTAATTTGTCTTCTTTAATTAAATTGCCAAAAACCATCTTTCTCTCACTTTTAATTAGGAAGGGTTTATCAAAAAGGCGTGAAACAATTTTAAAAGAATCATCCCCAGAAACACGAATAAGGGCTAAAGCACTTTTTATTGGAGCGGTTGCAAGAGCAATAATTGTATCTGCCATATATTACCTAATGAAATTGTAAGAGACTTTTCTTAAAAAGCAAAGAAAGCCCGTTCTTCACGGGCCCTTTATTATTTAATTGTTATTAAGCAACGTATTTAATGACAACGGCTCTATCCGAGCCTTCGCCAACAGATTCCGTCTTAATGTGTTCCATACCAGAGAGAGCATTATGAATTACTCTTCTCTCGTCAGGTGTCATTGGATCTAATTTCACATCCACATGACTCTTAACTACATCGTTAGCGTTTCTTCTGGCTAAATAAGTTAAACGAGAATATTTATCTTCTTTATATCCGCCGACATCTAATAAAATCCGATAACGGTGGTGGAATTTGTTGGAGACTGCTAAACGAACTAATTCATTTAAAGCTTGTAAAGTGCGCCCGCCTTTTCCAATTAAAACTGGGTTTCTTGAAGAATTAATAGTTACTCTAAAAACATTATCTTCCGCAGTAACTGTAGTCTCAATTTCGATTCCAAGAGCACCAATAGCCTTTTTTAAATATTCTTGGGCATAATCCATTGCATCTTGTTCTTCAAAAACAGCAATAGTGGCTTCTTTATGGAATAAGCCCTTTTTCTCATCAGTAACTCGATAAACTAAATTTTCTTTAGCAATTCCAAGTTCACTTTGAGCAGCAAGGAGAGCTTCATCAACAGTTTTTCCTTTAAATTCTTTCATATAGACTCCTAATATTAATTCTTTTTCTTAGCCATCTTTTTAGACAAAATAGCTTGTACAACAACAGTTTGAACCATTGATAGCAAAGCACCAATTGCCCAATAAACACCCATAGCAGCAGGTAAGGCAAAGCCAAGAACTATAGTGAAGATGAGCATACCATAGGATACCCATTTCATTGTTTTTTGATTCTTATCAGCGGTTGGATTAGCGCTTAATTTTGGTTGATCTTTAATCTTCTTCTTACTAATCCACTGAGGCAATTTCATAGCTAAGAATTGGAAGACTGACATTAAGATAAAGAGAATTAAAGCCGTCCACCAACCAGTAGTATTCAAATACCAAGTACCGGTAGTGTTAAAAAGAACGCTTTGAATAGTATCAGATAAACTTAAATTAAGTACTTCACCACTAGAGAGAACCGCACTTCCTTGTAAAGCACCCCAAACTGAGACGAATACAGGGAATTGAATAATTAAACCCAAGAAGGTGGAAAACATAGAAACTTTATTTCGTTTGTATAAAGCCATAGTCTCTTGAGAGAGTCTAGCTTGCTCCGCTTTATTGGTTGAGGAATTAGGGTATTTAGCTTGAATTTTTGCTAATTGTGGTTGCAAAACCTGCATCTTTTGTTGATCAGATGTACTTTTGAAAGTTAATAAAACAACCACTAAACGAACAATTAAAGTTGTAATAATTAAAGCAGAAATTTGGCCAACACCAGATAAAGCGGGGTCAATAGCAATGCTTAAATTATCAACAAGCCAAGCAACAGGATATACGATTAAACCTTCAAAGAGACCTTTACCCCAAGCATCTCCCCAAGAAGTAACTTGCATATCAACAGACCAATTACCGGATAAACCATAATGACCGTATTTTCCTTCTTTGGTGGTAATACAACTACGAATATTGTTCACTGTGCTTATGATCGCATTCTTATAAATTAAGGTGTAATCAGCGCCGGGACAATTTGAAGCGCCAATTTCTTCTTCAATTTCTTGATTCCATTTTGTTAAATTACCGAAATCAAATTTAAGGTTATCTTTGTTTCCATTTAAGAATTTTACATAACCATAATTTCTTAAAATACTCTTCTCGTTTTGAGTAACTCCATCCTCATTACCAACACAATCAGGAACATTAAATGGATTAACAATATCAGCGGTAATTTCCTCATTTGGTAGAGAAGCCATACCATTTTCTAATCTATATTCGTTTATAGCGGCATCTAAAACTTTTTGATCAAGAGCCTTAAAATAGTCATAAGAAGGCACAGGATAAGAATTGCTTAAAGCTCTAGTTAAAACATTAGTGTTTAACCAAGAAGCTTTTTTAGCAGCAAAAGTGCCATCTTGATTTACAGGAATATAAGCAAAAAGGTGGTCATTACCTGTATAAGGTTGCCACGCATAGTCTTGATATAAAGTAGGAATCTCTTCCTTAGTATTGGTATAAATTGTTACACCTTGCTCATATGGATAAGCGATATTTGCCTTGTCGACATCCGAACAAAAATTAGCAACACAGCTTGAGAGCATTAACGAACCAAAAAATAGCCCTAAAATGCCTAGTAATTTTATTTTTGAACTCTTTTTCAATGTTCTTCTCCAATCTTTTCCCACAACATTTTAAGTTCACTTCTAGCCTCTTCGTAATGAGAGGTTTGATAAGTGGGCCGAACTAGAATGATGAGGTCAAATGGTTTTGAGAGATTAAATTCATTATCAACTAAAGTACGAATCTGTCTTTTGATTTTGTTGCGCATTACTGCGCCACCATTTTTCTTACCGACATTAATCCCTACTCGAAGATGATTCTCGTCTTTCTTTCGATAATGAATGACAAAGCGAGTAGATTTAACAAAAGGAGATTTAGAGATAATTTGACTAAATTCTCGATGTTTAAGTACTCTATTTTCTCTCTTCATCGAACTAAAAGAAAATTAAGCGGCAATCTTAGCGCGGCCTTTGGCTCTTCTACGAGCAAGACAAGCTCTTCCGCCTGGGGTTTTCATTCTTTTGCGGAAACCAGCTTCATTAGCATGTTTAATTTTCGACGGTTGGTAAGTCTTTTTCATATTAAAATCCTCCGAGGTTCACTTGCGTGCGGATAGATTATAGTTTTTTGAGAGCCTCATGACAACAAAAGAAGATAACAATTTCAACTTTTTAACCATTAGAAACCTCTGACTTCTTATTTTAATAAAATAACTTTTTATGAAAGAGCCTGTTTTCAGGGATTTTTATCCACAAAAAGACTTCGCGCGCGCGAAACATTACTATCACTATTTTTAATTTGACAAACTTTATTTCTTTAAGATTTTCAAATTTGTATTTTAAAAAGCAAAGAAACTAGAATATTTCTTAGTATTCATCGAGCAAAAACAATTGAACTGATTCAAAAAGGTCCAATTTGTAAATTTTATAATGACTAAGAAAATTTTAAGTTATTAACAATAGTGTTATTTTAATATGTGGAAAATGTTAATAACTTATAAATATGCCGTAATAATGGTAGTAATTTTTAAAATGTAAATGTGTATAACTTATTGATTTTTTATAGTTTTCCACATTTACAATCTTTTTCACAACATAAGAAAAGTTTTCCACAATCTTAATTTTAATTAGACTTTAAATTTGAAACTAAAACCTACTTTTTTGTCTCATTTTTTGTGGAAAAATAAATATTTAGTTTAGTCTTTATTATTGCTGTGTTATCTTTATGCCACTTATTATGGAAAGTACTGTGTCAGAAATAACTGCTCTATGGAACAGGATATTGGTAAAAATTAAAGACAGAATGGGTGAAAACCCGATGGTTTTTGACACCTTTTTAGGTGATAGCTTTATAGATCGTATCGAAAATAACATTATTTATGTTGTTGTTAACTCACAAATGGCCGCTAACGTGCTTAGTGTACAATTCAAAGAACCTATAGATTTAGTTGTTGCCGAAGCCACTCAAAGTAATTTCAAGATTGAATTTATTACTGAAAATGAACGCAAACAAACGGTTAAGAAAGTTAATAAAAGTCAATATTTTGCTGATGCTAGGCTCATTCCTTCTTATACTTTCAAAAACTTTGTTATCGGTCCATCAAACAGACAAGCATATCAAGCTGCCTTGATGGCATCGCAAAATCCAGGGCGTTTTTATAACCCAATTTTAATCTATGGCGATAGTGGATTAGGAAAAACTCATTTATTACATGCCATCGGAAACGCCGCTAAAGAAAAGAATCCTTCTCTCCGTGTTTTATATGTCCATGCTCAAGAATTCTTAAATGAATATGTTAAATATGTAACCAGTGGAAAAACCGATTCAATTATCGATTATTTCAAAGAATCTGTAGATGTCCTATTGGTTGACGATGTTCAATTCTTAGCAAACAAAAAAGCAACCGAAGAGACATTTTTCTCAATTTATAACAACTTTTATAACAATGGTAAGCAAGTTGTCATAACAAGCGACCAACATCCTTCAAAATTAAATGGTCTAGACGAACGTCTAAAATCGAGATTTGTTCAGGGTTTACCTCTTTCTATTGAAGCACCCGAAAGAGAAACTTGTGAAGATATTCTAAAATTAAGGATAGAACAAACTGGACAACAATCAGGACTTAGCGTCGCGGATTTTGATGAAGAAGTTATTGCTTACTTAGCGGATAAATTCCGTAGAAATATCCGAGAATTAGAAGGCGCCTTTGATAGACTTTTATTCTATATAATTAATATACACCCGACAAAACACATAACCCTTCCGATAGCTAGAGAGGCAATTGAATCTTTAGCGGTAGCCACTGATGATAAAACTAAATTAAATGAAGACAAAATCATTAGAGTTGTAGCGGATTATTATAACCTCGCCCCTTACCAAATCACTGGAAAGGTTCGAACCTCACAAATTGCTCTAGCTAGACATATATCAATGTATCTTGTGAGAGTTTTGCTCAACGCCCCATTCACTAAAATCGGCACCTACTTTGGTGGTAAAGATCATGCAACTGTGATGAACGGTGTATCAAAAGTGGAAAAAGAATTAAAACAAAACAAGGATTTAGCTAAAGCTATAGATGATTTAAAGAAACGATTAAAGTAAGGCAATAACTAACAATTATTCAAAAAGGTAAAAATAAATAATTAAAAAAGAAAGAAAGTTATCCACAATTTCCACAACACTTATTAATATTAATTATTAAAATAATAAAGAAAGAAAAAAGGAGTAAAAAATGCGTTTCACTATTAACAAAAATAAATTTTTAAAATTACTACTTCTAGCTTCTCATGGTATTGGTGCAAAAAGTGCCTTACCTCAATTAATGTGTTTTAAAATTGATATGACACAAGAATATTTAGCTATTACTTCTTCCAATGATGATATGGCTGTTTATACCAAAATGCCTATCTCTGATGAAAATGAAGAAAATATTCGTAACTTTACTCCTGGTTCTATTTTAGTAAACGCACATGTATTAACCGAAATTGTTCGTAAGTTAGGTGGAGATGAACTTTCTTTTGAAGTAATTGATGAACGTATGGCTAAAATTGATGATGGTAATGGTAACTATAAATTAGTATGCATGCCCTCTGATGAATATCCCGACATTGATTTAGAGAAAATTGGTACTCCTTTAACCATTTCAGGAGCTGATTTTACCAAACTTGTTGATATGACTGCCTTTGCTGCTTTAGATAAAGAAACAAGAAGAGTCTTAATGACCATTAATCTTAAAGCGGAAGCTGGTAATTTAACTGCAACCGCGACAGATAGTGCAAGATTATCTAGAAAAACAATCGCCATTGACCCGAGTGCAAGGTTTTCTGTCAATATCCCCGCTAAAACCCTCACGGATTTGGTAAGAATGTTTGAACCGAATGATGATGTTACCATCTCTGCTGGAAGTAAAAAGGCGGTTATGACCTTTGGTTTAACCACTGTTTCTTGTAGGGTTATTGACGACAATTATCCTGTATCCAATTCAATAATTCCTCAATCATTTAATAGTGTATTACAAGTTAATAGCGCAGAGCTTTTAACTGCAATTGATAGAGTTTCCACAGTTTCTACTGATAGAGCAGCTGTTGTTAAACTCACCATGGCGGTAGATGATGTAGAATTATCTTCTTCCAGTGATCAAAATGGCTCAGGAATCGAGAGAATTAAAACTTCTCAATACGAAGGTGATAGATTAGAGATTGCCTTTAACGCTTTATTTGTTACTCAAGCAGTCAGAGCTCTATCTTCTGAAGATGTCACTTTAAAATTTATTGGCGAGATGAAACCTTTTGTTATTGTGGTGCCTAATGATGACAGCATAATTGAGCTCATCACACCAATGAGAACTCGTTAATGAAAATATCTAACACCAATTGTTGCTTATGGTTGGTGTTTTTTTAAACTCTAACTACTGCGAATTTAAATAATGGCTATTTTTAGGGAAAATGACGCACTTTGTTGCTTTTTAGATATTTTTATATAGAAATAAAGAAAATCGCTCTATAAGGCATTTAAACGTTTCATTTTTTGGTTATATATAGTAAACTATATATGAGGTTAAAAGATGCCAAAAGAAATAAAGAAAGTTGCTATCAAGACTGAATACATCACTCTTGGCCAATTTTTAAAATTCGTTGGTATAGTCCCTTTTGGGTCAATGGAAAAAGATTATCTAGCCACTAATAAGGTTCTTGTTAATGGTGGAGATGAGAATCGCCGCGGCAAAAAATTACGTCCAGGCGATACCATTAAACTTAATGAAGGGGAATTTGAAATCACTGGAGGATGATTTTAGAAAATCTTGAACTTCGGAACTTCCGAGGGTATGAACACTTATCTCTTAAATTTGATAAGGGCTTATTTGTTATTGAAGGAACTAATGGTTCTGGAAAAACAAATTTAGTGGAAGCTATTTATTGTCTATCGCTAGCTAAAAGTTGGCGGTGCCAATCCTTCTCAACTCTTATTAAAGAAGGTAATGATGTTGCTTATATAAGCGCTTATCTTTTGGAAGAAAACACTGCTCTCCGTCGTCACCTTGAGATATTTTTCAAAAAAGAAGAAAGAAGAATATTGATCAATAACAAACCTGTGAAAAAACTCACGGATTTATCAAAAATTGTGAATATCCTTCTTTTTACTCCAAAAGATGTATCTCTTTATAAAGGTGCTCCTTCATTAAGAAGAGAGTTCTTAGATGTTTCTATTTCCAAAGAGAATGAAGCTTACTTAGCTAGCATCTCTAAATATGGAAAATTGCTCTTAGAAAGAAATGCATTACTCAAAGATAACAAGATAGATGATGTCTATCTATCAACACTTGATGAATCTTTAGCTAAAGAAGTGGCACTTATTGCGCCCTATAGAAAGAAATTTCTATTTGAGTTAGAAAAAGTTCTTAATGAGATTGCTCCAGAGCTATATGGCTACAATATGAACTTTAAAATCATCTATAAGCCATTTGTAGTAGGAGAAAATATCCAAAGCGAGGCTATTAAACTATTCCAAAAGAATAGAGAAATAGATAAAGCGAAGAAGGTAACTACCAATGGAATTCAACGAGAAGACTTCTCTTTGCTACTAAATGATAAAGATATTGGTTTATATGGTAGCCAAGGAGAGAATCGCTTAGCCGCTATCGCTCTAAAGATTGCTCCTTATTTCTTAAAGAGAGCTAATAAAGAAATGCCTATTGCAGTACTAGATGATGTTTATAGTGAACTAGATGATAAGAGGAGTGGTAACCTTTCTAAAATTTTAAAAACAATGGGTCAAACCTTTGTTACAACAACCGACATTGTTATACCTGGCGCTTCCTATATAGAAGTCCATAACCATAACGCCACAAGGAGGAACTAAAGTGGAAGAAGAAAAGAAAATTGAATCCCCTAATGAAGAAATTAGTGGGACTGAAGAGAACAAAGAAGCTCTTCGGGAAGAGGACAAATTCCAATACAAAATGGAAGATGTTACCAATGAAAAAGCAGTAGAAAAGGCTGATGAAAAATATACAGCGGATAATATTCAAGTTCTTGAAGGATTAGAAGCGGTTAGAAAAAGACCTGGCATGTATATTGCCACAACCGCGAGTGCTGGTTTGCATCACTTGGTTTGGGAAATTGTTGATAACGCTATCGATGAAGCTTTAGCTGGATACTGTTCCCATATTGAAGTCTCAATTGAAAAGGATAACTCAATCACTGTTAAAGATGATGGTAGAGGCATCCCTGTGGACATTGTTGCTAAGAGTGGCTTATCAGGTGTTGAAACTGCTTATACAATTCTCCATGCTGGTGGAAAATTCGGTGAAGGTGGGGGCTATAAGGTTTCTGGTGGTCTACACGGCGTAGGTGCTTCAGTTGTTAATGCTTTATCTACACTTTGTGAAGTTACGGTCCATAAAGAAGGTGGCATCTATTACGTTAAATTTGTCGATGGCGGCAAAATTGTTGAACACCTTAAGAGAATTGGTGATTGTTCAGATCATGGAACAACTGTTCACTTTAAACCGGATCCTGAAATTTTTACTGAGACAACCACCTATAATTTCGAAACTATTAAAAATCATTTACGTCAAATGGCCTTCCTTAATGGCGGTGTTCGCATTTCTTTAACAGATCTTCGTCCTGAAACCCCAGTTACGGAAACTTTCCAATATGATGGTGGTATCAAAGAATATGTAGCTTTCATTAATCAAGGCAAACAAGCTATTAATAATTCAGTTATTTATTGCCAAGGTGCTGAAGAAGTCACTCTTCTTGATGGCACAAAAGAAAGAATTTATGCGGAAATTGCTTGCCAATGGACTGATTATTACAACAGTGACGGCGTTTATTCTTTCTGTAATAACATTTCCACAAAAGAAGGCGGAACTCATGTTGAAGGCTTTAATTTAGCTTTAAATAGAACTATTAATGATTATGCTCGTAAATTTAAATTATTAGATGAAAAAGATTCTAATTTAACAACGGATGATTGTCGCGAGGGCTTAACTTGTGTCATCAGTGTTAAACACCCAAATCCTCAATATGAAGGCCAAACTAAAACTAAACTAGGGAATAGCGAAGTAAGAAAGATTGTTTCTACTATTGTTGGTCAACAATTATCTCAATACCTTTTAGAACATCCGGATCAAGCAAAATTAATTGTTAATAAAGCTAGATTAGCCGCTAGCGGTCGTATGGCTGCTCAAAAAGCTAGAGAAGCAACCAGAAAAACAGCTATGGGAATTACAACTCTTCCTGGCAAATTAGCAGATTGCCAAAGCCGCGTTCCTGAAGAATGTGAATTATATATTGTTGAGGGTAATTCTGCGGGTGGCAGCGCTAAAACTGGTAGAGATAGAAAAACTCAAGCTATCCTTCCTTTGAGAGGGAAGATTCTTAATGTAGAAAAAGCAAACGAAGAAAGAATCTTCAAAAACGCTGAAATTGGCAACATGATTACCGCTATCGGAGCAGGTATTAGAGAGAATTTTGATGTAACCAAGATTCGTTACCACAAGATTGTTATCATGACCGATGCTGATGTCGACGGTGATCATATTCGTATTTTACTTTTAACTTTCTTCTATCGTTTTATGAAACCTCTTATTGACGGGGGTTATGTTTATATTGCTCAACCACCTTTATATAAAATCGAATATAAAGGACAAGCTTATTACGCTTATAACGATGACCAATTAGAGACTTTAAAGAAAGCTCTTGAGCTTAAGCCAGGTTATCCTTTCCAACGTTATAAAGGTTTAGGTGAAATGGACGCTCAACAACTTTGGGAAACAACCATGGATCCTGAAGCCAGAAAGATGATTCGTATCACCATTGAAGATGCCGCTAGCGCGGATAAAGCTTTCACTGAATTAATGGGTGATGACGTTGAACCAAGACGTGAATTTATTTCTAAAAACGCAAAATTCGCGCAAAACCTCGATATTTAATTTGTTAGGAGTATAAAAATGGATAACGAAGAAAAGAAAGAATTCATTGAAAACAACAATAATGATAATGGCTCTAACGAAGCTAAAGCGGGTATTGTTGCAGGTTTAATTGATAGAGAAATTACTGACGAAGTCCAAACTGCCTTCCTTAGTTATTCAATGTCAGTTATCGCCTCTAGAGCTCTTCCTGATGTTCGAGATGGCTTAAAGCCTGTTCAAAGAAGAATTATTTATGGTATGAACGAGGCGGGAATGCAGCCTGGTAAACCATATAAAAAAAGCGCTCGTATTGTTGGTGATGTCATGGGTAAATATCACCCTCATGGGGACACTGCACTTTATTTAACTCTCGTTCGTATGGCTCAACCATTCGCTATGCGATATACCTTAGTTGATGGACACGGTAACTTCGGTTCTATTGATGGCGACGAACCAGCCGCTATGCGTTATACCGAAGCAAGAATGAATAAACTTGCCATGGAAATGGTAAGAGATTTAGATAAAGACACCGTTAATTTTATGGATAACTATGATGGTACAGAAAGAGAACCTAGCGTCCTTCCTTCTAGATTTCCAAATCTATTGGTTAATGGTAGCGAAGGTATTGCTGTTGGTATGGCTACTAATATGCCAACTCATAACCTTACAGAAGCTATTAATGCTGTTATTGCGATGGCTAAAAATCCAGAAATTACTCCCTTAGAATTAATGCAAAATTACATTTCTGGCCCAGATTTCCCTACCGGTGGTGTTATTTTAGGAAGACAAGGAATTATTGATTATTTCACTAAAGGAACAGGTAGCATCGTCATTCGTTCTAAATATCATATCGAAGAAGAAGCTAATGGCAAAGCTAAAATTGTAATTACTGAGACTCCTTACCAAGTTAATAAGAGTTCCATGGTGGAAAACATGGCTGCTCTTGTTAGAGATAAAATTATTGATGGTATTACTGATATTAGAGATGAATCTAATAAAGAAGGTATTCGTGTTGTAATCGAAGTTAGAAGAGATGCGATCCCAGAAGTTGTTGCTAATAATCTTTTAAAACATACTCAAATGCAAATCTCTTATGGGGTTATTAATCTTTGTTTAGTTAATGGTGAGCCCAAAACTTTACCATTAACTGGTATTATTCAAAATTATATTGATTTCCAACTTGATGTTTTAACTAGAAGAACAAATTTCCTTCTTAAGAGAGATTCTGATCGCGACCACATTGTTACTGGTTTAATGCTTGCTCATGACCATATTGATGAAGTTATTCATCTTATTCGTGAAAGTAAAACCGATGAAGAATCTATTGCTAAACTCTACGATAAATTGAATTTAACTAGAGTTCAAAGCGAAGCCATCTTAGCCATGGCCCTTCGTAGAATCCAAGGACTTGAACAAGATAAACTCCAAAATGAACATCAACAATTAGTTAAGAATATTGAAAATTATCGTTTCTTATTAAGTGATAGAAACAACATTATCAACTTAATGATTGAGGAATTAAGTGCAATTCGCGATAAATATGGCGATGCTAGAGCAACAGAAATCTCTAACGAAGCCGCTGATATTGATAACGAAGATCTTTTACCACAAGAAGATATTATTGTTGTCTTAACAAAGAATGGTTATTTAAAACGTATGAATGACCAAACCTTCCGTACCCAAAATAGGGGTGGAAGAGGAGTTAAAGGTATTTCTACGACTGCTGGAGATATTGTTTCTATTATGCTTCACACCAAGACACATACCGATATCTTATTCTTCTCTTCACTCGGTTTCGTTTACCGTATGAGAGGCTATATGATTCCTGATGGAGCGCGTGATTCTAAGGGGATGCCCGCGATAAATCTCCTTAATCTTGAACAAGATGAGAAGATTGTTTCTATCGTTCCATGTGATGAATATAACGAAAACGATTACCTCTTCTTTGCTACAGTTGGTGGTGTTGTAAAACGTACTAAACTAAGTGAATTCACTTCTATTCATTCCAATGGTAAGAGAGCGTTAAGCCTTAAAGAAGGGGATATGCTCTTAGATGTAAAACGTACTAATGGTGAGGCTATTATTGGCTTAGCTTCTAGCAATGGCAAAGTTTGTTCCTTTAAAGAAGACGAAGTGCGTTCCATGGGAAGAAGTGCCGCGGGTGTTGCTGGTATGAACCTCAAAGATGGTTCTCACTTGGTTGATATCACGACTTCACTGGAAGGAGATAAGATTCTTGTTCTTACCTCTTTAGGCTATGGAAAGATGAGCTATGCTTCAGATACCGACATTCAAAATGAAGATGGAAGCACAACTCATTATGACGGATATCGCTTAACTTCAAGGGGTGCAAAGGGTGTCTATTCTTTAAAAATGAATGGCAAAAATGGCGAGCTTACTGCGATGCGTTGCGTTAGTGGTAACGAAGATTTAATGGTTATTACTAATAAAGGTATTGTTATTAGAACACCTCTTGAACAAATTCATATCGCCGGTAGAAATACGGTTGGTGTAAAAATTATTGCTTTAGAAGCTAGACAAACTGTTGCTTCAATTGCTTTGGTTCCTCACCAAGAAGAAACTACCGAAGAAGAAAATGTAGAAGAGGAAGAAATTAATCCGTCGTTAGTGGGTGAAGGAGAAAAAACTACCGAAGAAGTACATAATCCAACACCAGATGATGTTGCCGCTTCTGATGATTCACATTAATTTAAATTCATAAAATGAGGATATTGCTTTCTTTTCGTCCAGAACTTAAAAGTGCTCCTTTTGAAGTAACCCGTTTACGGAAAAACATCAAAGGGGCGCTTGAATTAGCGGATGTTTCTTATACTGAAAATTCAGGAGCATCTCCTGATATAGTTCATTTAATTTCCCCTTTAGAAATAGATTCTTGGGAATTTGCTAAAGAAGAAGATATTCCTTATGTTGTTAGCGCTTTATATTGCGAAGACGATAAAGATGGTCGATTCATCGAATATGATAAGGATGATAAACCATATTTACCCCCCAAAGCATTAAAGATGTTAGAAGGAGCATCTAGGATTTTTGTTCCTAATTCCAAAGCTAAAGATTTATTAGCAAAACTTGGTTTAATAAATCCTTCTGTTACAGTCATTCCGAGTGGCGTTAATTTAGCTAGATTTGAAAAAGGCGATCCCTTAGAACTTGAATTATTTCCTCATTATTTTAGGTTTCCTAAAACTCAAAAATTTGTTCTTAGCATAGGTAACTATAAGAATGAAGAAAACATCAAAAAGCTAAAAAACCTTGCAAATCTCATGCCAAATATCATCTTCTTTATGTTTTGGGAGAAGGAAATGGGTAGCGAAAGATATATTAAAAAAATCTTAAAAGACGCTCCAAGAAATATATTAATATCTGATATCTTAAATGATGATCTATATCGAAGTGGGATGATGGGGGCTAGTGCATTTTTAATATTAGACAAGAATTATTGTGACACATCTCTATATGAAGCATTTGCTGCTAAAACACCAGTTATTGTTTATGGAGACGAGACTTATTTTACGGACGCTCTTTCTAAAAAGACCGCTTTCGTTTCTATTGATCCAACAAAAATAGCAGAAACTTTAATAAGTTTCTCACCACTTGACGATAACTCGACTATAATTGCCTCGTATGAACTTGCAGAAAGTTCTTCCTTACGCCTAATAGGAAGAAAACTTCTTGAAGAATACAAACGTATCTTAGATTCTCGAAAGGATTTCTTATGATTGATCTAAAGAAAATTGAAAACGAACCTGAAAAGGTCAAAGCATTATTAGCTAAAAAAGGATGGGATTTTGACCCTGCTCCTTTATTAGAAGATTTTAAAAAACGTCGTGAATTACTTGCTGAAGTTGAAGCTAATAAAGCGGAACAAAATCGCTTATCTAAATCTGTTCCTCAAATCAAAAAAGAAGGTGGAGACGTAAAAGCTATCTTTACTAAAGTCAAAGAATTAAGTGCTAAAAATGTTTCAAAAGAAGAGGAACTTGCTAAGGTTAATAAAGACATTCAAGAGAGAGTAGAAGTTTTACCTAACCTTCCTGATGAAGATTTATTAGCGGGCGGTAAAGAGAATAATCACCCTATTTACCACTTTGGTAAAGAACCAACCTTTGACGGTTTTAAACCTAAAAATCACGTTGAATTAGCGGAATCTTTAGGATTAATTGATTATAAGAGAGCCGCTAAAATTAGTGGAACTGGTACTTGGATTTATACTGGTAAAGGTGCTCTTCTTGAATGGGCATTAATCAATTATTTTATTTCTTCCCATTTAGCGGATGGTTATACCTTTATTCTTCCTCCACATTTATTAAATGAACAAAGCGGATTTACTGCTGGCCAATTCCCAAAATTCCGTAATGATGTTTTCTGGCTTAATGGTGCGGAACCAGAAAAATTCCTTCTTCCTACCGCGGAAACTGCTTTAGTTAATCTTCATAGAGACGAAATCCTTTCTATTGACGATCTTCCAAAGAAATATTTTGCTTACACTCCTTGCTATAGAAAAGAAGCTGGCAGTTATCGTACCGAAGAAAGAGGTATGATTAGAGGTTATCAATTCAACAAAGTTGAGATGGTTCAATATACCACTGATGATGGAAGCGATGTTGCTTTTGAAGAATTAGTAAATAAAGCTAAAAAGCTCGTTGAAGGACTGGGTCTTTGCTATCAAATTGATAAATTAGCGGCAGGTGATTGCAGTGCCTCTATGGCTAGAACCTACGATATTGAAATTTGGATTCCATCCATGGGTATTTATAAAGAAGTTTCTAGTGTTTCTAATGCTAGAGATTATCAAGCTAGACGTGGACAAATCCGTTACAAAGATAAAGATGGCAAGATGCATTATTGTCATACATTAAATGGTTCAGGCTTAGCTACCTCTAGAGTCTTCCCTGCTTTACTTGAGCAACTTCAACAACCCGATGGTTCTGTGCTTGTACCAAAGGTCTTACAACCTTATATGGGTGGCATTGAAGTGTTAAAACCAATTAAATAACCTAAATATTCTGTATCATGTAATAGGGATAGTGAGAGAATAACTCGCTAAAACTGTAATATCTAATGGGGATGAAACAACGGACACCCCGTGGTGTCCGTTTTTAAACAAGTGCCGCTTTTATTGATATCAAACTAATAAAGCTGTAACAATGAATGGGGATAGAGAAAAAATACCATCCCCATTAGAAGTTACAAAGTAATTTAAATTTAGAAGCAACCTCTTCTAGCAAAGAATTGAAATATTGAAAAAACTAAGATTAGTTTTATTTCATTCTTTAGTGTTCAATTGGAAAGCATTTTAAAGAGCTATAAATTATTAGATCGTACCGCTTTTATTTTAAGAATGCCTTACCCATTTTAATAAACTTTATTCTGTAAACCGGAATAAAAGAAGGTGGCAGAGTTTTATTCAATAGTTTTCATCTCTCTTGAATTGCGCTTTATTCTTATGTAATATTTAGTGAACTTATTTTCACTGAACTTATGTTCACTAACATATGGAGGATAAAATCATGTTTGTTGGAAGAGAAAAAGAATTAAGAATAATAGATAGATTTCTTTCTTATAATCATGGAGCTCTCCTAGTTTACGGGTTAAGAAGAGTAGGTAAAACTACTTTAATAGAAAAAGCTGTCAAAGATAGTAAGCGTCCTAATATTTATTTTGAATGTCTTAAAGCAGATGAGAAGACTAATGTTTCTTTATTTGTAGATTTATTAAAAACACAGATTGGATTTGTAGATGCTGAATTTGATTCCTTCTATTCGGTATTTAATGAATTAGATAAACAATATCCTGGATATGTTGTAGTTATTGACGAATATTCTTTATTAAAACAATATTACTTCCAAAGCAAAAAAAGTGGATATGGTGAAAAGGCCGATGAACTAGATTCGGAATTCCAAAAGATAATAGATGGATGCACGAAGAATATAAATCTAATTATGTCTGGCTCATCAATACATATCATGAAGCAATTAACCGAGCACAATTCACCTCTATATGGGAGGTTTATGTTTGAGATACCGTTGATGCAATTCAACTATCTTGATTCTAGAAAAATGCTACCTAATCTAAACAACAAAGACTTGATATCTTTTTATTCCGTTTTCGCTGGCTCTCCATTCGTTTTAGAAAGAGTAAACGATAAAAAATCATTAAAAGATAATATATGTGAATTAATATTAGATGAAATGGGACAACTAAGGTTTCATCTTAAAAATAATGTAATCAGTGAACTAGAAAACGATTCTGATTTACATGAAATCTTAGACGTCATTAAAAACGGGTCGAAAAAATATAACGAAATCGAGGCAAAGGCTCATATAACTACATCAGGTTTATTAGATAAAAGATTAAATAAACTAATTGAATTAGATATTATCAAAGCAAAATATCCAATAGGAAAAGAAGGGGACAAAAAGAAGAAGTATTATGAAATAAAAGATAATCTTCTTAAGTTTTATTATGCTTATGTGTTTAGACAAGATAACCGAATTAAGTTATTAACCCCATCAAGATATTATGATCTATATATACAACCGTCTATTAATCAATTTATTTCTAGATGTTTTGAAAATGTAGTTAGAGATTATTTTACGATAGCAATTTCTAAAGGTATGTATGAAGACATCATTGATATAGGTTCTTATTTTACTTCTAATTCCGAATTCGACTGCGTACTTAAAAAGAAAAATAATAAATATTCAATTTTTGAAGTTAAATACTTCGAAAAGCCATTAAGCGTGGTTAAACAAAAAGAAGAAATCGAACAAGTAAAAGCAATAAAAGGCTTAGAAATAGGTGAGATTGGTTTCGTTTGCTCTTCTGGGTTTGAAGGCAAGTTAAGTGGGGTTACTTATCTTGATTTGAAAGATATTTTATTTTCAAATTAGACGTATGTTTGTTTAATATTTTCGAAAAAGGAAATTGAATAATTTTCTTTTCGTTTTAACACAACTGTTTTCGATTTGCTTATTTTTAAAATTATCTTTACTTCTTCATTTGTATGGAGTTCGAAACAGTAATTTAACATGAATTCTTAAACTAAATTCCGATTATGGTGTTCGCCAAAAAATTAATCCACGAATTTATATATAAACAAGAATAAAGTTTTCTTTTGTTTCTATATTTGTAATATTTATTTATAATATTGAAGCCATCGCGAGGGGAGCTTTTTGAACCTGGTCAGGACTGGAAAGTAGCAGCCATAAAATTAGGTCCTTTGTGCGGTGGTTTTATATTTATGAATAAAGAAGAAATTTTAATGTCTAAAGCGTTATTACTAGCTAAAAAAGCTTTTGCTATGGGTGAAATACCAGTTGGCGCTTTAGTTGTTGATAAAGATGGAAATATTATTGGTGAGGGGTATAACCAAAGAGAAAAAAATTTAGATATCTCTTCTCATGCTGAAATCGAAGCCATCAAAATGGCGGAGAAAAAGAAAGGCAGTTGGCAACTTAGTGATTGTTCTCTATTTGTAACTTTAGAACCTTGTTTGATGTGTGCAGGAGCAATTTTACAAAGCAAAATTCACTCTCTTTATTTTGGCGCAAAAGATGAAAAGATGGGGGCCGTGGTATCGAATTTGCATGTTTTTGATGATTTAAGTAGTTCCTCCAGACCTCTAGTTTATGGAGGCATTTTAGAGAAAGAATGCGCGGATATAATGCTTTCGTTTTTTCAAGAAGCTAGAAAGAAAAAGTAATAAATAAATGTATTGAGCGATTTCTAATTGCCTAGTTTCTTATTTTTTAGCGCTATTCCCCCTCTTTACGATTCTTTTATGCTATATTTAATAGCATACATTTATGCTTGAGCTCAGGGATATTAAAAAAGATTATTCGGTAGATAAAACCGCTTTTACTGCGCTCAAAAAAGTTAATTTAGCTTTTGCAGATAAAGGGCTAGTTGCCATTTTAGGCCCTTCTGGATGTGGCAAAACCACATTGTTAAATATTATTGGGGGGCTCGATAAAGCCACAAGTGGCGATCTTTTAATCAATGGAAAATCAACGAAAGGGTTTAAAGACCAAGAATGGGATTCCTACCGAAATGAGCATGTTGGCTTTGTTTTTCAAAGTTATAACCTCATTCACCATATGACCGTTATCGATAACGTAGAAACCTCGTTATTGCTTAATGGTGCACCTAAAAACGAAAGAATTAAGAAAGCGGAAATTGCTCTTGAGTCTGTTGGGTTAAAGGGAAGCGAGAAAAAACTTCCTAATCAACTTTCTGGTGGGCAAGCTCAAAGGGTTGCTTTAGCTAGGGCTATTGTTAATAACCCAGATATCATTTTAGCGGATGAACCTACTGGTGCTTTAGATTCTAAAACATCTATCCAAGTGATGGATATTTTAAAAGAATTAAGTAAATCTCGCTTGGTGATTATGGTCACCCATAATAGGGAATTAGCTTTTCAATATGCTGAAAGAATTATCGAAGTTAAAGATGGTGAAATTGTTCATGACTCAAAACCATTTTCTCCCAAAAGAGAAGATAACGAAGATAAACTAATTGCCCAAAAAACATCAATGACTTTTTTGACAGCTTTAAAGAGCTCATTTAGAAATATTAGAACTAAGAAATTTAGAACAATCCTTACGGCAGTCGCTTCCTCTATAGGAATTTTAGGTGTTTCTCTTGTTCTAGCAGTCTCAAACGGTTTTCAAATTTATGTGGATAACGTAGAAGGCTCTTTAGCTTCTAGCGTTCCGATTTCTATTAGTAGAAATACTGTCGTTTACCAAGGTAACAAAGACCCTTTACCCAAAGAATATCCCGATGATGGTTTTGTTAATGTTTATGACGGGAGTTCTAAATCTTATGTAACCCACACTAATTATTTTGATGCTGATTATGTGAATAATGTCCTTAATCCGCTTGTAGATGAAGGGTTAGCTAGGTCGGTTTTAATTAATAGAAAAAACCTTAATTTTAATTTAATCAAAAAGACTACATATACTGATTTGGAAGGCCATAATAACGTAACCTATAAATCTGTTAATCAATATCGTTCTGAAGGAGGAATGTCTAGTGCGGTAGCTTCCGTCACTTCTTTACCAACTACAATTTTCCACGAATTATATGGGGAAGAAAAAGGCATACTTTCAATGTACGATTGCATTTATGGCACTTACCCCAAAGAGCCTACTGATTTAGTACTTATTTTAGATAAATATAATCGAATTGATAAATCTACTTTAGAAGGATTAGGTATTTTAGATTCAAAAGATAATAATCAACCATCAAAGATTTCCTTTGAAGACATTATAAAAAACGGGACATTTAAGGCTTATCCTAATTCCCATCTATTTTTTGAGGGAGGGAGTGCTAACGATCTTCAAATTAACGCTTATAAAAAAATTACTCCGAAGTTTGGTAATGGAAAAATTATTTTAGAGGGAAACACAAGTGACACTAGAACTATTCATCGTTTTATTAAAGGTGGTTTAGGCGATAGTAACGAAGTCATAAAGAATATTTATGAAAATGATGAAATTTTCAAACCTTTAAAATTAAATATTGTTGGTGTTCTAAGAGCTTCCAAAGATAGTTATATTCAATTAATGCCTACTTCTGTTGGCTATTTGTCTTCCTTAAAGGAAATCTTTGTTGAGGATGCAAAAACAAATTGTTCTTCTTTGCATGATACTTATGAAGAAAGTTGGGCTATTCCGACAGGTATGGTTAAAAATACAAGTGACACATATGAATATAACGAAGCCGCAGATGGAAGAAAAAGTATTGAAAAAGCCATTAATTCTTTATTTACCCTTCTTTCTGGAGAAGGCGAATTTTCAATCAGCAGTATAAACGCTATTACTAAATATATTTCTTATTATTATCCCTTTGCTGGCCTAAAAGGAAATAATGATGATTTCTTTGCCTTATCAAGAGAAGTGGGTAAAGATTATCGGCAAGATTTAGTTGCTAGATTAGTGGATCGTCTACAATCTGATAATGAAGAAACTAAAAAAGAAGCGGGAACTGCATTGTTTGAGCGATTTTTAGAACCCTCTTTCTATTCTAATTTCCATGAAGGAGAACCAGAAGAAAGAGAGGATGGTTTGGACTTTAATCTCTTTGATTTAGTTGCTTATTTTAATTCCTATTCTTTAATTACTTCGATATTAATTTTCCCAGCCGCCTTAACTACAAAGGACGCTTTACTTGCTAAACTCGATGCTTACAATCAATCTCAAGAAACAAGTGGTCAAATACTTTATACAGATATTATGGGAACGTTTACTTCCTCATTATCTACTTTGATTGAGGTTTTATCCTCAGTTTTAATTGTGTTTGCCTCTATCTCTTTAGTTGTTTCCAGTATTATGACTTCGATTATTACCTATGTTTCCGTTATTGAGCGAACTAAAGAAATTGGTATTTTGCGAGCTTGTGGCGCTAGAAAGAAGGACGTGGGTCGGTTATTCCAAGCGGAATGCGTAATTGTTGGTTTTATTGCGGGTTTAATTGGCGTTTCTTTTGCATATGTTGCTTGTCCTCCAATAAACGCAATTATTGATCATATGTATCCAGGAAATAATCTATCTAACATTGCCTTCTTAAATCCTTTACATGCTTTAATTCTTATTGGAATTTCTATTTTATTAGCTTTTATTTCTGGGTATATTCCCGCTAGAATCGGGGCTAATAAAGATCCAGTAATTGCTTTGAGGGATCAATAATGGCAAAGAAGATTGATAATTTACGTTCCAGAATTGCAGAAGCAGAGAAATATTATCCTGATTTTGTTTATGGTTTATCTAATGAACAAATAGAGGCTAGAAAGAAAGCTCGTCTAGTAAACAAAACCCCTAAAAAAGTAACCAAGACATATTGGCGTATTTTCACTGATAATATCTTTACTTTTTTTAATTTAATTTATTTTGGCATGGCTATCGCTATGGCTTTTTCTCTCAAATTAACCTTGTCTTCTTTTTTCTTTCTTCTTCCGGTAACTTGTAACGTTTTTATTGGTTTAATTTCTGACATTAGGGCCCGCCGACTAGTAGACAAATTGCGTCTTATAACTAATCCAAAAGCTAGAGTAGTTAGAGAAGGCAAAGAAGAAGATATCGATGTAAGAGATTTAGTTCTTAGCGATATTGTTATTTTAAAAACCGGTGATCAAGTTTCCGCCGACTCCATCGTAGTTAACGGACGATTATTCATGGACGAATCCTTGGTTACTGGTGAATCAATAAAGATTGAAAAAAGAGTGGGTGACGAAATTTTATCAGGCACTTTTGTTCAATCAGGTAAAGCTTATGTCCGCGTTACGCAAGTAGGCATCGCTAATTATGCTGAGAGTTTACAAAATAATGCTAAGCAATTTTCTCGTCCAAAAAGCGAACTTAAATCTTCTTGTTTATTAATCTTTTGGACGACAGGTCTTATCGCCATTATTTTAGGTTTAACGCAAACCTTATTATGGTTAGGCCAACATTCTTGGCAGGTAACACATCAAAATTATAGTGATTTTATCGGGGGCCTAAGTGGATCGATGGTATCAATGATTCCTGCTGGATTATATCTCCTTACTTCTCTTACTTTGACGGTTGGCGTTCTTTATTTAGCTTCCAAAAGAATGAATGTCCAAGAACTTTATTGCATTGAGATGTTAGCTAGAGTAGATACTGTATGCTTCGATAAAACTGGCACTCTAACTGATGGGAAATTATCTGTTTCCCATATCTATGGTTATTCTACTTTTACTGATGAAGATATTAAAAACGCTTTAGTATCTATAGTTAAAGCCACTGGAGATGATAATCCGACCGCTAAAGCGATATTAGAATTAAAAAATAAAGAAATATATGAACCCGTCTTTTCTATTCCTTTTGATTCTGAAAAGAAATGGAGTGCTGCTTCCTTTGCTAAAGAAGGCACTTTTATTTTTGGAGCACCTTCTTTTGTAGAAGCTAAAATAAGCCCTTTTGCATCTAACCGTATTGAGGAACTTTCTTCTAGAGGATATCGAGTTTTGGCTTTATTTCACTCTAAAAAAATTCTCAAAAACGATATTTTGCCCGCAAATCCCACACTTATTAGTTTAATTGCCATCTCTGATCACATTAAAGATGATGCCAAAGCAAACATTGAATGGTTCCAATCTAACGGTGTGCAAATCAAAGTAATTTCGGGCGATAACCCGGTAACTGTAAGCGAGATAGCCTCAATGTGTGGCGTCAAAGGTGCCGCCCATTTTATATCAATGCAAGATGTTAAAGACGAAGATATACCAGAACTTGTTAAGAACTTTACTGTTTTTGGAAGAGTTTCCCCAGAACAAAAACGATTACTAGTTTCCGCTTTACAAGAAGAAGGTCATAAAGTTGCTATGACTGGCGATGGAGTAAATGATATCCTCGCCTTAAAGAAAGCTGATTGTTCTATAGCAATGGCAAGCGGATCTCCTGCAGCTAGAAATGCTTCTCATATTGTTTCTTTGGATAATGATTTTTCTAAACTTCCTGATGTTGTTGGAGAAGGAAGAAGGGTAATAAATAATCTCCAACGTACTGCTTCACTTTTCTTAGCGAAAAATATTTTTGCTATTTTAATGACCATATCTTTCCTTGTAGCGTCTTGTTTTGGTGGAGGAAGCTATCCATTTACAACCTCTAATATGCTTTTATGGGAATTATTTACTATTGGTATTGGAGGATTCTTCTTAGCTCTTCAACCATCAAAAGAAAGATTAAAAGGGCACTTTATGTCCTTTATAGTTCGTCACGCTCTCCCATCCGGAGCAATGGAATTTTTAAGTGCTTTAATCCTTTTCATTGTTTCTTGGAGCAACCCTTCGTTCTTATCTTTTTCTAGTGCTACAGCTTTAAGTGTAATTATTTTTTCCTTACTTAGTTATTTAACTTTTTTCGCGGTTTCTTGGCCTTTTGATAAATATAGAACCATAGTTAATGTTGCCATTGTTCTATTTGGAATAATTTTTGTAGCCGTAGATTATTTTTCGCCTTTAAAACCCTGGCATATCATTTATGAAGGAATCACTTTAAATAACCTCTTAGTGGCCTTAGCTATTTTCCTTTTATTAGGGGGAATGTATATAGGATGGACGTTCTTAGTTGATAAAAAGAAGGATAAGAAAAATGAAGATAAGATCTGATGTAAAAGAAGCTTTAGAGAAGGGTGAAGCTGTAGTTGCCTTAGAAAGCACCATTATTTCCCATGGCATGCCATATCCAAAAAACGTCGAAACAGCTTTAAAAGTAGAAAAAGTTATTCGGGAGAACGGGGCAATTCCTGCAACAATGGGAATAATTGATGGCGAACCTATTATCGGAATGACTGAAGATGAAATTGAATCTTTTGGAAAAAGAAAAGGTATAGCCAAAGTATCAAAAAGAGATTTCCCTTTAGTTATAGCCAATAAAATGTGGGGAGCTACAACTGTTTCTGGAACTATTTTAATGGCTCAAAAAGCGGGGATAGAAGTTTTTGTTACTGGTGGAATTGGCGGAGTGCATCGAGGTGCGAGTCAAACTTTTGATGTTTCAAGAGACCTTTTTGAGTTAGCGGATAATAATGTCACTGTAGTTTCTGCTGGCGCAAAATCAATCTTAGATATCGCAAAAACTTTAGAAGTTTTAGAGACTCTTGGGGTGACTGTTTTATCTTATAAAAGTCCTTATTTTGCTTCTTTTTATAGTTCATCTAGTCCTTTTAAAGCGGATGCTTCTTTTTCTTCACCAGAAGAGGCTGCTAGGATTATTAAAGCTAAACGTTCTTTCCCATTAAAAGGAGGAATATTAATTTCTAATCCTTGTCCAGAAGAATTTTCTTTACCAAATGAGGTAATGGATAAATATATCAATAAAGCTCTTTTGGAAGCGCAAAAATTAGGTATCAAGGGAAAAGATATAACTCCTTTCTTGCTTTCTAAAATTGTCGAATTAACTGGTGGAAAGTCTCTAGAAACTAATATTGCATTAGTGCTAAATAACGCTAAACTTGGTGCTCAAATAGCTCTTTCTTACGCTAAAATGAATAGAAAATAAGTATTATGATTACGGAAGCGAAGTTTAAATATACCCTCAAAGAGATGATGTTAACTATGCCTTTAGAGGAAATTAATGTCACCGCTTTATGCGAGAAATGCGGATGTCATAGGCAGACTTTCTATTATCATTTTCAAAACATTTATGACCTTTTAGCAGCTTATTTCTTAAACGAAAAAGTCACCGGTTTAGCGGAAAGTGAATCTGTTATAAAAGCTTTAGAATCTTTAATTGATTATTCTAAAACTAACTTTTCCTTTCTTAGATCTTCTTATAATAGCGCCGCTCATGATTTAGTGGATGATTTCTTCTATAACAAAATCGTGAATAAGATATTCCTTATTCTCTCTAAGAATAATGAAGGAGATTTATCTACTAACGCTTATCGTATTTTAGCTAGAAGGTTTTCTAGATTAGTATCCGATGAATTTGGCTATCAATTTAAAGATACTTCTATTACCCCCATTAAATTCGAAAAAAGAATGAAGAAATTTGTGAAATTATCCTTAACTACGATTTATCCCGCTCTTTTGAAATTAGGAAAAGAGGAGAGTAAAAAGTAGTTTTAATAAGAAATTTATTAAGATTTTTCTTTTCTCTTTTTAGATTTTATATATACTCGATTCATAGGGAAAGAAAAACGACTATAATAGTTAGGTCATCCCTAGATGAAATTAGTGATATCGACTTCCTCTAAATTAGAGGTTTGGCAAAGGAACACGCGGGTTGGCCTTGCCACCAATCAATAGTCGAAAAGCTACTATCTATGTAGCGATATAGGAGGAATGTATCGATGAAAAAGAATGATATTATGGGGTATATAGTCTATGCCCTAATGATTGGAATTGCGGTGGGTGTTGGTTTAGGAATAATCCAACCATATTTTAAAGCTCACGCCGTATTAGGTGGATCTAATATCAGCATTGTTTTTGTGCTTCTTATTGTTTTAGGAGCAATTATATTTACAGCTTTAATGTTGGAATTAGGCCATTTACTAGGTGCGAAAATAGGCAAATACAAAGTAACATCGTGGAATTGCCTTTTCTTGCAGTGGAAAAGAGGAAAAGATGATAAATTTCATTTTGCGTTTTCCAATTACGATGGAATTACAGGCGAAACTAAATATGTTCCATTAAATGCCGAAAAGAGCAATCCTCGACATATTATTTATACTCCCTTAGTTTTCTTCCTTTTAGAAGTTGCTTTATGCGCTGTTTCTATTGTTGTTGGAAACTCTCTTGGTGAGGGTTATGAATGGTGCTTTGTAGCAGGGGTTGTCGTATTAACTGTTGCTTCAATGATTTTCTTATATGATATTTTCCCAGCTTCTCTTGATGGTAAAAATGACGGTCATTTAATTCCTATTTTAAATAATGCCGTTAATGTTAGAGCCTATAACGAAATGCTTTTAGCGGAAGACAAAATGTCTAGAGGCGAGAAGATTGGCACTACTCCAGTTTATGAAACCGTTACCGATTTTACTTCTCATTTAAATGATTTAACGATTTATAGAAGATTAACGGAAGGCGATTTTAAAGGTGCTTTAGAAATTAATGAATTTACCATTCTTTCTAAAGATAAGGTTTCTAGAAAAATTTATAACAACGCCGTAGCTCAAAAGATTGCTATCGATTTATATACAAAACCCTTTGAGGAAGCCAAGGAAGAATATATTGCTCTTCCTTTAGAAGAAAAGAAATTCATTGCTTCTTTATCGACTGCCCCAAGCGTTAGAGCTTATTTATTAATCTCTGGTTTAATCGATGATTCAATCAACGAAACTAAAACCGCAATGGATAATGCTAATTCCGCTATTAAAGCCTCTGGCGAAGACAAAAGAATTGTTGAAGAACGATTAATGAAATTAGCTCTTCAAAAAGTAATTAAGGTTCATAGTGATTGGGACTTTAGTGAATATAAAGAATTCGCTTCTATTAAAAAAGAAGATAAATCAAAAGAAGAAGAAAAATAATTAAAAATTAAAAAAATAATGCAAAACCCAGTCGGATTTTGCATTTTCTTCTTATTCGCCACCAATATTCATTTCTTTTATATAAACATCAGGTACTGTCATAGCGGATGCTAATAATTCATTTTTATTATCTAAATCCTTAATGTTTTTAAGTAAGGAGAGAAGATTGCCAGAGATTGTTATTAGGTTAAGAGGTTTACCAATTTTGCCATTCTCAATTTTGAAACCTTCAGCTTGGCAAGAGAAGTTACCGCTACTGGCATTCATTCCGGTTCCTAATCCGGCTAAAGATGTAATATAAACACCTTCTTTAATTGGGAGAATCATTTCATCAAAGGATTTCTTTGTTCCTTTTACAAAGATATTAGAATATGAAATACCCATTTTGCCGCCACTTAAAGAAGCGTTACCTGTAGTCTCTTTACCAGCCCGTTTAGCGGTCTCCCGATTATATAAAGCAGTTAGTAACACACCTTTTTTAATTAGAGATTTATTACTTTTAGCAACACCTTCATCGTCAAAATAATCATAGAAAATATTTTTAGCCAAAGGTCTTTCTTCAACAGTCAATTTACTTGAAGCAATCTTCTCACCAATCTTTCCTTCCACTAATGAGCTATGTTTTTCAATTTCTTCTGCAGATAATTGACTGATAAAGTAATCTAATAGATCCGCAAAAACATCGTTTTTTAGGATAGTAGGATATTTCTTTGATGGACAAGAGGTAGCGCCAAATTTAGATAAAGCTTCTGTTGCTACTTTTTTAACGAATTCATCTATATTTATTTCGCTTAAATCATTTCCAAAGCAAAGATTTCCTCCAGTTTTTACTTCCTCGCCACGTTTAGCAACAGCGTATACATAGATGACAAATAAATTAGATTTTTTCTTTAACTTAAGTCCAAAGGAGTTACAGAGCTCAGTGGTGCTAGAAGTTTCAGAAAAAGCAACAGAAGGAACATCGACAATATCTTTACTATAAGCATAAAGTTTATTTTCGATTTCTTTGGCTATTTCAATTTTCTTTTTAGCGCTAATAGTTTCTAATTCTTTATTAAAAACATTCTTCTTTTTGTATTTTTCGCTGCCTTTATAAAAACTGAGAGCGTCTTTTCTTTCATTAACAGAAGCGCTACTTTTGATACCATTTATTAAGTAAGGAATCGCTGAATTATCAATCTTTTCTGTTGATGCAAAGCCGAATTTACCATTGTATATACCAGTTACAGCGATAGAGGAAGAATTAGCAACTTTATATCCATCAATTTCATGATGATAAAGTTGAAAGCTCAATTTTTCGCTTTTGCTAAAAAATGTTTGTACTTCACTTATGCCTTCTTTTAAGGCTTCATCTATAAATTTTTGGATGTTCATTCTAGTTTTCCTCCTCTTCCGCCGACAGTGATTTCTTTAATTCTTATTGTTGGTTGTCCGACATTTACTGGGACCATTCCAGAAGCGCTTCCGCACATTCCTTGCCCTAAATCTAAATCATCCGCTACACGGTCAATGTTCATTAAGACTTCTTTACCTGAACCAATTAAGGTACATCCTTTGACTAGTTCACAGACCTTTCCGTCTCTAATGATATAAGCTTCGCTAGCGGAGAAGTTAAATTCTCCAGTTGTGGGCTCAACACTTCCGCCACCAAAATTGGTAACATATATGCCCAATTTAGTATCTTTTATAATGTCTTCTGCCTTGTCTTTTCCTTTGGCAATATAGGTGTTAGACATCCTAGAAGTAGGTTCAAAACGATAACTTTCTCTTCTAGATGATCCATTAGCTTCCATGCCAAGTCTTCGGCCGTTAAATTTATCAACTAAGAAACCTACACAAACGCCATCTTTAATTAGAGCGTTCTTTTGAGTTTTATGTCCTTCAGAGTCAATGTTATTAGAGCCCCATTCATTACTTAAAGTTCCATCATCAAATGCACTGACAATAGGAGAAGCAATTGTCTCTCCAATAGATTTAGAAAAGACACTAAGTCCCTTAGCGGTCGCTGTAGCTTCTAAGGAATGTCCGCAAGCTTCATGGAAAATAACGCCACCCCATCCATTAGCAATAACAACCGGATATTTTCCGTTTGGACATTCTTTTGCAGACAATAAAGCAATAGCCTTTTTAGCGGTATCCAAAGCAAGCTTTTTAGCATTTAATGTATTTACAAAATAATCCCAACCAGCATATTTGCCAGGGGCATTATAAGCACTTTCAATTTGTCCGTTTTCCATAGCGAAGACATTAATAACTAAACGTCCTCTTTCTTCGGTATTTTTAAAATGTTTTCCTTCTTCGCTTTCAGCAGAAAAAATTTCCACTTTTTTATTTGAATTAACAAAACCAGTTATAACTCGGACAATTCTCTTATCCACATTTAAAGCAGTCTTAGCAATCTCTTTTAGATAAGAAATTTTATCTTCAATTTTGACATCAGTAAGATGTTCTTTAATTGGATTAATGTTCTTTACTTTTTGATTTATGAGGGTTTTGACGGTGATTTTTCTATTTTCAGAATAAGATGAAGCTAGTTTTGTAGCCAAATTTAGTAGTGATTTTTTAGAAATATCACAAGTATAACCATAAACACTTTTTAGACCATTCAAGATTCGAATACCTGCTCCAAACGAGGTGCCCTCGCCTGCAGTTTCAACTTTACCGTTTTCTAATGAGACTCTTTGAGTATTAGTTTCCTCTAAATAAATTTCAGCATAATCCCCACCAGTGGCAAGGGCTTCATTTAAAACGAGGAGAGCAAGAGATTTGGAAATCATATGTTCCTCCTTTAACAAAGCGAGATTAGCACTATAACGCACTTTTTTCACTTCTTATTTATTCTTATTAGTTATCAATATATGGCATAATTTAGCAATACGAGGATAATAAATTCCAAGGAGAAACACTTTGATGGAAGCTTTAAAAATAATTAGAAGAATTGCTTATTATCTGGTCTTCTTAATCGCCTCAACTTTATTTTTCTATGAGATGGTGTCTTTATCTTTAGTCACTTATAAAGATGGGTGGGATACTTTTTCTTTTTCTCTTCTATTCAAAGAAGTTTATTTGCCGTTTTTCTATGCTGTTATTTCTTTGGCTGTCGCTTTATTAACCGAAGCTTTCCTAATTGGTAAGCCAAAAGAAGTTGAAACTACTGTTTATCCATGGACTTTAATAATATTCTTTGGTTTAGGTTTACTTTTTTCAGTGATTATTATGGTTTTAGGTCTTATCAAAATTCCAGATGAACCATTAAATAAAGATCCTTCTTTCCTAATTTTGCCTTTAGTTTGTTCCATCTTGTTTACTTTAAGTGAAGTACTTTGGGGAGCCATTTATTTATTCAAAAACAAGAAGAAAGAGCAATCTAAACAAGATAATAATTCTGAAAAAGATTTAACGTCTATTAACCTTCACAAAGAAAATTAATTTATATATTAGGAGCTTTTTATGTCCTTTCACTTTGAAGATAAAAAGACTACTTCCTTGGACTTTAAAAAATTATTTGATCCAAGCAAGAAAAATGCGCTTATTTTAAAAGAGATATTTAGAGTCAATAAATGGAAATTTAGTTTAAGTATTCTCATTTATTTAATTAAAGATTCCCCTGTGTATTTAGTCCCTTTATGTACTTCTAATATCATAAATATTGCAGATGAAGTCATTCATGGAATTGGTCCAGAGAATTATTGGATACCAATGTTAATCAATTCTTGCATCATTTTAGGGCTGCTCTTTATAAATATTCCTTTACACACCATTTACGCAAAAATAGTAGATAACATGATTCGTAATGCTTCTAGTGATTTAAGAGAGGCTGTGGCTAGGAAGCTACAATGTTTATCTTTTACTTTTAATAAAGAAATGGAAAGTGGTGAAGTTCAATCAAAATTCCTTAGAGACATAGATGGAACGGAGAACTATTTAAGCAATGTCTTAAAGAATTTTATACCTGCGATATTGACTGCATTAATTTCTTTTTGTTTAGCGCTTTATAAAAATTGGATGGTTGCTTGTTTCTTTCTATTAATTATTCCTGCAAACGTAGCATTAACGATGTTATTCAGAAAGAAAATTGGTTCTAATTACCATAGTTATCGTCTTTCTAATGAGAAGGTAAGTAAACGATTCACAACCATGATGGAAATGCTCCCAGTAACCAGAACACATGGACTTGAAGAAAATGAATTATCCGCTATGAATGGCTCAGTGAATGATTTAAGAAGTAAAGGTTTATCAGTTGATTTTGCGATTGCGGTTTTTGGATCCGCTATATTTGTATTAGGCGGTGTTTTAGGCTTTTCTTGTACTATTTTCAGTGTGTACTTAGCCCTTAATGGCATTATTTTAATTGGCGATGTTCTTTTATATCAGTCATTGTTTTCCGGTATAAATTCTCGTGTTACAACAATTGTTAGTGCTTTACCCGTTTTAGCCAGTGGTAAGGAATCAATACGTTCTTTAAGCGAATTTATGTCAAAAGAAGAAATCGCCGATGATAAAGGGAAGGTTCATTTACGACCCGTTAAAGGGAATGTCGATTTTATTGATGTAAGTTATCATTACCCAGATTCGAATATATCTGCTTTGAAGAATTTTTCACTCAACATTAAAGAAGGCCAATGTATTGCTTTAACAGGCCCTTCTGGAAGTGGGAAAACCACGGTTATGAATCTCGTTGCGGGCGTTATTGGACCAAGTGGCGGCGATATTACAATCGACGGCATTTCTCTAAAAAACATTTCCTTAAAACATTATCACCATCATATTTCGGTAGTTCCTCAAAACCCAATCTTATTTAAAGGAACAATTAGAGAAAACATCACTTATGGGTTAAAGATATATAAAGAAGAAGACGTTTATAAAGCTTTACATATTGCTAATTGTGACGATTTTATCAAGAATATGCCTAATGGTATTGACTCGTTAATTGAAGAACATGGAAGTAATCTTTCAGGTGGACAAAAGCAAAGATTAACAATTGCTAGAGCGATAATAAGAGACCCTTCGATAATAATATTTGATGAAGCGACTAGCGCTTTAGACAACATTAGCGAACATGAAGTTCAGGAAGCTATATCTAAGTCTATCAAAGGGAGAACGACTTTTATTGTTGCTCATAGAATTTCTACTATTCAAAACGCTGATAAGATTCTTTATATGGAAGAAGGGAAAATTGTTGAAGAAGGAACATATGAAGAACTTCTAGCTAAGAAAGGGGCTTTCTATCACTTAAAAACCATCGCGGAAGATATGGATAAAGAAAAGCAAGTTTCAACATTAAGGATTAGTTAATTTTTCTTTGGTAACAGCATAAAATACGGCAAAAAACAAAGAAACGTTTGCTAAAGGAACTTTATTAAGGTAGGATATGGCTCGTAACTCTCTTAGTTATGAATATAACTAGGCGAAAGGAGTAAAAAATGAAAAAAGGAATTCATCCCGAGTACCACAAATGCACCGTTACTTGCATTAGCTGCGGTAACACCTTCGAAACTGGTTCTACTTTAAAGGAAATTAAAGTTGAAACTTGTTCCAAGTGCCATCCCTATTACACTGGCAAACAACGTACTAATGTGGCCGATGGACGTATTGATCGCTTCAACAAGAAACTTGCTAAAGCTCAATCCAAAACTAAATAGTTAAAGTTGAAACTTGTGGCCGTCGTTGACGGCCTTTTTCTATCCCCAAAAGGGCAAAAATTAGATATAATTTGCCTGCTAACAATTATGAAAATGACATTAGAGAAGAGAAACAAAATATTAAATATAATCAAGTGCGTTTTCTTGATACTTTTAGGCTGTTTTATTCTTGCTGTAGCGGACGCTTTATTTATTATTCCTTGCAACATTGTTAATGGGGGAATTGATTCTTTAAGTATTATCATTAACCATTTTGTAGCTGACAAATATGGCGATATAACGGACATTGTTATTGCGGTATTACAAGTAGTTTTATGGCTGATTGGTCTATTATTCTTAGGTAAAAAATTCTCTTTTTATACCCTATTAGGAACTTTTGCTTTTCCTGCTTTCTATGCAATTTTACTTAGAACTAATTTTATTGATTTAGTGCAAATAACCGCTTTTTATCAAAAACATACTGTTGGCGGAGAATTAGAATTCTCTGTTCTTTTGGTATCTGGGTTATTTGGAGGGTTGCTATTAGGTTCAGGTTTAGCTCTAACATATTTAGGCGATGGCTCTACTGGCGGAATGGATGTTATTGCTTTCCTTTTAGCGAAATACACCAAATTACCCCAAGATATTGGCAATTTATCTTTAGATACATCAATGATTTTATTAGGCTTTATTTGTTTACAAAGATGGGAACTTTTCTTCTCAGGTGTTTTAACAGCGATAGTTTCTGCGATTATTGTTCGTCTTATTTATGTGCGTTCAGATAATCCTGTAATTTTAGATATTATTTCTTCTACACCAGAACCAATCATGGCCTTTGTTCATGATAAATTAGGGCACGCGACAACAATTACTAAAGTATTTGGTGGTTATTCTGGAGAAGAGAGAACCAACATTAGAGCGGTCGTTTATGGAAGCGAAGCTAAAGATGTAAGAGCTTTTGTAGCTAGTGTTGATAAAGACGCTTTTATAACTTCAACCTTAACAAATAACATCAGCGGAGAAGGTTTTGAACCCCTTATTGTATCGCCGAGGTCTTTAAGAAGAATTCTTCATCGATATGGTATTAAAACTAAAGAGGATCAAAGCTCTAAAAATGAAGAAAACAAAAAATCTCCGCAAAACAAAGACGAAATTAAGTAATTAGTAATTTTTAAAGAGTTTTTATAAGTTTCTTTTTAGGAACATTTTGTTTCATTTCTTATCCATTTGCATAGACGTTTTAAAAATACCCATTCATAATATGAATACTTTAGAGGTGGTTTACCTCATTAAGGAGATATAAAAAATGGAATTCAAATCACGTTTGGTTGGTGGATATCCAGTTATTGGCATTCGTCCAACAATTGACGGAAGAAGAGGACCTTTAAAGGTCCGCGAGAGCTTAGAAGAGCAGACCATGGAAATGGCTTTAAGTGCAAAAAAGCTCATCGAGGAAAATGTTCGTTATAGCGATGGCGAAAAAGTCAAAGTTGTCATTGCTCCTTCTACAATTGGAAGAGTTCCTGAAAGCGCTGCTTGTGAAGAATATTTCAAAAAAGAAGGTGTAGCCATTACCTTAACTGTTACTCCATGTTGGTGCTATGGCGCTGAAACCATGGATATGGACCCGATGACTATCAAAGCCGTTTGGGGATTTAACGGTACTGAAAGACCAGGTGCTGTCTATTTAGCTTCTGTTTTAGCTACTCATGCTCAAAAAGGGTTACCCGCTTTCGGCATTTATGGACACGAAGTCCAAGAAAAAGATGACCATTCTATTCCAGAAGACGTCAAAACTAAGATGCTCCGTTTTATGAGAGCGGCTGTAGCTGCTGCAACTCTTAGAGGCAAGAGCTATTTACAAATCGGTTCCTCTTGTATGGGTATCGGCGGTTCGATTATCAATCACGATTTCATTGAAGAATATTTAGGAATGCGTGTTGAAAGTGTTGATGAAGTTGAAATTATTCGTCGAATGACTCTTGGTATCTATGATCACGCTGAATATGAAAGAGCGTTAGCCTGGGCTAAGAAAAATTGTCATCCTGGCATTGATAAAAATCCTAAAGAACTTCAACGCACTCCAAAGCAAAAGGAAGAAGATTGGGAATTTACCATCAAGATGTGTTGTATCATCAAAGATTTATATAACGGCAACAAGAATCTTCCAAAGGGGTGCGAAGAAGAAGCTCTTGGACATAACGCAATTGTCGGCGGCTTCCAAGGACAACGTCAATGGACAGACTTCTATCCAAACTGTGATTTCCCAGAAGCAATTCTTAATTCTTCCTTTGATTGGACTGGGGCTAGAGAGCCATATACACTAGCTACCGAAAACGATACTTTAAACGGTATTGGTATGCTTTTTGAACGCTTACTAAATGGTACTGCTTCCATTTTTGCTGATGTCCGTACTTATTGGTCTGGTGATTCTGTTAAACGTGTTACCGGTTATGACTTAAAAGGGCATTCCAAAGAAGCTGATGGTTTCCTCCATCTTATTAATAGCGGAGCTCAATGCATTGACGCTTGTGGTGAAGTTACTGATAAAGATGGCAACCATTTAATGAAGAAATGGTGGGATATGACCCCTGAAGACATCCAAAAATGTATGGATGCAACCACTTGGCCATATGCTGATTTAGGATATTTCCGTGGTGGCGGATACAGTTCTAGATATTTAACTCGTGCAGAAATGCCAATGACTATGATCCGTTTAAATATTGTTAAAGGTTTAGGCCCTGTACTTCAAATTGTTGAAGGTTGGAGCGTCCATCTTCCTGATGAAGTAAGTGATGTTCTCTGGAAGAGAACGGACTATACCTGGCCATGCACTTGGTTTACTCCTCGTATTACTGGGAAAGGACCATTTACTAGTGCTTATGAAGTTATGAACCATTGGGGAGCTAACCATGGCGCTATAACATATGGTCATATTGGTGCTGATCTTCTTACTTTAGCTTCTATTCTTCGCATTCCAGTTGCTATGCATAATATTGAAGATAAAGATGTCTATCGTCCAGCAAGCTGGGGAATGTTTGGCAGCGACTTAGAAGGTAGCGATTTCCGTGCTTGTGAAGCTTACGGACCAATGTATAAAAACATTCGTAAATAGTTTAATTAATCATTAAAAAGGGGGTGAAAACGCTCCCTTTTTTGCTGGGTTATTCAATAGCAAATTTTAAAGCTAGGGAGTTACCAAATTGCCTAGTTTTAATAAAGAAAATAATCAATACCAAGAGAATATCGATGCTAGTGACGGAATAGCTACGCCTGGAGATTGTCTTCTATTTGTTATTTACTTATTTATTCCTATAGCAACCATAATTCACATTTTTCGATTATTTGAAGCAGGCAAAAAGAAAAAAGAAATTTTATGGATTGCTTGGATGGTCATTTTTTGGGCGTCACTTTTTGTTATGGTTTTTGTAATGTATTAAAGAAGGAAAAAGTTACAAAAACAATTAGACGTGTAAGGTTTTGTTATTTTTTCTAATAAAAAATTTGCCATAATTTTATTATGAAGAACATACCTGAAAACATTCTTTCTTCTTGGGAAAGAGTCAATAAAAGAATTGATGATTATTGTGATCATCAAAGAGAAGAAGCTTTTACTATTTTGTTTGTGACTGACGTTCATATAGGGAAACCTAATAATTTTCATATTAACCAACTAACTTATTTACATGATCTTTTAGCGATGAACTCGTGCAACCTTATCGTCAATGGAGGAGATATTGGATTAGATGTTGGAGAAGACGATGAAGAAGCTAAAAGAGTTATTGAACTCACCAAAGAGGAAACAGCTTTTAATTATCCTTATTTTTATATAAGAGGTAATCACGATTATCATCCAACGGTAACCAATAATCATGAATTGAATTTAATTCTTAATCAAAATTTCATTAAAAATACTGATACACAAAAAGAGTGCATTGTTTTAGATGAGACATACGGCGGTGGTTATGGCTATTTTATTGACTCTAAAACGGATACGAGAGCCATCTTTCTAAATACCTCCGAAAATATCAGGGGTTTTGATGTTTCCTTAAAACAGCTTAAGTTTCTAGTTGATCAATTAGAAAAAGCACAAGAATCAAATATTGTGATTTTCAGCCATTATTGCATTAATAAATGTGGAGAATGGAAGTCTTATCCTTTTGACGGTTGTTCTCCTCATATTAGAGCCTTAATTGATATTGAAAAATGTTTTGCTAATAAAGAAAAAGGAAGTTTTGAAAATTTAAAATGGGATTTTCAAGGGAAAAAGAACCAGATATTAATCCATTTAGCGGGTGATTCTCATTTTAATAATCAATCTAAAAGTGATGGATATTTAATTGCTTGTCGCCAAGGTTATGGCGGAGTGGAATTAAGCGAATTGCCTAGTGGTGCTTCATTTGATGCTTTTGATAAACACGAATTATGCAATTATGACATTCTTGTTATTAAGAAAAATAAACAAGCTAAATTATTCCGTGTTGGGGCGGGCGAGAAGATTAGAGACATTGTTATCAAATAGTAAATACTAAAATAAAACAGTTGCCTCTTTTTATAAAATAAAGGGGTTTTGCTATAGATTTTTAGATTTATTTATTTTTATTTAATTCATTAAAATTGCAAAATTGTACTTTTTTAAAAAGAAACTTCTTTTTATTAAGCCAAGATCGCCCATTTTGTGAGATACTTAATAAGCTTAGTAGGAGGAATTTATGTTCGAACAAGCAAAGAAAAAGTTTGCGGAATTTGGCGTTGATGTCGAAAAAGCTATTTTAGAACTACAAAATGCTCCAATATCTGTTCATTGTTGGCAAGGCGATGATGTTATTGGACTTCAAAATGGAGGAGCTTTAACTGGTGGCATTCAAGTAACTGGTAACTATCCAGGAAGAGCAAGAAACTTTGAAGAATTAAAACAAGATATTGAATTTGCTTTTTCTTTAATGCCAGGTAAGAAAAGACTTAATTTACACGCAATATATGGTGTAAGCGATAAGCCTGTACCAATGGATCAAATCTCTTTTAAAGAATTTGAACCATGGGCGGAATGGGGAGCAGAAAATAATATTGCTTTTGATTTCAATCCAACCTTCTTTTCTAATCCAATGGTAAAAGATGGCTTTACTCTTTCTTCACTAGATGAAGAAGTACGTTCTTTTTGGGTAAGGCATGGCAAACAATGCCGAGAAATCGCTGCTACATTTGGTCGTTTACAAGGCAGTCCTTGTTTATGCAATATTTGGATTCCTGATGGATTAAAGGATGTACCCGCGGATCGTCTTTCTCCAAGGATGAGATTAAAGAAATCTTTAGATGAAATCTTAGAAACTAAATATTCTAAAGATGAAATAATTGATGCGGTTGAAAGCAAAGTATTCGGCATCGGCTTAGAAAGTTATACTGTTGGATCTAGTGAATTCTATCAAAATTATGCTGCTTTAAATGGTATTTGCTGCTTAATGGATAATGGGCATTATCATCCAACTGAAAATGTCGCTGATAAGATTCCTTCGCTATTATGTTTCTATCCTAAAGTAGCTTTGCACATGACTCGTGGGGTCCGTTGGGATAGCGACCACGTTGTTATAAAGGATGACACTATGCAAGATATTTGTAATGAAATCATCCGTTGCAACGCTTTAGATAAGGTTGTTATGGGATTAGATTATTTTGATGCTTCAATTAATCGTATTGCTGCTTGGGTAATTGGCCAAAGAAGTGTTCAAAAATGCTTACTCCAAGCCTTACTTACTCCTTGGACTAAATTAGCCGAACTTCAAAAAGAAGCTGACTTTACTCATTTATTAGATTTAGAAGAAAGAGTTAAAGATCTTCCCTTTGGAGAAATCTGGTCTGAGTACTTAAGACGTTTAGGCTTAGAAGAAAACTTCATGCCAAAAGTTGATGAATACGAAAAAACTGTTTTATTAAAGAGGTAAAAATAATATGTATGCATTAGAAGCTCCGTTTGTTAGACGTTTTATTAAGCTTTGCACTGATGGTTATGCCAAAGGCTGGCATGAAAGAAATGGCGGCAATCTTTCTTACAGAATGATTGACGAAGAAATTGAATTAGTTAAAGAAAATTTTGATGAAAGCACTCCTTGGATCAAAATAGGTGCTTGCGTTCCTTCTTTAGCTAATATGTATTTCTTAGTTAAATGTACTGGCGCTTTCATGATGAATATGGCTAGTGATCCATTACATTGTTTAGGTATTATTCATTTAGATGAAAAGGGTGAAAATTACCGTATTGTCTTCGGCATGCTCGATGGTAGAAGACCAACAAGTGAACTTCCTTCTCACTTAATGAATTTAGCTACTGTTATGAAGAGAACTAATGGTAAATACCGCGTTGTTTATCATTGTCACCCAGTAAATAGCATCGCTTTATCATTTGTTCTTCCATTAGAAAACAAGGTTTGGAGTCACCGTTTCTGGGAAATGATGACTGAATGCCCAATTATCTTTCCAGCGGGTATTGGTGTTACTCCTTGGATGGTTCCTGGTGGAGAAGAGATTGCGAAAGCTACTTCTAAACTTATGGAAAAATATGATATAGCTATTTGGGCGCATCATGGTATCTTCGTTACTGGTGATACATTTGATAATACTTGGGGTTTAGCAGAGACCGTTGAAAAAAGTGCCGAAATTTTAATTAAAGTGCTTTCAATGGGCGGAATTAAACAAACCATTTCCGATGATGGATTTAGAGCTTTAGAGGCTCCATATCACGTTAAAGTGAATCCAGAATTCCTTGATTAATTATTTGAAAATCCAAAAATACCTCACGGAAGTGGGGTATTTTTTCCTTCTTCATCTCTTTTAGTCTTAACGTATTGATAACGTTTATTCCCCTTTATTAGAAAAATGATTGAGGTTATTAACGAGCATAATTCCGAAAATATAACCGCAATCCAAAGACCATCTGGCCCAAAGATTAAAGGTGAACAAAAAATAAATATTATTTGGAATACAAAAGCTCTAAGGAAAGAAAGAACCCCAGATATTAAGCCATTATTTAAAGCTGTAAAGAAAGCCGAGGCAAAAATAGAAAATCCAGAAATAAAATAAGAAATAGAATAAATTCTAACGGCATGAGTAGCTAATTCTAGTAGGGCTTCGTTCCCGTTAGAGAATGCCATTGATAAAATACGAGCACTTCCTATGGCGGTTATTGGCATCACAATAGAGAGAATTGCATAAAGAATTAAACTTTTTGAGAATAGACTCTGTAATTCCTTTTTATTTTTAGCTCCATAGTGGAATGAAATAACTGGAGATACACCAGAAGCATAACCATAATAAACGCCGACAAATATAAGAGCTAGGTAAGCAATAATTCCATAAGCGGATACCCCGTCTTCACCAAAATAAATCATTAGTTGGCTATTTAATAAGATACCAATTACGGAATAGGAAATATTAGAAACCATTTCACTTAAGCCGTTAGATGCCGCTCTAAGAAGAGCGTGTCCATTAAAACGGAATTTAACGAAGTGGAGTGGCGTTTTCTTTTTAAAGAAAAATAAATAAGCCACTGGTAAGACGGTTCCAACAATTTGAGATAAACCGGACGCTATTGCGGCCCCCGCTACGCCACATTTGAAAACCACCACTAAAAGATAATCACCAAGAGTATTAACAACGCCTGCGATAATAGCAAAGATAAAGCCTAGGCCTGGTTTTCCTGCCACAACCATAAAGGACTGGAAGGCATACATGCTCATTATAAAGGGCAAAAATAAGGAAAGTATTTGTCCATAGGTAGAAGCGTATGGATACATTAAATCGCTTATTCCTAATAATTTAATAATAGGATCAACTGCAAAAAAGGAAATAAGACCTAATACTGCGCCTATAATAGCTAGACACACCATCAAAAAGGAGAAGATTTCGTTTCCTTCTTGGAATTTCCCTTGACCAAAACGTTTGGAAACGAGGGCTGCGCCTCCAGTACCAAACATAAAACCAATTACTCCAATTACATAAACAATAGGGAAAACAAAATTAACTCCCGCAAAGGCAGTATCATTAACCGCATTCGAAATAAAAAGGCCATCAATAATTGTATAGATGCTTGTCGCAATCATCATAATGACTGTAGGAAAGGTATATGCGATAAGTTTTCTAAAAGTGAAATGTTGGTTTAAGACGCTATCCATCGTTCCACCCCCTCTCAGAAGCTGTCATTTTATAATTCTACCAGTTTTTATGGGGACTTTCCTCTTAAATCGGTTGGTAAGAATGGAGAGCTAACGTAATTAAAAAGAGCCCCTACACTGTAGGAGCTGCGTTTACTATATTCTAAATGCTTTATTTTTTAGATACTTTTTTCTTAGTAATGTTTAGTATTTCTTCCTTTTTCATCTGAAATTCTTCTTCACTTATAATTCCTTCGTCTTTGAACTTTTTATAAGTTTCAATTATCTCTATTCTCTTTTCTATGTCTTCAGTTGAAGTGGCAGAAGTAATAAAACTAGAAATTCCATGTAATATAGCGGAAGCAATATAAAGAACAATGCAAATAATTAACATTATTGTTCCTACGTAGAAGTAGCTAGTTGTGATCATTTGGTTTATATCAAGTATAAATGCACAAAGTGGAGCACTTAAGAATAATCCCGTTCCCAATGCATAATATTTCTTATCCATTAAAAGGACCATAAAAAAACCAATTAAGAACGCTAATGGGAGAATTCCTATGGTGATGAGTATAGTGGCTGTTACTGATGTAGTAGGGGAATAAGAAGGGGATGAGCGGCTTGATAAATAGAGAAAATTAGAGATGAAATAGAAGATTGCAGAAAGCACAAACAAAATCTTCTCGGCTAATTTTAAGCCTTTATTTTTATTAGTCATTTAAATGACCTCCTTAGAAATAAATTAACATTATTAAAAATATAAAGGAAGCAACAAATAATAATTAACTATGTAAAGATGAATATTAAATAGACCAATGTTTATTGATATTTAAATGTTAATTTAGCTTTTTATCCTTTAAGGATATAATTGCCTTGTCTTTTGAGGATTATTTATGAGCAAAAAGTTTTATATCACTACTCCAATCTATTATCCAAGCGCTTCCCCTCATTTAGGACACGCTTATTGCACAACAATGTGTGACATTATCGCTAGGGGTAAGAGGTTAAGAGGTTTTGATACTTATTTTCTCACTGGTTTAGATGAACATGGCGAAAAAATTGAAGATAACGCAAAGGCTAAAGGACTTACTCCACAGGAATTTGTTGATGGTGTTGCCGAGAAATTCCTTTCTTTATGGAATGTTATGAGAATTTCTAATGACGGTTTTATTAGAACAACTGATCCTAGACACGTGGAAACGGTTTCGAAAATATTTACTAAATTCTTAAATAATGATGACGTTTATCTTGGCTCCTATAGCGGATGGTACTGCGTTCATGAAGAAACTTTCTATACCGACACCCAAGTTGGTGAAGAACATCTTTGTCCAGAATGTCATCGTCCTGTAGAAAAGAAAGAAGAAAGCGCCTATTTCTTCCGTTGCAAGAAATACGTTAAGGATTTGCTGGCATTTTTTGAAAAAAATCCCAAATTTATTGAACCCACAAGTCGTAAAACTGAAATGATTAATAATTTCATTAAACCTGGTTTAAATGATTTATGCGTTACTCGTACTTCCTTTGATTGGGGCATTCCTGTTAAAGAGGCGCCCGGTCACGTTATATATGTTTGGCTTGATGCTTTAACAAATTACATTAGCGCTTTAGGTTACTTACAAAAAGATGACTCTAATTTCCAAAAATTCTGGCAAGACCCAGAATGTGAAATCGTCCATGTTATTGGCGCCGATATTACTAGATTCCATACTATTTATTGGCCAATGTTCCTTGACGCTTTATCTTTAAGGAAGCCTTCAAGAATCTTTGTTCATGGTCTTATGATGATGAAAGATGGAAAAATGAGTAAGAGCAAAGGGAACGTTATTCCAGTTCCACCTCTTGTAGAGCATTTTGGCGTTGATGCTGTTAGATATTATTTAGCTAGAGAAATTACTTTTGGACAAAATGGGGAATTTACACCAGAACAATTTGTAGAGAGATTAAATTCTGACTTGGCCAATAATTTTGGCAATTTATTAAATAGAACACTAGGAATGATTACTAAATATTTTGATGGCGTTATTCCTGCTTATCCCGGAGATTTAAACGAATTAGACGCTAAATTAAGCTCTTTAGCAAAGAAAACAGTGCTCGATTACGAAAGATTAAACGATGATTTAAAAGTTACTGAAGCTTACGCTGAAGTGATGGAATTAGTTGATGCTGCAAATAAATATGTTCAAGAAAGCGAACCCTGGACTTTAGCTAAAGATGAAACTAAGAAAGCGGAATTAGCTTCTTGTATGGCTCATTTAGCTAATGTCATCTTCTTATCTGGTACTCTCCTTTCTCCTATTTTAGTTACTAAAGCTAAATCTTTATTTAATCAACTTGGTGTTCCAGAAGAAATGAGAACATACGATTTTGCTACCAATTTTGGTTCTTTAGGCAATGTTAAAATTAGTAAAGCAGAGCCGTTATTTCCAAGGTTAGACGCTCTTAAAGAAGTTGAATTTATTAAAGAAATAATGGCGGCTCCTAAAGAAAAAGCTGCAGCTTAATTTTCATATTCTTATTTTATTGTTCCATTTTCGCGTTTTTTCTTTATCTCATGTTAAACTTAGTTCGCGAGGTTTTTTATGAATAAAAAAGAACGCTTTTTTGGTCTTCACTTTGACTATCATGCAAAAGCAGAAACTAAAGATATAGGTAAAGGTTTTGACCCTTCTTTATTAAGAGAAATAATTGAAGAGGTTAAACCTGATTTTATTCAATGCGACACCAAAGGACATCCTGGATATGCTTCTTATGAGACAAAAGTAGGTAGTAGAGCTCCCCATTTAGAAAGAGATCTCTTAAGAATGTGGAGAGATGTAACTAAAGAATATAACGTTCCTCTTTATTCGCATTACAGCGGACTTTGGGATATGAAAGCCGCTATAGACCATCCAGAATGGGCTATCGTTTCTTCTGAAGGAAATGAAACTGATAGAATGTCTCCATTTAGCGAATATGCTAATAAATTATTAATTCCTATGATGGGCGAATTAATTAATGATTATCAAATTGATGGAGCTTGGGTGGATGGCGAATGCTGGGCTTTAATCTGCGATTATTCTCTTCACGCTAAGAAGGCTTATGAAAAAGAATTTAATAAACCATTGAGTAAATGGGAAGAAATTGATCAAAAAGAATATCTCAAATTTTTAAGAAATGGCTTCGTCAAATATGTCAAACATTACGTAGATGAAGTTCATAAGATTAACCCTAATTTTATGATTACAAGTAACTGGTTTAATACGGCTTGGGTGCCAGATTCTTTTGATTTTACCGATTATATTTCTGGTGATTTATCTCCCACAAATAGCGTTGATAGCGCGCGTTTTGATGGAAGAATTATGGCGATGTATAACCGGATGTGGGATATCATGAGTTGGGGAATTAATTTTCCAGTTCATCATGTAAAGAGCGCTCTTCAATTAGAACAAGAAGCTTCAATTATCCTTGCTTTAGGTGGCGGATTCCAAGTCTATAATCTACAAGACCCTGCGAAAGTCGTTCAAGATCCTTGGGCTATTCCTGCTTGGAGTGAGTTATCTAAATTTGTTCACGAAAGAAAAAAATATTGCTATGGGGGAACGTTTGTTCCTGATTTAGGTATTCTTTATTCCCAAGAATCTTATTACGAAGTCTTAGATGTGCCTTATTATAGGGATAATGCATATAATTTAGAGCTTTATGGATTTATGCTTGGCTTATTAGATCAAGGTAATTCAGTTAATGTTGTTAGTGAAGATACACTTAATTTTGAAACGTTAAAGAAATATCCTCGCTTTGCTCTTTCTAATTCTTTTAAGATTAAAGAAAAGACCAAAGATTTACTTCTAAAATATGTCTTAGAAGGTGGAGAACTACTTTTAGAAGGTAAAGATACTATTGCTATTTTTGCTAATGATTTATCTTTAAAATTAGAAAAAACACCTACAAATCCCATCTATTTTATCGAAACTAATGGCGCTACATTAGAGATTAGAGATGAATTTTCTTTAATTAAAGAAGGAGAACTTAATGTTCTTTCATATCTTTTCCCAGCAATTGTGGAAGGGGATTTAAAATGTACCAATCCTCCTCCATACATTCATAAGAGCACCTTTCGCTATCCATCTTTAGGAATATTAAATTATGGCAAAGGGAAGATTATTTTAGTTCCTGAAAATATTGGAAAGAATTATCTAAATGAAAGAACTTTTGAATTGGAGAATTTCTTCAACAATATTTCTATGGCGTTCTCTTCTCACTTAATTAGTCATAACCACTTAGGTGAATTAGAAGTAATTTATAGAGAAAACAAAGGGCATAAATATCTACATTTAATTAATTTATTAGGTGAACACCGGGTTCCTACAGTTAAGAGCTTTAATAAAATACCACCTATTGAGGATGTAAATTTAATTATTAATTGTCCTAAGGAGCCAAAAGAAATAATTTCAGAACCAGATGGGGAGAAAATTCCTTTTCAATATAATCTAGAAACCGCCCAATTATCTATTCACTTAGATGAAATTAAACTTTATACAATATTAGCCTTTCGGTTTTAGATTACATTTAGATGCTCTAAAATAAAGTCATGAAGGTTTAGCATGTCATCAAGTAAAGATAACTACGTTCTTTTTGGGATTGATTTTAGAAACAATCCAGAAGAAAAAGAATTAATACGTTTAATTAGAGAAGAACCGAGCAAAAAACCGGTTGTTTTCTGTTTGGGCGATGCCGGAACTGGAAAGACTTTTACTGCTTTAGCGGCCGCTTTATCTCTTGTAAGGGGAAAAGCAGAAAAAAAGAAATATAAAGAAATATATTATGTTCGAGAACCAGTTGAGCTTGGCCATAGACTTGGTTATTTAAAAGGGACGGAAGAGGATAAATTCGCTCCTTATCTAGGACCATTATTAGATAATTACAATCATTTAATGAAAAATAACAAAGATGAATCAAGCTTTATTAGAAAAGAGAGAATAACAAATAAAAAAGCTTCTATTGATCCTTTACCAGAAGCCTATCGTCGCTTACCAAAAGATATTATTCCTTTAGCGCCCGAATTTCTACGTGGTAGATCTTTTGAGGAAGTAATTATTTTGGTTGATGAAGCTCAAAATTTAACTCTTAATGAAATCCAAACCTTTGTTACCCGATTAGGTCCTTTTACAAAAATGGTTCTTTTAGGTTCTGTTAACCAAATTGATATTCCTAACCAAAGCATTGAAAAGAATGATTTCATGACGGCTTATTCTATTTTAGAACCTACAGGATTAGTGGGATTTGTTAAACTAGAGAAACCTATGAGAAGTTCTTTTGTAGGTATTTTTGATCAATGTTTTGTTGACTATAAAAAGAAAGGTAAATTATGAAAGAAGAGACTTTTAAAATAGGCGAAATAGTTCATTTAAAATGCGTAGACCTTTCTTTTGAAGGAAAAGGAGTGGGGTTTTGTAGGGAAAAACCAATTTTTGTAACCTCAATGTATGTTGGTGATGAGGGAGATGTTGAAATTTCTTATAAAAGAAATGGTCAATATTTTGGAACCATAAAACATTTAGATGTTCTTTCTAAAGATAGGATTAAACCTCTTTGTCCTTTCTCTAGTGCTTGTGGAGGTTGTGTTTATCAAAGCATCAATTATGAAGCAGAAAAGAAGGCCAAAATTAAGATGGTGGAAAATCAATTTAGAAGGAATAAGATTGCTATCCCTCCATTAAAAATACTTGCTCCTACTGATCCCTATTATTATAGAAATAAGATTCAAGTTCCTTTTGGTGAGAACAAAAAAAGTGAATTATTTTTTGGCTTTTATAAAGAGAAAAGCCACCAAATCGTTCCCTTTGAAGAATGTTTTATTAATGATAAAAAAGGAACGCTGGTATTAAATAAATTGCTCAAGATTTTAAGGGAATTTAATATTAAGGCTTATGATGAAAGAACTCATAAAGGTGTTTTACGACATGCTTTAATTCGCTCTTCTTGCTTTGGGAGAGGCTTAATAGCTTGTCTTGTTTTATATAATGATGTCTTATCTCAAAATAAGGAATTTATAGAAAAAGTTAGAAAAGGAATTCCGGACATTACAGGCTTTTTTATAAATATTAATCACAAAGATACTAATGTTATTTTAGGCCCAAAATATCTTCATATTTATGGCGATAAATATATAGATGAAATAATTAATGGATTAACTTTTAGAATTTCTGTTAATTCTTTTTTCCAAGTTAATTCTTTAATGGCGGAAGTTTTATATAAGACCGCGATAGATTTTGCGGACTTAAATGAAGAAGATAAAGTATTTGATGCTTATTCTGGAACTGGTTCTATCGGTTTAATTGCCTCCACTAAAGCAGGATTTGTTAAAGCGGTGGAATTAGAAAAAGAGGCGGTAAAAGACGCTTTAATTAACGCTCAAAATAATGGAATCCATAATTACGAAGCAAGTGTAGGCGACGCGACTGAATATATTGAAAAACTTTCAAAAACTAATCAATCATTTGATGTGTGTTTCTTAGATCCTCCAAGAAAAGGAACTTCCTTAGAATTTATTAATGCCATAAAAAAGATGAAACCACAGAAAGTTGTTTATGTTTCTTGTAATCCTATTACTTTGGTAAGAGATTTAAGAGATTTACTAGATTTCTATGAAATTTCTAAAATAGTTTTAGTGGACATGTTCCCTAGAACTAAACATGTCGAGACGGTAGCCTTGATGTCGCGCGTTAGCAATGAGCCATGCACAGACCGAGCATAATGTGCCGTGAGAGTTTACTCGCAAAGGCACATTTATGCGACGGTCTGTATACGGCGAATGCCGCGGATAAGCGTAGGAAGCTTGCTTCCGTAGCGCATCCGGCATGGCGGCAGATAAAAACAGATTAAATAAGGGCTTTTTCGGAGGTTTGGATTTGAGGCCAGACTCCTGAAAAAGCTCGGTTTTCTTATATGGAAACATATCTACTGCAAAATGTGTGTCAGGTTGTGACCTCGGATTAGATGTCACGATTTGAGACAGTGGATTAGATGTCAGGCATTTTGGGATGATTTTTGGAAAACGTAAATGGATGACAACCAATCCGGCAACTCGACCATTTTGGGAGGTTGTAGGCAGTGGAATAGATGTTAAGGAAGAATTCGGTAAATCGGAGGAATACACAATGAGAAAATGTGAAAAATGCGGAGCAAGCATGAAAGTGGATTTGAGACTTAAAGTTAACGGCGGCGGTTATGGGATTGTTGTTCGTGTGGATGAAAAACAAAAGGCGACAACTATAGATGATGTTAGAGTTGCAGTCTGCCCAGAATGTGGATATACAGAAATGTATTTAGAAGATTTAACGAAATTGCAGGATTAAGTGACAACTTCTAATTTGAGGAACTGGGCGGCAAATACGAAAGGCAAGGGGATTATTTGATACCGTGC